>Ga0105106_10004278_pt1 | contig 10194 bp, 10 predicted proteins | sample PPLLaktember2015_5_FD_79109 | JGI IMG/M metagenome (GOLD analysis project Ga0105106, IMG submission 79109) | Freshwater sediment microbial communities from Prairie Pothole Lake near Jamestown, North Dakota, USA - PPLs Lake P8 Core (1) Depth... | ecosystem: Environmental > Aquatic > Freshwater >... | reverse complement strand
GGCGGTTGAAGGCTACCCGCCATAATGCTGATTTTGAGAGAGCGAAAAAACATGAATGAAGACTACCAGATCGTCTGTATGGATAAGCCGGATGATGCCGCCTGGCATGCGGTTGGAGGCGGCTTGCACGAATACAACTTACAGCAGGCGGGCGATAACCGGTACCAGCAGCTTTGTTTCCTCCTCCGCTCGCCAGGGCAGGAAATTGCCGGCGGTCTGATCGGCGAGATACACTGGGGCTGGCTCTTCATAAACCTGCTGTTTGTAAAAGACGAGCTGCGCGGGCAGGGTTACGGGCACCGCCTTTTAACCCTGGCCGAGGATGAAGCCCGCCAGAGCGGCGCCACCCACGCCTACCTGGATACCTTCAGCTTCCAGGCGCCGGATTTCTACCAGCAGCACGGCTACCAGCTATTCGGCGAGCTGCGCGATTTTCCCCCTGGGCACCAGCGTTATTTTTTTACAAAGCAGCTTTAGATCTGCCCGGTATTGTGAGGCCACTATGAGGCCACCCTTTGGGGTTAGGGAGTTTGCGCAGGAGACCTGACCCGATATTGAGGCCCTGGGTGGAAAGCCCGCCATCTGTAGCCCGGGATTCTATCCCGGGGGAATGTCTGGAAACACGAAGATCACAAAGCGAGCACAAAGAACACAAAGAAATTTGGGGTTTTCCTTGAGATTCTTCGCCTCTTGGCGTTCTTGGCGGTTCAATCTTTGATCCTGCCAACCCGGGATTCATCTCGCGAGGCAGGGAGCTTTTGCCGCGAATTACGCGAATTCTACGAATGGGGGCAGGATCGAATCCTGACCTACCCACAGCGGGGAGGCTTTCGTTTCACCGGAATAAGTATTTCTTCAAGGCACTGATTTGCGATCTTCGAAATTCCTGAACGATGGGTAGCTGGGGATCAAATACATCAAAGCCGTGAAATGCACCTGGGGCAATATACATCTCGCATTCAACGCCACACTCATTTAGCCTTTGAGTATAGGCCGCGTCTTCTTCATAAAATACATCCAGGGTTCCCACCCCGATCCAGGCGGGAGGTAATCCTGAAAGGTCTCCGCGACGAGCGGGCACGGCATAAGCAGGCATATCTTCCGCCCCATATTTCTTCCCCAGGTAAGATTCCCAGCCAAACCGGTTGTTCTCTTGAGGCCATGTGAAGTTGTCGCTGTCATCAATATCCGTGCGCAGGGCCGTTCTATCATCCAGCATGGGGTAAACAAGCAGTTGAAAAACCGGTTGGATTTCTTGCCTGTCGTGCGCGAGTTGAGCGAGGGCTGCTGCCAGCCCGCCCCCGGCGCTGGCTCCCCCGACCGCAATCCGCTTCCCGTCAACACCGAGCTGATGGGAGTGCGCCTTCACCCACTTCAGCGCCGAGTAGCTATCTTCCAGCCCGGTTGGAAATGGATGTCTTGGCGCGTAGCGGTAGTCTACTGAAACAATGCAGATACCTGATTCGCGCGCGTAATGAGCGCACCTGAGGTCGTCCATTTCCGGTTTTCCCATCACATACCCGCCACCGTGCAACCAGATCAGTACAGGCGCCGGCGGGGTGATTGATTTCGGTTTGTAGATTCGCAAGCGGATTTTTGTCCGCTCATCCTGCCCAGGGATAATAATATTTTCAACCAGGATATCTGCGGGGGTTTTTGAGGCGGGCATCCATTTCACCACCCACTTAATGAGCCAAAGATTTTTACGGCTGAAAAGGAACTTTGGACTTCTGCTGGCAATAGGTTGCAGATCTGGATGTATTTTTGAAAGCTGATTTTTCACGGCATACGGTTCTTCAATTTTGAAGTATAGTTGCATTATGTGCTGCATCCAAATTTTACTTGATACATCCAAAACTTGCCGCACCCAGCTCCCGTAGCCCGAGATTCTATCCCGAGAGAATGGCGGCAGGATAGAATCCTGGCCAACTGGAAACACGAAGATCACAAAGCGAGCACAAAGAACACGAAGTAATTTGGATTATTCTTTGAGATTCTTCGCCTCTTGGCGTTCTTCGCGGTTCAATCTTTAAGCCCGCCAGGTGCGGCAGGTGGTGCTAACGAAGCTCAGTCAGTATTTCTTCCACTGTGCGCTTTGCCATCGCAACAAACTCCGGGTTTGTTTTGGGGTAGTATGGAATGATCAGCAAGGCCTGGTGTAAGGCATAACCACGCCCTCGACTCCAGGTAGCATCATCTACGCCCAATGCCTGCCGGAAAATCTCCCGCCCGGCTTTGCTGAAGACGCTCCAGGCGGGGACCACATCCGCAGCGGGGTCGCCGGCGCCGGCTTCGCCAAAGTCGATGACCGCACACAGACGGCCGTCCTGAACAAGCAAATTCGACTTCAGCAAGTCTGCATGGATCCATACGGGCTTTCCATCCCATAGTGGCGCCTCAAGGCAGCGTGCCCATGCCGCCGACGCCGCATCGCTATCGATTATGCCGCGCGAAGATTGGATGGCAGAACGTGTGGCCGCGTCAAGCTCGGCTAACGGGCGCCGCCCGGCGCGCGGCGCACCCTGGCTATCTGCGCTGCGCAACTCTAAAATGAAGCCAGCGAGAGCCTGCGCAGCCTGGTGCTCGCCGCGGATAAGATCATCCTGGTATGGCAATCCTTCGATCCAACGATAGAGTGCCCACGGGCATGGATACCCGCCCGCAGGCTTTCCCCGGGCGATTGGTTGCGGGATATGGAGCGAAATGTGCGGGGCAAGTTTCGGCAGCCAGTTCCATTCGTTATCTATGCTCTCTACCCACGCCTCTAATCGCGGCAATCTGACGCACAGCTCATCACCCAGGCGGTAAATCGCATTGACGGTGCCTGTCGAGCGGACTGCGGTCAGCGAATACTGCGCCAGGTGCGGGAACTGCTCAGCCAGCAAGAGCCTGACGAGCGTAGCGTCTATGTAGATTTCACCCGGGTGCATTTTGACCCGGGTGCCGGGTTGGAAATCCTGTCTTTGATGATTCTCGCGTTTGCTCAAATCGACTCCTGCTGAAAGGCAGCCAATTGTTTCTCAAGTTTCTTGATTATCTCTGCTGATACTGCTATTCCATCTTCAGCCTGGATTTGTTTCCCCAAATTTGCAGCGCGTTGACGCATATCTTCGTTCGTAATTACCTCTTGGATAGAATCGGCAAGACGTTCAATAGTAATTTTTCTACGTGGAATGGGCTTTGGCCCAACGCCTAACTCGGCAATACGCCGACCCCAAAAGGGTTGGTCCCCAAAAAATGGAACAACAATAGATGGAACACCAGCCCTAAGACCAGCGGCAGTTGTGCTTGCGCCACCGTGATGAACAACGGCAGAGACACGAGGAAAGAGCCAGGAATGTGGAATAGAGTCAATCATATAGATTGAGTCAGGTATATTCGCTCTTTGTAATCCGCCCCAGCCAGAGAGTAATACGGCACGTTGATGAACCCGTTCCAATGCTTGAATGACGATATCTGCTGTTTGTTCAGGATTTCGATTGCTCATGCTACCAAACCCGATATACACAGGAGGAGAACCGGATTGCAAAAAATCGACCAGCGTAGAGGGTGGTTGCCAATCATCTGATTCATTCACAAACCAATATCCAGTGATGTGAGCATTTCCGTTCCAATCAGATGGAGCAGGTACCACAGAAGGACTAAATCCATAGAGAATAGGTATGCCGTGGGTAGGCTTGGAATTGTATGGTCCTGAAAGCGGGGCAGGAGGAATTCCCAATACTTTCTTTCGCGCCAGCGTGTCTGCCGACCGGAATCCCTGCCACAGGAGTTGACGAGTAAGTTGATGCGAAACGCGATTAAGGGGAACGGGTAGTTTTGGAGCAAGAACGCTGGAAAAGTCTTGCGTTGGAGTGAAAGGAACTACATAGGCTTGAAGAAGTGGAAGGTGTAATTTTTCGGCAATTGCCAACCCGATATATAAACCACCCATCCCAGCCAACACAATATCCATACCTTGTGCAGCTGCTAATCCGCCTTTGGCAAAACTAATTGCTTCGCGTTGGGCTTCCTTCGCCATTTGCGCCATTAGAGCCAGGAAATTCCCCTTTTCTATCCGCTCCCGCATATCGTTGTTCTCAACAATGGCTTTAACATCACTGTCAACCGACCAAAATTCCAAACCGTAAGATTTAACTAAAGACTCGAAGTTGTGATGACTTACGAATCGGATGAAATGTCCCGCACTTTTCAAGCCTTTGCCTAAAGCAATATAAGGCTGAACATCTCCGCGACTTCCTGGGGCGATAATCACGATACGCATAATTTTTTATTCCTCTTTCATGCATTTTCTGCGACGGTGTTGCAAAAGGTTGCCCAGCACGTGCATATACAGCAATTCTGGAGTATATTTGCTTATGATCCGCAGCCAAATTTTACCTGATACACAGGCAACTTGAAGATTGAACCACGAAGAACACGACGGCGCGAAGAAGCACGAAGAAAACCGGTTGTGTGAGAAAGATACAGGAGGGAATTATGTCTTGCTACGTCAAGTGGGCGCAAAAAGAGCACCCCAAAAGCAAGCGGATCGCCGCCACATTCCTGGCGGGCTTCGTCATCGTGATCTTGATTCCGTATATGGTCATCACGCTTGGGCCGGCGCTGGACCAGCTGCTGGGCTTACCGTCCTTCAGGGTCGGAATGGCAAATTACCTCCTCGGCGGGGCATTGCTGGTTGTGGGGCTGTCCCTCGGCGTCTGGTCGGTCTATGCCCAGCTGACCCGCGGCCGGGGCACGCCGCTGCCCATGCTGCCCACCCAAGAGCTGCTCACCACAGGCCCGTTCCGCTATTGCCGCAATCCAATGAGCCTGGGCGCTATACTGGCTTATCTCGGTATCGGGATCATCGCGGGAAGCGTGATGGGGCTTATCCTTGTGTCCTGCTGTATCGCCCTGCTGCTGTTCTACCTGAAGCGGATGGAAGAAAGAGAGCTGGCCGAAAGGTTTGGCGAAGCCTACCTGGCGTATAAGCGGGAAGTGCCCTTCATTATTCCGCGGCGCCCCAGGCGGTAAGGAGCAGGCCTGGTCTACGCCTCGTCTTGTAGCTGCCGGCGCATAACCACCCGGCTGGAAGAGGGTGTTCTTATGATCTTAAAACCGCACGCTGAAAACACTGGCTCAAACCCCACTTCCACAGCCCCGCCAGAACGCCGTTTTGATCCTGAGAACGGAAATCCATCAATTGCGGTAGCGCCGTTTTCTTTGGCAAGCTCAATCGCGGCTTCAAGCAGCCTGCGGCTGATCTCATGCCCGCGGGCATCTTTGCGCACATAGAAACAGGGCACCAGCCATATATCGCCATCACCGTCTTCCCCGCCACGATAGGTCGGCGTTTTTACGGCGCGAACATAGCGCATCCTCGGCCCCACAGCACACCATCCGACGGGGTCGCTATCTTGATATGCCAGCAATCCAACGGGCAGATCGCTGCTGGCTACCAGCTGGCAAAACTTAGCGCGATTCCCGGCGCTCCCCGCTTCGTGAAATTCTTTGACGGGGATGATGAACCACATGCACCAGCAGTCATTGGTGATCTGATCCGTACCAAACAGCTTTGCGACGTCGTCGAGCAGGTCACTGGTCACTTTTCAATTCTAAGGCTCATTTTAACCTTGCCGGCGCACCATCTCGTTAATCCAAATGGGTGCGAAGGGAGAAGTGCAGCCCTTGGAAACGGGATAGTCGCGATAGATCCCCAGAGTTTCTCCAATGGCAAGGGCGCGGGGACGAAGTTCTGGGAAATGGATTCCGATCTGGTCCATCTCGGCGGCTGTCAGGTTCTTCGCCTTAAGGAGCAGGATTGCCAAAAGCTGGGCGTCGATATTCCCGGTCTCCCACAGGGCGATGGCCAGCTCGTGGTCAGCCTTGATCTGCTTGGCCAGATCCCGGATGTCACCGAGGCGGACGCCAAACTGGTTATCGTGGGCGCCGTTCTTTTTGTTATGCGCCCGTACCTTCTCGTTGCCGAGAGCCTGGAGCTGTGCAAGGATTTCTTCGAGAGGCATAGCAGCCCTTCTTTTGTTTGGTGTTTATTGTGTTGGGTTTCGCACTGCTTTGCAAGCGGTCGCTCAACTCAACCCACGAACTTTCTGCAAAGTGTTCAGCGCCCAACGGCCTCGACGTCAGCCGCCCGCCACCAGTAGCCTATATGCGCAGCTTGCTGCCCCTGGGATCGCCGTCTGGTTGGTCAGAGATCGGGAATTTGGCGCCTTGGCAGTGCTCGAGTAGTAGGACCGCTGGCATTGGGATTAAGTCTTGCGCCAGAAGAAAAGCATCCCTAGCGCTCAGCCTCACGCTCGCTTGACAGTCAGATCTTTGTCTTCCATTTCCCAGGCGTGATCGAGGGTGTGGTACGCGGTGTGCCGAATCAGGTACCTTAGCGGCCAGGTGCGGGCAATTTTGCTTTGGGAATGCAACGCCCAAATTGCGTTGCAATAGGCATCGCGATGCGCTTTCAATCCCTCGTCGGTCAGCATCACTTCCAGAGGTGTGTGCACGCCGAGTTTCTTCGCCCAGTCCAGCTCCGCGGCAAACGTATGACGGACGATGCGGTCCCGATCTCGCCCTCCGCCGCGCGGACCCCGCCGCATCTCAGCCGAGACCCTCGAGCGCACATCGTCGAAAAACTCCCAGCCCGCCCGCATCAGCGCCAGCTCACGCTCCAATGCCTCGCTCGACATGGCTTGCCGGTCGATGCTCGAAAATGCGAACGAGACACCCCAAAAATCGGTTGAACCCGTGCCCGGATATTGCTCGACCACGTCGACGACGGTGCTGTTCGGAAATGCGGACTCCATCCCAGCCAGCTTCGTCACCGTCGCATAACGTGGAACATAGGAGAGTAAGCGTTCAATTGCTGCCTCCTCGGTCGTTGCCCCGCGCTCGAGACCGGGCCAGTCCGGTGCTACTGCCACCACCTTCTTGCCCTTCGGTCCGATTTCTAGCGTTACCCGAATGGGGTTAGCCACAGTTTCTCCCGTCACTCTGTCCTCAGCTCACCGCTTTCTTCACCAGCGCGGCGATCTTTGCCTCTTCGGCGGGGGTCAGCTCCACCAACGCGAAGGCGGTCGGCCACATGACGCCTTCGTCCAGGTTCGCCGTATCGTTAAAGCCCAGCGTGGCGTAGCGCGAGCCAAACTTCTGCGCGCTCTGGAAGAAGCAGACCACCTTGCCGTCCCTGGCATAGGCGGGCATCCCGTACCAGGTTTTCGGCCAGAGGACCGGCGCGCTGGCTGTGATAATCTCGTGCAGGCGCGTGGCCATGGCGCGCTCCGGTTCGGGCATCTCGGCGATCTTGGCGAGCAAGTCGCTCTCGCCTGCCGCCCTATCCTTGTTGGCGCGCTCTTCAGCCTTCAGCTCTCGGGCGCGCTCCTTCATTGCGGCTTTTTCCTCAGCTGTAAATCCTGCATCCTTCTTTGTGCTCATCGAAACCTCCTCTTGGCGATTGGTTGTAGTAAAAGCCAGGTTTTCACCCATCCAAGATGGGTTGTCCATTTATTGTAGAACGTTAATTCTAGATAGTCAAGGTGGAATTTGTCTGAATTATTCGTGTATTCATGCCGCCTATTCGAGGATGGCAAAACAGGACTGGCAGTCGTCGGACGACTGCCAGTCCTTGCTCGCGCCGCTCTGCGAGCGGTTGCTCAACTCGACCCACAAACTTTAACCCAATGGTAGATAAGTACTCCAATAACGAATTGACTTAAAAAATCCCATGAGCACAAACACTAAAAACAGTAAGCTGAAAATTACGGCTGTCGCCAGATCAACACTTGATGTCGGTGAATGCAAGGGACGATTTATCCATAGGTTGGTAGGATCATAAACAACCTCAATGATTCCGGAAATCCTGGAATTTTGCCACTCTTCATAAGGTATAGATGCCTACAACCTCTTCCGTCCAGGCAAAAAATCAGTTAACGAATACCAAGTAGTACTACCTGCCGAATTGAATTGATACTTCAGTGAATATCTGTCCCCTCCGAATGAATATCTGCTGTTAGGATTAGCTTGCCAATCAGTTACGATTGCCTTTGTTGATAATCCAATCCTGCTGAGCTTGTACTCAGAATAAACCCCATATAACGAGCAATATGCTAGGTAGATGGACAAGGGTAGAAAGGCAAGCGCAAGCCAGAAGCTATCGCGGCCCTTGATTCGAAATTTCATACGTGGCTTCGCCTCAACAAATCTACGTCATCGTATTTGATGTTGGAGACCGTAACCAAACAACTATAGTCTGTAGGTTGGATTGAGCGCTCTCTCGTAGAGCAACGCGAAACCCAACAACCATTCCACACCCAAATCAATCTTCGTCTTTTTATGGCCCCAAATAGAGAGAATACATTCCCTGCTTCACGGTGAAGAAATTCGTCCCCCCTGGGGTGATACTGCGACGGTATTGTATGCATGGATTATAACGTCTGACAGCCTTTGCCCCGGGATAGAATCCCGGGCTACGGGTGGTATCCATTCCCATTAACGCGTAGTAGAGACGCCCCGGCGGGGCGTCTCTACGGCATGTTATCTATGCCGGGCACACGCTTTATTGGGCGGGCAGTAATTACCGAAGAGGGTCATGTGGGTTTTTCCAGTCGATAGGGCAGGAGAAACGGGTCAAGCTTCTCCGGATAGCCATCCGTGCGATAGGCGATCAAGTAGCCTGCGTAGCTTGCGACAGAAAAGGGCCAAGGTGTGGCATGAATCACCCCATCTTCCACGTGATACTGCACAAGGACTTCTTCGTCCTCGCCATTGAGCGGGTAGATCGAAACTTCGCCAGAAGCGGGCACATCCATGCAAAAGTCGAACGAGACCTTGTCGCAGAAATCGGTAATGCGATCTATACGGTCGAACAGTGGCCTGGAAAGGTGGTGCTGCTTCAATTGCTTCTCAATCGCCTGGGAAAATTCAAGGGTCATCGCCCTGCGCACCTCCGATTCATGGTGGCTGGCAAGCCGCCGGACATGGTACTTGGCAATAGTATCAGCGACGACATCGGAGTACTGCATATAGAAACCCCGCCGCGCCACTTCGTGCCACTCTTCTTCACGCATGCCGCCAATGGCTAAATTATCCAGATCGCCATAGCCCCGGTCGTGCAGCCCCATTCCAATGACCATTGAGCTGCGGTCGATGGGTGGAACATCAAATTCGGCATTGCCCCACAGCATAGCCAGCGCGCCCACTAATCTCAGGTGCTCCGCTTGGGGTGTGACGATTGCCCTGCGCTTCGATTTGAACATGATCGTCTTCCTTAACCGCCGAGAGTTTTCGGTTAGGTACTAAGCTGTCTGCAGGGCGTCTCTAATATCGCGCAACATCGGCCAGGCGCCGTCCGTCGTGTTTGAAAGCACGCTGACTTGCAGATCAGAGGCCCGCCTCACACTCGACCGGAAGGACACCCCGGCATCGCCGCCGATAATATAGACTTCGGGTTGCTCGCCTGGCTTCATATCAATCCACAGCCCGTGCCCGTAATACGCGTCTTCACCTTCCGTCTCGGCCTTGACGTAGGGTGTGGCATACATCTCCACCAGGTCTTGCGGCACGATCTCGTTATTCCAGAAGGCTTTCCATAAAGTAGCCAGATCGTCGGCGGTTGTATAGGCGCCGCCGTCTGACGCCCCAACGATGGGCAGATTGTAGATATTCGTCCGCCAGCCGCCCGCTTCTTCAATGTAGCCCAGCGCGGTCTGTTCGGGAAGTTGATTGAAGGCAAAAAAGCCGGAGCGCTGCATGCCGGTGGGCTGGAAGATGGCTTGCTCGACATAGTGCTGATACGGCAGGCCAGTCACTTCTTCAATCACCACACCCAGCAGGATATAACCACCGTTCGAATACGAAAAACGAGCTCCGGGTGGGAACTTCATAGGCTCATCTGGAAAGACGGCCAGGTAATCCCGGGGTCCTTTCAATTCGTACCAGGGGCGGCTGACGAAGAAATTGTCAAAGTCGGTGACTTTCTCTTCGTCTAAATAATCCGGTATTCCAGAGGTGTGGGTGAGCAGGTGGCGAATGGTGATCTCGGGCGAATACTGCGGGAAGTCGAGGGCGAGGCAGTCTTGCAGTCTTGTCGAGAGGGACAGTTTCTGAGCGGCGATGAGCCTGCCAACTGCCAGGGCGGTGAAGAATTTCGTTCCGGAGGCAATCCCGAAGCGGGTATCGAGCGAGTTGGCAATCCGGTTGCTG
>Ga0105106_10004275_pt1 | contig 10196 bp, 7 predicted proteins | sample PPLLaktember2015_5_FD_79109 | JGI IMG/M metagenome (GOLD analysis project Ga0105106, IMG submission 79109) | Freshwater sediment microbial communities from Prairie Pothole Lake near Jamestown, North Dakota, USA - PPLs Lake P8 Core (1) Depth... | ecosystem: Environmental > Aquatic > Freshwater >... | reverse complement strand
CCGTGAGCAGGGTGACGACGCACGCGCACCCGCCTCGCCAGGCTAGCACCGCGCTCGCGCGGGTCGCAAGAAAGCGGGGGCCCGGCGCGCGGGCTCACGGGCGCGCGGCCGCGAGGATCTCCGCGGCGGTCAGGCGCACGAGGCACGGCCGCGCGATGTCGTGCAACGCGATGTAGGTGATGGTATCGCCGCCGCGCTTCTTGTCGCGCGCGAGCGCAGCGAGCAGCACCTCGTCGTGGCCACCCCGCGTCCACGCGTCGAGGTCGACGGGCAGTCGGTGACGCGCGAGCACGCGGGCCACCCTGCCCTCGAGCGCGGCGTCGGCGAGACCTCGACGCGCCGAGATGCGGGCCGCCGCGACGAGGCCCAGCGCGACGGCCTCGCCATGCAGCACCGCGAGCCCCGAGGCGTGCTCGATCGCGTGACCGAGCGTGTGGCCGAGGTTCAACAGGGCACGTCCGCCCGTACCGGTCTCGAACGGAACTGTCTCGAACGGATCTGGCGCAACGCAGGCGGCCTTGAGCGCGACGGAGGCGGCGACGAGCTCGGCGAGCACCACCGGATCGCGGGCGTGCAGCGCGTCCGCATCGCGCTCGAGCGCGGCGAGGTGATCCGCGCTGAACAAGAGCCCGTGCTTGATCATCTCGGCCGCCCCGCACGCGATCTCGCGCGCCGGCAAGCTCGCGAGCAGCTGCGGATCGACGAGGACCGCCGCGGGGAAGTGGAACGCGCCGAGCAGGTTCTTGCCGAGCGGGCGATCGATCGCGACCTTGCCTCCGACCGACGCGTCGACCTGGGCGAGCAGCGACGTCGGGCACTGCACGATCGGCACCCCCCGCAGGCACAGGTGAGCGGCAAGGCCCGCGAGATCGCCGACGACGCCACCGCCGAGCGCGACCACGGCATCGCTGCGGGTGAGCCCGGCCGCGAGCAGTGCATCCACGGTCGCGACGAGCTCGTCGGCGGACTTGCTGGCCTCGCCGGGCGCGACGACGTGGCGCACGACCGCGAGCCCGTCGGCCTCGAGCAGCGCCTGCGCGCGCGCGCCGTGGTGGGTCCACACGTGCGTGTCGCTGACGATCGCGACGGTGCGGCCCGCGGGCGCCGCCACACGCACCGCCGTCGCGAGCTCGGCGAGCACACCGGGCGCGACGACGACCCGGTAGTCGCGCGCCGGCGCCGGCACGGCGACCGCGATCTCGCGGCGGCTCACGGCCCGCCTCCGAGCGCGGCGAGCACCCGATCGACGACGAGCTCCGGCGCCGCCGCGGCATCGATCGCCAGCGCGCGATCGCGGTACGCCGCCTCGCGATCGCCGGCGAGCGTCGCGACTCGATCGCCGAGCGACGCGCCCGCGAGCAGCGGGCGACCGGTCGCGACCGACTGAAGCCGCGCGACGAGCGTGGGCACATCGACGGCCAGCCACACGATCCGGCCGCACGTCGCCATCGCGTCGCGGTGGCGAAGGTCGAGCACGAGGCCGCCGCCGGTCGCCACCACCACGTCGCGAGCCGCGAACGACGGCTCGGCGAGCAGCGCGGTGAAGGCTGCGTGCTCGCACGCGCGAAACGTGTCCTCGCCCTTGGCGAACAGCTCGGCGACGGTCTGGCCGAACATCCGCTCGACGCGCGCGTCGAGGTCCACGAAGACCGCCCCCGTGCGCGCGGCGAGCAGCCGGCCGACGGTGGTCTTGCCGCTGCCCATGAGGCCGGTGAGGAAGACGGGAGGCACCCGGGGCCCATGCTTCAGAATCGGCCGACGAGCCAGACGGACGCGAGGCCGGGTGCGACCGCCAGCCGTGCGCGGCGCTGGCGCGCCTCCTTACGATAGCGGTGCACACCCACCGCGAAGATCGCGAGCCCGGCGGCCGCAACCACGCCGCCGGCGATGGCAAGGCCTCCCATTGCGCGCGCCGTCTGCACCAGTCGACGCGCGTCGGCAGAATCGTCGTCTTTGCCGCCCACGAGTTGCAAGCCCGGCCCGGGATTGCCCACGTGAATCCCCGCGAACGTCGAGGCCCCCGCGACCGAAATCAACAACCCCGACAGTCCGACAGTACCACCGGAGATCATGAGGGTCCCCGGCGTGGGCGCCCTGCGGGCCGGCTCATCCGAGGGCATTGCTTCGTCCGACGCGGACGTCGGCGCAGCCTGTGCCAGCTGCGGTGCGGAGGAGCTCACCACGGCGAACGCGAGCGCGGTCGTGGTGACGCGAGCTGCGAGCGATGACATCACAACAGATGCGCGCATTTTCGACTCCTCGAGACGACCGAGACCCGCGGTTGCGCCCCACCCGTCCAGCATGCCACGGGATCAGTGCTGCAGGCTTGCCCCTGCAACTCGTTGCACCAAGCACCCTCGACACAGTCCAGATCTTCGTTGCACGCGCCGCCCACGGGCACGGGCGCCGGAAAACTGCATGCCCCCGGCTGCGTAGCCTCGCACTCGAGGCACGGATCGCACGGCGCTTCAGCATCGCACGCCTCACCCAGCCCTCCCGCGACGACGCAGAGATCATCGCCGTTGCAGAGTAGGCCCGGTGCGCAGGTTCCCACCAAGCAGGGCTCCCCCGCACCCGGAGAGAGCACGCAAGCGCGCTCGCCGTCTCCCGCGTCCAAGCAGAATCCCTCGAAGCAATACGGATGCTCGTCATAGCACGGCTCGCCGGGGGCGTACTCTTCGTCATCGGTCTCGGGCGCCTCGACGCACACCCCGGAAAAGCACGCCAGTCCGCGCTGGCAGTCGTCGCCTTCGGCGTTGTCGGTGGCGTTGTCACTGCCGTAGCACGACTCGCCCAGGGCTCGTTCGCCGTAGTGCACCTTGCACCACTCCCGCGGTCCGGCGGCGGACCAGCCCGGATCGCAGCCCACCCGCCCGAATCGGGCGAAACGCGTCTCGAGGCAGTTCGGGTCGAAGATCAGTCTTGCCTCTTCGCCGGCCGCCAGAATTCCTCGCAGGCTGGCCAGTACGGCCTCGACGCATTGCTCGCTCGAAGCGAACCCGTCGGGGTTGATCGCGGCACATCCGCAACCAAGAACCTGATCGCAATACGCGTGCGCGAGCTCTTCGAGGAGTGCATCGCCTCCTGCCGTCGAGGCGCTCGAGTCGACTGCGGCCTCCGTCGAGCCCGTCGAGCCCGAGCTCTCGGACGTCGCCTCCTGATCGCGTCCGCACGCCGCGACCATCAGGAGCCCCGCGACGAATCGCGTAGCTCTCCGGTAGGTAGCGCACGTGCGCGACGCCGACAGCTCGGCGACGGTCTGGCCGAACATCCGCTCGACGCGCGCGTCGAGGTCGACGAAGACCGCCCCAGTGCGCGCGGCGAGCCGCCGGCCGACGGTGGTCTTGCCGCTGCCCATGAGGCCGGTGAGGAAGACGGGAGGCACCCGGGCGTCATGTTAGCCCGGGTGGGGTGCGGGCGAAGTGCTATCCGCCGATGCTGCTGGCGCGGTTGACGATCTTCGGCGTGAGGAAGATGAGCACCTCGGACCGCGTGTCCGCTTCCGACTTCTGCTTGAAGAACCAGCCGATGATCGGCACGTCGGCGATCCACGGGATCTTGTCGAAGTTGACCGCCTTGGTCCGCGTGTAGATGCCGCCGATCACGGCCGTGTCGCTGTCGTTGATCAGCATGCGGCTGCGCGCCTGCTTGGTGAGGATCGTCGGGTCGCCGCGTGCGCCGGTGTTGATGAAGTCGGCTTCATTCTTCTCGACGGTGACGTCGAGCAGCACGGCGCCCTCGTTGGTCACGTGCGGCGTGACGGTGAGCGACAACGTCGCGCGCACGAACCGGGTGTTCACGCCCTGCGCGCTGACCTGCGAGATCGGGATCTGCACGCCCTGCTCGATCTGCGCCTCGCTGTTGTCGAGGGTGACGATCTTCGGGGCACTGATGATGCGGATCTCGCCCGTGCTCTCGGACGCCGACAGCCGCAGGTTCGTGTTCAGGTTGCCGCTCAGGCTGCCGAACGAGAAGCCGATCGCACCACCGGTGCCGGTGCCGACCGCGATCGGCAGATCGACCGCGTAGTTCGGGTTGGCCGCCGCCGCCGGCAGGATGAGGCCGCGCGTGTCGGCCGGCTGGCCGGTCGCGCCACCGCCGACGCCGACCGAGTTCGGGAACAACAGCCCCGTCGGGTTGCCGGTGCCGGGGCTCGCGATGTAGTCGAAGCCCCACTGTACGCCGAGCTGGCGCGTGAACGTGGTGCGCGCTTCGACGATGCGGGCCTCGATGAGCACCTGCGGCGTCTGGGTGTCGAGCTGGCCGACCAACTGTTCGGCGAGCGCGATGTTCTCGGCCACGTCCATGATGATGAGCGTGTTCGTGCGGGTGTCGGGCGTCACCGACCCGCGCGGCGAGAGCACGCTCTGCACCTTCGGGATCATCTCGTCGACGGTCGCGTACGACACCGGCACGAGCCGGGTCTCGAGCGGCTTCTGCTGGATGCGGGCGTTCGCGCGCTCGATCGCGGCGCGCCGCTCCGCATCGAGGTCCTCGACGGTCGCGACGCGATAGACGTTGCCGTCCACCGAGTACCCGAGCCCCTGCGAGCGCAAGATGATGTCGAGCGCTTGGTCCCAGGGCACGCGCGACAGCTTCATCGAGACGGTGCCCTCGACGTTGCGGCCGGAGATGATGTTGACCTTGCCGATGTCGGAGAACAGCAGCAGCACGTCCTTCATCGGAGCGTCCTGCAGCTCGATGTCGATCCGTTCGCCGCGCCACTTGCCGCGGCTGCGCGTCGGTGTGGTCCCGAAGTCGAGGTCGTCGTCGTTGCGCGGGCGCGCGGGCGCGGCGAGGGCCGCCGCGGGTGCGCGGTTGGGCACCGCCATCTGGGCCGCGGGCGCCCTCGCCGGTGCACTCGTCGAGCTCGCCGACGCGACGCGCGTGCCCGCCATGCTCACCGCGTCGGTGGCCTTGCCCTTGCTGCCCTTGCGCGGGAAGTGCCACACGAGCTGGCCGGGCTTCTCTTCCAACCGAGGCTTGCTCGGCTGCGATGTGGACACGACGACCTTCGCGTCGCCGTCCTGGGCGAACGACGTGACGAGCTTGATCGGACCCTTGTACGCGGTGGCGTCGAGGCTGCGCTCGAGCGCCGCCGGGATCTTCACGTGCTCGAGCTCGAGCACCTGGATCGTCGGGGTGAGCGAGTTGCCGGCGTAGGCGATCGCACCGTCGAACGTGACGACGACGCGCGACTCGTCGCGGTCGTCCTCGAAGCGGACGTCCTTCACCTTGGTCGGCTTGCGCGTCTTGCCCGGCGCGGGCGCAGGCGCGGGGTCGACGTGCTTCGCGTACCGAGGCGCGGCTTCGGCCTGCGCCGGCGCGGACGCTGGCTTCGCCGGGGCCGAGCGGGCCGCGATCTCGCCGAGCCGATCGTCGAGCTTCGTCTGCGCCTTGCGGACCTCGTCCTCGACGGCGCGCAGGCGATCGCGCTCGGTGCCGAGCACCCGCTCGACATCGGCGAGCTTGCCCTCGGCCTTGGCGAGCTCGGCCTTCGCCGCCGCGTTCTTGGCCGCGAGATCCTTGCCCTCGCGCTCGAGCACCGTGCGCTTCTCGGCGAGGCGATCGAGCTCCGCTCGTTTGGCGCCGAGATCGGTCTCGACGCTGGCGAGCCGCTTCCTCGAGCTCGCGAGCTCGTCCTTCGCGGTCTTCGCGTCGGCTTGCGCGGCCTCGGCCTCGACTCGCGCGGCCTCGACCTTCTTGCGCCGCGCGCCCGAAGCCTCGAGATCGTGGAGCTTGCGCTCGGCCGCGGCGGCGCGGGCCTTCGCGGCGTCGGCGTCCGTGCGCAGTCGGGCGACCTGCTTGTCGAGCACGGTCGCAGTCGCCTGGACCTTGCGGGTCTCGGCGCGCGCGCGCTCGAGCTCCGCGACGCTGACGGTGCCGCCGAGCGCCGCGAGCTTCTCGCGGGCCGCGTCGACCTGGGCCTGCGCGGCCCCGAGGTCGCGCTCGCGCCGGCCGATCGTCTCGCGCAGCGCGGCGGACGACTTGTGCTCGGCGGCGAGCTTCGCCGCGAGCTTGTCGCGGTCGGTCGCCAGCCGCTGCAGATCCTCTTCGGCGCGCTTCTGCTTCGCCTTCGCGGCGTCGCGGGCCGACTCGGCCTCGACCACCCGCTGCGCGAGCGCGGCATCGTGCTCACCGCGGCGCTCCGCCTTCGCGGCGTCGGCCTTCGCGGCCGCGAGCTCGCGCTCGGCCTGCTTGCGGGCGGCGACGGCCTGCTTGCGCTCGTCGCTCGCGTCCGTCATCGCGCCCTTCGCCTTCGCGAGCGCCGACTCGGCCTGCTCCCGCAACGCCAGCGCCTCGGCCTTCGCAGCGGCCGCGGCCTTGCGATCGGCCTGGACACCGGCCCGCTCGCGCGCGGCGGCGACGCGATCGGCCTCGGCGGCGGCGAGCCGAGCGCTCGCGGTCTTCTCGATCTCCTTGGCCTTCGCGCTCGCGCGGGCGACCTCGGCCTGCGCGGCGGTCTCGGCCTTCTCGCGCGCCTTCGCGATGTCCTGATCGGTGGAGCGCTTCGCGTCCGCGCGTGCGCTCGCGACGAGCTGGGCGGTCTCGGCCTTGCCTGCCGCGCGAATCCTCGCGAGCTCGCGCTCGGCCTCTTGCACCGCCTGCGCCCGCGCGGCGGCGACCTCCGCGTCGGCCTGCCGCTTCGCGTCTTTGCGCGCGGCGGCGAGCTTGCGCTCGGCCTCGGCCTCGGCCTCGCCGAGCTTCGTCTTCGCGAGCGCCCGCGCCTCGCGCTCGGCCGCCGCGATCTTCCCGGCCGCGGCGGTCTCGGCCGCGGCGATGCGCTCCTTGGTCGTGCGATCGGCCTTCGCCTCCGCGGCATCGACGAGGCGCTTCGCCTCGCGCTGTGCCGCCTCGAGCTTGGTGTGCGCCTCGGAGGCAGCGCGGACCTTCGCGTCGGCGACCGTGCGATCGGCCTCGGCCTTCGCGTCGGCGACGGTCTTCTTGGCCTGGACCTCGGCGCGGGCGAGCAGCTCGTCGGCCTTGGCCTTCGTGCGCTCGGCATCGGCCAGCTTGGCTGCCGCTGCACTCTCGGCCTTCTCCGCCCGCACGCGCGCCTGCTCGGCGGCGTCCTTGGCCGCGGTCGCGTCGCGCTGGGCATCACCGAGCTTCTTCTCGGCGGCGTCGAGCTTGCGCTCGGCGTCCGCGAGCTTCTGCTTCGCACTGAGGTCCGCCTCGCTCGCGGTCGCGCGCAGGCGCTGCGCTTCCTGCTGGGCCTTGCGCGCCGCCGCTTCGGCGGTCTGCAGACGCGTCTTCGCCTGCGTCTCGCGGGTCTCGGCCTCGACGAGCTTCGCCTTGGCTGCGCGCTCGGCCTCGGCGAGCTTGCGCTCGGCCTCCGAGAGCTTGCGCTTCGCCGCGCCGTCGGCCTCGCTCAGCGTGCGCTTCGCCGCGCCGTCGGCCTCGGAGAGCCTGCGCTGCGCTGCGCCTTCGGCCGCGCTGATCGTGCGCTTCGCGGCGCCCTCGGCCTCGCTGAGCGTGTGCTTGGCGGTGACCTCGGCGTGCTCGAGCTTGCGATCGGCGGCGGCTTCCTTCGCGCTCGCGCGCGCGTGGGCAGCGAGGGCGGCCGAGCGCTCCTTCTCCGCTTCGCGCTTCGCCAGCGTCAGCGCCCGCTCGGCCTGCGCCCGGGCAGACTCGGCGTCGGCCCGCGCGGCCTCGGCCTTCTCGCGCTCGCGCTCGGCGGCACGCAGGGCTCGCCGCGCGCGGAACTTGTTGTTCTTGCTCTCCTCGAGGGTCTTGCGCGCGGCCGTCTCCGACGTCGCGGCGCGCAGCTCGGCTTCGCGTGCCCGCGCCTCGGCGTCCTTCGCCGACTTCGCGCGCCGGCCCGCGTCGGCCATCTCGCGCTGCGCGGCCAGGGCCCGCGCCTCGGCCTCGGCGCTCTTCGTCTTCGCATGCGCGTGCAGGCTGGCCGCGTCCTTGCGCATCCGCTGGGCGTCGCGCTGGGCGGACTCGATCTCGGCCTGGCGGGCCGAGGCGCTCTTGCGGGCGAAGTAGGCCTCGGGTGGCACCTGGCGCGGCGTGATCGTGACGACCAGCTCGTTGTCCGACGGCACCACGATGTAGCTCGACTCGCGCTTGAGCTCGACCACGAGCCGCACGAGCTTCGCGTCCTGCTCGGTGACGTCGTCGATCGTCAGCCGTCCGCACGCCCACGTGTCGAGCGGGATGTGCGGCACGACCTTGCCGCGCTCCGAGGCGGCGATGTCGACGACCAGGCGCTCGGGGTCCTGCAGGCGGTAGACGTTGAAGGTCGGCTTCGCGGTGCCGACCAGCCGCAACGTCGTCGTGCCGTCGTCGATCTCCTCGACGGTGAGGCCGTCGACACGGTTCGCCGCGGCCGCCACGAAGGCGGCCACCCGTTCAGTGCCGGCGCCGACGAGGGCGCGCTGGGTGGTGGCATGCGCGAGCGCGGGCTCGAGCGCCGTCACGAGTGCGAGCGGAGCGGCGAGACGCGCCAAGGGAGCCCAAAGGCGCGCTCCGGGGGGTGAAACACCGAAGCGCGTCATCTTGAGGCTCCGTCATTCGTTGCGCAATTGGATCGCTCGGCGTTCGCCGCGCGCGAGATTGAGGCTGGCCGCGAGGTCATCATCCACGACTTCGATCTCAACGTAGTCGCGATTGACCGCAGCAAGCAAAACTTCGGCGCTGGAGAAGTACTCGCCCTGCTTGATCGCCTGGCTCCGGCCGTCGCTCGCCACGAAGAGCGCGCGCGGACGCATGCCCCGCCCGGCGTTCACGATGGCGATGAGCTTGAGGTCCTCGAAGGCGTACTGCTGCATCTCGACCGGCCGTTTCGCCCGCGGGCGGTCCGGCTCGGCGACGATGACCTCGGTGGGCGAGAAGCCCTGGAACGGATCCCGGCGGCGGGTGAACGACTTCGCGTCCAGGGTGAGCAAGGGGCGCTCGGGCGGCGGTGCGGCGGGCTCCTCGACCGCTGCAGCCACCGGCGTGGGCGCGGCCGCCTTCGCCGGCGCCGGAGCGTTTTTCGCGGCCGCGGGCTGCTCGCCCTTCTCGCCGGCTTCCTTGGCGATCTTGGCGTCGGCCGCCTTCTGGGCGTTGCCGATCGCCGGGGCGCCGCGGCTCTTGCTGACCTCGGCCCCTCCGTCGTCGACGCACGCGACGGCGAGCACGACGAACAGCGCTGTCGTTCGCCGGTTCATTTCTTGCCCTTCTGCGGCTTGCGCCGGGTCGGCTTGGTGGTCGCGGCGTCGGTGCGCTCGGCATCGGTCATGAACCGATAGGTCGCAGCCTCGAACTCGACGTCGAGCAGCGGCGGTGCACCGGCGACGAGGTCCTGGCTGGCGCGGATCTTGAGCGCGAGCCGGTCGACGCTGACGATCCGCTTGAGCTCGGACACGCGGCGGAAGAACTCACCGACCTGGGACCACGTCCCGGCCGCTCGCACCTTGATGGGCATGCGCGCGTAGAAGTCCTCGAACTCCTCGGCTTCGTTCGTCCAGCTCTCGACCGACATCCCGACCAGGCGCGACTGCTGCTGGAACGTCTGCATGAGGTTGTCGACGCTGGAGGCGTTGAGCGGCAGCACGTCGCGCTGGCCCGCCAGGCGCTGCTCGGACTCGGCGACCTGCTTCTTCTTGCCCTCGAACGCGGCCTGCGAGTCCTTGGCCGCCTGCAGCTCGGTCTGCGCGTTCACGAGCCCCTGCTCGGCGGCAGCGCGCGCGGCCACGGCCTCCTCCCAGAAGACGAAGTACCAGAGCCCCATGACGAGGCCGGCCCCGATGATCCAGGCGAGGATCCGTTGCCAGACGGGGAGCTTGCCGAGCGCGTCGAACATGGTCGGTCCGTCAGTTCCAGCGCAGCACCGCGACGTCGAGCTTCCAGGTCAGGTTGCGCTGGGCGTCTTTGTCGCGCTGATCGGTCACGCGCTCGTAGTCGGGGTGGGTGATGTCGCCGAACCACACGCTCGCGCGCAGTCGACGGGTGAACTCGGCCAGATCCGCGGCATCGCGGGCCGTGCCTTCGATCTTCAGGCGGCCGTCCTCTTCGGCCACGCTCGTGAGCCACAGGCCCGAAGGATCCCAGCGCTCGTTGATCTGGCTCTGGGGATCGTCCTTCACGTTCTGCTTGTACTTCTCCTGATCGATCGTCGGACCGCCGCCCTTGCTGGCATCGGTGAGGATCGAGGCGAGCTCGTACATCACGAACGCCGGCGTGCGCTGCTTCGCGCGCAGCTTCTG
>Ga0105106_10004274_pt1 | contig 10197 bp, 5 predicted proteins | sample PPLLaktember2015_5_FD_79109 | JGI IMG/M metagenome (GOLD analysis project Ga0105106, IMG submission 79109) | Freshwater sediment microbial communities from Prairie Pothole Lake near Jamestown, North Dakota, USA - PPLs Lake P8 Core (1) Depth... | ecosystem: Environmental > Aquatic > Freshwater >... | reverse complement strand
TGCGCCGCTCTGCGGCCGATGCCGGCCTGCGCGTGCACATTGCGGTGGCCTCGACATCGACCGCTGCCATTCTGCTCGCCTACGCTCGCGCAGGATTGACCGTGGTGCCGCCCGGAGAAGAAGCGACGGCGGTGGCGCCGCTCCCGCTCGATTTGCTCGATCGACTCCCCGCACCCATTGCACCCATCGCACCTATTGCACCCATTGCACCCCAGTTCAAACGCTGGGGCCTCAGGACGCTCGGGGATCTGGCATCGCTGCCTGCCAGCGAGCTCTCCGCGCGCCTCGGTCAGGCCGGCCTGCGCTGGCAGAAATGGGCGCGCGGCGAAGAAATGCGGCCGCTCGTGCCGGCTGGTGTGGTCGAGCAGTTCGAGCAGTCGCTCGATCTCGAATGGCCCGTCGAGGGCCTCGAGCCGTTGTCCTTTGTGCTCGCGCGGCTGCTCGATCCATTGTGCGATCGCCTCGAGCGATGCGACCGTGGCGCCATTGCGTTGCGCGTCACGTTGATGCTTGTCACGCGCCAGCTGCACGAGCGTGTGGTCGAGCTGCCCGCGCCGATGCGCGACGCGCGCGTGCTGCGCACGCTCGCGCTGCTCGATCTCGAATCGAACCCGCCGCCTGCGGCGATCGACCGCGTCACGGTCGGCGTCGATGTTACCGAAGGGCGCGTGCTGCAGTTCGGGTTGTTCGCGCGCGCGCTGCCGGCCGACACGCTCGCGACGCTCCTCGCGCGCCTCGGCGCCCTCATGGGCAGCGATCGCGTGGGCGCCCCTGCGCTGGTCGACACATATCGTCCCGGCGCGTTCGCGATGGCACCGTTCGACCCATCGCGCGCGATCCAATCCCCAATCCCTAATCCCCAATCCCCGCAACCTGCATCAGCGCCGCCGAGTGTCTTGCGGCGATTCCGATCGCCGATCCCGGCACGGGTCGTCGTGGATCAGGGGCGGCCGATTCGCGTAACGACAGATCGCCGCGGTTTCAGCGGCGGCCGTGTCGAGCGCTGCGAAGGACCATGGCGCTCGTCCGGTGATTGGTGGAAGAACGGATGGCATTGCGATGAATGGGACGTGGCATTCAGCGACGGAACAGCGTATCGAATTTCTCAGGCGCTCGACCAGGGGGCGTGGTTTGTCGAAGGCATGTTGGACTGAATAAGTGAAACCTGTCAGGGCAGAGGGCAGATGGCAAGCAGAGGCTGACAACTGACAACCGACGTCGTTTGCCATCTGCCATCATCCATCTGCCCTGACTGAGATCCCGTTATGTATGTCGAGCTCCACACCTCCTCCGCCTTCAGTTTTTTAGAAGCCGCATCGTTACCCGAAACGCTCATCGGCCAGGCGGCGCGTTACGGATATCCGGCCATCGCGTTGCTCGACCGAGACGGCGTTTACGGTGCTCCGCGTTTTCACCGTGCCGCCACGGCGGCCGGCATCAAGGCCATCATCGGTGCCGAGCTCACGATTACCCCGAGCCTGCAAGCCCTATCGCACCTACCGCACCCATCGCACCCATTGCACCCATCGCACCTATTTCGGCTTCCCGTCCTCGTAGAGTCTGCCGAAGGCTACCGGAACCTCTGCCGCTTGGTCACGCGCATGAAAATGCGGGCGCCGAAAGGCGAGGGGGCGCTCGCCCTCGACGAGCTCGACGGGCGCACGCGCGGTCTCATTGCGCTTGCGGGACGCGAGCTGCTGCGATTCGAGAAGTACGGCGTGGGGGGGCTCGTCGATCCGCTCGTCGGGCTGTTCGGTCGCGACCGTGTGTATGTCGAGATTCAGCGCCACCTCCTTCGCGACGAAGAGGCCGACAATCGGACGCTGGTGGATATCGCCGGCACGTTTCACGTGCCGATTCTTGCGACCAACGGTGTGCGGTTTGCCGATCCGCGCGAGCGTCCGTTGTTCGATGTCCTCACGTGCATCCGCCACAAGACGACGCTGGCACAGGCCGGCAGGAAGCTCGCGCGCAATGCCGAGCGTTTTTTGAAGCCGCCCGAAGAGATGGCGCGGCTGTTTCGCGACTGGCCCGCGGCGCTCGTGTCGACCGAGGCCCTCGCCGACCGGATCGAGTACACCATGGCCGATCTCGGCTATCGCTTTCCCGACTATCCGGTGCCGCCGGGCGAGACGCACGCTTCGTTTCTCCGCAAGCTGACCGACCTGGGCGCGCGCGAACGCTATCGGCCCTATCACGACCGGGCTCGCGCCCAGATTGCGCGCGAGCTCGATCTCATCGAGCGTCTCGATCTGGCCGGCTACTTCCTCATCGTCTGGGACATCGTCAATTTCTGCCGGCATAACGACATCCTCGTGCAAGGCCGCGGATCGGCGGCCAACAGCGCCGTCTGTTACAGCCTCGGCATTACGGCGGTCGATCCGGTCGGGATGGATCTGCTCTTCGAGCGCTTCCTGTCGGAAGAGCGCGGCGAGTGGCCCGACATCGATCTCGATCTGCCGAGCGGCGATCGCCGCGAGCGCGTGATTCAGCACGTGTATGAGAAATACGGGCGGCTCGGCGCGGCGATGACGGCCAATGTGATCACCTATCGCGGCAAAAGCGCGGCGCGCGAGGTGGGGAAGACGCTCGGCGTCGATGCCGCGCAGGTCGATCGCCTGGCGAAGGTGATGAACCAGTTCGAGTTCGTCGATCCGGTCGACACGCTGCGGAAGCGCATGGTCCAGGCCGGCTGCGATCTCGATCATCCGACCTTCCGATGGTTCGCCGAGCTGTGGTCGCGCATGCAGGATTTGCCGCGGCATCTCGGGCAGCATTCCGGCGGCATGGTGATTTGCCAGGGGCAGCTCGACAGCGTCGTGCCGCTCGAAAACGCGAGCATGCCGGGCCGCGTGGTGCTGCAGTGGGACAAAGACGACTGCGCCGACATGGGGCTGGTGAAAGTGGACCTGCTCGGCCTGGGCATGATGGCCGTGCTGCAGGACGCGATTACGCTCGTGAACCAGCCGGGCCTGAAGCCTGCAGCCGGCAGCGTGAAGCCCATTGTCGATCTGGCGCATCTGCCACCCGATGATCCGCAGGTTTACAAGATGCTGCAGGAGGCCGACACGATTGGCGTCTTCCAGGTCGAGTCGCGCGCGCAGATGGCCACGCTGCCACGCCTTCATCCCGAGCGTTTCTACGATCTCGTCGTGGAGGTCGCGATTATTCGCCCGGGGCCGATCGTCGGCAACATGGTTCATCCCTATCTGAACCGTCGTGCCGGGCGCGAGGCGGTTACCTACGCGCACCCGTCGCTCGAGCCGATCCTCGAGCGCACGCTCGGTGTGCCGCTGTTTCAGGAGCAGTTGCTGCGGATGGCCATGGTGACGGCCGGCTTCACGGGCGGTCAGGCCGAAGACCTGCGGCGTGCGCTCGGCTTCAAGCGCTCGGAAAAGCGCATGAAGCAGGTCGAGATCAAGCTGCGCGAAGGGATGGCCAGGAACGGCATCGTCGGAGACGTGGCCGAACAGATTGTCTCGTCGATTACCGCCTTTGCGCTTTACGGGTTTCCCGAGTCGCATGCCGCGAGCTTCGCGCTGCTGGCGTATGCGAGCGCGTACCTGAAGGTGCATTTTCCGGCCGCGTTCTACACGGCGCTCCTCAACAACCAGCCGATGGGGTTCTATCACCCCGCCACGCTCGTCAAGGATGCGCAGCGCCGCGGCGTGCGCTTCGCCGGCATCGACGTGCAGCATTCAGATTGGGACTGCCGTGTCGATACCAACGGAACCGTCCGGCTGGGCCTTCGCTATGTGTCCGGGCTGCGGCAGGAGGTGGGGCTGGCCATTGAAAGAGCGCAGAGCCGGGCGCCAGCGGCCAGCAGCCAGGAGCCGGGAGCCCGCATGATGAACGTGTGTCCGAAGTGCGGATGCGATGACGAGTCCATGATCGAGACGGTGAAGGCGGGGTTTTTCTTTTGCAACAACTGCGCGCACGATTGGGGCACGAACCCGCACCCGCGAACCCACGAACCGACGAACTCACGAACCTTCGAACCGGCGAACCAACTCAAGCTTCCTGTCGAAGCGCCTCCGCGGTTCAAATCCGTGGACGATCTCGTGAATCGCACCGGCATCCGTCGCGACGAGCTGCAGACGCTTGCCGATATCGGTGCTTTCGCCTCGTTCGGCTACGAGCGCCGGGAAGCGCTCTGGCAGGTTGAAAAGGCTGCGCGTCCCGCTGGTGAGCTTTTTTCGGAGCCCGAAGCCGGAAGCCAAGAGCCTGAGGCCAGTCCTCTGCCGGCTATGTCGGCGGAGGAGCGTGTAGTCGCCGATTACGCTGGTACTCATCTGACCATTGGTCCTCACCCCATGGCCCTGCGCCGCTCCGAGCTGGCCATGCGCGGGGTGCTGCGCGCCGTCGATTTGCCGCGCGCGCGAAACGGCCGTCGCATTCGCATCGCCGGCAGCGTCATCACGCGGCAGCGGCCCGGCACCGCAAAGGGGTTCGTGTTCCTCACGCTCGAAGACGAGACGGGTATCGCGAACGTGATCGTCCGGCCCGATTTGTTCGACCGCGATCGGTTGACGATCCTCGAGCAGCCGTTCCTCCTCGTCGATGGAATTCTGCAAAATCAGGACGGCGTTACGTCTGTCAAAGCCGAACGTTTACACGCGCTCGCCGGCGCGTCGATCGAAATCGATTCCCACGATTTTCATTAGCAGAACTGACGCTGTGATAATCTAACTCCTTAATTTCAGGGTATTTCTTCTTTTCTCGAGAGGCTCTCAGATGAGAAGTTCAGCTCTTCTGGCGTTCGTCGTGTGGGTCGCCGCACTGGCATCGCCCGTATTTGCCCAGACTCCGGACGCCGATCGCCGCATCGATATCGCCGTGCTCGACGAGCAGGGGATGCCCATCGTCACTGCGCAGGTTACTGCCACCCTGCCTGTAAACAACTTTCGGCGTGCCGCCCTTCGCGTGAATGATCGTTATGCAATCGAAGGGTTGACGCCCGGCATGTATACGGTGCGCGTGGCAGCGACCGGCTTTCAGACACAGGATGTCTCGGTCGATCTGACAGGCACGTCGCAGTCGGTGGAAGTGCGGCTGAGGCCCAGCTACACCGAGCAGCTCATCGTTACCGCGACCCGCTTGGAAGAGCGAATCGCGAATGTACCGGCCAGCGTCAACGTTGTCACGAGCGAGGACATTCAGCAGTCGCCGGCCGTCGTCGCGGACGACGTGCTGCGGCAGGTGCCAACCTTCAGCCTGTTCCGGCGGACCAGCAGCATCGCGTCGCATCCAACGGCACAGGGTGTCTCGCTGCGCGGCGTTGGCCCGAGCGGCGTCAGCCGGACGCTCGTGCTGCTCGATCAGGTACCGTTCAACGATCCGTTCGGCGGGTGGGTGTACTGGACGCGCGTGCCGCTCATGGATACCGAGCGCATCGAAATCGTCGACGGCGCCACGTCGAGCCTGTACGGCAACTATGCGATGGGCGGCGTCATCAACATCGTCACGCAGCGCGCCGAGCCGCGAACGATCGTCTTCAAGCCGCAGTACGGCAACCGCAACACGCCGAAGATGGACCTGTTTGCCAGCGATGTGTGGGGCAAGCTGGGCGTGACGTTCAACGCGACGACCTTCGACACCGACGGCTACACCATCGTCGCCGAAGAAGAACGCGGCAGCATCGATATTCCTGCCAATGTGAAATATCAGACCGCCAGCGGCAAGCTCGACTACAACCCGACCGATCGCGTCAACCTGTTCTTCCGCGGCGGCATCTTCACCGAAGACCGCAGCAACGGCAAGATCGGCGAAGTGAACGATACGAGCTGGAAGTTCGGCAGCGGCGGCGTCGGGCTGAGGTTCGCTGACGGCAGCAACATCGATGCGCGGATTTTCTTCGATCGGCAGAGGTTCCACAGCACGTTTTTCGCCGTGCCGCCCGCCACGCCGCCACGCAGTCAGTTGAACCTCACTCTCGATCAGAACGTACCGACCAACGCGGTGGGCACGATGCTCCAGTGGAATCGGGTATTCCAGGCCCGCACGCTGACGCACGTATTGTCGGCAGGCTACGACTTCCGCTGGATCGACGGCGACAGCAACGAGCAGACCTTCGCGCTGGCGACCGGCCTGAGGCCCCTGGTCGACCGTATCTCCGGCGGCACACAGAAGATCGGTGGCCTCTTCATCCAGGACATCATCGAACTGACGCCGAAGGTGCAGGTCACCGGCAGCGTGCGATTCGACTCGTGGCGCAACTACGACGCGCACAACTTCGAAACGACGATCGCCACCGGGCTGCCAACGGCGAACAACCGCACGCTCACCGACGAGTCGGACAACGCGATCAGCCCGCGCGGTGCCGTCCTGTACAAGGCCACCGATCGCGTCAGCGTGTGGGGCAGCGTCAGCAGAGGTTTCCGCGCGCCGACACTGAACGAGCTCTATCGCCAGTTCCGTGTGGGGCAGGTCCTCACGCTCGCGAATGAAGCGCTCGGACCCGAGCGCCTCACCGGTGTCGAAGCCGGCGTCAGCGTGGCTGCAAGCGAACGTGTGACGGTTCGAGGCACGTTTTTCAACAATCGCGTCAGCAACCCGATTGCCAACGTCACAATCGCGCAGAACAACGTGCCCGTCACGCGAGGCTGTGCCGGCGCTCCGGTGTGCCGGCAGCGACAGAATCTGGGCAGCACGAACATCGGCGGGTTCCAGACCGACCTCTCATACCGGGTGAACGGCCATTGGGGCGTATCCGGCGCGTATGTTTTCGATATCGCCAAGGTCCACGAAGCGACTCCTGATGTCACCGGCTTCGATTTGACCGGCAAGTACCTCGCCGAAGTGCCGAAGCATCGCGCGTCATTCCAGGTGAACTATACGAACCCGCGCCTCGTGAATTTCGCGGTCGAGAACCAGTTCATCAGCCATCAGTTCGACGACGATCAGAATACAGCGGCGATTTTTCCGAACATCTCGAGCAAGCGCGAAGTCGGGCTTCCGGCCTTCAGCGTGACGAACGTGACCGCTTCGCGCACCATCAACCGCAACGTCGACGTCTTCGTCGGCGTGCAGAATCTCTTCGGCACCACCTATTACGTGGGCACGAACCCGACGACCATCGGGACGCCGCGTCTGGTGAATGGCGGGATCAGGCTGAGAGTGGGACGGTAGGAGTCGACAGTCGATAGTCGACAGTCGATAGTCAACAGTCGCAAGTCGACAGTCGAGTCGCGACTGTCGAGTGACTGTGGACCATCGACTGGACTGTAGACTATCGACTGTTGACTATCGACTGTTGACTATCGACCGTCGACTATCGACTGTCGACCGTAGACTGTCGACTGAGAATCGCCTTCGGTCTCCCTCCGGCGACGGCCTCGCGGATCGCTCTTACTCGGTTGCCAACCCGGAACGACGCGTCGAACAGGTTCCCCACTCGAATGCCGCCTGGCAGTCTGTGGCGGCCGACGGCGGCAAGCGTCGCAGAGGCGATGCAGCCGCAGTTGGTGCAGTCGGGGTTTCCGCCGAACTGGCACGGCGTGATCGGCCGCTCGAAGTTCGACGACACGCACGCGGTCGTCTTCGCGAAGATGCAATCGTCGGGCGAGTGCGGCGGCAGCACGTACGAGTCGAGCATGGCGTTCGGCGTACGCAGTTTCGGGTACTTCGCGCGGATGGCGAGCAGATCGGTGACAACCTTCTCGCGGTCGGCCTTCGTGAGCCGCTCGGCCGAGATCTCGCCGACCTGCGGCGTGTAGAGGCTGATCCAGATTTGCGAGACCGCCGGGTTTGCCGACCAGAACCTCGCGAACTCTTCCAGGTAGCCGTCGCGCCGCACCTGCTGGCGCGTCACCGTGCAGTGCACCCGAATGTTGTGTCCCTCGATGTGCTTGAGAATGCGCTCGTAGGTGGCCGGCTTGCGCCGCTCGTCGTGCTCCGGCTGCAGTCCGTCGATCGAGACGACGAGCTGAAGGCGGCGCAGGCCGGCCCACTCGAGGGGAATCGGGCGGACGGCGCTGGTGACGAGCTGCGTGTAGATCCCCGTTTCGGCCATGCGCGGCAGAATCTCGCCCAGCTCGCGGTAGCGGACGAGCGGCTCCCCGCCAACAATCGAGACATGCAGCGGGTTGTGCTTGTCGAGGAGCGCGAACATGGCGTCGACAAGTTGCTGGCCTTTGAAGTCCTGGAGCTCGCGCAGCTTGATCTCTCCGCCCAGATGATCGCTGCCATAGGCATAGCAGCCCGGGCACGTCAGCGGACACTCGCGCGTGATCTCGATCGAGAGGTTCGGCCGGTAGCCTGTCAGGATCTTGCCCCACGCCCGGATGAGTCCTTCCATGCCGCTCCTTGCCGCCCGAAAGACGCGTCGGCGGATTCAACACTGTACCAGAACGATTGCCTTACGTCAGCCGTTTCCACTGAACGCCCGCCTTCGCCAAGGCTACGGGCGGGCGACGGGTGGCTTGCCAACCGTATTTCGCCAGCGGCAGCGCAAACGAGCGAAGGTTGGCATAATGACGAACTGAACGGGTGCCCATGATCACACGTCGCCGCTCGAAGCTGCATGGCTGGGGAGTGTTTGCCACGCAAACGATCCCGAAGAACAAGCGAATCATCGACTATGCGGGAGAGAAGATCTCGCACCTGGAGAGCCTGAAGCGCGAAACCCGCTATATGAAGAAAGGCGCTATCTGGTGCTTTCAAATCAACCGCCGATGGGTGCGTGACGCCGCCGTAGGAGGAAATGTGGCACGATTCATCAACCACTCCTGCAAAGGCAACTGCTACGTTCACATCGTCGGCGATGTCATCTGGATTCGGGCGGCGCGCACCATCCGCAAGGGAGAAGAGCTGACCTACGACTACATGACCGACGGCGAAGGCCAAATCAAGTGCCGGTGCAGCCCGGGTTGTCAGCGGCTGCTCTAGCCCGAGGCCCGGAGCCCGAAGCCTGAAGCCATGCACGTCATCTACCTTCACGGCTTCGCCTCGTCACCCCTTTCGTCAAAGGCCACGTTCTTCGCCGAACGGCTCGCCGAGTGTGGGGTGCCAATGGAGTGCCCCGACCTGAATCAACCAGACTTCTCGACGCTCACGGTCACGCGCATGCTGACCGAGATCGAGACGCGCATTGCCGCGCGGCCGCCCGGCGATATCGTGCTCGTTGGCTCGAGCCTGGGAGGGTTTGTCGCCATCGAAGCGGCAGCGCGTCAGGCCAATGCCACCGAACATCCCGTGACGCAACTCGTCCTTCTCGCGCCCGCCGTCGAGCTCGAATGGGACAAATGGAGCGAGCTGGGTTCGGCCGGCGTCGACGGTTGGCGGGCAGCCGGCGACATCGACGTGTTTCACTACGCGTACGAGGATTACAGGAAGTTGAAGTTCGGATTCTACGAAGACGCTACGCGCTATGCCCCGTCTGCCCGCCGCCTGTCGGTGCCGATGCTGATCTTCCAGGGCCGGTACGACGAATCCGTCAGTCCCGATACGGTCGAGCGATTTGCCGCCAGGCAACCTCACGCGAGCCTGCACCTGGTCGACGATGGGCACCAGCTGAAGAACAGCCTCGATGTCATCTGGGAGCACACAGCCGCCGCATTGGGCCTGCCGTTGTTGGGCCTATAATTGAAACCTCAGTCAGAAATCTGCATCTAAAAGAGCGGTGAGGAGTGGCGCATGCTGGTCAAGAAAGCCCCTGACATCCGTTCGTCGGAGATCACAGACAAGAAGCTCTATCTCGCCCGCCGCGAGTTCATCCGGGCGGCGGCATTCGGTACTGCGGGCGTCGCAGCCAGCGGGCTGGTTGCCCCCGAGGCCCAGGCGCAGTCGTGGCCGCGGGTCAAGATTCCTGGGCCGATCAAGGACTCGGGCTGGGGCAAAGGCGAAAAGCCGAATGCGTACCAGGACATCACGACCTACAACAACTTCTACGAGTTCGGCACCGAGAAGGAAGACCCTGCGGCCAACGCCCACACGCTGAAGACGACGCCGTGGACGGTCAAGATCGACGGGATGGTCAACAAGCCCGCCGACTACCATCTCGAGGACATCGTGAAGCCGCACGCGCTCGAAGACCGCGTCTACCGGTTGCGCTGCGTCGAGCGGTGGTCGATGGTCATCCCCTGGGTCGGCTTTCCGCTGGCAGACCTGCTCAAGCGCATCGAGCCCAAGTCCACCGCAAAATACGTCGAGTTCACCACGCTCGTGAATCAACAGCAGATGCCCGGCACCCGCCGCGAC
>Ga0105106_10004270_pt1 | contig 10201 bp, 11 predicted proteins | sample PPLLaktember2015_5_FD_79109 | JGI IMG/M metagenome (GOLD analysis project Ga0105106, IMG submission 79109) | Freshwater sediment microbial communities from Prairie Pothole Lake near Jamestown, North Dakota, USA - PPLs Lake P8 Core (1) Depth... | ecosystem: Environmental > Aquatic > Freshwater >... | reverse complement strand
TGGATGGCGAAAACATACCACGAGCGGCGCAATTGTTCAGGGTCAGCGCGGCGCAGGAAGTTGAGCATCACGGCCGGATGCGGCATGTTCAGGATGCCCAGTTTGTGCAGGCGTTCGGGATGCCAGATGGCGAAAACCCAGGCGACCATCGCGCCCCAGTTATGCCCGACAAGATTTACTTGTTGGTAGCCGAGCGCGTCGATCAGGCCGAGGATATCGGCGACGAGTTTATCCAGGGTGTATGCTTTTACCCCATTGGGCTTATCGCTCAAGTTATACCCACGCTGATCTGGAACGATGACGCGATAGCCAGCGTTTGCCAATGGCTCAATTTGCTTCAACCATCCTCGCCAAAATTCTGGAAATCCATGAAGCAGGATCACGGGTATACCTTCAGCTGGACCGGAAAGCACAACGTGGAGATTAATGCCGTTTGTGGTGATCGTTGTATGTTCTAATTCGTTACCCATTCGAGTCTTTTCGTTTTAGGATATTTCAGGAACAACCGAACGAAATCGTTGTCCATTCCTGAAATTCTAACAGCGTATAGCTGTATTGGTTGGGTTTGTTGGTAATCGGACGCTTCTTTTTTTATAGGGGAGAACCAGCCGTTTGGTCAATACAAAGCCGTTATTTGGTGGATTGTGCCCATCAGTACCAGAATTCGGGAAAGCCGTGCAGCAAAATAACTGGCTGCCCGTCTTCCGGCCCAGCCATGACCACGTGCAATTTAATTCCGTTGGTTTCGATGAAGGTTGTTTCGTAATTCATTAAAGATGCTTCCGGGCAGTTAGTATAATGTCCTTTATGGGAAGTTGTAGAATGGTAACATGAATCAAAAAACCGAGACTGTGACAAAGCTAATTGGATATAACGCACTCACTAAAAGATTAGCGGTACCTTCTCAGAAAGGGGGGAAGTGGGGTGTTTTGGGCGGGCTTTGCCCGCCCAAAACACCCCACACCCCATTTTATTGAAAAGATACGATTAGAGCGATCAATAAGATCCCTTGAAGTAGGATTGTATCAGGTCGTTTACATTTGCATTTGTGTTCTCACACACCACCGCAAAGAAATCATCCCCGGTAACACATTCTTTTCTTCGGTCACATCCCTGAACAGTACTGGATTTTCGTCCCACTGTCAATTGCTCAGTTTTGCCTAAGTCATGATGGAGCTAGTGGACCGACGAATATTAGCCTCTGATAAGCAGCAAATCGCCCTACAACTTTAGATTACCGTGGTACTTGGATATAATCATGGGCAAACATATGGATCCGGCTCCTAAAAAACCATCTCTTGCAGACAAGCTCAAATCCCTGGGCGTCAAGGTCGGCACAGTGGACATCCCGGCCTCGAAGCATAAAGCCGGTGCGTCCATTCAGGATGTGCTGGCTGGACGCTTTATTGCGACACGCCGCGGCGAAGCCTTCATCTACGAAGAGATCTACGGAACGGACTACCGACATGGGCTGACCCCGCTTGAAAGTGACGCGCCTCTCAACCTGCTGGCCGCCTGGGCAAATGATTCGCGCCTGATGGACATGCCATTGGAAGCCTTCGCTTTTCTGGATACGGAAACCTCCGGCATGGCTGGCGGCACGGGCACGTATGCCTTCCTGGTCGGTGTGGGCCGCTTTGAGCCATCCGCTTCAGGCCGGACCTTCCGTCTGCTCCAGTTCTTCATGCGTGATCCCAGCGAGGAACCGGCCCTGCTCGAGGCCCTGGCCGAGTTCCTGGCTCCGTGTTCAGTGCTGGTCACCTATAACGGCAAGGCCTTCGACGCGCCGCTGCTCAAGACGCGTTACACCCTGCATGACATCCCCGTCCCGTTCGAAGACTACGCCCATGTGGACCTGTTACACCTGGCCCGTCGCCTGTGGCGTGACCGGCTGCCCTCGCGCACATTGAAGTACATCGAGGAGAATGTACTGGGTGCGCCGCGCACCAGCGAGGAAGTGCCCGGCTACGAGATCCCCTGGTTGTATTTCGACTATCTGCGCACAGGCGATGCGGCGCCGCTGAAAGGTGTCTTCTACCACAATGCCATGGATATCGTCGCACTGGCTGCTCTTTTCAGCCACACGGTGGCTATGTTGCACGATCCATTCGACGAGCGCATCCAGCACGGCCTGGACGTGATCGCGCTGGCAAAGCTGCATGAAGACCTGGATCGCCGGGAGATAGCGGCCCGTCTCTACGAGCGCGGGCTGGAAATGCCTTTAAATGAAGAAGACTTCTGGAAAGCGGTACACAGGCTTTCGGTCCTGCAAAAGAGGCGCGGGGATCTGGAAGAAGCCGTCCGCTGGTGGGAACAGGCCGCCATGCAGGGGCACGTCTACGCACACATTGAGTTAGCCAAATATTATGAGCACCGCCGCCGCGATTATCCTGAAGCACAGAAGTGGGTAGAGGAGGCGCTGTTAATTGTCAGTTCAGTCGAGGCTATGCCAGCATATGTTCGCGAACACTGGCAAGCCGAGTTGCAGCACCGCCTTGAACGCTTGGAAGGAAAGGTGAAAAGCAGGCCAGCAAAGCGCAAAAAGCACGTATAATTCGACAAATCTTATACGATTATTTTTCTAGGAGGAGACATGGAGATTAACGTTTCGCAGGAGAAAGGTAGAGTCCCTGTGAGTGTGGTACACATTAAAGGGGATCTGGATGCTTCGAGCTATCTTGAGTTGGTCAATACAGCGCAGAAGCTCTACAATGCAGGCGTGCGCTACCTGTTGCTCGACCTGACCGACCTGGCCTTCATCAGCAGCGCCGGGCTGGCTTCCTTGCATATCGTCACCAAAATGTTCCGCGGCGAGAAAGCTGACCCTGAAGATGGTTGGGGTACTTACAAGGAAATCGACCGCGAGCGCGATAGCGGCCTCCAGAAAAATGTCAGGCTGTTCAACCCATCGCCTGATGTAGATAAAGTGTTGGATACGGTCGGGTTCAAGCAGTTCTTCGAGGTATATACGGATCTGGATGAAGCCGTACAATCTTTCTAAGAGAGTAGTCTTTGTTGTGCGCAGTTCGACAGTCGCCCAACTGACCATCGAGTGGATCCAATGAAACGCAATCTGGGTAACTACGCCATCATCGCTCTTGTCATCCTGAACGTTATTGTCTGGTTTGTCTTTCCACCTGTAGATGATGGCCGCGAGAATTTTGCGCGGGCTTATGCAGGGGAGATGCTCGGCTCGACGGTCATCATTTTGATGTCCTGTTCCTTGTTCCTTTCCACCCGCCCCAAATGGGCTGAACCGTTCTTCGGCGGATTGGACAAGATGTACATGACCCACCGGCGCACATCCACCAGCGCGTTCCTGCTGCTCTTCGTCCACCTGCTTACTGTTCCGATCACCACGGTCAACCTGCGCCTTGGGAATTACCTGGCGATGATCGCCTTTACGGGCATCGTGTCCATCGTGCTGATCACGCTTGCGCCGCGCATCCCTTTCCTGAACAAACTTACCGGCGAGACCTACGAAGGCTGGAAGAAACTGCACCGCTACATCGGGATATTCTTTATCCTCGGCTTTATTCACGCGCTAACCGTCAATGCCCTCGATGCTTTGATCGCCATTTCGTGGGTGCAGGTTTTCTTCATCCTCGGTACGGTTTCATATCTTTATACGGAATTCTTTGGGCGTTTCTTCAAGAAGTTCCTGCCCTACACGGTGGAGGCTGTCAAACATCCCAACAACGCAACCACCGAAGTGACCCTACGCCCCAGGAAAGAACCGATAAAGAAACAGCGTGCAGGACAGTTCCTGTTCGTGCGTTTTCCCGGGGACAAAACCTTGAATGAGCCCCACCCATTCACCATCTCCGGCGCACCTTCCGATGATGTTCTGCGTCTCACCATCAAAGCCAGCGGCGACTTTACCCGCTACCTGTTCCATACCCTGCAGGCAGGCGCGGACGCGGTGATCGAGGGCGCCTACGGCATGTTCGACTACAAGACCGGCGGCCAAAAGCAGATCTGGATTGCAGGCGGCATCGGCCTGACCCCCTTCCTCGCCTTCATCCGAGATATGGATGGAAACCCGGATCACGCTGTGGATTTTTACTACACCGTCCGCCATCGCGAAGAGGCGTTGTTCCTGGATGAGATCGAAGCCGCTGCCGAAAAGAATCCACGCCTGAAGGTCCGTGTCCGCTTCTCAGCCACAGAGGGTTCTCTGACCGTCGACGAAATTGTCGAGAATGCAGGCGGCGATGTGCGCAAGCACGATATATATTTGTGTGGACCGTTCCCCATGGTACAGGCCTTTACCAGGAAGTTCAAGGAATTGGGTGCGCCAGGCGAACGAATCCACTACGAGGAATTCAACTTCCGGTAGATGTACTCGCTTCCCCTACCGGGACGATGCGACCTCGCTCGCGCGGCAAGAGTGCGAGCATGCAACTATTTTGCCCTCCCGACATCTAAAGGGTAATTTTTGAAAGGAATCCCATGCCAAGAAGAAAATCTTCCCGCAGTCGTAGAAGCTACAGTTCACGCTCCAGCCTGGGCACGGCCCTGCGCCGACCAATTGTACAAGTCGGCATCCTGATCGTTATAGGTTTAATTGTCTTTTTGATTGCCTCTCTGGGAGGCGAGCAAGCCAGTGGTAAACTACCCGCTTTCGTCAGCGTTGACGAAGCTCACCAGATGTACGAAGAAGGCACTTTTGTGTTGGATATTCGCACGCCAGAGGAATGGAACGAATACCACGCGCCGAATACCACTTTGATCCCGCTCGATGAACTCGCCGCGCGCGTGAACGAACTGCCCAAAGACCAACCGATCCTGGTGGTCTGCCGTTCTGGCAATCGCAGCCAAGAAGGCCGCGATATCTTGTTACAGGCCGGGCTCAACGCCACAAGCATGAACGGCGGCTTGAACGAGTGGCGTGACAGCGGTTACCCGGTTGTCAGCGGGCCGTAAAAAATTACAAAATCTAACCGTAAGGGCCATGTTCAGAACGAGCATGGCTTTTTACATTGCGATACAATAAGCTTGATGATCCGAAAATTATCCCTCCTATTCCTATTACTCATTTCAGCCTGTTCACCGCTCGCAGCGGATTCGCCCGGGTCTGTATCATCCCCGAAGGGGGCTCCTGTTGTACTGGCCTCCACTACCTTCCTGGCAGACATCGCCCAGAACGTGGCCGGTGACCGGCTGCAGGTCGAGTCCCTGCTGCCCTTTGGCGCGGACCCGCACAGCTATCAGCCCATCCCGCAGGATGTGGCCAAAATCGCGGATAGCGACCTGCTGATCGTTAACGGCGCGGAATACGAACATTTTCTGGAAAATGTGCTCGAAAACGCCGGGGGCGAGAGAACGGTCATTGAGGCCTCGGCAGGCCTAAAAGTCCGGGAAGAGGCGGGTGGCGAACATGGTGTTGATCCGCATTTGTGGCTGGATCCGAACTACGTTACCACGTATGTAGAAAACATCCGTGATGGACTTGTAGCGCTCGATCCAGAAGGCGTCGAAGTATATACGTCAAATGCACAGGCTTACATCCTTCAGTTACAAGAGTTAGATGCCTGGATTCGCGAGCAGGTCGATTCCATTCCGGCTGAACGCCGTTTGCTGGTGACCAATCATGACAGCATGGGATATTTTGCAGAGCGCTACGGCTTCACTGTCATCGGGACGGTGGTGCCGGGTTTCAGTTCGGATGCGGCGCCATCCGCACAGCAAATGGCCGCGTTAATCGATCAAATCAAAGCTTCCCGTGCTCCAGCTGTCTTTCTGGATGCGGCTGAGTCGACCACCTTGGCAGACCAGATCGCATCCGATGCGGGCGTGGTGGTGGTAACTGACCTGTACTTTGGCTCACTGACTGATGGCCCACCCGCCGGGACGTACATCGATATGATGAAGCATAACATAACCCGGATTGTCGAGGTTCTGAGATAAGTATGTACCCACATACCAATCATCGGGATGACCAGCCAATTTTGGACGTTCGCAAGATCAGCGCGCGCTATAACGGGCGTTTAGCGCTGGAGGATATTACCTTCCATTTGCATGCCGGGGAACGCGTGGCAGTGGTCGGTCCGAATGGCGCGGGCAAAAGCACGCTCTTCAAAGTGGTGGCAGGAGTCTTGCAACCTGCCAGTGGCGAAGTGAATATCTACGGCTCCATGCCGCGTGGGCACGTGTGCATCGCGTACATCCCCCAGCGCAGCCAGGTGGACTGGAACTTCCCGGTCAGCGTGGCGGATGTGGTCATGATGGGCCGCATCGCCAAGCTGGGACCGCTCGGCTGGCCCAAAAAACGCGACTGGGATTTGGTCTATAAGGCGCTGGAAACCGTCAACCTGAGCGACCTGACCAAGCGCCAGATCAGCCAGCTCTCCGGCGGGCAACAACAGCGCATGTTCATTGCGCGCGCGCTGGCGCAGGAGGCTGAGCTAATGCTGATGGACGAGCCGCTCAGCGGCCTGGACACGCCCTCGCAAGAAAGCATCTTGTCCTTGCTGGATGAGTTTCAGCGCCAGAAGGTGACTGTCATGGTCGCCACGCACGACCTGGATCAGGCTGCCCAATACTTCGACCGCATCATGCTGCTCAACCATCGTCTGATCGGTTTCGGGCCGCCCGAGCAAATTTTGCAAACGGAAAAGCTGATCCAGGCTTATGGAGGGCGGTTACGCTCCGTGGAGGGGGACAACGTGCTAACCGTAGACGATTGCTGCCAAGACGATTAACGATTATCGGTTTACGATTGACAATTGGCCGAATATGATTGGATGAAATGTGAACGAGGCAATTTTCAAAAAGCGAACAAAACAATTGGGAATCGCAATCCTCCGGCTGGTTGAAGAACTGCCCAGGTCAATTTCTGCAGATACCATTGCAAGGCAAATTGTACGGTCTGGCACATCCATTGGCGCAAACTACAGGGCTGCTTGCCGCGCGAAATCAACGGCAGATATGATCAACAAGCTCAAGATCGTTGAAGAAGGAAGTAATGAAACTGCTTATTGGCTGGAATTAATAATCGAAGCTGACTACTTGTCACAGGAAAAAGTTTCCCCCATTGCCAAAGAGACTAACGAAATTCTAGCGATGACCGTTGCGTCCATCAAAACGTTACGTTCTCGTAAATCATAAATCCAAAATCGAAAATCCCATGTCTTTTCTCCTCGAACCTCTATCATATCCCTTCATGCTGCGCGGACTGACCGCCGCCGTACTAGTCGGCATCGTCTGCGCGGTGGTGGGAACCTATGTCGTTTTGCGCGGCATGGCCTTCTTCGGCGATGCGCTGGCGCATACCATCCTGCCGGGCGTGGCGCTCGGCTACCTGGTCAGCGGCGGGACAAAGGATACACTTTTCTGGTGGGCGCTGGGTACAGCCGTTATCGCCGCGCTGGGCATTGGGGCAATTAGCAAGCAGGCCCAGATCAAGGAAGATACGGCCATCGGTATTATCTTTGCCGGTATGTTCGCTCTGGGGATCGCCTTGATTTCCACCGTCCGGAGCTATGCGGTGGACTTGAGTCATTTCCTGTTCGGGGACGTGCTGGGCGTCTCGACCCACAGCCTGTGGCTGATCCTGATCTTCGGCGGACTCGTGCTCCTGACCATCGCCGCGTTCTACAAAGAATTCCTGACCCTGTCCTTTGACCCCATCCTGGCTGTGACGCTGCGCCTGCCGGTCGGTCTGCTCAACAACCTGCTGCTGGCGCTCATCGCCGTGACGATCGCCGTCTCGCTGCAAACCGTCGGTGTGGCGCTGATGGTCGCCATGCTGGTCACGCCTGCCGCGACGGCTTATTTGCTGACCCACCGTCTGCCGGTCATGATGGCGCTGGCAGCGTTGTTCGCTTCGCTTTCAGGTGTGATCGGGCTGTATCTCTCGTATTACCTGAGTATCGCTTCCGGTGCAGCGATCGTGTTGACAGCAACAGCTTTTTTCTTAGCAGTCTTTCTGATAAAACGATTGCGAAAATAAACTGATAGCGAAGCTCAGCGCGCCGTCTCCGGCGCGCATTTCTAAGTAAAATGACTTTCGACTCCCTGCACGACCCGACCCATCTTTACTTTATCACGGCCTCATTGTGTGGCTGGAAAAGATTGTTTTCGAATCCTATTTATTCCAGAATTATCCTTGACTCTTTGGCATGGCTCAAGCAGGAAAAGAGAATGCTCTTATTTGCTTTTGTACTTATGCCTTCCCACCTGCACACTATTGTCAAACCGCAAGAGCGCTCCATTGGAAAACTTTTGGATGAATTTGGCTCTTTCACTGCCCATGCGATTCTGCGTCAGTTACGTCAAGATAACGAAAGAGATTTGCTTGATTTTTTCTCAACGCAACGCCGAGACAAACGTCATAAACATAGCATCTGGCAAGACATACAAGCAAAGAACATTTACTCAGTTTACTTGTGAAAACCGCCGCCGAGGACGGCGGCGAGAGCAACAACTGGGGGTTCGGGATTGACTTTATACACAGAAACAACCCTCTCATTTTTTTGCAACTTTTCTGAATTCCTCCCGTAAATATTTTCAGGCACGTATCTCCTCAAAAAGAAGAGGGAAGTGGGGTGTTGTGGACGGGCTACGCCCGTCCACAACACCCCCCACCCCCCGATTTATTGAAAAGATACTCAGGCGCTGTTATTTGGAGTAAATCTATGTCCGAAAATATCATTATCGACCTGCAGGGAGTGAACAAGACTTTCAATGGGCCGGCTGGTCCCATCGAGGCTTTGAAAAATGTTTCCCTCAAGGTTTATCCAGGAGAATTTGTAGGAGTGCGCGGCCCCTCCGGGAGCGGTAAATCGACCTTGATCAATATGATCACCGGAATCGACCGCCCCACTCGTGGGGATGTCCACGTCACTGGAGCGCATCTCAATGATTTGGATGAAAATCAACTTGCCCGCTGGCGCGGCAAGAATGTGGGCGTCATCTTCCAATTCTTCCAGTTGCTCCCCACCCTGACCGTGATGGAGAACATCATTTTCCCTATGGAATGTTGCCGTGTCTGGAAGCCGCGGGAGCGACCCGAAAGAGCCTTGCATCTCCTCGATCAAGTTGGGCTGGCCGATCAGGCCCATAAACTACCCAACACTCTCTCCGGTGGGCAGCAACAACGGGCCGCGATCGCCCGTGCTTTGGCCAACGACCCTGCCCTGGTCATGGGCGACGAACCCACTGGCAATCTCGATAGCAAATCTGCTGACAAGGTATTTTTTCTATTCGAAGACCTCGTCAAACAGGGTAAAACCTTCATGATGGTCACTCATGATCAAGGGCTTGCCAGTCGCATTCCCCGTGTGGTAGAGGTCCTGGATGGAGATTTGTTCGATAATGGGAACGGCCACTAATGAAGATGTCATTCCGAAAAGTTTGGCGTGATCTGTGGCGTAATAAAAGCCGCACGCTCATGGTGATCATGAGTATTTCTGTGGGTGTAATGGCGGTGGGAATGGTAGTGTCGGGCAATACACTGGTGCTCGGGCAGATGGCCGGATCCCATATCGAGAGCAATCCATCCCACGGAATATTATGGCTGGCGGGCACTGTGGATGAAGACATCATCCGAAGTTTAGAACGGATCCCGAGCGTGAAAGATATTGAAGGCTACTCGGATTCCAGTATCCATTGGAAAAGGACTCTCGATGGCGAGTGGGAAGACGGGCATATCATTTCCTACGCTGATTTCGAGAGTCAATCCTACGACCAGTTGACCTTGAAAGACGGCGCCTGGCCCGAAAGTAAAAATATCGGGGTGGAAGCCGCTCACATTGACTCTTACAGCGCTCCCGGGGTTGGAGGGACGGTCTATTTTGAAATTAACGAACGCCCTCGCCCATACACCGTCAACGGCATTATGCGCAACCCTTGGGAATTCCCTACACCCTTTGGCCAATATGCAGCTTTTTACGTCACCCAAAACGACTTTACCAGGATTGCCGGTTATCACGGTTTCGATGTGCTTCAAATCACGGTCCCGGAATACAGCAAAGAAAACGTACAGCAGGCCATTGACGATATAAACGAAAAGCTGAAACCCCAGGGCGTATCCGTGGCCTATTCAGAGGTCCTGCACCCTGAAGAACATTATTTGCAGGAAATGATCAATGGCGTTGGGATGGTGCTTACCGTTATGGCGATTGCATCTCTGGGGTTGAGCGTCATGCTGGTGATCAACACCATTAATGCGCTCATCGCCCAACAGATCCCACAAATT
>Ga0105106_10004269_pt1 | contig 10202 bp, 6 predicted proteins | sample PPLLaktember2015_5_FD_79109 | JGI IMG/M metagenome (GOLD analysis project Ga0105106, IMG submission 79109) | Freshwater sediment microbial communities from Prairie Pothole Lake near Jamestown, North Dakota, USA - PPLs Lake P8 Core (1) Depth... | ecosystem: Environmental > Aquatic > Freshwater >... | reverse complement strand
TATGCACCGATCAAGTACTTCGCCAAGGCATATCCGGAACCTGCCGGTTTCGGCTGGATCGGGATGGGTGTCGACATCGCGAAATTCCAGGAGATGGCGACGGCCACGGCGGATAAGATCAACCAGGAAGTCAAGGGCTGGACGTCGACGATCGTCATCATCATCATCGCTGCCGTGATCCTGCTGTTCGGGATCTCGGCCCTACTGGCCCGGGGCATCGGCCGCTCTCTCGACACTGAAGTTCCTGCCGGAGCGGAAGGTGTGAAAGAAGACCTTTATGACGACGAGGAAGAAAAGTAATCATCCTTGAACAATTGACCACAACAAGGGCCCGGATCGACAATCCGGGCCCTTTCTTTTCCTATGACAAACCCCCTCCCCCTGATCTTCCTCTCCCTTGAGGGGAGAGGATCGAGGTGAGGGTGATGAAACGCATACCTTTTACGAGCGTGGTCAGGGTGAGGGTGACTGATCCCTTTCCTCTCACAGGACAGGATCGAGGTGAGGGTGATTCATCATCCCTCCTATTCTTTACAGGGGAGAGGCCGGCGTGACGCGAACGGTCCCGGAAAAATTCATTGACAAATTATCCGGTTATCTTATAAATAATCGAATTTTGAAGCAAAGTGGTTTTCCCGTCCACGGGACGGTCATGCTTGCATTCATCCCGACCCGCAAGGCGGGTGCCTGAACGAATCAATCTCAACGGTGGGGGGCACCATGAGTCTGAAAGAAAAGATCAACAGCGAGATGGTTGTAGCGGCAAAGGCGAAGGATTCGCTCAAACTGGGGACAATCCGAATGATCAAGACGGCGCTTCACAACAAGGAAATCGATGCCAAGCGCGAGTTGAACGATTCGGAAATCCTCCAGGTTCTCTCATCGATCGTGAAGCAGCGCAAGGACTCCATCGAGCAGTTCAAGACCGGGAACCGCCAGGATCTGGTCGACAAGGAGGAGTACGAACTCAAAGTCGTCCAGGCCTTTATGCCCCAGCAGATGTCCGCGGAGGAAGTCGAGGCGGAGGTTGCGAAAGCCATCGCCGAGGCCGGCGCAACGAGCGTCAAGGACATGGGAAAGGTGATGAAGGTCCTCATGCCGAGGGTGGCGGGAAAGGCCGACGGCAAACTTGTGAGCGATACCGTCAAAGCGAAACTTTCCGGCTGACGGGCAGGCAGTGAGCCCCGGGGCACACCAGAGAGGTTCCCCGGTCGACAGGACCCGATGCAGCGGCGCGCGTTACGAAAAAAAACGCCCCGAGCCTTTACACCTTTCGGATCTTTATTATATTAGGGGTGAGGCCTTGAAAAAGGGTATCGGATCTTGAAGGGTTACATTCCCGAGGACCGGATCGAAGAAATCCGAAACCGGGTCAACATTGTCGATCTGGTTTCAGAGTATGTCACGCTGAAAAAAGCGGGGCGTAATTACCTCGGCTCCTGTCCCTTTCACAAGGAAAAAACCCCTTCGTTCACGGTCAACGCCGAAAAGCAGATTTACCACTGCTTCGGGTGCGGCGAGGGAGGAAATGCCTTTTCCTTTCTGATGAAGATCAACAACATGACGTTCCCGGAGACGGTGCGTCACCTGGCGGGAAAACTCGGCATCCCCCTTCCCGCCCGTGAATTCACGCCGGAGGAAAAAGGCCACCAGGACCTGAGGGAAATCCTGCTCCGTGTCAATCACCTCGCCGCCGGTTATTACGCCAGGACGCTGAGCCTGCCGGCGGGTACCCGGGGGAAGGCCTATCTCGAAAAAAGAGGGATCAAGCCGGAGTTGATCGAAACCTTCCAGCTCGGCTATGCCCCGGAGGGGTGGAGAAACCTCCGGGACCACCTGCAGCGGGAAAAGGTTCCGCTGAAGCACGCCGAGCAGGCCGGTCTTCTGGTATCCAGGAAAGACGGCGATTACTACGACCGGTTTCGGGGCCGGCTCATGTTCCCCATCGAGGACATCAACGGCAGCATCATCGCTTTCGGGGGGAGGATCATCGGGGAGGGTGAACCGAAGTACCTCAATTCCCCCGAGTCACCCCTATATATCAAGGGCAGAAATCTCTACGGGCTTGCCCGGGCCAAGAACGCGATCCGCAGGGACGAAACCCTGATCATTGTGGAAGGGTATTTTGACCTCCTTGCCCTGTGGAACCACGGGATTCCGAACGTCGCGGCTACCCTGGGGACGGCACTCACCCGGGAGCACGTGGATCTGATCAAGCGATATACGGGAGCCGTGGCCCTCACCTTCGACACCGACACCGGCGGGAAGGCCGCCCTGGAGAGGAGCATGTCCCTCTTCCTGGAGCGCGGATTGCGGGCAAAGGCCGTGGTGCTTCCCGATGGGAAGGACCCCGACGAATTCATCTCGAAGCACGGGAAAGAGGCTTTCCTGGAAGAAATTGGACGTGCCCGTGCCCTCGTCGATTATTACATCGATGAGGTCATCGGACAGGGCACAAACATTGACGATCGGAGAGGCGCGTTGAGAGTCGCCATCCCCTTCATGGCCGGCATCTCCGATGCCGCCGAGCGCGGCCAGTTCATGAAGCGTGTGTCGGAGCGCCTTGGCGTCGATGAGGAGCTGGTCAGGAGCGAGGTGAGCCGCCACCGACCGGCAGGACGACAGGAAGAGGCGGTTGCACCGCGACGGGCGACGACCGGGATCGACCGTGTGGAGCTTGCCCTCATCCAGATGATGATCGAACATCCTTCCAGGATCCGCGACGTCATCCAGGGCAACCTCCTGGCCTTCTTCACGAGTGACGTGCTGAAGAGCCTGGGGGAAACCATCGCTGCGGGCCATCGTGAGGGGGAGACCCCCAGCCTGGCCGGCATGGTCGAACGGATTGAAGACCGGGCGGTCCGGGAAAAGCTGCTCGAGCTGACGGTTTCGGCGGGTCAACCGGACACCGCCGTCAGGGATCGGCTCTTCGACGACACCGTCCGGAGGGTCAAGGAACGATGGTACAAAGAAAGGCAGCGTGACCTGAGGGTCAGGTTGTTAAGAGCGCAGGAGGCGGGAGACCAGGAACTGTTCAACCGGCTTCTAGATGAAAAGGAACGATTACGCCATGAGCAAAAAGAATGTAAAGGATAACCGGCGCCGCGGAGAAACCTTCCTCTCCAAGGATATCCAGTCCGCCGAGGTGAAAAAACTCATCTCGCTCGGGGAGGAAAAGGGGTTTTTGACCTACGACGACGTCAACGAGATGCTCCCTTCCGACATCGTCTCGTCGGACCAGATCGACGAGATCATCATGCTCTTCGGGGAGAAGAACATCGATATCATCGATACGGACAAGGGTGAAAAGATCATCCTGAAGAAAACCGTCGAAGAAGTCGCCGAAGCCAAGGAAGAAGGGGAAGAGGAGTTGCTCGCGATCCTTCCCAGCGGGGCAAGGACCGGCGACCCGGTCAAGATGTACCTGCGCGAGATGGGCCTCGTGTCGCTCTTGAACCGCGACGAGGAAGTGGAGATCGCCAAGAAGATCGAGGAAGGCGAGCGGGAGGTCACCGATGCCGTATTCAGCGTGCTCACCGCGGTGAAGGACCTCGTCGGAATGGGCAAGGAGCTGAAAACGGGCGATCTGCGTGTAAAGAGCATCGTGGACAACATCGAGGACGAGGACGGCTTTGTCGAGGAGGATATTCACAGCGAACGGGTCATCAAGCTCATCGACCGGATTACCGAGATCGACCGGCGCAACGACACCCTCCGCAGGAAACTCCGCGAAAAAGGCACCAACGAGGACGAGCGCAAGGACCTGGAGGCAAAACTGGCGAAGAACAACAAGAACATCGCCAGGACCTGCCGGGAGATCAACCTGAGCAAGAAACGCGTCCAGAGAATGGTCTCGAAGCTCAAGGACTTCACTACCGAGACCGATACCGCCGATGCGGAAATCCGTTTTATCCGCCTGAAGACCAAACTGCCCCTGAAGTCCCTCGAGGCCGTCTTCGCGCAGATGCGTCGAAGCAAGCAGGAGGAGCGCAAGGTAACGAAGGAGCTTCGCATCTCGGCCGCGAGGCTCCGGGAATATGAAGAGCGCCTCAAGGAGGCCAGAAAGGTTCTGAAGCACGTTCAGACCGAAACAGGACTCCCCGTCGCCGATCTGAGACAGATTGTCGAGACGATCGAGGCCGGCGAGAAGAAAGCCAGCTTTGCCAAGCGCAAGCTCGTGGAGGCAAACCTCCGGCTCGTCGTGAGTATCGCCAAGAAGTACACCAACCGCGGACTGCAGTTCCTGGATCTCATCCAGGAGGGCAACATCGGCCTCATGAAGGCTGTCGACAAGTTCGAGTACCAGCGGGGCTACAAGTTCTCCACCTATGCGACGTGGTGGATCCGCCAGGCCATTACTCGCGCCATCGCCGACCAGGCACGGACGATCCGGATTCCCGTGCACATGATCGAGACGATCAACAAGCTGATCCGGACCTCCCGTTATCTTGTCCAGGAACTCGGGCGGGAACCCTCGCCCGAGGAGATCGCCGACAAGATGGAGTTCCCTCTCGAAAAGGTGCGCAAGGTGCTCAAGATCGCGAAGGAGCCCATCTCCCTCGAAACGCCCATCGGTGAGGAGGAGGACAGCCACCTCGGCGATTTCATCGAGGACAAGAAGATCATGTCACCCTCCGAGGCAGCCATCAGCATGGACCTGGCCGAGCAGACCCGCAAGATCCTCTCCACCCTCACCCCCAGGGAAGAAAAGGTCCTGCGCATGCGGTTCGGCATCGGCGAGCGTTTGGATTTGATGCTCGAGGAGGCGGTCACGGAGAGCGTCGACGTTAACGTGGAAAAGGCAAGGCAGATGGAGGAAAACGTCCTCAAGAACCTGAGGAACCCTTCGCGCCGCAGAGAATTGAAATCGGCTGCGAAATAAAGTCTTGACAACCTGGCCGGATACCGCTAGATTAGCTATTTTAATACGATTTTTATCCAGAGGGCCCATAGCTCAATTGGTAGAGCCACCGGCTCATAACCGGTAGGTCCCTGGTTCGATCCCAGGTGGGCCCACCATTTCAGCGGGGGCCCGAGCTGTCCGCCCCGCTCTGCAAGAAGGGTTTAACCGTGAACATTTCAGCGCATCATCAAGGAGCCGGTACACGACGGGCATCAAAACCCGGCACAGGGAACAACCACGAAAATGCACCCAATCGGTGCATTTTTTTTATTCTCGTTAGCTGTTGACCGGGGGCGCAAATCGCGGGGATAGAGATGTTGAGAAGGTGAGAGGGTGAGAAGGTTGGGGCAGCTGACGGCCAAATGCCTACTCTCCGCTACTCCAACCTTCTCACATTCAAACCCTCTTACCTTCTGCTTTGCAGGGGGCCTTGCATCTGGCCATTTTTGAACAGCTTCGCAACATGACTACGTGGAGGACAGAGATTGAAAGAGCAGATAGCCCTTCTCATCGACCTTCAAAAGATCGATCAGGAAATCAGGACCCTGACCAACAAAAAGCAGACGCTTCCCGAGAAAGCAGGGGAACTCGATCAGGACTTCCAGGCACGGAAAGATCGGATGGAAGACGATCGAAAAGGTCTCGAAGGCCTGAACACGCTTCACAAAGAGAAGGAATCGGAGTTGAAGCAGGGCCAGGAAAAGCTGCGAAAAGCCAGGGAGCGCCTGCTGGAGGTCAAGACCAACAAAGAATACCAGGCGATGCTCACGGAGATCGAAACGCTTGAGAAGGGAAACGGAAGGATCGAGGAGGAAATCCTGGTCCTCTATGACAGGATCGACGAGAAAAAAGGCTCCCTCAAGAACCTCGAGAAGGATTTCAAGCATTACCGGGGCGGCTACGAAACGGAGCGGAAAGAAATCGACGAGGAGCTTGCCTCCATCGATGGGGAACTGGTCGAACAAAAGAAAAAATTCGACGGCCTGGTCCCGGGCCTGAAGCCCGACCTGCGGCGCCGGTACGAAATGATCAAGGGCCGTCGCAACGGGATCGCCGTTGTATCCGCCCGGAACGCCGTCTGCAGCGGCTGCAACATGAACCTACCGCCCCAGTTATACAACGAACTTCAGCGCTCGGATGAACTCATCTACTGCCCGAACTGCAACCGGATCATCTATTGGGATGAAGACGTCAATGGCGGATAAGTGCCTGTCCCTTTTCACCGACGGGGCCTGCCGTGGAAACCCCGGCAACGGCGGGGCCGGGGCCGTTCTTGTCGGTGAGAACGGCCAGGTGGTCTCAACAGCGAAGAGGTTCCTCGGCCACTGCACCAATAATATCGCCGAATACCAGGCCCTCATCCTCGGCCTCGAGGAGGCCCAGGGGCGAGGGGCCGCGGCACTATCCATCTATCTCGACTCGGAGCTTCTCGTCCGGCAGATCCAGGGCGTCTACCGCGTCAAGAACCCCACCCTGAAGCCCCTGATGGCCGACGTCCGGGCCCTGCTGGACCGATTCGACGCGTGGCAAATCGCGCACGTCCCACGAAGCGAAAACGCCATGGCCGACAAGCTCGCCAACGAGGCTATCGACGAAGCCCTGAAAAAAGACCGAAGTTAGGAAGCTCGGAAACAAAGAAGAGCAGATAAACAAAAGACGTTTCATATTTTCCGATCTTCCGATCCTCTGATCTTCCTCACTTCCATGTATTTCTTACTTCCCCCCCCCCGAAAAACCTGTTGCAAAGATCTGTGTGTCATTGGAGAATGAATCGTGTCGGAGCAGGCGGGATGATCGCTGGCCCGTCAACGGGCTGGAGGAAAGTCCGAGCTCCAAAGGGCAGGATGGTCGCTAACGGCGACCGGGGGTGACCCCAGGGAAAGTGCCACAGAAAACATACCGCCCCGAGCTTGTCGAGGGGTAAGGGTGAAAAGGCGAGGCAAGAGCTCACCAGTTCCCCGGGTGACCAGGGAAGCTAGGCAAACCCCATCCGGAGCAAGACCATGTAGGGGAGCGTTCGAGGGCGGCCCGCCCGAGCTCCCGGGTAGGTCGCTTGAGGCAACAGGCAACTGCTGTCCCAGATTAATGATCATCGCCCCCCGGAGGGTGACCGAGGGGGGGAACAGGACTCGGCTTACAGCCTGCTCCGACACCAAAAAAACGGAAGTTAAGAAGTTGAGAAGGTAGGAAGCTGGGAAACGAGACGGGAACAAGATCAATCATCATGCCCCCCGAAGCCCTCCTGTGCCGCAATTTTTTCAGGCACATCTTCGTCATCCTATTCATTTTCATATGCCTTTTCTATTCCGTCCCCGCGTCGGGATCAGATGACGCGGTGCGGAAGATGCGCGAGGCGGAAACTCATTTCAGCCGGGGAGAATACTTGGAGGCCCTGGACAACTATCAGGAGATCATCGAGCGGGCAAAGGCAGGCGAGCATAAGCCGAAGGCCCTCATGATGTCGGCGACGATCTACGGCACCTTTCTCAAGGATCATGAGGCGGCGCTCAAGCTATACAGCCAGGCCCGGGGAAAGTACCCCGGCTCCGTCTACGAGGCCGATGCGATCTTCCAGACAGCCATGATCGAGTACGAAAGGGCACGATACCGGGAGGCGTCGCGGCTCTTCGGGCTCTACCTCGACAGGTTTCCTGCCGGGAGCCGACGGGACGTGGCGTCCTTTATGCGGGATACAAGCGACAACCCTCCCGCCGAACGGGAGCGCAGGACGCGCGAGCTTGCTGTCCGGCAGACCAGGGGTACGTCCATCCGGGTGCTCGTCCTGGAACGTGCGTCTGAGGCCCGCGTATCGGCCTCTTCATCCCTGGAGATCAGGAACCAGAACGGGGGCGCCGTCCTCCAGACGATCAGCGTTCCGCTGGAAGCCCGGGTTCGGTTTGAGGGCGGGGTCCTGTCCGTCAACGGGAAAGCATGGCCTGTCACCGAACTCATCATGACAGCGGCAAAGAGGGGCACGGTCCGGGTCAACGGCGCCGTGTACCGCGGCAACTTGAAGCTGGTCGTGACGGATCAGGGTCGGCTCAACGCCGTCAACCTCGTCGAATTCGAGGAGTACCTCTACGGTGTAGTCCCGCGGGAAATGCCCCCCAATTGGCCCGATGAGTCTCTCAAGGCGCAGGCCGTCGTCTCGAGGACGTTTGCCCGTTACCAGATGGATGCCAACGCCGCCCGCGAATACGACATCAGCGCCTCGACTGCCTCACAAGTATACGGGGGGTTCGCTGCCGAGACGGAGAGGACCCGACGGGCCGTCGATGCCACGCGTGGACGAATCCTCACGTTCAACGGAAGGCCCGCCCTGACCTACTTCCACGCCAACAGCGGCGGGACGACTGAGGATGCCCGCCACGTCTGGCGTGTCACCATCCCCTACCTGCAATCCGTTTCCGACGACTACAGCGCGCGGGCACCCGGTGCGGCCTGGTCATCCTTTCTGAGCTTCGATCAGATCCGGGATGCGATGAACCGAAACGGGATCAAGACCGGGCAGATCAGCGACCTCGAGACGGCTTCGCAGAGCCCGTCGGGGCGCACCACCAAGCTGAGAATCACCCATAGCGCAGGGACAACGGTCGTCGGCGGAAACCAGTTCCGCACGATCATCGATCCGGCTGTGATCAAGAGCACGCTCTTCAAGGCTGAACGGAACAATCGGGGAATCCGCTTCGAGGGCCAGGGTTCCGGCCACGGGGTGGGATTGAGCCAGTGGGGGGCCCGCATGATGGCAGAAGCAGGATACCCCTTTCGGGATATCCTGCTCCATTACTACCGCGGTCTTGAACTGAATTAAGTAAGGTTGTGTCTTGCCTTTAGCCTTTAGCCTTTAGCCTCTAGCCTGTTTTTTTCACTTCCCTAGGTTCTTCTCCGTCTCGATGATGTCGAGCGTCGTCTTGATGACGGTATCCGCGTTGAGCGACATGCTGTCGATGCCGCAGTCGACGAGGAACCGGGCGAACTCGGGGTAGTCGCTGGGGGCCTGCCCGCAGATACCGATCTTCTTCCCCAACTTCCTGGCCTTCGTGATGACGTCCCGGACCAGCGTCTGGACGGCCTCGTTACGCTCGTCGAAAATGTGGGCCACCTGGGCCGAGTCGCGGTCGAGGCCCAGCGTAAGCTGGGTGAGATCGTTCGAGCCGATGGAGAAGCCGTCGAAGATCTTCGCGAATTCCTCCACGAGGATCACGTTGCTCGGGATCTCGACCATCATGTAGATCTCGAGGCCGTTTTCTCCCTGGATGATGCCGTTGTCGCGCATGACCTCGATCACCCGCTTGCCCTCCTCCACGGTCCGGCAGAAGGGGATCATGGGCTTGACGTTCGTGAGGCCCATCTCGTTGCGGACCTTCTTCATGGCCTTGCATTCCAGGGCAAAACCGTCGCGGTACTTGTCGTCGTAGTACCGGGAGGCCCCGCGCCATCCGATCATGGGGTTTTCCTCCACGGGCTCGAAGTACTTCCCGCCGATGAGGTTTGCGTACTCGTTGCTCTTGAAGTCGCTCATGCGTGTGATGACGTCGTTGGGGTAGAACGCAGCGGCGATCTTCGCGATGCCCTGGGCGAGCTTGTCGACGAAGAAGTCCGTCCGGTTCTCGTAGCCCTTGGTGATCGCCTCGATTTCCTTGCGGACCTTTTTATCCGTCACCTTCTCGAACTGAACCAGCGCCATCGGGTGGATGCGGACATACTGGTTGATGATGAACTCGAGACGGGCGAGCCCCACGCCGTCATTGGGGATGTTGGCCACATCGAAGGCGTTGTCGGGGTTGCCCACGTTCATCATGATCTTCGTCTTGGGCCTCTGCAGATTCTGCAGGTTGACGCGCTGCACTTCATACTTGAGGACGCCGTCGTAGATGTTTCCGATCTCGCCCTCGGCGCAGGAGACGGTGGCCTCCTTCGATTTGCGCAGGGCCTCGGTGCCCTTCCCCGTCCCGACGATGCAGGGCACGCCGAGCTCGCGGCTCACAATGGCTGCGTGGCAGGTCCGGCCGCCCTTGTTCGTGACGATGGCGGCGGCAATCTTCATGATGGGCTCCCAGTCGGGGTCCGTCATGTTCGTCACCAGCACCTCGCCCTTCTTGAAATTCTTGATGTCGCTCACGTTCGCGATGACGTTCACGGGGCCGGCGCCGATCTTGGACCCTACGGCGGTGCCCGTCACCAGGGGCTTCTTCTGCTCGAGCAGCACGTAGCTCTCCAGGACGTTGGCGTCCTTCTGGGACTGGACCGTCTCGGGGCGGGCCTGGAGGATGAAGAGCTCGCCCGTTTTGCCGTCGCG
>Ga0105106_10004268_pt1 | contig 10204 bp, 6 predicted proteins | sample PPLLaktember2015_5_FD_79109 | JGI IMG/M metagenome (GOLD analysis project Ga0105106, IMG submission 79109) | Freshwater sediment microbial communities from Prairie Pothole Lake near Jamestown, North Dakota, USA - PPLs Lake P8 Core (1) Depth... | ecosystem: Environmental > Aquatic > Freshwater >... | reverse complement strand
CGCGCCAACATATGCGCGATCTGACGCGTCTGGGGAGTGTCCTACCGCTGTATGACGTGATCTCAACGCCAGGTATCGTGCGCGATGTGCCGGAGCATCTGAGCGACCTGTATGGCAGCCTGGAGCATTTCGCCAATACGACCAAGCCGCTGGTGCTGCTGGTTTCGGACGAACACAATTTTGCGCCGGTGCTGGACCTGTTCGAGCATTTGCATGGCGGGTTGGGGCAGCAGCCCTTTGTGCTGCCGTATTTCAATCCGGTTTCGCCGCTGGTGATGGACAGCGGGACGCTGCTCAAAATGGGTTTTGCTATCGAGCGTGGACTACCGTTCATCTTCTCGAATTACAGCATGGCTGGCGCGTCGACCCCGCTAACACCCGCCGGGACGCTGGCGCTATTGCTGGCCGAACTGCTGGCCGGGCTGACCGTCAGCCAGGTGATGAAACCAGGAACGCCGGTGTTGCTGGGGATGCTGCCGGTCTATTTTGATATGAAGTCCATGCTGAATTTCTACGACCCTCAGAGCATCTTGCTCAATCTGGCTTGCGCCGAGATGATGGCGCATTACAACCTGCCGCACTGTGGCACGGCAGGCAGCGGCACCGGCTGGGGGATGGATCTGATCGCCGCCGACACCTACTGGATGAACACGTTAACCTTTGCTCTGACAAAGGGCGGGCTGGCTCCGTTTGTGGGGGATAGCCTGGGCTCGAAGGCGATTTCACCTACAACTATTGTGCATGTCCATGAGATCATCGATCAGGCCCTGCGTTTTGCCGACGGTTTCCAGTTGGACGATGCCCAGGCTGTATTGGACGAAATCGCCAAGGTTGGGCCGGGCGGCAGTTTCCTGTCGTCGCCCTCGACTCTCAAGAATTACAAGAAGGGGTATTACGTCAGCGATGTTTATCCGCGTTGGACCATGGAGAAGTGGCAAGCCGAAGGTCGGCCGTCCGCGCGCCAGGTGCTGCGCGAAAAGACACAGTCCCTGTTGGCGGATTTGTCCGCACCTGATGATTATGAGGAGTTGGTGGGGAAGGGGACCGGGTTTATAAAAAACCGACTCAACTATAAAAAAAGTTGAAATGTCATTGCGAACGAGCGCAGCGAATGTGGCAATCTCAGCGTACATGAAAAAGATTTAGAATAAGGTTAGTAGGAGAGAAATGACTACGGATCAATTTGACTTAACTGGCAGAGTTGCCATTATCACCGGTGCTTCGCGTGGCATCGGATTTGCCATTGCAAAAGCCTTTGCTCTGGCTGGCGCGAAAGTTGTGCTGTCCAGTCGCAAGCAGGGTGCGCTGGATCAGGCTGCCGAAAAGATACAGGCCGATGGCGGTGATGTATTTCCGTTCGCAGTCCATACGGGTGATACCGAAAGTGTGAACAATCTGGTCGCTGCCAGCGTTGAGCGTTACGGCGGAGTAGATATCCTGGTCAATAATGCGGCCACCAATCCGCATTTTGGGCCGCTCCTGACCTCCGAAGAAAGTCACTGGGACAAGATTCTGGATGTCAATCTCAAAGGTTATTTTCGGATGGTCAAAGCCTGTGTGGATAGCATGCGCCAGCGCGGCGGCGGGAAGATTATCAATATGGCCTCCGTGGCTGGGCTGCGCTATCAGCAGGGCATGGGCATCTACGGCGTCAGCAAGGCGGGCGTCCTGATGCTGACTCAAACCCTGGCGGTTGAGTTAGCAGTGGACAACATCCAGGTCAATGCCATCGTCCCAGGCTTCATCCAGACAAAGTTTAGCCGTGTTTTGTGGGAAACGCCACAAATTCATCAAAAGGTCACCGCGCAAATCCCCCAGGGACGCATCGGCCAGCCCGAAGAATTGACAGGCATGGCCTTATATCTTGCTTCCCGGGCTTCGAGTTTCACCACTGGCGCGGTCATGATCCTGGACGGTGGTCAGATGGCGGGCGCGAATCTGCTATAAAGCTGTGGTAAAATCGGGACATCATTTCTTGAAGAAAGGAGGTTCGACAATCAAATGAGCATCATGAGAATTGCGTCCACAAAACGTGTATTGAGCGTACCTCCGGGCCGAGAGGTAGTAACGCCTTAAGTCGTTACTACGCTGTGTGAATATCTGCCGCAGGCGCGCTCCGCCCTGCGGTTTTTGATTCACTGCAGGCTTCCCTGCGGTTTTTCTTTTACAAAAGGCAACTCTTCAAAAATGAATACCAACGACTACATTGAATTCTTCGATGAACTCGACGACGAAGACGCGCTGGATGCGTTTTTACAGTTTGATGCTCAACGCTCCAGGCACCCCAAAGGCCGTATCTCCAAAAAACTGGAAGTGGAGGAACGCACCTTTATCCACGCACAGGATGACAGCCGCCAAAATCTGAAATTCACCTACAAAGCCGCCCGTTTCGAAGAAGGTTGGCTATTGGACTCCTTGGGTGGATTTTACGAACATCAATGGATTTCTGATGTACTCCGCAAAATTAAAGGCGGCAAGGAGGCTTCGGTCTACCAATGCAGCGCCGGAACGGCTATCCCTGCAAAACTGGCTGCGTCCAAGGTTTACCGTCCGCGTATGCTGCGCAATCTGCGCAATGACCACGTCTACCGCGAAGGCCGTGAGGACCTGGACGATGAAGGCAGGGTTGTGCTGGACGATGGCAAAACCAAAGCCATGCGCCAGCGCACCCAATATGGGCGTGACCTGCTGCACCAGTCCTGGATCGCTTACGAATTCACCACCATGCAAATCCTGCATGCTGCAGGCGCGGACGTTCCAGAGCCGTACACCATGGCAGGCAACGCTATCCTGATGGGCTATATCGGAGATATTGACGAGGCGGCGCCCACGCTCAACGAAACCGATCTGGACCGCGACGAAGCCAAATCGCTCTTTGAGCGCGTCATCCACAACATCGACATCATGCTTTCGAACAATGTCATCCACGGTGACCTGTCGGCTTATAACATCCTGTACTGGGAAGGTGACATCATCCTGATCGACTTTCCCCAGGTAATTTCGCCGAAGATCAATCGCAACGCCTTCCGCATCTTTGAACGTGATGTCACGCGCGTCTGCGATTACTTCACCGTGCAGGGCCTGCAGACCAGTTCGCGTAAATTGGCGCGAGAACTCTGGACCTCGCATGGGTATCGCTTGCAACAGGAGATTCATCCGCGTTTGTTGGATGCCGAAGATCCCAAAGACCGAAAACTGTGGCAGAAGGAGAAATGAGGGTTCTTAATTGTTCAGCAGGCAGACTATCTGCCTGCTGAACAAAATATTGATCGCTGATTACTGGCTGCTGATCTTTCCCCACAATCCATACCCAGCCTTGCGCCTCTCCTCGCGGCGCTCATGCTGCTCGTGTATTTCTTCCACGTGCGCCACCTTTTCCTGGATCGCAGCCTCCAGCCACAAGCGGCCCTTTTCGGCTGTTCCCAGGCTGCCCGCGCCATAGGCGCCGGTTTTGCTGTCGTCATCCCAGGGCGGGTTGGCAATCAGCGACCCGCCTTCGATCCAGTCCATGTAGTAGTTTGGCGTGGAGATGAAGTCGGTCTCGTCTACGACGCGCTCCATATGGCACAGATCGGGGCGCAGATGCAGCATAAAGGAGGTTTCCAATTCGCCCGCATGCCCCATCCCGCCAATCTTTGATTCGCGGGATTTCTCAATCGCTGGTGCGCCGATGTGACCGGATGTATGCAGCCAGGCTGTGGCGCAGAAGATTCTTCTATGGCGTTCCCCGGCGTATTTGACGACGTTTACAAGGAAGGATACATTCCCGCCATGTCCGCTGATGAAGTAGAAGCGGTCGAACCCACGTGCGACGAGCGTATCAATGACAGCCAGCCAGAAATCTTCGAAAGCGCGTCCACCAGCGTTCAAGGTGGCAGCGAAGGCCTGCCTGTGCGTACTAACTCCGTAGGGCATCACCGGCAGGCCAAAGCTGCGCGTAGCCACTTCATTAACTATACCCTTAGCTATTGATTCAATAATGACAGTATCGACCGAGAGGGGCAGGTGGTGTCCATGCTCTTCGGTATGTCCGATAGGGGTTAGGATTACCTTGCCGCGTTCAGAATCCGGTGGCAGGGATAAAATCTCTTGTTTTTGAGATGCATGGGGAAGTCTCAAATGAGAAGTGGCAGGGATAAGTCGGGTAAAAGATTGCGGATCCAGTCCCTGTGGTGTCAGACAGTAAACGCGCGAAAACCCATCTTCGCGCAAGCTGTCCAGCAGATTGGCGATGACTTGGAAAAAGACCGGTTCGGGAACAGTCAGTCCGCTCCCACGCCAACCGAACGGGACAGGTGGCAGGAGTCCGATGCGGAGGGGATTTTCCAATTGGGCAGCCAGCAGGTTCAAGCTATAGCCTGATTCGAGTGGTAGCACAAGCGGGATATCGCGTGGCAGCTCCGCTACTTCAGGCCAGGTCAGTTCTTCGTATGCAAAAAAGTCGGTCATAGGTTCCTTTCACTTATTTTTTTTCGTGTAGCCAATATATTACAACACTTCCCAACCAAATCAAACCACCAAAAACCAATCCAAAAAACGCTCGATCCGCGCAAACACATCCAACTGATTCTTACGGCGCAGGAAGCCATGCGGCTCATCAGGGTAGGTTTTGTATTCGAAAGTCTTGCTATGCGCTTTGAGCGCCTCGACCCACTCCTCGGAGGCCTCGGGCGGCACAACATCGTCCAACAGGCCGTGCAGGATGAGTACCGGCTTTTTGACATTAGCAACTTCTGTGATGGGGGAGCCTTTGAGGTAGGTTTCGCGGTTTTTGGCAGGATGACCCAGGAAGATTTCAGTGTACAAACGCAGTTCACGCTTGCATTGCGCCCAGGAGGAATACAAATTGGAATCACCATACTTGGCAATCCCGCAAGCAAAGAGATAGTCGGGATCACGCGAGAGTGAACAGATCGTCATATAGCCGCCGTAACTTCCACCCATAATGGCAATACGCGCCGGGTCGATGCCGGGCAATGTACGCAAGTACTTCGCGCCGTGCAGGCAATCCTGAGTATCACCGAGACCCCAATCATTGTAATTGGCATGTTCGAACTCCACGCCGTAGCCCGTGCTGCCTCGATAGTTTGGTGCGATGAACGTATATCCCTTTGCCACCAGATACTGGGCCAGCACGTCCCACTCCGCCGCATACAATGCCGATGGTCCACCGTGCGGATGAAGCACCGCCGCGCCATTGGATTTCTCAGGCCTGAACAAGAAGGCAGGAATCTCCAACCCATCGTAGCTTTTATACGAAACAATTTCAGGCATGACCCGTTTGTTCTTTGCCATAGCGGGCGACTGCGAGAAGGTCAACTGGGTGACTGCTTTGCTTGCGATGTCGGTACGGTAGATATCGGGTGGCAGGATGGGACTCTCATACTCAAAAGTGATGGATTTGCCATCCGGACTCCAGTTTGGATTGAGGTGGACGCCCATCCCGACACGTAATTCGATCAGACTCGCCCCGGCTTGCTCCCGCAAAAACAGGTCGAACGAACCCTGACGGATGACGACCAGTGCGATTTGCGAGCCATCGGGAGACCATTCATGCTGGGCGATATCGTAGCCGAGTTTCGTGACCTGATGCAACCCTTCGCCATCCGGGCGTACCATCCATAGATCGTCGTGACCATCTTCCTGGCAGATAAACGATATCCATTGGCCATCAGGCGACCAGCGCGGGCTGTGCGTGCGGACTTTTGGCTTGCCATACAGCGTGCGGGTGCCCCCGCTTTCCAGGTCGATCAGGCAGATATCGAGCCGGTTGAGATCGTCGAAGCGGCGGAAGAGATAGGTCACGGATTTGCCGTCGGGTGAGGGCCAGGCATCCCAGTGATCGCCGTTAGGGGAGTCGGTCAGGGCGCGCGGCCAGGAACCGTCGCGGTCGGTCAGGACGAGCTGGTCTGCTTCATGTCGAGTAACGCCTACAATCAGGTGGTTGGAGTCAGGCGTCCATTTGGGAGAAAATGCGCCTGTGCTAAAATCGGTGATTTTCTTGGGCAATCCACCTTCAGCAGGCACAAGGTGCACGTGACCGTCAATGGTGAAGGCCACCCATTTCGAATCTGGAGACCATTGTGGGATTTCATCATCCCAGAAAGCGACCATATCGCGGTTCGTGCTGATGCGGCTAGGCCAACCTCCCTTCAAAGGGAGCAAGTAAACGTCGGAGAGCGATTCGGTATCCTTGATAAATGCAATTGTCCCCCCGTCAGGCGAAAGCCGGTGGCTTCGTATCCTTTCCAGGGAGGTGATCAGGGAAAGGCTCCAACCATCCGGTGATTTCAAGTCCGGTCGGGAAATAGAAGGCCAGCCGTGACGTTCATATTTTTCTTCAAGTTTAATGAGTTTGTCCATGAGAATTCCTTGATGTATTTGATTTTGTGGATTCTTCACTGGAATGCAGGATTTGGTTTCGATAATTCAAAAATTTTCTGGATTTTTTACAGAAAATATCGTGATTCCATTGTAATTTCTCTTTTCGAGAAATGCAATATACAGTAAAATGATTCTGTAATGGAGCAACATAGCAGGTTTGAAACTAGGCAATTAATTCTTGCGATACTTACTACACGGTTTGTGTATTAATGCACCACGGCAATCAAATGCAGTTGGTGCATTTTGTTTTGGCGGGGCGCAAGCCCTATTTTCAATCTTCAAGGAGGAAGAGATGAGAATGAGAAAATCCCTTATGTTTTTCCTGGTCGTCGTAGCGCTGATTCTCTCGGCATGCGGTGGCGCGCCGACACCTGCAAGCCCTGGCGAGCAGGGCGCTGCTGGACCGGCTGTAACTGAACAACCTGCAGCAGCCCCGTCACAACCAGAGCGAAAGGTTGCTACTCTGATATATACCCAGGAATTTGATAACCTTGCCCCGCTGTATACCAGCATGTGGTTTGTTTGGACAACCTGGCAAATGAACAACCACTGGGCATGGGAATTCGATGAGAACAACGAACCATTCCCGCGCCTGGTGACGGAAATCCCAAGCGCAGAAAATGGTGGAATCAGTGAGGATGGTCGCGTCATCACCATGAAATTGCGTGATGATATAAAGTGGTCGGATGATACTCCGCTTACCGCTGATGACTTCATTTTCACCTGGGAGATGGCAGTCAGTCCATCCAACACGGTTGCCACCACTTATCCATACGACGCTATCGAGTCGGTAACAGCGCTTGATCCCCAAACAGTGGTTGTGACTTTCACTGATCCTTTTGCGCCCTGGCTGGCGACTCTCTGGCATGGCATCCTGCCGGCTCACGTTCTGCGGCCGATCTATGAAGCGGAAGGGACAATCGACAACGCCGATTGGCTCAGAAATCCGACAGTGGGTTGTGGTCCTTACTCTTTCGCCGAGTGGGAGTCGGGTAGTTACGCCCGCTTTGTACGAAACGAGAATTACTGGGGCACGCCCGCCAAGATCGACGAGATTTTCATCCGCTTCGTACCGGATGACGCTTCGCAGGTAGCCGCCCTGAAAGCCGGTGACGCTGACCTGGGCACCTTCATTTCCTATGCGGATGTGCCCGGCCTGAAGGATGCTGGCCTTTCCATCATGGTTGAGCCGAACGGCTACAGTGAGTGGATGTTCTTCATGGTCAACGAAGAAAAAGGCCACCCGGCTCTGTTGGATGTGCGCGTCCGCAAGGCGATTGCCATGGCAATTGACCGGGAAGGTATAAACCGCGACTTGTTGCTGGGCCTGACCAAAGTCCCTGCCAGTTTCTGGGATGCCCTTCCGTACTACAATGACCCGCCACTGGAGAACTATCCCTATGATCCGGAAGCAGCCAAAGCTCTACTCGATGAGGCCGGCTGGGTGGATGCCAATGGGGATGGCGTACGCGAAAAAGACGGGGTAGATCTTGAAATTGACCACGCCACGACCATCCGTGAGATCCGCCAGGATGCCCAGGCGGTCATGCAGCAACAGTTGGCTACTGTTGGGATCAAGCTCAATGTCAGTCCCGTGGATGACACTTTGTACTTTGCCAGTTACGCTGAAAATGGGCCTGCGGCCCGGGGCGAGTTCGATATCCAGGAGTGGTCGGACGGCCCGCTCTTCCCTGACCCCGACCTGTACTACTGGCTGTGCGACCAGATCCCGACCGATGAGAACCCCGTCGGTGAGAACTGGTTCTACATCTGTGACGAGGAGTTGGATAGCCTGATCAAGTTGCAATCTACGCAGGTGGATGCAGCCGAGCGCCAGAAGACCATCTCGCAAATCAACCAACTCTTCTACGATCAGGTCTATATCATCGGCCTGTGGCAGGACCCGGATGTGTATGCCGTCGGCTCGCGCCTGAAGAATGTTAAATTCTCGGGCGTGACCATGTTCTTCAACATCAGCGAGTGGGACCTGGAAGAGTAGAAGCGTACAAGGTGCCAATATGAGTGGGCCGGGATTACTCCCGGCCCACTCAAAACGGACAGGAAAGGACTTTCGATGGGCCGTTATATCCTCAAACGCCTCCTGCAGGGCATCCCCTTATTATTTTTTGTTAGCCTGATCTTATTCTTGCTGATGATGAACATGGGAGACCCGGTGGCTACGATGGGGGGGCGACGGGTAACGCGTTCATCGGATTATGAACGCCTCCGACGCCAACTGGGTCTGGATAAACCAATCTACATACAATACCTGTACTGGTTGATTGGGAATGACTGGGCGAAGACGGACCTGGACGGGGATGGCATTGCAGAGACACCCGGTACCCGCCATGGAATCCTGCGCGGGGATTTCGGTACTTCGCTGCTCGCCCGTAAACCTGTCTTGGAAGTTATCGGTGAGCGCCTGCCGAATACGCTCATGCTGATGGTGGCTTCTGAGTTTGTGATCATTCTTGGTTCTCTGCTGGTGGGAATCTATTCTGCCCTGCGGCAGTATTCTTTTATGGATAACTTGTTAACAGCCATTTTATTTATTGCCTACTCGATGCCGATCTTTTTTATTGCATTGATCTCCATGTATGTTTTTTCAGTACTCTTCAAACGCTGGGGGCTGCCATACCTGCCAACGGTCGGCATGTTCGACCCACAGGCAGGCAGGACGACAGCCCAGGTGCTCTGGCATATGGTTTTGCCCGTGTTGAGCATTTCCTTGATCAGTTTTGCTGCCTACAGTCGCTATATTCGCAGCACCATGCTGGAAGTAATGAGCCAAGATTATATCCGCACAGCCAAATCCAAAGGACTGCCAGGCCGCGAGGTTGTTTTTATTCATGCCTTGAAGAATGCCTCGCTCCCCATCGTGACCGTCATCGGGCTGGACCTGCCACTCTTGTTGGGAGGTGCGGTCGTGACCGAACGCATTTTCGCCTGGCCCGGCATGGGCCGCCTGTTTCTCGATCACGTGGACCGTGCCGACCTGCCGGTTGTCATGGGCATCTTGATGTTGATTGCCGTTGCAGTGGTGGTCTTCCAGATCATCACCGATGTCGTCTATGCCTGGCTCGACCCGCGTATCCGTTACGAAAAGTAGACCGACATGCAGACAACCCCACTTCCCGGGCAAGTTGCTATACTACTTGCCGACGAACTCGAGACGCCGCCCCTCAGCCTTGGGCAACTGGCCTGGCGGCGCTTCCGCCGCCACAAGATGGCCATGTTCGGCGCTCTGATACTCATTCTCTTGGTCGTCTATTCCTTCGGTGGCGCATTCATCTTGCCGGAGAGTTATGCCAACTTTGCTGCCACTCCCCTGCGCCTGACGCCGCCTTCGACCGAGCATCCTTTTGGCACAGACACCATCGGCCGAGACGTGCTTGCGCGCACGATCTACGGTGGACAGATTTCCCTGATCATCGGCTTACTAGCTGTGCTGATCGAGAACATCATTGGTATCACGATAGGGGCGCTGGCCGGTTATTACGGTGGAATTGTCGATAGTATCCTGATGCGCATGACCGAGGCTATGCTTAACATCCCGGAGATTTTCCTGCTGATCGTGATGGCCAAGTTCTTTGGCGGGAAGATCCCCGAAATTTTCTTGTTCGGCCGGGAGTTTAGCGGTAGTGTGGTTGTCATTGTGGTGATTATCGGTCTGACTTCCTGGATGTACCTGGCTCGCATCGTGCGAGCGGAGTTCCTGTCGTTGAAAGAGAACGATTTCGTACTTGCGGCGCGCGCGACTGGCACATCGAACGCCGAAATCATCTTCCGCCATATCCTGCCCAACAGCATCGCTCCTATT
>Ga0105106_10004267_pt1 | contig 10204 bp, 10 predicted proteins | sample PPLLaktember2015_5_FD_79109 | JGI IMG/M metagenome (GOLD analysis project Ga0105106, IMG submission 79109) | Freshwater sediment microbial communities from Prairie Pothole Lake near Jamestown, North Dakota, USA - PPLs Lake P8 Core (1) Depth... | ecosystem: Environmental > Aquatic > Freshwater >... | reverse complement strand
AGGCGGCGCGCACGCTCCTGCACGGTCATCGCTACGACGGCTCCCGCGCCGAGCGCGACCTCCGCCTGCGGTACACGCCCCTGGAGGAGACCGTCCGCCGCACCCTCGTGTGGTACGCGGAGCGCGGGCTCGCCCCGCCGCCGCTCGGACCGGCGGCATAGGATGGGTCCATCGACACCTCGCACAGGAGGGATCTGATGTCCGAGGAGCAACGCCCCGACCGGAACCTCGCCATCGAGCTGGTCCGCGTGACCGAGGCCGCGGCCCTCGCAACCGGGCGCTGGGTCGGGCGCGGCGACAAGATCGGCGCCGACCAGGCGGCCGTGGACGCCATGCGGCTCATGATCGACACCGTGGCGATGGAGGGCGTCGTCGTGATCGGGGAGGGCGAGAAGGACGAGGCGCCGATGCTCTACAACGGCGAGGCCGTGGGTGACGGCGACGGGCCGGCGGTCGACGTCGCCGTGGACCCGATCGACGGCACGCGCCCCACCGCCGTGGGACAGCCGAACGCGCTCTCCGTGATCGCGCTCGCCGAGCGCGGCACGATGTTCTTCCCCGGCACCGCCGTCTACATGGAGAAGGTCGCGACGGGCCCCGAGGCCGCCGATGCGATCGACCTCACGGCGCCGCCGGAGGAGAACGTGCGCCTGGTCGCCAAGGCCAAGGACAAGCGCGTGGAGGAGATGGTCGTCACGATCTTGGACCGCGACCGCCATACGGACCTGATCTCCGCTGTCCGCGAGGCCGGCGCGAAGGTGTTCCTGATCAGCGACGGGGACGTCGCCGGCGCCATCGCCGCCGCGACGACGCGCCGCTCCGGCATCGACCTGCTGCTCGGCATCGGCGGGACGCCCGAGGGCGTGATCGCCGCCGCGGCGATGAAGTGTCTGGGCGGATCGATCCAGGGCCGCCTGTTCCCGCGCGACGACGAGGAGCGGGGCAAGCTGATCGACGAGGGGTTCGACCTCGACCGCGTCCTCTCCACCGACGACCTGGTCTCGGGGCAGGACGTGTTCTTCGCCGCCACCGGGATCACGAGCGGCTCGCTCCTGCGCGGCGTGAAGTACTGGCCCGACGGCGCGACGACGTGGTCGCTCGTGATGCGCTCACGCACGGGGACCGTCCGCTGGATCGAGGCCGAGCACCGTTTCGAGAAGCTCGAGCACTTCACCCGGATCGAGTACCGCTAGGGCAGTCGGTACACGCCGGTCGAGTCCTTCACGACGGTGCCGTCCTTCGTCGCCTGCGCGAGCGCGGCCAGCAGGCGCCGTCGAATGTCCGGCTGCGTGAACGGGTCGAGGTAGCCGCGCCGGAGCGCGAGGTCGTGGATCACCGTCCAGTGCAGAGGCCCGTCCTCCTCGCGCAACACGGCGAGCGCGGCCTCAAGGGGCTCCATCGTCAGAGCGCGTGCGCGCCGGGGATCACGGCCTCGCCGAGCAGGTCGAGCATGGAGGGATCGGGCAGGCTGAACCACAGGGGCGCCGGCGACACGATCAGCTCCTCCACGCCGAGCTCCGCGAACCTGCCCAGCCGGTCGAGCACGCGGTCCGGCGTGCCGACCAGGCACTCCTGCTCGAGCACGCTCCGGGAGATCTTGTCCGCGACGCCGGCCGGCAGGCGCTCACGGATCAGCTCGAACCGTCGATCAAGGTCGGCTTCGTCCTCCCCCACCACGGTGAACAGCCCGAGCGACAGACGGAGCGTCGCCGGGTCCCTGTCGACCTCCTCGCACGCGTGCCGCGCGGCCGAGACGCGGTGGCCGTAGGCGTCGGGTGTCCAGCGCCAGGCGGTGTTCCAGCCATCGGCCAGGCGCGCGGCGAGCGAGAGCAGACGGGGCCCGCCCTTGCCGCCCAGCCAGATCGGCGGACGCGGCCGCTGGACGGGCGGCGGATGGTTGTACGCCTCCCGGAGCGCGAACCGACGGCCCTCGTACGAGGCCGGACCATCCTCGAACAGGCGCGTCAGGACCTCGAGGGTCTCCTCGAGCACCCCGAACCGCTCCCCGGTCGAGCCGAAGCCGTACCCGAAGGCCTCGAACTCAGGCGCGTACCACCCTGCGCCCAGCCCGATGTCGAGCCTCCCGCCCGAGAGCAGGTCGATCGCGGTCACCGCCTTCGCGAGGATCGCGGGATGCCGGAACCCGGCCGACAGCACGAGGGTGCCGAGCCGGACCCGCTCGGTCCGCGGCGCGAGCGCGGCGAGCGTGGTGAGCGGCTCGAGCGATCCGTACCGTACATCGTCACCCCCGTAGCGCTCGAGGGTGGCGAAGAAGTGGTCGCTCATCCAGACCGAGTCGAAGCCGAGGCGCTCGGCCGTCTCGGCCACACCGGCGACGCCCTCGAACGTGACCGGCCCGCGATCCAGCAGCGAGAAGTCGTAGTGCGGCAGGGCCAGACCGACGCGCATGGGAGCGACCCTACAGGTAGCGGAGGACGTCGGCGGGGCCGGTGACGTCGACGCCTGCCGGGATCGTGATGCCGGACGGGATCTTGAGCCGTGGGTAGACGGCCACCTCGTCCGCCAGGTACACGCCCGGATAGACGACGACCTCGTCGCCGAGCGCCACACAGCCCTCGACGATCGTCTGGTTGTAGGGCTCGGAGCGGATCTCGGACATCGAGCCGATCACCGCGTCCGTGAGCCTGGCGGCCGCCCCGACGATTGCGCCGTCCCGGATCTGCGAGCGCTGGATGACCGCGTCGCGATGGATCTCGATGTCGTCGTCCAGGTTCGACTCGCTGATCTGCACGCCCGGATGGATCTCGCAGAACCGGCCGATCCGGACGGCGGGGCCGATCTTGACGTGACCCTCTGCGATCTTCTCCGCGAGCGTCATCCCGCTCGTCGAATCGCGCATCGCGAGGGACTCCGGGGCGATCCACACGTGGTTGTCGGGATCGAACGGCGGACCCAGCAACCGGTCCACGGCCTCGAAGTTGCCGTGCAACGCGTCCACCATCGTCTCGAGGTAGTCGCGCACGTTCCCGAGGTCGCCGATCCGGCGCACCGGGTGGACGTGCACCGGGTAGCCGTTCCCGACGAGCCACGGCAGGAGGTCCTTGCCGAAGTCCAAGCGGATCTTGCGGAGCTCGTCGATCTCCTCGCATGCGGCCATCTCGCGGATCCTCGCCGAGTCGATCAGGTAGAAGCCCGCGTTCGTCATCAGGGGGAGACGGCGGAACTCCTCGTCGCTCTCGGCGCGGAAGTGCGCGCGGAGCTCGGCGAGCGTGGGCTTCTCGACGAACTCGCTGATCCGCCCTTCGTCGTCGGCCAGCATCACGCCGTACTTCTCGGCGACCTCGTCGGGCTCGCGGGTCATCGCCGCGATGGTGGCGACGGCGCCGGTCGCGAAGTGGGCCTCGATCATCGGCGCGAGGTCGAAGTCGATGACCGAGTCGGTCGGGAACACGAGCGCGTGATCGGTGAGGTCCCAGTACTCGAGCATCCGCAGGGTGGAGTCCGCGCTGCCGGTCGAGAGCGAGTCGTATTTCACGGGCGAGTACTTGACGTCCACCCCGAAGCTCTCGCCGTACCCGATCATGACCTTGATCTGGTAGCGGTTCTCCTTCCCGTGGGCGATCAGGAAGTACCGCTCGATCCCCTCGGTCGACAGGATCTGGACCACCCAGCGGATGAGCCGGCGCCCCAGGAACGACATCGCGGCCTTGGAGCGCAGGTACCCTGGCGCCTTGAGCGTGAGCGGCCGGGCCCGGACACCCTGACCACCGGCTAGGCCGATCCCGATGATCTCGGACGCCTGCGGCATGTGGCTGCATGATAGCCGGGTCGCGTGGAACGGATGTCCACGCCCATCGGAACAGGAGGAGGACGCCGCATGAACCCGTGGGGTCGAGAGATGGCCGGACGGCTGGACGAGGTGGAAGTCGAGAGCGAGGCGCTGCGTGGCAACCCTCTCGGCGACCCGCACGTCCGGCCGCTCTGGGTCTACCTACCGCCCGGCTACGACGACGACCGGGAGCGCCGCTACCCGAGCGTCTACGTGATCCAGGGGTTCACCGGTCAGCTCGACATGTGGCGCAACCGCGAGGCGCTCCGACCCACGTACATCGAGGCGCTGGACGAGCTGTTCGCGTCGGGCTCGACCCCACCCTGCATCGTGGTCCTAGTGGACGCGTGGACCTCGGTGGGCGGGAGCCAGTACCTCGACTCGCCCGGCACCGGCCGGTACCACACGTACCTGTGCGACGAGGTCGTCTCGTTCGTCGACTCGCGGTATCGGACGGCGGCTCGCCGGGGTGCGAGAGGCATCCAGGGCAAGTCCTCCGGCGGGTACGGCGCCCTGATCACCCCGATGCTCCGGCCAGACCTGTTCTCGGCCGTGGCCTGCCACTGCGGAGACGCGCTGTTCGAGGCCTGCTACCTGCCGGACTTCCCCAAGGTCGTGCGGGCGCTCCGAGACGGGTACGGGGGCTCCTACGATCGGTTCTGGGAGGACGTCGGCACACGGACCTTCGGGACCAAGGCGTCCGACTTCGACCTCCTGGAGACCTGGGGGTACGCGGCCTGCTACTCGGCCGACGAGGACGGCACCGTCCGGCTGCCGTTCGAGGCCCAGACCGGTCGGCTGGTGGAGGACGTCTGGCAGCGCTGGCTCGACCGCGATCCCGTGCGGATGATCCCCCGGCACGCGGAGACCTGGCGCTCGATGCGGGGGGTCTGGCTCGACGCCGGACGCCGTGACGAGTTCTTCCTGGACAACGGCATGGTCGCGGTCTCGCGCGAGCTCGAGGAGCTCGGCGTGCCTCACACCCTGGAGCTCTTCGACGCGGGCCACATGGCCATCGGCTACCGCTACCCCACGAGCCTGGCGTTCCTGACTCGGGCCATCTCCGATCCGGACTGAGGTACGGTGGTCTCGCGGCCGATACATCCGGGGAGAGCCCGCAGAGGTCGCCACGCCCGCAGGAGGACGACATGGACGAGCAGAGCACCCACCAGCAGCCCACGATGCCCCCGCCCCCGCCGCCACGGGAAGCGTCACCTTCGACGGACGCGTTCCGGGCGGGCCCAGGTCCGAAGCGGCGTCCGACGGGCCTGCTCGTCGGCGCCCTCGTGGTCGCCCTCGTCGTCATCGCCGGGATCGCCGGGCTCAGCGTGCTCGGCGGCGACGGGGAGAGCGCGAGCGCGCAGCCCCTCGCCCTCGCGTTCACGCCCGGGCAGAGCGAGACCTACACGATGCACATGACGATGGACGGATCGATGAGCGCCGGTGAGCTCCTCGGTGGAGATCAGCCGCTCGTGATGGACGTGACCCAGGTGGTCACGTGGGAGACCGCCTCCGTCGACGAGGACGGCGTCGCGACGATCACGGTGACCGTGGACTCCATGAGCGGGAGCGTCAACGGGATGGAGATACCGGCCACCGCGTCGGCCACCCCGTCCGTCGAGATCCAGGTGGCACCGGACGGTCGGATCCTGTCCGCTGGCGGCATGTCGTTCGCGGGGATCGAGCAGACGGGCGGCGCGAGCTTCCCTGGGATGGGCCAGATGACCCCGCTCCTGCCCGATGGGCCGGTCGAGCCCGGTGACTCTTGGAGCAAGGACTTCTCACAGGAGGTCCCGTTCGGCGAGGGCACGATCGAGTTCACCGCGACGAGCACGCTCGAGCGCTACGAGGACGTAGCCGGCGTGAACGCTGCCGTCATCACGACCGAGTACGCGGTCCCGATGGACTTCACGGTCGACTTCGGCGAGTTGCTCGGGGCCGTCGGCGCCACCGGCTCGGGCGAGCTCGCCGGCTTCGAGGACGCCTCGATCGCCTACGGCGGACAGGGTTCGTTCGAACAGACGGCCTGGGTCGACACGGAGGCCGACCAGATGCTCATGATGACCAGCTCCGGGTCCTTCGACATGACGATGGCGTTCGAGGGCCTCGAGATCTTCGAGGGCCAGAGCATCTCCTTCGAAGGGGACTTCACCCAGGAGCTGACCCGCAGCTAGCCGAACCGGCTCACGGGCCTGGGGTGGTGGGTGTCTGGTCCACCGCGCCTTCGAGCACCACGTCGCCGCTCGCGTCGACCACCTGTACGCCGGTGTACCCCACGAGCTCGTGCCCCTCGAACTGACGGAACAACTGAGCGCCGCCATCGGCGTCCAGCTCGTCGATCCGACCGACCCGCAGGACCTCTCCGGTCCGGTTCGACAACGTCACGCGGTACGGCAGGCGATCCAGGTCCGCCGCGTCCAGCCCGTTCACCAGGACGATGGCGAAGTCGATCCGTGTCGCGGAGACGAGCTGCAGCACCGCGCCCCCTCCGAGCATCCCGGGACCCGCGGGAGCGAGCCGCCCGAGGAACGTCTCCTGCTCGGGCAGCTCCGCGCCGGGGACGAGCCGCGCGAGCACCTGCTGGAAGCGCTCCAGCGCTTCGGCCTGCCGAAGCTCGACCTGCTCGGCGCGGTCGGCGAACCGGTCCGCCCGCCCGGCCATGACGGCACCCCACCCGAGACCAGCCACGGCGACCACGGCCGCTACGGCCGCCGCCGCCGCTGTCCGCAGCCGGCGCGCGGAGCCCGGCGCGCCCGCCGCTCGCCGAACCCGCGCGACGATCCGCTCCCCGAGCCCCGCCGGCATCGACGCCGGTGGCAGCGCGAACGCCACGGTCGCGGCGGCGCTGCCGAGCTCGGTGGCTTCCTTGCGGCAGCCGGCGCACCAGCGGAGGTGGCGCTCGACCTCGACCCGGTCCTCGTCGGGCAGCACGCCCACCGCCAGCTCTGCGAGCGACTCACGGACCTGCACGCATGTCACAGGAGCCGCTCCTTGTCCACGTTCGCCTTGCGGACCTTGATGAGCGCCGTCCGCAAGCGCGTCTTCACGGTCCCGAGCGGGATGCCGTCCGCCTCCGCGATCTCGCGAGCGGTGAGCCCACCGAAGTACGCGCGGACCAGCAGCCGGCGCTCCGCATCCGAGAGCGTGGACAGGGCCCGGACGGCGATGTCACGCTCGATCATCGAGGCCTCCTCGTCGGCCCCGACCACCTCGGGCACCTCGTCGACGAGCACGAGGTGTGGCCGGCTCGCGCCGGTCTCCCGGCGGAGCCTGTCCACGGCGAGGTTGTGCGCGATCGTCATGAGCCAGGTCGAGAGCCTCCCGCGGCTCGGGTCGAACCGAGCGGCCTTGCGCCACGCGGCCAGGAACACGTCCTGCGTGAGCTCCTCGGCCGCCTCCCGGCTGCCGAGCAGGCGCAGCCCAAGGGTGAAGATGGGGCGGGCGTACCGCGCGTAGAGCGCTCGCACCGCGTCCTCGTTCCCGGCAAGGAGCCCCTCCATGAGTTGCAGCTCCTCGCGCGCGAGGAGCGGGCCGTCGCCTCGAGCGACCACTCGGTCTCTCCCTCCGGTATACGCTGCGCCGCCGGGTCGGAGCTTGGCGTCTCCCGTCCATCATCGCACCCGGAACCCGCGTCCGCGGGTCGCTCGCTTCCGGTCCGGCGCAACGGGTGGGATGATGCCTGTATGCGGAGGCTGGCCCGAGCGTGGGTGCTGTTCGCGGTCCTCTCCTCGATCGCGCTCGGGTCGGCCCTGCCTGCGTCCGCCCAGGACGCCTCGGGCGCGGTCGTCGAGCTCGGGCTCACCGGGGTCGTCGACCCCTTCATGGCCAACTACATCACCGACGGCATCGCGTCGGCCGCCGACCAGGGCGCGACGGCCGTGCTCGTCACGATCGACACGCCGGGCGGGCTCGACTCGTCGATGCGCGAGATCACCCAGGCGATCTTGAACGCCCGTGTGCCGGTGATCGGCTACGTCGCACCGTCGGGCGCCCGGGCGGCATCGGCGGGCACGTTCATCCTGCTCTCGACCCATATCGCGGCGATGGCGCCCGGGACGAACGTGGGGGCGGCGACCCCCGTTGGCCTCTCCGGAGCCGTCGCCTCGGACAAGGCCGTGGAGGACGCCGCGGCGTACATCCGCAGCATCGCGGAGGCGCGCGGGCGCAACGCCGACTGGGCGGAGAGCGCCGTCCGCGAGGCAGCGAGCGCCTCCGCGCAGGAGGCGTTGGACCTCGGTGTGATCGACCTGATCGCACCGGATGTCGCGTCGCTCCTGCGGGAGGTGAACGGCACGTCCCTTACGCTCTCGGATGGATCCGAGGTCGCGATCCAGACCACCGGGGCGCCGCTCGTGCAGGAGGAGATGGGGTGGCTCCAGGCGTTCCTGCACGCCCTGCTCAGCCCCGACCTGGCGTTCATCTTCTTCTGGCTCGGTCTCGCGCTCCTCGTCACCGAGCTCTTCGTCCCCGGTGGGATCGCCGGCACCATCGGCGGCCTCATGCTCGTCGCATCGATCGTCGCGCTCGGGATGCTTCCCGTCCAGCTGATCGGGGTGGTGCTCCTGGTGGCGTCCGTCGCGTTCTTCGTGCTCGAGCTGAAGCATCCGGGCCTCGGCCTGCCCGCCGTCGGCGGCGTGGTGTGCCTCGTGCTGGGCGGGTGGTTCCTGTTCGGCGAGACGGCGCGGGTCTCGTGGCTCGTGATCGTGCCGGTCGCCGTGCTCGCGACCGCGTTCTTCCTGATCGTCGTGCGCGCAGCGATCAAGATGCGGCGCAGTGCGGTCGAGATGCGCGACGAGACCCTGGTGGGGCTCGAGGGGGTCGTGGTCAACGACTGCACGCCCTCCGGGGTCGTGTCGATCGCCTCGGAGGAGTGGTCGGCCGAGGCCGTCTCGGGCAACCCGATCCGCGGCGACCGCGTACGGGTCGTGTCCATGGAAGGCCTGACGCTGAAGATCGAGCCCGTCGAGACGCCGAGCGCGGCCGTCCCCGGCGGTGAAGGGAGGCAGGCGTGATCCAGACGCTCATCGGGGTCGGCATCGTGCTGATCCTGCTGATCCTGCTCGTCCCGCAGGCGATCAAGATCGTCCGGGAGTACCAGCGCGTGATGGTGTTCCGGCTCGGCCGGGCTCTCGGGGCCAAGGGTCCGGGCCTCGTCCTCCTGATCCCGTTCGTCGACCGCGTCGTGTGGGTGGACCTCCGCGAGCTCTACCTGGAGATCCCGCACCAGACGGCGATCACCGAGGACAACGCCGCCATCTCGATGGACTTCATCGTCTTCTACCGCGTCGTGAACGCGGCGATGTCCGTGATCGAGGTGGCGAACTTCGCCGGCGCCGCTCAGAACATCGCCTCCACCACGCTCCGTTCGGTGGTCGGTGACATGGCGCTGGACGAGGTGCTCGCGAGGCGCGAGACGATGAACCAGATCCTGCGGACGAAGCTGGACGAGGTGACCGAGCGCTGGGGCGTGAAGGTGACGAACGTCGAGATCCGTGAGGTCACTCCGCCGCCTCAGGTCATGGACGCGATGACGCGACAGATGTCGGCCGAGCGCACAAGGCGCGCGGTCGTCACGGAGGCCGAGGGTTCCAAGCAGGCGGCGATCACGGTCGCCGAGGGCAACAAGCAGTCCGCGATCTTGAACGCCGAGGGCGATCGCCAGGCCGCGATCCTGCGCGCCGAGGGGTTCGCGCTCGCGCTCACCAAGATCTACGAGTCCGCGCAGGGCGTCGACGCGAAGACGATGAGCCTTCAGTACCTGGAGGCCCTCAAGCAGATCGGCGCCTCGCCTTCGACGAAGTACGTGATCCCGATGGAGTTCACGAACCTGCTCTCCGGCATCAGCGGTCTGGCGGAGCGGGCGTTCAGCGACGGGAAGGGCGCGCCACCCGAGGGGCCCTGAGCACCCGGAGCCGGGCCGGAACCGAGACCGCCCCGTAGGTGTATGACGTTCGGACAGCCGAGTGGAGGGCCGGCCACTGCAGGATCCCGAGCTGATCGAGCTCGCGAAGGATGGGGACGTCCGGGCGTACGGGGAGCTGGTCGAGCGGTACCGGGAGGTCGCGTTCCGGACCGCCTACCTGATCACGCGCAGCGCCGCGGACGCTGACGAGGCGGCGCAGGACGCGTTCGTGAAGGCGTACTACGCGCTCCACCGGTTCCGGACGCAGGAGCCGTTCCGGCCCTGGCTGCTGAGGATCGTCTCGAACGAGGCGAGGAACCGGGTCCGCTCGGCCCGCCGGCGCGAGCGCCTCGCACTGCGGCTGGCCGAGGGCGGTCCGTCGGGGGACGCCGACCCGTCCCCTGAGGCCGCCGCCGCCCGGCGCGAGACGCAGGAGGCGCTGCTCACGGCGCTGTCGGACCTGCGGGAGGACGATCGGATGGTCATCGCGTACCGCTACTTCCTGGACCTCT
>Ga0105106_10004266_pt1 | contig 10204 bp, 8 predicted proteins | sample PPLLaktember2015_5_FD_79109 | JGI IMG/M metagenome (GOLD analysis project Ga0105106, IMG submission 79109) | Freshwater sediment microbial communities from Prairie Pothole Lake near Jamestown, North Dakota, USA - PPLs Lake P8 Core (1) Depth... | ecosystem: Environmental > Aquatic > Freshwater >... | reverse complement strand
GTCGAGTATCTCGAAAGTCGCCACTTCGTCCATGACAATGGTATCGAGAGTGCGCCACATTTCATGCTCGGTGAAGATCTCGCCGTACTTGTTGCCCGTCGAAGTGAACTCGGTGAACTTACCCACCACCCAACGCAGCTTCTCCTTGGCCAAAGCGGTCTTGGCGATGGAGAGCTTGTCGCGGAGCGCAGGGAAGGGGATCCGGTCCGCGGACCCCAGGGGACCCATCTCCTCGATGGACTGGTGGAATGCGGTAACCAGGCTCACGAATCGCTCGCCCTCGGCGCCCGAGCACTGTTTGAACGCAATCCGTTGAGGATTCAATCCGACATAATCGAGAACGCGCGTGGCCAAGCCCACCTTGACCCTGGCCTGATAGTTCCCGGTGATGTAATGGCAGTCTCCGAAATGGCAGCCCACCACCATGATCCCGTCCGCCCCCTGGATGAAGGCTTCTGCGACCATGGTCGGGTCCACTCGGCCCGTACACATGATGCGGATGATGCGCACATCCGCCGTATATTGCATCCTGGAAACTCCAGCGAAGTCAGCAGCTGCGTAACCTCACCAGGTGCAGCAGAGCACCAGGATTTTGGGAGTATAATCAGCCATCGATCCTCTCCTTCCCCCAACTCATGAGAAACTTCCAACCCGCCACCTGGACCGGAATCGCACCGGCTCGTCCTGAACAACCATTTCTCACCGCAGAGGCGCAGAGAACGCTGAGGAAATCAATAAATCTAACATTCTTTACTCTGCGACCTCTGCGACTCTGCGGTGAATATTCTTTTCAAAAACGCTACGCGTTCAAGAACGCGCTGATCTGCTGGCCGATCTGATCGTCCGTGTAGGAGTTGATCGACAGCGCATGCTGGTAGCACGTCGCCGCACAGACGCCGCACCCCTTGCATGCCACGGGGATCACCTGGACCTTGCGGCCCTTTTCGGTGCGCACGATCTCGAGAGCCCCATATGGACACAGCGCCACGCACAAACCGCAGCCACGGCAGGCGTCCTCATCCACCAGCGTGGACACGATGGGCTCCACGGTCATCACCCCCTTGGCCAGAGGGATGGATGCCCTCGAGGCAGCGCCCAGGCCCTGGGACACCGCCTCCCGAATCGTTGCCGGATAGTGGGCGTTTCCGCAGAGGTAGATGCCGTCCGTTGCAAAATCCAGCGGCTTCAGCTTGACGTGGCCCTCAAGGAAAAACTTGTTGGCATCGATCGACACCCGAAGCATCTTGGAGATCTTCTCATTGTCCTCGGCGGCCACCAGCGGCGTCGAGAGCACTACCAGGTCCTTCGGCAAATTCAGTTCGCGCCCGAGGAGCTCGTGATACACCACGACCTTGTCGGCTTCCACCGCGGGCGGCCTGGCCAGGTCATATTTGATGAAGAGAACGCCGAGCTCCTTGGCCCGCTGGAAGAGGATTTCATTCTCGACACCGTAGGCCTGGATGTCCCGATAAAGAATGTGAACGCTGGTCCCGGGGCTGCGCTCCTTGATCTCGATCGCGTTCTTGATGGCCACCATGCAGCAGATGCGCGAACAGTACTTGCGCTCCTCGATGCGCGCCCCGGCGCACTGGATCATGACCACGTGCTTCGCATTGAAGCTGTTGGAGCGGAAGTGCTCCTCCAGCTCCAGCTGGTTGATGACCTTCTCCCCGTCGTAGCCGAACAGCCCCACGGGTTTGAGCACATCGGCCCCCGTGGCCACGATGATGACACCGCAGGGGAACTCCTCCTGCACCCCGTTGGCGGTGACCCTCACCTTGAAGTGGCCGATATACCCCTGCACCTCTTCCAGGTTGGCGGAGGTGTAGACCTTGATGTTGGGGTTGCTGCGAACGAGGTCCGCCTGCTGCCTGGCCAGCTCGGCACCGTCGACGTTGGCCGGTGCCAGCTTGTCGAGCTTGAGCAACAGTCCTCCGAGCTCGGGGGCCTTCTCCACCAGAGCGACTTCATAGCCCCGGTTGGCCAAAGCCATGGCGGCCGTCATGCCGCTGATGCCGCCTCCAAGGACCATGGCGTGTTGATCCACCTCGGACTCGATGTCCTGCTGGGGCTCGAGGAGAGCCGCCTTGGCCACTCCCATGCGGATGAGGTCCTTGGCCTTGTTGGTGCCGTCTTCGCGCTCCTGCATGTGCACCCAGGAACACTGGTCCCGAATATTCACCATCTCGAAGAGATACGGATTGAGATCCGCCTCGGCGCAGGTCCCACGGAACAGGGGCTCATGGGTCCGAGGGGTGCAGGAAGCCACCACCACGCGGTTGAGGTTCTGCTCCTTGATGGCCACCTTGATTTCATTGATGCCGGTCTCCGAGCATGTGTAGAGATTCTCCCGCACGAAAACCACGTTGGGCAGCGTCTTGGAGTATTCCGCCAACTCCTTCACGTTGAGATAGCCCGCGATGTTGCTGCCGCAATCGCACACAAAAACGCCGATTCTTAATTCATCTGCCACTTTAGCACCTCATATCCGGCCGGCCGGCCATTCCGATCAACCGGCCGCTTTGCGCACTGAGACGGTTTCTGCAGCGCGAGCAGCTGCACTGCTGGCCTGGGCCACCGACTCGGGAATGTCCATGGGCCCCTGGGCGCATCCGCACACAAAGATGCCGGGCCGCGTCGTGTTCAACGGGGAGAAGGGATGGGTCTTGAAAAAGCCGTTCTGGTCCAGCTCAGCGCCGGTGAGCTGCGCCAGCCTGGGGGCGCCTTCCGACGGGATGCAGGCCGTGGCCAGGACCACCATGTCGAAGACATCGTGCACCACCTGGCGGGTCGTGGTGGACTCATACCAGACCACGGGATTGTGGGCGTCATCTTCGGTGATTTCCGCCACACGCCCCCGGATGTATTCGATATTGGACTGCTTGCCGCCGCGGACCTTGTACTCCTCGAAGTTGCGGCCCACCGCCCGCAGATCCATGCAGAAGATGGAAGAGCGGACTTCGGAGTCGTGCTCGTTGGCGATCATGGCCTCCTTGACGGAATGCATGCAGCAGTAGGACGAGCAGAACCGGTTGAAGCGGAAGTCCCTGGATCCCACGCACTGGATGAAGGCGATCTTCTTGGCCGTCTTGAAAGAGGCCACCTTCTGCTTGAGGTCGGCCATGCGCTTTTCCAGCTCCTCGGCCTTGGCCGCCGTGTCCACCCAGGCCTGGAGGTCGATGCCCTCCAGGACGGCGCAGGCCTTGAGCATGTCCGAAGCCTCCTGCGACGTCTTGCCGCATTTCTCCTCGAACTGCTTCACCTGCCGGTTGACCTTCTTGTGCTCCTTTTCGAGCTCCTCGAGCTCACGCTCCATGGCGATGTCGCTCGGGCGATCCAGGTGGCCGGTCGTGGGGCCGCTGGCGCTCAGCAACCGCTCGAACTCCATGGCCGTCACCACGTTGGCGATGCGGTCGTAGCCGTACTCGGGGATCACCGAAGGGTCGAAGACCTCGTAGCCGGTGGCCAGGACGATGGCACCCGCTTCCAGTTCGACTTCCTGGTCCTTCTGCTCGTAATCGATCGCCTTGGCCTGGCAGACTTTGGCGCAGACGCCGCATTTCTTGCCCTGGCCCAGCTGGCGGCAGTTGGGGGCATCGATGGTGAAAACCGAGGGGATGCCCTGGGGGAAATACTTGTAGATGGCCTTGCGCTGACCCAACCCCTCGTTGTATGCGTCCACCACCACACTCGGGCACTTCTCCGCGCAGGAACCGCAGCCTGTGCACAGGTCCTGGTTCACGTAGCGGGCTTTCTTCAGCACCTTCACCTTGAAGGCGCCGACCTCGCCACTCACTTCCTGAATCTCGCTGTAAGCCAGGAGATTGATGCGGGGATGTCGACCGACATCCAGCAGCTTGGGCGAGAGAATTCAGATGGCGCAGTCGTTGGTGGGGAAGGTCTTGTCCAGCTGGGCCATTTTTCCGCCGATGCTGGGCAGCCTCTCCACCATGTGCACCTGGATTCCCATCTCGGCCAAATCCAGGGCGGCCTGTATGCCGGCGATCCCTCCACCGATGACCAAAACGTCGTTGCTCACAACACACCTCTTTCGGGTTTAGGATTCCATGTTTTCGGCGACGAGGACACTGAGGTCCTTGATCTGCAGATCGAGATCGAGATTGTTCAGGGCGCAGGTCAGATGGATCTTGCACTTGGGACAGGCCGTCACCAGCGTGTCCGCACCCGTGGCCTTGGCTTCCTTGAGCCGCTCCACCTGAATCTGCTTGGAGCACGTCGAGCAGTTGGCCCAGCCGCTGGTTCCACAGCAGACCGCGTTTTCCCGGTTGCGCTCCATTTCGACGAACCGGCTGTCCTGAATGCTCTTCAGGATCGCCCGGGGACCGTCGTAGATGTGGGCCATGCGTCCCAGGCGGCAGGGATCGTGGTAAGTGTAGGTCCCGTCGCCGTTCCTCAGCTTCAGCGTGCCGTCGGCCAGCATCTGCTGGACGAAATCATAAAAATGCACCACTTCGAACCCCAGCTCGCCGACAGCCTCGGGGTAGTGGTGCTTGAAAGTATAATATCCCTCCGGGCAGCTGAAGACAACTCGCCTGGCCCCGGATTTGCGAATCGTTGCCATATTCTGCTCTGCCAGCTTCTTGAACATGTCGAAACGGCCGTTCCAGAGCATGTCGTGGCCGCAGCAGCACTCCTCGTCGGACACGACGGGCGTGATGCCCCCCGCGTTCAGGATCTTGATTACGGTGCGGCTGGTGGTGAGGCTGTCGACGCCCATGTCGCGGAAAATCACGTCGAAGTAAGGCATGCAGCCCACAAAGAAGAAGGTGTCTCCCGTCTCGGCGATGTTTCCGGCTTCCTTCGCCCACCCCGTCTTCTTCTGGTGAATCCCCATGGTCTGGAATTCCATGACGGACTGGAGCATCCCATGGTGAGACAGAACGGGGGCAATCCCCCGCTCGGTTGCCTGCTCGCGCAGCACCCGCATGAACTCGGGGAAGTTGATCTCGGTCGGGCACCGCTCGAAGCAGCGACTGCAGGTCAGGCACGACCACAGGTCACGGTCCTGGAGCAGCTCGTCCCCGAGCTCCAGGAGGGCCTTTTCCACGATGAGGCGCGGTGAGAAACTGGGCATCACCCGCGAGATTGGGCAGCTTGCGGTGCACACCCCGCAGTCCAAACAGGCATAGGTCTGATACGCTTTGACAGCTTGTTCGATATTCATGCAGCCACCCCCAATGGAGACTTCCCGAGGGATTTGATCGTCTGGGTGAAATCGGTCACGATTCTGGCGAACCGGGCTCCCTCGGCCGAAGACACAAACTCCAGGGCCAACCGTTCGGTATCCATTCCCATGAGCCCCATGAGCTCATGGGTGAGGGCAACGATGCGTTGAGCTTTTTCATTACCATCCAGGTAATGGCAGTCGCCGAGGTGTCAGCCGCTCACCAGGACGCCGTCGGCTCCCAGCTGGAAGGATTTCAGGATGAAATCCGGCGACACGCGGCCCGAGCACATGACTCGGATGACCCGGATGTTGGGGGGATACTGGATGCGGCTGACACCGGCCAGGTCGGCCCCGGCGTAGGCGCACCAGTTGCAGCAAAAGGCAATGATTCTCGGCTCGAATTCCGCACTCATGTCCACTCATCCTTTATGAAAGAGGCGATCCCGGTTCGATCTCCGCAGGATCGTCTCATTTGCACAGCGCCGCTTCCACCATGGTGAGCACTTCAGCATCGTTGAAATGCCGGATGTCGGCAGCGCCGGTGGGACAGGCCACGGCGCACGCGCCGCAGCCCTTGCAAAGGGCCTCCTGGATCTGAGAAATGTAAATATCGTCAGCCACTTCCACCAGCTGTGGCGCTCCATACGGGCAGGCCTCGACACACTTGCCGCAGCCGCGGCAGAGTGAAGCGTCCACGTGGGAGACCACGCCTTCGACGTGGATGCTCTTCTGGGAGAGAACCGTCGCGGCCCGCGCGGCAGCGGCCTGAGCCTGGGCGATGCTCTCGTCGATGGGCTTGGGGTAATGAGCCAGACCGGCCAGGTAAACGCCGTCGGAGGCGAAGTCCACCGGCCGGAGCTTCATGTGGACTTCCAGGAAGAAACGGTCCTGGCTCAGAGGCACCTTGAAGAGCTGGGCCAGCTCGTCCACATCCCGCGTTTCGATGGCGCTGGCCAGGGTGATGAAATCCGGGCGGATGGTGATGGGCCTCTGGAGCACATGGTCGATGACGCTGACCTCCAGCGCACCGCCGTCCGCTTCCTTCACCACCGGCTTGTGGTCCAGGTCGTACCGGATGAAGATGACGCCGAGGCGCCTGGCCTCCCGGTAAAGATCCTCCCGCTCTCCATAAGTCCGGATGTCGCGGTACAGGATGTACACTTCCATTTCCGGGTTGCGCTGCTTGAGCTCCACGGCCTTCTGGACCGAAAACGTGCAGCAGATCTTGCTGCAGTGAGGCCGCTGAGGCTCCCGGGATCCGACGCACTGGACGAAGACCGCCGACCTGGCATTGCGGACCGTGTCGCTCTCCCACGCTTCATCCAGCTCGTGCCAACGGAAGACCCGCGGGCTCTTGCCGTACAGATACTCCTCGGGCCGGATGGAGTGAGCACCCGTGGCCAGGATCGTGACCCCGTGCTCGATCTCCTGCGATCCGCCCCCGCCGTCCTGGATGACCAGGGTCTTGAAATTCCCGACGTACCCTGAAGTTGTGCTCACCCGGGCGTTGAGGTGCAGCACCACGTTGGGGTGCTGGTTCACTTCCTCGACGAGGCCCAGCAAGTAATCCGAAATGCTCTCCCCGCGCCAGGTCCTGTGCAGCTTGAGGGCGTGTCCTCCGAGGCGATTCTGCTGCTCGATGATGTGAGCTTTGAATCCCTGCTTGGCGAGCGTCAGAGCGCTCACCATGCCGGCCACTCCGCCTCCGATCACGAGAGCCGTAGGATTCACGGGAACCGAAGGCATGGTGAGGGGCTCGATGAGCGCCGCCCGGGCGACTGCCATGCGCACCAGGTCCTTGGCCTTTTCGGTGGCGGCGTCGGGATCGGCAGCATGCACCCACGAGCACTGGTCGCGGATGTTGGCCTGCTCGTACAGATACTTGTTCAGGGCACTGTTGCGGAGCGTTTCCTGAAAAAGCGGCTCGTGAGTCCTGGGTGAGCAGGCGGCCACGACCACGCGGTTGAGCTCCTGCTCCTTGATGACCTGGACCAGGCGGTCCTGGGCATCCTGGGAGCAGGAGAAGAGGTTCTCTTGAACGTAGGTCACGTTGGGCAGGGTTCTGGCGTACTCCACCACCTCCGGGACGCGCACGGTGCTGGAAATGTTGATGCCGCAGTTGCAGACGAAAACGCCGATCCGGGGCGGTTCGGCCGACACATCACGCTCATCGGGGAAGGTCTTTTCCCGGACCAGGGTGTCTCGAGCTGAAGCCAGATCGCACGCGGCGGCACCCGCGGCGGCCGATGCCTCCATGACGGAGAGCGGAATGTCCTTGGGGCCCTGAAGCACGCCGCAGACGTACACGCCGGGGTTCGTCGTCGCCACCGGGTTGAAGCTGCTGGTTTCCGCGAAGCGGTACTTGTCGAGGTCGACGCCAAGCGTGCCGGCCAGCTTCTCCACCTCATCCGAGGACTCCAGGCCCACCGAGAGCACCACCATGCCAAACTCCTCGGTGGCCATTTCGCCGCTATCCGTTACGTAGGTGAGACTCAAGTCATCCGAGCCGGGCACAGGCTCCACGCTGTGGATCCTCGACCTCACGAAACGGACTCCGCTCTCCTGGGCCCGGGTGTAATACTGCTCGAATTCTTTCCCGTAGGTCCGCATGTCCATGAAGAAAATGGCGGCGTCCAGCCCGTCCTTGGAGTGCTCTTTGGCGATGACCGCTTCCTTGATGGCGTACATGCAGCAGACGCCCGAGCAGTACCCGTTGTCGCACTGGTTGATCTCGCGGGATCCCACGCACTGGAGCCAGGCGATTTTCTTGGGCTCCTTGTGGTCCGAAGGCCGGACGAGATGACCCTGGAAGGGGCCGCCCGCGCTGAGGATCCGCTCGAACTCGAGGCTCGTCACCACGTTGGGAAGCGACGCGTAGGCGTAGGTGTCATATTGCGAAGGATCGAAAGGTCGAAATCCGGGGGAGGCGATGACCGCGCCCACATCCAGCGTCACAACCTCTTCCTGCATGGAATGATCGACGGCGTTGGCCTTGCAGGCCGCGACGCATTGGAGACATTCGCAGCAGGCCATGCAGTTGAGGCATTTGCTGGCTTCAGCTTGAGCCTGCTCCTCGGTGAGCCCGAGCTCCACCTCGGCGAAGCTTTTCTTGCGCAAATCCATACCCACCGTGGCCTGGTGAGCCCTCGGCTGCCGCTCGATATTCTTGGGGATGGCGGTGAAGTTGTCCTGGGGAAGCTCCATGCCCTTGCGGCCCTCCCGGAGATCCTCCCCCCGCAGAAAGCGACCGATGGAAACCGCCGCCTCGCGGCCCGCCGCCACGGCTCCGATGGCCACCCAGGGCCCCGTCTGCGCGTCGCCGCCCGCGAAAACCCCTTCAAGGCTCGTGGCAAAGGTGATCTCGTCGGCTTCGATGGTGCCCCACCGGGTGACGTTGATGCCTTCTTTGTCCGCCAGGAACAGGGACTCGGGAGTCTGGCCGATGGCCGGGATGATCCATTCGGCCTCGATGGCGAACTCGCTTCCGGGAACCGGCACCGGACGACGCCGTCCCGAGGAATCCGGAGCTCCCAGCTCCATCCTGACGCACTGGAGTCCGATGACCTTCTGGTCTTTGGTGAGGATCTGCTGGGGTGCCGTGAGAAATTGGATCTCGATGCCTTCAGCCAGGGCGTCGGCCACTTCGGTCTCGCGAGCGGGCATCTCGGTGGCGGACCTTCGGTAGAAGATGCTCACCTGCTCCGCTCCCAGGCGCAGAGCCGATCGGGCTGCATCGATGGCCACGTCGCCGCCGCCGACGATCACCACCCGGCCGTTTATCTTCTTGATCTCACCCAGGTTGGACTTTCGCAGAAACTCGACGCCCGTCATGACGCCCTCGGCGTCTTCGCCTGGAATGTTGAGCTTCAGGCTGCTGTGGGCGCCAATGGCCAGATAAACGGCCTTGTAACCGTCGGCCATGAGGCTGTCGATGGTGAAATCTTTCCCGAGAGCCGTGTTGAGCTTGAGCTCGACGCCGAGGCGCAGGGTGGCGCGGATCTCCTTGTCGAGGACCTCGGGGGGCAGGCGGTAGTCGGGGATGCCGACCCGCAGCATGCCGCCGGCAGCCGACAAGGCTTCGAAGATCGTCACGTCGTAGCCGTCCAGGGCCAGGAAGTGAGCGGCCGTCAGGCCGGCAGGACCCGAGCCGATGATGGCGACCTTCTCACCCCGCTTCTGGATTTCGGGGATGGGGATGCTTTCGATATCGACCTGGTCCGCCACAAAGCGCTTGAGTGCGCAGATGGAAATGGGCTCATCCACTTCGCCCCGGCGGCACGCCGTCTCGCAAGGGTGAGGGCAGACGCGGCCGATGACGCCCGGCAGGGGCAGGTTGCGCAGGATAACCTCCATGGCCTCGGGGTATCTTCCCTGGGCGATGAGGGCCACGTAGGCGTGGGCGTTGACCACGTTGGGGCAAGCGTTGGTGCAGGGTGAGCGGTCCAGCTTCTCGATGGCGTAGGCGCTGGGAATCGCCTGTGGATAGGGCTTATAGGTGGCCTTGCGCTCGGACAGGCCTTGCTCGAACTCGTTGACCAGGTTGACCGGGCAAACCTTGGCGCAGTCCCCGCACGCCGTGCAGCGGTCCGTGATGATGAAGCGGGGCTTCTGGCGGATGACGGCCTTGAATTGCCCTTTGGCTCCCGTGAGGCTTTCGAGATGTGCATTGGTGAGGAGATTGATGTTCAGGTGCCGGCCGACCTCGACCAGCTTGGGTGAGATGATTCACATGGCGCATTCGTTGGTCGGGAAGGTCTTGTCCAGCTGGGCCATGCCTCCGCCGATGGCGGGGCTCTTTTCCAGGAGGTGCACATAGTAGCCCGAATTGGCCAGATCCAGCGCGGCCTGCATGCCTGCGATGCCGCCGCCGATCACGAGAGCCGAGCCGATGGGCTGTTTGCCGGCGAGATCCTGCGTGTTCATCTTTTCTCCTGCAACTGAATCATCTGAAGGTGAGAGGACCACATGACCCGTGTGTGATCTGGGGTGCCGCCCGCCACTAAATCATTAAGTTGT
>Ga0105106_10004265_pt1 | contig 10206 bp, 7 predicted proteins | sample PPLLaktember2015_5_FD_79109 | JGI IMG/M metagenome (GOLD analysis project Ga0105106, IMG submission 79109) | Freshwater sediment microbial communities from Prairie Pothole Lake near Jamestown, North Dakota, USA - PPLs Lake P8 Core (1) Depth... | ecosystem: Environmental > Aquatic > Freshwater >... | reverse complement strand
TTGGTCTTACTGATTCACAACAGTCAATTGCTCAATAAAAGTTTCCCAAACATAATTTGATTAGTTATAAGATACAATATTTTAATAAGCTAGATATTATTATAAAAATTGAATGAGTAGGTTGATACCTCCTGAATTTATTACAGTGTATTTAATTAATCAGTTGGTTTAATAACTGCATTTTTATTTATTTTAAATCCTGTTTAATTACCTTAGTCTTTAAAGGATTTAATATGAAGAACCGCATTTTAATTTTTACATTCAGCTTATTATTTATAACTGTTTTTTCAGGTACAACTTCGTTCCTTCCTGAAGAGGGAATGTTTCCTTTGAGCGAAATTCACAAACTTAATCTTAACGAAGCAGGTTTAAAGATAAGTGTTGATGAAGTTTATAATCCTGATGGAATTAGTATTGTTGATGCACTCGTTAATATTGGCGGATGCAGCGGTTCATTTGTTTCCGAAGAAGGTTTGATAATTACTAATCATCATTGTGTGTCTGGTTCTGTGCAAAGGGTAAGCACACTTGAAAATAATTTTATTGAAAACGGATTTCTTGCAAAGACAAGAGAAGAAGAAATTCCTGCTGAAGGACTTACCTGCCGGATAACCGAATCTTATGAAGACGTTTCTGAAATCATACTTAAAGCTGCTAATGATGCAGGTGATATTTCTAATAGGACAGAATTAATTGAAAGGAAAATAAAAGAGATTGTTAAGGAAGAAGAAGAAAAAGATTCAACAATTCAGGTAGTAGTTTCGGAAATGTTCACCGGACATTCTTATGTTCTCTTCCGTTATAAAATTATAAATGATGTTCGCCTCGTTTATGTTCCACCAAGAAATATTGGCGAGTTTGGCGGCGAATCCGATAATTGGGTTTGGCCAAGGCATACTGGTGATTTTTCTTTTGTCCGTGCTTATGTTGCTCTGGATGGAACACCTGCTGAATATTCTCCGGAGAATGTTCCATTTAAACCAAAGAGATTTCTGAAAGTAAATCCAAATGGTATTAAAGAAGATGATTTTGTTTTCGTTATGGGATACCCTGGTAGAACATTTAAGCATCAGCCTCATTTTTTCCTTCAGTATCAAAAGAATTTTCAGCTTCCATATATTTCTGAATTGTATAGATGGATGATAAATACTTATGAAGAGAAGGGCAGCAGCGATCCTGAATTTGCACTAAAGATTTCTTCGCGAATTAAAAGTTTAGCAAACGTGGAGAAAAATTATAGCAGTAAAATCCAGGGGATTGAAAGATTGAACCTCATTGGCAAAAAGAAAGAAGAGGATAAACAACTTGATGATTTTATTAAATCAAAGAATGAATTGAATCCTAAATATGGAAATACAATAAGTGAAATTGAGGAAGTGTATAATGATTTTTTCAAATCCGGCAGACTTCCATTAATGTTCACAATAATAAAACGGTATTCTGTTGTTTACAGGATTGCGGAAATTCTTGTTGAAAAAAAAATTGAAATGAAAAAACCTGAGAATGAGCGCAAATCTCTTTATACCGAAAAGGGACAAGAAAATCTTGATAAAATAATTATTAACTTATTTAAAGATTTTTATCAGGATGTTGATAAAAAATATTTTGTTAAAGTTTTATCCGATGCTGCTAAATTCCCGGAAACTTCGGGAATGGAAATATTTACGAAACTGGATGAAAATTATTTAAATGAAGTTTATGATGAAACAATTCTTTTTGATGAAAATAATTACAAAGAGATCATTAAATATTCCGAAGATGAGCTTGAATCTGTTAATGATCCGCTTCTTGAATTAGTTCAGGAACTTGAAGAAGTAAATGAATCTGAGATAAAAAGAAGTGATCTCAGGGAAAGCAAACTTAATATTCTCCTTCCAAAATATATGGAAGCAAAAAGATTGTGGTTTTCAAAAGATTTTATTCCGGATGCAAACAACACATTGCGTTTAACTTATGGAAATGTTAAAGGTTACTCCCCAGCCGATGCGACTTACTATTCTCCCATAACAACTTTAAGAGGAGTTATAGAGAAAGGTAAAGAAAACGGAGATTACGAGATCAATAAAAAACTGCTTGAGCTTTACAATAAAAATGATCTTGGACAATTTAAAGATGAAAAGTTAAATGATGTTCCTGTTGCTATTTTGTATAACACAGATACAAGTGGCGGTAATTCCGGTAGCCCTGTTCTCGATGCTTACGGTCAGCTTGTTGGTGTTAATTTTGATAGGGCTTATGAAGCAACAATAAATGATTTTTCCTGGAGTGATGTTTATTCAAGATCAATTGGTGTTGATATACGTTATGTTTTGTTCATAACTCAAAAAGTTGGCGGGGCTGATTTTCTTTTAAAAGAAATGGGAGTTTTGTGAAGATTGGTTCATCCTAAAATTAATATTTAAGATAACAGCTTTTTCCCTAGGATGGAATATTTTCTTCCAAAACCAGCAAACCGGTAAAAATTACCATAATTGTCTTACTATCAGATTTTGTTTATATGGTTCCATATAACCAATATAAGAAAATATCAATTTATCTATTCGGAAAATATTAGTTGTTGACTTGCGGTTATTTACTAAACTCATAAAATTTTTTTTGAAAAGTTGGTAAAATCAACTTAATTCTAAAAAGTAAATAGTGTATCAGAATGGCATTGAACATGAGGTAATATAAAACTGTTGAACCTTTTAATGCAATTAATAGAATTTTTGCAAGCGGTCAATCAGGAATTTTTTTCATCATAGAAGATTTTAGTATCGGAGGCATAAATGGATCTTCGTAAAATTGCTTTTCTTGAAACATATACTTTAGAAAATGATGCAGGGATAATGGGAGCTATACTTGTAACAGATTCAGATACAAAACCACTCGAATTCAGAGTGACGGCTCCAATCAAACCTACAAACTTTCAGAAAACATTATATGGCGATGTATTGTTGGAACATATTTTAACAGAACTTGTTTCTGTTCCATTACTTAATGCTATTAACGAGGAAATAGATCTCATCCTTGTGCGAGATTCTTTATTCCTTGGTGTTAATGAGAAGCAGGGAGTGCGTGTAGTTAGAGTTCTTAGTGAAGATGAAGGACATTCCAAAGTTGGAAAAACGGTACAAGAACTTGCATCCTCAAACGGAAGCCCGAAAACATATGTTGAAACAGGCAAAAAAAATGAATCCGAACTGCCGGAAATAAAAGCTAAGCTTAGTTTTATATCAGAACATAGAAACCTGATCGAACCATTCGACAGACTGAAGATAGCCTGTGAACAAGTCCATCTTCAGAAAACAGGCGAATAAACCCACCGACGGTGGATAAATTGAATGATAAAATCAATCAGGAAAAAGGTCGCTTCAACTGTTTCAGAAATTGAACTAACTGAAAACTTTGCCTGGGGAAAGTGGCTTAAAGAACCTTCCATTATAGAACACAGAGTTGAAAGCTTCCAATCTTCAATTATTGATACAAACCATATTAATTCCTGGTTGGAAAAAACAACTCAGCAAAAACAGAAATTCGATTTTAAAGAAGTCTACGTTTTTCCTGAATTAAAAAATCTCTTCCCTAAAAAAGTAAAAACCAATACAGTCTTTTTTAATATCGGCAAAACCGAAGTTGTAAAAATAAACCTGATGGACAGAGAGTTTGCTGTTAAGCATAAACCTAATGAGATAAATTTCCGTCCTAAGGTTGGAAAACTTAAAGAGGTTAATTGGAAGATTGGTCAATCAACCATTAAAGATTGTCAATGGGAATTAACACCTAAAGTACTGAAGATTGATTTATTAAAAGCTGAATCAATGACAGGCGAAAAATTTAAAGGGAAGAATTCAAACATAGAATTTGAAACAATTGCAGTACCTCCTAAAATTTATAAAGTAAAGATTGTTGGCTTAGATAAAATTAAACTTGCGAAAATTTATTTTCTTAAAAACATCAGTCTGCATGAAGTCAGACTATTAAGAGAATCCCTAAGGCTCTTTTCAAAACCTGACATCCAGCAAGAGGAGTTAAAATATTTTAACTGGCCTAAAGAATCTGAACTTGCAATACTGTCAAAACCAATTGTGGAAGAAATTAAAAAAGAAGAAATTTCTCTACCTTTAAATGAAATTGTAGCTAAAGCAGAACCTGAATTAATTCATCAGGAAAAAGCTGTTAAAGAAGTTGTGCAAAAAGACAAGCCAGTTATTGAGGATCCGGTCAAGGAAGAATTTATTAATAAAGAACCGGTTAAAGAAGAGTTCAAAAAAGAAAAACCAATCGAAAAAGAACCTGTTAAAGAAGAAATTCCTGTAATAGTTAGTGAGCAAGCTAATGCAAAAGAACCGGAAGAAATTGAAGAACCGGATGAATCTGAAGAAGAAGAAAGCGAAACAGAAAATGAGTTTGAGTCTTTATATTATTTCCAGGAAACAGGAGCGGAATTTTTATTAGACAGCAAACGTGCTTTATTAACAGATGAAATCGGGCTTGGCAAAACTGTTCAGGCGGTTGTGGCTTTAAAGAATCTTTTTATAAATAATAAAATTAAATCGGCCATCATTGTTTGTGATCAGTCTGAAATAGGAACCTGGGGTAAAATAGCAGGAGAAGTTGATGGATGGATTGGACATCTTCATCATAGGGCACCAGAATTGAAAGTGCGGATTATTGATGGAACTCCACAGGAAAGAAATGAGAAATGGGAAAACCTGTCCGATGTTATGGTTGTATCCTATGATTCCTTTTTCTTTGATATTGAAGAAAATATTGCTGACCTCAAAGGACTGAAAAAAGTTAATTGCATTATCTTAGATGAAGTTCAAAACCTACTGAACAATAAGTATTACAACGTTGACAGACTTTCAAAAATATTAAATCCAAAGTACCTCTGGAATTTAAGCAGCTATCCTGAAGAAGCAATTAAGGAAAACATAAGTAAAGTTTTTAAAGAAAAGCTAGCTATTAAAAATCATCTTGGCAGGTCTAAAAAAGATGTTGAAGGTGAAATTCCCGAGATCACTTGGCAGAATAAATGGTTAACTTTAGATGAAGAACAGGTTGAAGATTATAATGAAGCTTTTAATACTGCAAAAGAAAAAGTTCAATGGTTCCTTGAGTCGGGAAATCCGTTAAGATTTAATGCAAATGTCTTCACTCTACTTCATCAGCTTAAACAGGTTTGTAACTTCTCTGAGAAAAAGGGGAAGAGCCGGAAAACAAAAGAACTGCTCAGGCAGGTCAGCTCAATTGCAAAGCACAATAAAAAAGTAGTCGTCTTTTCACAGTATGATAAATCTGGTACTAAAAAGATTGAAGAACTATTTAAGAAAAACGGGATTAAATTCCTTTCTTATGCCCCTGGAATGTCAACTAAGGATATGGAAACTGTTCTTAAGAATTTCAACAGCAATACTTCTATAACAGCTCTTGTTACCGGTGTAAAGCAGTCCAAAATAAAAATACCCGGAGAAATTCCTTATGTCATTCATTTTGATATCTGGTGGAATCCAACTTCTCTCTGGCAGACAGAAGATGCGATAGTTAGTTCTTCCAGTGGAGGACAGAAAGAGAAACTGAATGTTTACTCCTACCTGATGAAAGGTACCGTTGAAGAAAGAATTCATTCACTTCTTTATAAGAAAGGGTTTCTTAACAAGCACATTATGGAAACCATGAATCCGGATGTGATTGCTGAGATGATTACTAATCCTGAGTGGCTTGAAATATTTGATATGCCTGATGAGGAATTCAAGCAAAGATATGAAAAAGGACTGCTTGATATAGAACAGAGAATTGATAAATACTCATTGAGTGAATTTATGGTAAGGGGCAAAAACTTCTTTACAAAGCTTGGCTATAAGAATCTCGATGTTATAGAAAACAAAGGCTCAGATTCGTTTGATGTAAGGGGAATTTTTAAGAAAGCAAAATTTGATCAGCAAATGAGTGCAAGATTTCTGTTGAAAGAAGTTGTAACCGAAGATGAAGCCAAAGGGCATCTTATCGAACTGAAAGAGAAAACAAATAACGGCAAGTATTTTCTAATTACACGGGGTATATTTGAAGGTGATGAAGTTCTGCATTCCAATGAAGCATTAATTGACCGCAGTTCGCTTAGCAAATATTTCTACCAGTTTATAATAGTATAATACCCGCCATAATCCAAAAAATTTAACTTCAATTTATACCAAATAAGTATATAGTTGTATTAGTACCATTTTACTATTTTTGTTATGAATTGAAAATACTTTTATATGCAGATAAAAATCACCATCCTTTTTATTCTCTTTTCAATTATTATTTATTCACAGGATGAAGAATTATTATCAGACGATTCAACAAGAATTGATAATAACTCGCTCAACAATCTCTTATTTAAGCTTGATGAATTTGAATTTTACAGGGATTTGACAGAACAGAAACGCAATTTCAATATAAATCCTGATGCTGCAAAGTTATGGCTAGAAGCTTCATTATACCTCTCCAATGATTCTCCTTTCAATAAGCAAAAAGACTACACACCGGAGTATCTTCATTCATCATTGTATGATCAGTATCTTGAGAAATCTAAATTTAATGTTGTAAGAACTGCTTTAGGTATGTTACAGGTTGGAGCAGTTGGATATCTTGCTTATAAGCATATTAAGAAATGGGGATTAAAGAATTAGAAAATAATTTTTTATGAATGAGTTTGTAAAGACCAATTATGACCTAAATGATAAGGAAGTTGTTTCTGTAATTGATGAACTCTCCCTTTGGGCTGCACCGTTTGGACTTAAACTTCTTGCAACAATTAATCTGAAGAAAAATATTACTGCTATTGATATCGGTTTCGGGTTAGGATTTCCTTTGATTGAAGTTGCAATGCGCCTTGGCAATTCCTGCAAAGTTTTTGGCATTGATCCCTGGAAAGCAGCAACCGAAAGAACAAAAATAAAAGCTAAAATTTACAGCGTAACTAATATTGAACTATTAACAGGAATAGCAGAGCAAATACCATTACCCGATAAATCAATCGATCTCATCTTCAGCAATAATGGGATTAACAATGTACAAGACTTAAAAAAAACTTTTGAAGAGTGCTGTAGAATTGCAAAACCCGGTGCCCAGTTTGTTTTTACTTTTAATACAGATAAAACAATGATTGAGTTTTATGATGTTCTTGAAAATGTTTTGCAGGAAAAAGGAATGTTGAATGAAATTGGCAGTCTTAAAGAACATATTTACGAAAAAAGAAAACCTATAATTGAAGTAAAAAATCTTGTTGAGAAAAATAATTTTACTATTAAGAAAATTGTTGAGGATAAATTCTCATATGGCTTTACAGATGGAACTGTAATGCTAAATCATTTCCTTATCCGGCTTGCATTTCTTGAAAGCTGGAAAAATTTATTAACCGATATAAGACAAAAAGAAATTTTTTATGAAGTTGAAAACAAACTGAATGAATCTGCAAGAGAGAAGGGAAGTCTTACCTTAACAGTTCCTTTTGTTTTATTTAATTGTGAAAAGAATTAGTTAATCAGGAAACTACACACCAATATCTTCATTCCACAAAGCAGGATTTTTCGAGATGAAATCTTCCATAAGCTTTATACATTCCGGATCATTTAAAATCTTAATTTCAACTCCGCGTGAACGGAGATAATCTTCCGGTCCCCGGAAGGTTTTATTTTCCCCGATAACTACTTTCGGGATTTTATAAAGGAGAACTGTTCCGCTGCACATATCGCAGGGAGAAAGAGTTGAGTAGAGAGTTGCTCTACTATAATCACTTGCTTTAAGTCTTCCAGCATTTTCAAAACAATCCATTTCTGCATGAAGTATAGCGCTACCTTTTTGAACCCGCCTGTTATGGCCGCGCCCTAAAATCTTTCCATCTATCACCAAAACAGAACCGATTGGGATTCCTCCTTCTTCAAGTCCTTTCTTTGCTTCATCAAAAGCTGCCAAAAGAAATTTATCCATTAGTTACTTTCGGAATATTATTTTTATAACTCATCATTAAATGGTTTATTATCTTCCTGGTACTTTTTCTTTCTGCTGCCTTCATAGCTGTCAATCTGGAGAAGAACTCCTTCAAGCTTTCCATTCACAAGGGGAATTCTCTTTGAAGTTTTCAATCCAATATATTTTCGTAATGATGGCTCCCCGGTGTAAATAAAAGCTGAAGTGCCGTTACACTTTGTCTTAATAAAATCACCTAATTCTTTATAAAGTACTCGGACATCTTCAATCTCACCAAGACGAATTCCATAGGGAGGATTAACAATGATTGTTCCATTTTCAAATTGTTTAACATGCTGAAAAGGTCTGCAGGATAATTCAACTGAATCGGAATAGGGAAGCCGGGACAAATTATCCTGTGCAACATTTATAATTCTTTGGGATTTATCGCTCCCTGAAATAATTCCTTTTGGCAGAGGACGAATTTTTGAATCGCATTTTTCTTTTACTTTCTCCCAGGTTTGCTGATCGAAATCAGGCATATTAAAAAAGCCAAATTTTGTGCGAAGCTTCTGTGCGGGAATTCTGCAATAGTGCATCAGTGCTTCGCAAAGAATCGTACCGGAACCACACATTGGATCCCATAATGGTTTTTCACCATCCCATTTACTTAACCGAATGATAGCAGCGGCCAAGGTTTCCTGCATTGGTGCTTCACCTGCAAGCAGTCTGTAACCTCTTTTATGAAGCGATTCACCTGACAAATCAAGGCTAACGACTGCAACATCTTTTTCAATGTGTAAGTTAAAGCGGGCATCAGGATTTACAGTTTCAACATTGGGGCGTTTTTTATACTTTGCCCTGAAGTAATCAGCAATGCCATCCTTTAAACATTGCGAAGCATACAAAGAATTTGTGATTTTACTTTTCGTAACAGAAGAACTTATCCCAAAAGTTTTTTCAACAGGAAAAATTTCTTCCCATTTAATTCCTTCCGCCGCTTTTAAAAGATTGTTTGGTGTATAACATTTGAAAGTTATTAAAGGTGCAAGTACGCGGGATAATAATCTTGATGTGTAATTAATTTTATAGAGAATGGTTTTATCAGCTTTAAAATAAACACCTCTGTATGCTGTTTTTATGTCAGTCGCGCCAATTTCATCAAGTTCCTGTTTGCAAAGTTCCTCCATCAATCCAGGGGCTTGCGCAAAAAAACCACTCCTTTGGTATTCGTACATTCTTAAATCCTTAAAAAAAATTATTTATCTTTTAAATGAAAAGAAAACCGGATATCAATTTAGAAATAAAAAAGATTGGAATTGATTTGGAAAATTACTAACCGATCTTTGGCAGAGAAAAATGAAAGTACTTCCATTACTTTATAGGACAATGATAAATTCCCATATAGTATTTATAACTTACTTCAGATTTTAATATGTAAAGAAAAGATTTCATTTAAAATTTCAAAGCCTCAGCAATATCTGAGGCTTATCTCTTCGCTCCGCGAGCAAGACTCGAACTTGCAACCCTCCGGTTAACAGCCGGATGCTCCACCATTGAGCTATCGCGGAAATTTTTAATTTTAAGAAGTATAAACTTACTGACAACCCTCTTATTTGTCAAGCAAATCAGCGATTGTAAAGTCATGTAAATAAAAATAGTTTACTTTTATCCTCCATCAATGCAAGATTTAGAAATCTAGGCAAGATCGGGAGTCATCAATCTGCCCATCTTTTAAAATGTTCTAATGAATCTACTTTTTATTAGGTGCTTATTAAATAAATTTCATAAATTTGTTTTTTAAGAAATTGATAGTTTAAAAAATTATCATAATGAAGGGCTTAATAATTTCGGGCAATATAAAAGAATTAAATTTTTCTTTTTAATAAACAAAAAATAATCCGAAGTGGTGCTATTATGAGTAAACTTATCTTTTTATGTCTTTTCTCTTTACCTCTAATTTTAGGATGTAACAATATGGATAATAATCAAAAGAAATCAGGAATCATCAAAGAAGAGTTTGGTAAAATCGATGAAAGTCCGGTTGATATTTATACTTTAACAAATGAAAAAGGAGCTGAAGTAAGAATAACAAATTATGGTGCAATTGTAGTTTCTTTAAAGATGCCTGACCGGAATAATAACTATGCAGACATTGTAACCGGGTTTGATTCGCTATCCGGATATGTGAATGAAAATGCTTTTTTTGGTTCTATAGTTGGCCGGTATGGCAACAGGATTGGCAAAGGTAAATTTAAGTTAGACGGAAAAGAT
>Ga0105106_10004264_pt1 | contig 10207 bp, 7 predicted proteins | sample PPLLaktember2015_5_FD_79109 | JGI IMG/M metagenome (GOLD analysis project Ga0105106, IMG submission 79109) | Freshwater sediment microbial communities from Prairie Pothole Lake near Jamestown, North Dakota, USA - PPLs Lake P8 Core (1) Depth... | ecosystem: Environmental > Aquatic > Freshwater >... | reverse complement strand
GACTCGTCCTGCACCGCGCGGATCAGCCCCTCGATCTCCTTGGTGCTGCCCGCGGTGCGCTGGGCCAGGGTCTTCACGTGGTTCGCGACCACGGCGAAGGCCTTGCCCTGCTCGCCGGCCTGGGCCGCGATGATCGCCGCGTTCAGCGACAGCAGGTTGGTCTCGTCGTTGATCGCGCCGATCACGTTCACGATCTCGCCGATCTCGCCGATCCGCTCCGCCAGCCGCTCGAGCACGGTCTTGGCGCGGCTCGTCTGGGCGCGGATCTCCTCGATGCCGTCGATGGTCGCCGCCACGGCCTGCTGGCCGGCCGCCGCGCCCTCGCTCACCTGCTCGGTGAGCCCCGAGGCCTCGCGCACGTGCTCGCCGACCTCCTGGATCGCGCGGTCCATCTCCACCATCGCCGCCGCCGACTCCTCGGCCATGCTCTGGACCGAGTCGGCGCTCTCGGCGACCTGGCGGATGCTGGCGCTGATCTCGTGGATGGACGAGGTCGAGGCGTCCACCGACTCGTTCAGCGAGCCGGCGCTACGCGCCACCTCGTCGATCGAGCTCTGCATCTCGAGGATCGAGGACGACGCCTCCTCGGTGGAGCGGGAGAGGCTCTCGACCTCGCCGTTGATGCTGCGGATCGAGGTGTTGATGTTCGCGAGCAGCGACGCCGTCTCCTCGACGGCCTCCTCGGTGGCGATGCGCCCGCCGTCCACCTCCTTCATCGCCCCGAAGACCCGCTCGGGGATCTCCTGGAGCCGCTCGATCAGCGAGGTGACCTCCCGCGAGAGGGTCCCCTGGCGCGCGCAGAGGGCGTTCAAGGTGTCGGTGAAGGAGGCGAGGGGACCGAGCTCCTGGGGGGTCACCCGCACCTCGAAGTCGCCCGCCGCGACGCGCTCGATGGCCTCGAGCACCCGCTGGACCGGCTCGGCGATCGCCCGCCACACGTAGCGGTCGACGGCCACCGAGACGCCCACGGCGAGGACGATCCAGGCCGCGCCCCAGGCGATGCCGAGCTGCGCCGCGAGGAGCGTGCCGAGGCCGGTCAGCGCCGCACACCCCACCGCAACGAGCGTCCGGCGGCGGTCCGAATCCCTGCGCGAGCGGGCGAGGGTGGTGTGCTGCATGGGCGTCTGCCCCTCCCTGCGGAAACCGATCTGCGAGCTGCCGATCGGCTCGGCGGGGCGCGGACTTGAGCCATTCCCCCGAGCCCTTGGGGAGGGCCGTTGCCTACTCCTCGCGAGCGCCTGCCGCCGCCCGCGCCGCGTCGCGGAAGGCCGCGAAGCGGCCCGCGGCGATGGCGCTCCGTGCCTCCTCGAGGAGCCGGTAGTAGAAGCGCAGGTTGTGGAGCGTCGCGAGGCGCGGGCCGAGGAGGTCGCCGCACACGAAGAGGTGCCGGAGGTAGGCGCGGCTGAAGCTCGCGCAGGTCGGGCAGTCGCAGCCCGGCTCCGGCGGCAGCGGGTCCTCGCGGAAGCGCGCGTTGCGGATCGCGAGGCGTCCCTCCCGGGCGAAGAGCACGCCGTGGCGGCCGTGGCGCGTCGGCACCACGCAGTCGAACAGGTCGACGCCGCGCTCGACGGCCTGGAGGAGGTCCTCGGGATGGCCGAGGCCCATCAGGTAGCGCGGCGCGCCGGCGGGAAGCTCGGCGTGGCTCACGGCGAGGAGCTCGGCCCGGGCCGCGCCGGCCTCGCCGAGGCCGAGACCGCCGTGGGCGTAGCCGTCGAAGCCGATGCCGGCGGTGGCGCGGGCGCTCGTCCGGCGCAGCTCCCGGTCGGCGCCCCCCTGCACGATGCCGAAGAGGGCCTGGTCGGCGCGGCGCCGGGCGCGACCGCCGCGCTCGGCCCAGCGCAGGGAGCGCTCCATCGCGTCCCGCCAGGCCGGCCGCAGCGCCTCGGCCCCCCCGGCCGCGCTCGCCGTCGGCACGCAGTGGTCGAGGACCACCGCCACGTCGGCCCCGAGGGCCTCCTGGATGGCGATGGCGCTCTCCGGCGTGAGCCGCCGGCGCCGGCCGTCGAGGGGCGACGCGAAGGTCACGCCGTCCTCGTCGAGGGCGACGCGCTCGGCGAGGGAGAAGGCCTGGTAGCCGCCGCTGTCGGTGAGCCACGGCCCGCGCCAGCCGCTGAAGCCGTGGAGGCCCCCGGCCCGGGCGACGACGTCCTCGCCGGGCCGCTCGTGGAGGTGGTAGGTGTTCGCGAGGAGCATGCCGGCGCCGAGGCCGCGCAGCTCCGCCGGCGTCACCCCGCGCACGGCGCCGTAGGTGGCGACGGCCATGAAGGCGGGCGTCGCCAGCTCGCCGTGGGGCGTCGCGAGGCGCCCGCAGCGCGCGTCGCCGTCCCGGGCGAGCACCTCGAAGGAGAAGCCCGTCGCCACCGGCGCCTCCCTCAGAGGATCAGCATCGCGTCGCCGTAGGAGTAGAAGCGATAGCCCTCCGACAGGGCCTCTCCGTACGCTTCGAGCACGCGCTCGCGCCCGGCGAAGGCGGCGACGAGGAGCAGGAGCGACGAGCGCGGCAGGTGGAAGTTCGTGAGCAGCGCGTCCACTGCGCGGAAGCGCGAGCCCGGGCGCAGCAGCAGCTCGGTCTCGCCGGCGCCGGGGCGCACCCGGCCTCCGTCCTCCGCCGCGTGCTCGAGGACCCGAGCGCTGGTGGTGCCGATCGCGACGACGCGGCCCCCCGCCGCGCGGGTGCGGTCGACGGCGGCGGCGGTGGCCTCGGGCAGCTCGTAGCGCTCGGCGTGGAGGCGACCGCGGGCGAGGTCTTCCTCCCGGAGCGGGCGGAAGGTGCCCGGCCCGACGTGGAGCACGACCTCGGCGCAGGCGACGCCGCGCTCGGCGAGGGCGGCGAAGAGGCCCGGGGTGAAGTGGAGCCCCGCCGTCGGCGCCGCGACGGCGCCGGGCACCCGGGCGTACACCGTCTGGTAGCGCTCGTCGTCGGCGCTGCGCGCCTCGGGGCGGTGGATGTAGGGGGGAAGCGGCGCCTCGCCGAGGGCGTACGGCGAGGGGCCCTCCTCGAAGCAGAGCACGACGCTGCCGTCGCCGCCGAGGGCCGCGATCTCGGCGCCGAGAGCGAGCCCCCGGCCGGCGAAGCGCAGCTTCTGCCCCTCGCGCAGCCGCCCGCCGGCCCGCACCAGCGCGCGGAAGCGACCCGCTGCGCCGGCGCCCTCGAGGAGCAGGGCCTCGGCGGCGCCTCCGCTCTCCTTCCGGCCGCGCAGGCGCGCCGGCAGCACGCGGGTGGCGTTGCGCACCAGGAGGTCGCCCGGCCGCAGCCACTCCGGGAGCTCGGCCACGCGGCCGTGGTGGCGCGCGCCGCTCCCGCGCTCGAGGACGAGGAGCCGCGCCGCGTCCCGAGGCTCGGCGGGCTCCTGGGCGATGCGCTCCGGCGGGAGCGCGTAGTCGAGGAGGTCGAGCTCGCTCACGGCGCGCTCTCGCCGCCGGCCTCCGGCGGCGGCGGCGCCGCGGCGGGCGCCTCCGCGGGGGCCACCGTCGCGGCGAGCGCTTCGCGCAGCCCGGGCATCTCGCGCAGCGAGTCCCAGGAGAAGAACGCGACGGCGAGGGGCGCCCGCGCCTCCACGGCCCGGGTCTGGGCCACCGCCCGGGAGGGCTCGCGCTCGAACAGCCAGCTCCCGAGGCCCACCCAGATGCGGCCCGCCTCGGGCAGGCCGGCGAGCTCGCTGAGCTGATAGCGGAACAGGCGCTCGTCGGTGGCGTAGAGCATGGGCACCGCCAGGTCGAGATGGCCCGCCTCCAGCCAGCCGCGCCAGTCCTGGAACAGCCCCTGGTAGGCGCGCTCCTGGTCGGGGTAGACGGCGGCGGAGATCAGCGCGCCCGGCCGCGCGGCCCGGGCGCGCTCGGCGATGCGCCCGACCAGCGCCGAGAGCTGCTCGCGGCGCCAGGCGTCGAAGCGGTCGGCGTTCCCGAGCCGCTCGGCGAAGGGCGCCACGAGGCCGGTCTCCGCCTCGAAGCGCGCGCGGGTCTCGGCCCCGTAGCCGAAGGAGAGCCCGACACCGAAGCGTGTTCCCGGCAGGTAGGGCAGCACGTCGGGGAAGCGGATGTAGTCGAGGTGCAGCCCGTCGAGGCCCGGATAGCGGCGCAGCAGCTCCTCGAAGGTGGCGGCGAGGCGCTCGGCGACGCCGGGCGCGGCGGGGTCGAGGTAGACGGCGGGCGTCCCGATCCGGTAGGACTTCGCCTCCGCCGGCGGGACGTCGTAGCCCGGGTAGTCGAGGAGCGAGCGGCCCCACTGGTCTACCAGCACGGCGCCGGGGCCGAGGTCGCGCAGCAGGGGCGCGCCGGCGTTGCTCGCGAGGGAGAGCACGTTCACCCAGGCGTGCACCCGGAGGCCCGCCGCGTGGGCGCGCTCGACGAGGGAGGCGAGGGCGTCGGCGCCCGGGGGCTCGGCGGCGCGCCAGGTGGCCTGCCAGGGCGCGCTGTCGGCGAGGGACGAGTCGAACCAGGCGCGGCCGCCGCGGTAGACCTGGACGAAGAGGTCGGTGGCGCCGAGGGCCTTCGCGTCCTCGAGGAGGGCGGGCAGGCGATCGGGGTTCTCGAGGACCCGCTGGGAGCCCTCGCACAGCACCCAGAGCCCGCGCCGCGGAGCACCGGCCGCAGCAGCGGGCCCGGGGGGCGGAGCAGGGGCGGACGGCGCGGGCGCCTCCATCGCGGGCAGCGATCCCGCGACCGGGCCCCCGGCGGGAGCCGGCGCCGGCGGAGCGCCGGCCTCGGGCGCGCTCGCTGCGGCGGGAGACGGCTGCGGCCCCTCGGCGGGCGCGGCGGACCCGGCGGCTGCGGCGAGCCACGCGACCGCGCCGAAGGCGAGCGCCGCAAGGGCGTGGGCGAAGGAGCCAGGCACGGCGGGCCGAGGCTACCGAATGGGGGCCGCGTTGACAGGGGAGGTCCCTCGCGCAAACTGGCGCGCGATGGGGTCGGCCTCTCGAAGGGCGGCGCGCGCCGCGGCGCCCGGCAGCCTGGCGCTCGCTTTGCTCTTCCTCTGCGCCGCAGCGCCCGAGGCCGCGCCGCCCGTCGCCGCGGACGAGCGTCCCGGCGCGGCGCTGCGCGCCGGCCTCGAGGCGCGGCGCGCGGGCCGCTTCGACGAGGCGATCGCGCGCTTCGCCGCCGTCGAGGCCGCCGCGCCCCTCGTCGCCGACCACGCCGCGCGCCTCGGCCTCGAGGCTCGCGCCGAGGCGGGCCGCAATGCCGAGGTGCTCGCCGCGTCGGCGGGCTTCGCCGAGCGCCATCCCGATTCGCCGCTCCGCGCGCGGGTCGCACGGCTCCGCGCCGAAGCGGCCGCGGCCCTCGGCGAGGGCGCCCTCGCGCGCTCCGCCTGGCGCGAGGCCCTCGCCGGGACGGAGGCCGCGGAGGAGCGCGCCGCGCTGCTCCTCGCGCTCGCGACCTCGGAGGAGGGCGCTGGCGATCTCGTCGCCGCCCGCGCCGACCATCTCGCGGCCTGGAACGCGGCGCCGGGCTCGGCGGCGGCCGCCGCCGCGGGAGCGGCGCTCGACGCCCTCGAAGTGCGGGGCGCCGTGGCGCCGCGAGGCGCGAGGGAGTGGGCCGCCCGCGGTGACGCGCTCCTCGAAGCGGGCTTCCACGGAGAGGCCGTCCTGGCCTACGACCGCGCCCTGGCCCTCCCCGGCGACGCGGAGCTCCGTGGCCACGCGAGGCACCAGCGCGCCTTCGCCCTGTTCCGGGCCCGGCGCTACCCCGAAGCCGTGGCCGCCTTCGAGGCCCTCGGGAGCGGGGCCGAGGAGCGCTTCTGGCGCGCCCGCTCGATCGCCCGCAGCGGCGACCTTCCGGGAGCGATCGCCGCGTTCGAGGCCCTCGCCGCCGAGCCCTCGGCCTTCGCCGACCGCGCGCGGCTCCTCGCCGCGACGCTCCTCGAGGACGACGCCGCCACCCGCGAGCGCGCCGCGAGCCACTATGCCGCCGTCGCGGGCGGCGCCCGGGACGGCGCCCTCGCCCGGGACGCCCGCTGGCGCCTCGGCTGGCTCCGCTACCGGAGCGGCCGCGCTGCCGAGGCCTCCGCCGAGCTCGCCCGCCTCGCCGGCGAGGAGCCGGATCCCCTGGGCGCCCTGCGGGCGCGTTACTTCGCCCTCCGCGCCCGGGAGCGCAGCGAGGGAGGCGAGGGGGGCCTCGCCGCGTCCTACGCGTCCCTCGCCCGGGAGTACCCCCTCAGCTACTACGGCTGGCGCGCCCGGCTGCGGGCGGCGGGCGAGCCCGTGGCCGCCGCTCCGACGCCCGCCGCGCCCCTCGGCGCCGCCGCGCTTCCCGGGCCGGCGGTCGAGCGCATCGAGATCCTCCTCGAAGCGGGCCTCGCCGAGGAGGCCGACGGCGAGATCGCGGCCCTCGCTCCGGCGGCCCGGGACGACGCGGACCGCGTCGCCCTCGCGCGCCTCGCCGCGGGCGCGGGCAACGCCCAGCTCGCGACGGAGCTCGTCGCCAGCGGGCGCGGCGCCGAGCTCGCCCGGGGGCCGGTGCCCGGGCGCGAGGAGATCTGGCAGCTCGCCTGGCCCCGCGCCTTCGCCGATCGGGTGGAGGCGGCGGCCCGCGGCGAGGGCGTCCCCCCGGAGCTCGTCTTCGCGATCATGCGCGAGGAGAGCGGCTTCCGGCCCCGCGCGCTCTCGCCCGTCGGCGCCCGCGGCCTGCTCCAGCTCATGCCGGAGACGGGGGTACGCCTCGCCGGCGAGCTCGGCCTCGAGCCGCCGGCGCCCGACGCCCTCTACGACCCGGCCCTCAACGTCCGCCTCGGCACCCGCCTCCTCGGCGGCCTGCTGCGCGAGTTCGAGGGGCGCCTGCCCGCCGCGATCGGGGGCTACAATGCGGGCTCCGCGGTGGTGCGCCGCTGGCTCGCCGCGGGCGGCGACCTCGCCGACGACGAGTGGGTCGAGGCGATCCCGTACGACGAGACCCGCGCCTACGTGCGGCGCGTGCTGCGGAGCCTGCACGCCTACCGGGTGCTGTACTGAAGGTGGAGCCGCTCTTCCGCGATGGCAGCCGCCCCGCGGCCTTCGACGTCGTCGGTCTCGGCCAGTGCTCGATCGACCACGTCGCCGTCGTCGCGGGCTTTCCCCCCTTCGCCGGGAAGATCCCCATGCGGGGCTACCAGCGCCTCCCGGGCGGGCAGATCGCGACGGCGCTGCTCGCCTGCGCGCGCCTCGGCCTGCGCACCGCCTTCGTCTCGAGCGTCGGCGACGACGGCGTCGCCGAGGTGGTGCTGGCGCCGCTGCGCGCCGCGGGGGTGGACGTGTCGCGCGTGCTCGAGATCCCGGGCGCCACCAGCCAGCTCGCGCTGATCGTGGTCGACGAGGGCAGCGGCGAGCGCACGGTGCTCTGGTACCGCGACCCGCGCCTCGCGATCCCCCGGGAGCGCCTCGCGCCGGCGGACGTGGAGCGGGGGAGGGCGCTCCACCTCGACGCCGGCGACCCGGAGGTCGCGATCTGGGCGGCGCGCATCGCGCGGGCGGCGGGCATCCCCGTCTTCGCCGACGTCGACACGGTGGCCCCGGGCGTCGACGACGTGCTGCGCCACGTCGACTTCCCGATCGTCTCGACCCAGTTCGCCGAGATGCGCTTCGGAGGCGCCGAGGAGGCCCTGCACGGCCTCGCCGGCCTCGGCGCCCGCTACCCGGTGGTGACCCTCGGCGAGCGCGGAGCGGTCGGCGGGTGCGGCGCGGAGCGCTGCGCGAGCCCGGCCTTCGACATCGACGCGAAGGACACCACCGGGGCCGGCGACGTCTTCCACGGGGCCTTCCTGGTGGCGGTCCTCGAGGGCGCGGGGCCCGAGCGGGCGCTCCGCGTCGCGAACGCCGCCGCCGCGATGAACTGCCGCGCCCTCGGGGCCCAGGGGGGACTCCCGACCCGCGGCGAGCTCGACGTCTTCCTCGCGAGCGCGCGGCCCCGCGCCGCCGGCTCAACCGCCGCCCGCAGCCTGCCGAGGGGAGGGGCGGAGGTGTGAAATGCGCCGCATCGTCCAGCTCCTCGCGGTGCTCGCCGTCCTCGGGGCCGCGGGCACCTGGAACTACCAACGCAACGTCGCCAAGGAGGCGGCGGAGCCGCGGCCCTTCCGGGGCTACGCCGACGCCGACCTCGTCTCCCTCCAGGGCGCCTACGAGGCCGAGATCGCGGCCCTCGAGCGCCGCTACGCCTCCGCCAAGTCCTCGCAGCGGCCGGCGCCGAAGGGCCAGCTCCTGGGCGAGCAGGTGCGGGACTTCGAGCGCGCGAGCGCCCGGGGAAGGACGATCCGCGACGCGGGCGGCGACCTCTCGGAGCGCGAGTCGGCGCTGGCCGACGTGCGCGAAGAGATCGCCCGGCGCCGCGTGGACCCGACCCAGGTGTTCCTGCGCCGGCTGCTGACCTTCTGACCCGCGGGCGGGCGCCCCGGCGGCCCGTCAGTCCTCTTCGATCGTGGTCACGTCGACGTCCTCGTCCTCTTCGGGGGCCTCGGGTGTCTCGGTGAGGAAGGCGTCGTCCTCGAGGCCGAGGTCCTCGTCGTCGCCCTCGAACTCCTCCGCGGGCTCCTCGTCCTCCTCGAGGAGGGAGCCCATGGGAACGGCGGCGCGGCGCGGGCGCTCCGGCGGCGGGGTCGGCGGGCTCGGCTTCTCCCGGGGCTTGTCGCGCTGGTCGGCGCCGCACTTCGGGCAGGTGGGCTCCGGACGCCCGAGGTCGTAGAACTTCAAGCCGCAGGAGAAGCACTCCCAGCGGCCGCCGAGTCCGGGCTTCACGATGTCGGGAAGCACTTGCGCGCGGGCGCGCGGCCTCGCGGCCTTCCTGGCCTCCTTCGGCGCAGCCTTGGTCACTTGCTTCACCACCTCCGGAGCGGCCACGGCCGCGCGCACGGACTCTCCCTTCGGCGGCGCGCCCTTGCGCGGAGCGGGGGCGGGGGCGGGGGCCGCCGCCTTCTTGGCCTTCGGGGCTTCCTTGGGGGGCGCCTTCTTCGGCGCCGGCTTCGCCGCGGCCTTGCGCTCGGGCTTCGGCCGAGGGCTGGCAGCCGCCTTCTTCGGCGTGGACTTCTTCGAGGTCTTTCGAGGGGTTTTCTTCACAGGGCTCATGCGATTCCTCGGTTCCCGAAGAGGATCCCGTCGGGGCTCCGACCCGACTCGATCCCTTCGGGCGCTTCGCTGCGGGACTCGTCGAGCTCGATCCAGGCATCCTCGGGCACGTCGCACACGCCCGCCGCGCGGAGCCGGCGGTGGTAGCTCGCGACGAGATCCCTGCGTGCCGTGCAGGGAGACTCGCCGCCGGTGCGGTTCTTGATGGGTGAGTACTCCTCGTGGCGCCGGACCTCGAGGAGCGCCGCGCGGCGCGCCTCGGGGAGCGCGTCGAACACGAAACGTTCGAGCTTGTAGCCGTTCGGCGCGTCGGGGACCACCCGCCGGCCCTCGGGGCCCTGGCACGGGATGGCCTTGGCCGACGCGTGGTAGGGCAGCACGCGCTCGGCGTCGGCGGCGACCCGCCGCACGAAGTCCACCGAGAGCACGTGCATGCCGATGCTAGCCGCCCAGTAGACCAGCTCGCCCCGGGGGTCCCTCTGGTCCCGGTGCCAGGGGTCGACCTCGATGTACTCGATCACCCGGGTGCGGCCCCCGAGGCGACCGACGGTGCCGGCGCGCTCATCGGGGCCGCGCTTCGCGAGCACCTTGCACGACATCTCCGCGCCGCGGAGATCGTGGAGGCCGAGGAAGACCGGGTCGGCGATGTTCACGAGGGGGTTGTCCACCTGGTAGTACGAGAGGAGCCGGATCCCCCGCGCCTCGAGCTCCGCCAGCAGGCCCGATGCGGTGAGGGCGGCGAACACGCCGCCGTGGCCGTCCGGGGCGAGGGCCAGCCGATCCGGCGCCTCGAGGAGCAGTCGCCCCTCGAAGTCGACGGCCGGCATCGATCCCTGTGTGAAGAAGCGCACGTCCTCGGCGGGGAGGCCGAAGCGTCCGGCGGCCTCGAAGGCCTCCCGGCAGGCGCGGTCCGTGTCGGAGCTCGTCATCAGCAGCCAGGGCACCGGCTGCCCGTAGCGCCGCGCGGCGCCCCGGAGCTTCTGGGCCTGCTGCTCGAAGAGCGAGCGCCGGGAGACCGGCCCGAGGGGGAAGAGGCCCTTCGGGCCGTCGAAGCCGAGGCGCGAGCCCTGGCCGCCCGCCACCACGAGGGCGGCCACGGCGCCGCCCGCCAGCAGCTCCTCGCCGCGGCGCCGGGCCCGCGCGCGGAGGGCGGCGTCGCCGTTGTGCTCGGGGAGCCGGTC
>Ga0105106_10004262_pt1 | contig 10213 bp, 8 predicted proteins | sample PPLLaktember2015_5_FD_79109 | JGI IMG/M metagenome (GOLD analysis project Ga0105106, IMG submission 79109) | Freshwater sediment microbial communities from Prairie Pothole Lake near Jamestown, North Dakota, USA - PPLs Lake P8 Core (1) Depth... | ecosystem: Environmental > Aquatic > Freshwater >... | reverse complement strand
GCAGCATCGACCGCGTGGGTGAACAGCTCGCGTGCGTATAGAAGTTCGCGAATCGCACGCCTTCCTTGGCCAGCGAGTCGAGGTTGGGCGTGTTGATCTCGCCGCCGAACGCGCCCATGTCGGAGAAACCCATGTCGTCGCCGAGGATGATGACGATGTTCGGGCGCTTGGGCGGTGCCGCGCCCTGGGCGGGGGCGAGGGCGGGTGCCGCGAGTGCCGCGACCGCGCCGACGATGCCCATGCTGGTCGAGAAGCGGCCGACGCGACGCGGCCGTTGATTTACCTGGTCCGTCAAGCGCTGCATCACGTCCTCCGTAGCGGCCGGCGTTGGCCTCGACCGCTGCGATTGTATCGGGTGGCCCGCGCGGGCGCGGTTCGCAATTCGAAAGGCCGGGCTACCTCGTGGCGTCCGGTCGTTTCAAACCGATTATCATTTGGACCTGCGCGACGGGCGTCTATCGGAATTCCGCAAGAACCGGCGATGAAGAGTCCCCCAGCTGCCAGCGACCAGCCCGCGGTCACGGTCGTCGACATCAGCGACCCAACCGAGGCCAATACCGGCGTCGAACTGCTCGACCTGGACGCGGTGCAACTGCAGTCGATGCCGCTGCGCGTCCGGCGGGTGATCGTTCGGCTCGTTTCCGCCGCGGTGGTGTTCCATTCGACCAACCTTCGAGTCCGGACCCGCACCAGCGTGCGCAAAGGTCACCTTGGCTACGTGACGTTCGGCCCGCAGGCACACGGGACCGTCAACGGTCTGCCGGTTCGACCCGGTGTGATGCTCGCCGCGGAACCGGAAACTGAAACCACCTTTGTGGCCGACGGCGGCTGGGAAAGCATTACGTTCTTGCTCCCGCCCGACGACATCCGCGCGCACCTGACCGCGCGTCAGCGCGTCAGCGAGTTTCATCTGCCGCAGGGTGTCGAGCCGCTGCGGGTCGACGCCGAGCGTGTTCGGGGGCTGTTCGAGTGGGGGAAGCTGCTGGTGGACACCGCATTGCAACAGCCTAACCTGTTCGACGAGCAGGCGAAGGAGCGCGTTGCCGCTCAGGACGAGTTGCTCGAGACGCTGCTCGCGACGCTGCGCGTAGCCGACGATTTCGAATCCACGCGCAGCGATCGCACGCGCCAGGCACAGAGCGCCATCGTCAAGAGCGCCGAGGACTACGCGATGGCGCAAACCCGTGAGCGTCTCTATGTGACCGACCTGTGCAAGGTCGCGGCGGTGAGCGAGCGCACGCTGGAATACGCGTTCAAGGAGATCATGGGATTGACGCCAGTGACTTACCTGGCCCGGCTCAGGCTGCATCGCGTTCGGCAGGCCTTGCTGGCGGCTACCCCCGGATCCACGACGGTCACGACGGAGGCGCTCAACTGGGGCTTCTGGCACTTCGGCGAATTCTCTCGCGCGTACAAGGAATGCTTCGGCGAACGGCCGTCGGATACGTTGCGACGAAAGGCCTGATCAGTCGCCGCTCCGCAAGTCTGCGGATTTCCGATAGGCGGCCGCTCCTCGGGGTTCGAAACTGCGCTCCACAAAATTGCGGCATATCGCCGCAGGGGGAGCAGCATGATCACAAAGAGCGACGCTCGTACGCACGTTACCTGCCGGAAGTTACGCGGCCGCGAACACAGCCAGATTGGACAGGGAGTGCGAGCGATACTGTGCGCTGCCCTCGTCATGCCAGCCAGCGGCGCCGGCGCGCAGGATACCGGTGCGCAGGATGCTCAAGACCAGCAGATCGAGGAGATCGTCGTCACGGCCACGCGCCGCGAGCAATCCTTCCAGGACGTGCCGATGGCCGTCAGCGCGCTGACGGCACAGCGCCTGCTCGATACCGGCGTCACCGAGTTTCAGGGACTGGCCGCGCTGGTGCCCTCGTTCGAGGTTGAGAGCAACACGAACCCGTTCACGACCTCGCTGCGCATCCGCGGCATGGGGAACCTCGCCAACATTCCGAATTTCGAACCGGCGGTCGGGCTGTTCGTGGACGGCGCTTATCGTGCGCGTTCGGGCGTCGCGATGGGCGACCTGCTCGACGTCGAGCGCATCGAGATCCTGCGCGGGCCGCAAAGCGTGCTGTATCCGAAGAACGTCACGGCCGGCCTGGTCAACGTAATTACGCAGCGTCCGACCGAGGAGTTCAGCGTCTGGGGTGGAGCCAGCGCCGGCAATCTCAGCTACTGGCAGCTCCAGGGCGGCATCAACGGCGCGCTCACCGACGGCGTCCGTGGCCGACTCGCGGTGGTGACGAGCGATCGTGACGGCGGCTTCGACGACATCGTCAACGGCACCGAGAGCGGCGGCTTCTCGCGCACGGCCGTGCGCGGCCAGTTCGAGTTCGACCTCGGTGAGCGCGCGAACCTGCGGCTGGTGGCCGGCTATTCCGACAAGGAGGGTGACTGCTGCTCGCCCGACGTGCTGCTCGGCAACCAGTCGCAGGCATTCATGCGCGCGCTCGGCCGGCCGGCGGATACCGACCCGCTCAATCGGCGGACTGCGTACAGCGACCCCTACACCTTCGAGGGTGACCAGTACGACCTGCTGGCCGAGTTCAGCTACGGTTTCGACTGGGCCGTGCTGACCTCGACCACGAGCTACGACCACTTCGACGTTCAGTCCCAGATCGACGCCGAGCAGACGGCGCTGACGGCCGCGGTGTTCCTCGATCGCCAGGACTCCGACGCCTTCGGCCAGGAGTTCCGCCTCACGTCGACGGGCGACGGCCCCTTTACGTGGATGACGGGAGCCTATTACTACGACAACGACTTCACCCGCGGCTCGCTCTCGCCGAATCAGCCGACGATCGTGCTGGGTGCAGACATCGTTCCGCTGCCGCTGCCCGGCGCGGCCGGCGACCAGTCCAGCTTCCAGTCGCAGAACGACACGCGCCACTGGAGCGTGTTTGGCCAGGCGGACTGGCAGGTCACGGAACGCACGCGGCTGTCGGCAGGCCTGCGCTACATCGACGAGGAGAAGTCGATCGACGCGCGCTCGGTGCTGCAGGTCGCTGCGCTGCCGAGCTTCGCGACCACGATCTCGGTACCGACGCCCGTCGTCGCCGATCTCAGCACCGACGGCGTGGCCTGGAACCTGAGCGCGCTGTTCGACGTCGCCGCGGGTTCCACGCTCTACGTCACCGTCGCGGAAGGCTTCAAGGCAGGCGGCTACAACGGCGACTGGGATGCCTCGGGGCTGCTGACGGCCGACAGGCGCGAGTTCGACGACGAAACGGTCCTCAACCTCGAGGCGGGCCTCAAGAGCCGCTTCTGGAACGACCAGGCCACGCTGAACCTGAGCGTGTTCCGCTCCGAGTTCGACGACTTCCAGAACGCTTCGTTCCTCGGCGTCAACTTCCTGGTCAGGAACGCCGAATCGGTCGTCACCCAGGGCATCGAGATCGACGGCAGCGTGCGACCGGTCGAGGGCCTGACGCTCGACTATGCCATCACCTACCTGGACGCCGAGTACGACGAGTTCACGCAGGGTGCCTGCTACTTCGGCCGCACGCCGACCGATCCGGTCGAGCGCACCTGCGACCTGGGCGGCGAGACGCTGCCCAACGCCCCCGAGTGGCGCACGAATCTCGGCGCACAGTTCGAGCAGGCCATGGGGGCGGGCACCGGGTTCATTCGCGCGGATTGGGCCTACAGCGCTGAGCAGAACGTCGACACCGCCCTCGATCCGCGAGCGGAACAGGACGGCTACAGCCTGCTTTCGGCGCGACTGGGCTGGCGCAATGAGCGCTACGGCGTGAGCGTTTGGGGTGAGAACCTGACGGACGAGACGGTCAAGACCACCGCCGGCCCGCAGACCATCTTCGGCGGCATCGACGGCGGCCTGCAGATCTGGCTCAACGAGCCGCGAACCTACGGCGTGACGATGGACGTCCGATTCTGACGGACCGACAACGGAGACCTGCAATGCGCTACACACCCGACCTTCTGCTGAAGAAGCCCTTCGTGTTCCCGGAATCGCCGCGCTGGTTCCGCGACTCGTTCTATTGCTGCGATATCGACGCCGGAACCCTCTACCGGATCGGCTCCGACGGCACTGCCGAGGCCATCTACGTGCACGGCAGCCCGGTGTCGGGCTGGGTGCGGCTCGACGACGGATCGCTGCTGGTCGTCGCCGGGCTCGAACGTCGCATCGTGTCGGTGCGCGAAGGCGTCGCGACGACCTTCGCCGACGCCTCAGGGCTGGTCGGCTGGGCACTGAACGACCTGCTGCGTGCGCCCGACGATCACTGCTACGTCGGCGGCATCGACTTCAACCTCTTTGCCGACCCGAGCAAAGCTGGCCAGCCGAGCCCGCTGGTGCACGTCACGCCAGGCGGCCTCGCCACCATTGCGACGCGCGAGATCGTGTTCCCGAACGGCATGACCATCCTGCCCAGCGGCGAGCTGATGGTGGCCGACTCGCTCACCGGCGAGCTGCTGGCGTTCACGCGCCTGGCGGATGGGACGCTGACGAACCGGCGGGTCTGGGCGGCGATTCCCGGCGAAATGCCGGATGGCATCTCGCTCGATGCCGAGGGCGCGATCTGGATCGCGAGCCATCACCAGGTGTTGCGTGTGCGCGAGGGCGGCGAGATCACCGACGCGGTCGACATGGGCGCCACCCGTGCGACCGCCTGCATGCTCGGTGGCGCTGACGGCCGGACGTTGCTGATCACCGCGTCCGATACGCACGACCGCGCGGAAATTCGCGCCAAGGGCCCGAGCGGCGCCCTGTTCACGGTGCGCGTGCCGGTCGCGGGTGCCGGCCTGCCATCGGTCTACGGGGCTGCGGCATGAATGCACCGCAAGCAGGCGAGGTGAACGCCGGTACCCCGCGACGGCTCGAGGGCCGGGTCGCGCTGATCACCGGCGGCACCGGCGGCATCGGCGCCGCGACCGTGCGTCGGTTTGTCGCCGAGGGCGCCTGGGTGGTGGCGTCCGGACGGTCGCCCGAGCGCGGTGCCGAACTCGTCCGCGAACTCGGCGATCACGTCCGATTCATCGCTGCGGACGTCACCCGCCCGGTGCAGATCGACACCCTGGTCGACGAGACCGTGGCCTGGCGCGGCCGGCTCGACATCCTGTTCAACAATGCGGGCGAGACGCAGGCGCCGGCGTCGCTGCTCGCGCTCGAACCGGCGGCGCTGCGCGCCGAGACCGACACGCTGTTCACCAGCGTCGTGCTGGCCACGCGCAAGGCAGCGCTCGCCATGCGCGAGCACGGGGGCGTCATCCTCAACTGCAGCAGTACCGCGGCGCACCGCGCCGGATCGCAGTCCGCGGTGTACAGCGCACTCAAGGCGGCCGTCAGCCACTTCACGCGCTGCGCAGCGCTGGAACTGGCCGAGCACCGGATCCGCGTCAATGCGATCTCGCCGGGGGCGATCGTGACGCCGATTTTCCTGAAGGCGCTCGCCGTGCCGGCAGGCCGCGAGTCCGAGGCGCTGGACCTGCTGCGGCAGGTGTTCGCCGGCGCGCTTCCGGCCGGTCGCGCCGGCGAGCCGGCCGACATCGCGGCCGCAGCGGCCTTCCTGGCGAGCGACGAGGGTCACTACGTCACCGGCCAGGATTGGGTCGTCGACGGCGGGCTCACCGCGGGACTGTCGGCTACGCAGCGACGCCAGCAGGAGGCGATGATCGCGGGCTATCTCAAGTCAAAACTCACAGCCTGACGCGGCCCCGGTGGCGAGGCCAACGACATCCACGCTCGACAGAGGCTCACATGGCAAGTCATGACTACCAGGCGCTGCGTATCGCGATCGACCGCGGCGTGGCCTTCGTGACGATCGACAACGGTCCGATCAACCTGCTCGACCAGGCGCTGATCGGCGACCTCGATCGTGCCGGCCGCGAGCTCGAGGCCGACCCGGCCGTGAAGGTCGTCGTGCTGCAGAGCGCCAACCCCGAGTTCTTCATCGCCCATGCCGACATCAACCTGATCCAGCAGATGCCTTCGACGCCGCCGCCGCGCGACGAAACGCTTGGGGCGTTCCACGCAATGGTCGATCGGTTCCGCACCATGCCGAAGGCGACCATCGCGAAGATCGAGGGTTACTGCCGCGGCGGCGGCAGCGAACTCGTGCTGGCCTGCGACATGCGTTTTGCGGCCATCGGCAAGGCCGTGCTCGGGCAGCCCGAAGTCGGCGTCGGCATCATCCCGGGGGGCGGTGGATCGGTGCGCCTGCCGCGACTGGTCGGGCGCGGCCGGGCACTGGAGATCATCCTCGGTTGCGGTGACATTCGCGCGGACGTCGCCGAGCGATACGGGTACGTCAACCGCGCCCTGCCAGCCGACGAAATCGCCTACTTCGTGACCAGCCTGGCCTACCGCATCGCGTCGTTTCCCGCCGAGGCGATCGCGCTGGCGAAACAGGCCGTCGGCATGGCCGACGCCGGCCTCGAGGACGACCTCGTACGCGAGGAGGCGATGTTCTTCCAGTCGGCGCAGACCGACGCGGCCCGGCGGCGCATGGCCGCGGGCCTCGCCGGCGGCATGCAGACGCCCGTCATCGAGAGATGTTGCTTCGACCACATCTGGGGCGCGTTTGCGGACAGTCAGGCGCCGACCAAGTAGCGGCGGATGCACCGTCACGAGACCTGGACTTTCCGAGAGGGAGCCTGACGATGAAGTTCACGCGCATGTATGCCGACGAGCAGGGAGAGACGCATCTCGGCGTTCTTGAAGTGCCACGGCACGACGCCGCGCTCGGGCCGCCGCCGAATCCCGTCGGGCGCATGACCGATCGCATTCCGGTCAGCAGCCTGGTCACCTACTCGGCACCAGCCGGGACCGGGGCGACGTGGCACAACGCCCCGCAGCCCTATATCTGCATCGTCCTCTCGGGCGAGGGCGAGGTCGTGGCCAGCGACGGCACGTCACTACGCGTGGGTCCCGGCGAACTGATTTTTTTCGATGACGTCACCGGCAAGGGCCACATCACCCGGGCGATCACCGACCTGCACGTTGCCCTCATCAATCGTGCTGGCGCCTGAGCCTTCCGGTTCTACGTAGCAATACGGTAGCGAGGAACCGGGCGCTGAACTTCACTATGGGCGCCGCCCGTTACGGCACCCCGTGAAGCCCCCGTGAGCACATCGAATCTGCCGCCGGTCCCGTGCGTGGACAAGTACAGCGCCCCGCAATTGCTCGGCGCGCGCGCGACTCGGCGCTTCCACGTCATGGCCAAGCCTGCCGGCTCGGCCTGCAACCTCGACTGCAAGTACTGCTTCTACCTCAGCAAGCGGGAATTGCCCGGTGGACCCGGTAGTGGCCACATGGTCGACGAGACGCTCGAGCGCTTCGTCAAGGACTACATCGACAGCGTGACCGGTGACGAGGTCGTCTTCTCGTGGCAGGGCGGCGAGCCGACACTGCTGGGCCTCGGGTTCTTCGAGGAAGTGATCGCGCTGCAGAGAAAGCATGCCAAGCCCGGGCAACGGATCGAGAACGACCTGCAGACCAACGGCACGCTGCTCGATGAGGACTGGGCTCGCTTTCTCAAGGAACATCGGTTCCTGGTCGGCTTGAGCATCGACGGTCCGCGCGAGATCCACGATCACTACCGGATCACCAAGCACGCGGAGCCGACCTTCGACCGGGTGTTCGCTGCAGCAAAGACGTTGCGCAAGCACGGCGTCCGCTTCAACACGTTGACCTGCGTGCACCGCTACAACGCGTCGCGACCGCTCGATGTCTACCGGTTCCTGCGCCGCGAACTCGGCTCGACTTACATTCAGTTCATCCCGATCGTCGAAGCCAGGGATTTCGCGACGGTCGCCCCGCAGCGATGGGATCCGGCCCGGCTGCCCGTGGTCGGGTCGCCAGAGGCCCATCCGGATCACCCGAACTCCGTCGTGACTCCGTGGTCCGTCGATCCCGACGAGTACGGTTACTTCCTGTGCAAGATCTGGGACGAGTGGCAGGCACGTGACCTCGGCAAGGTCCTGGTGAACCTGTGCGAAACGCTGGTCGCGCAACACATGGGACTGCCGTCGCAGGTCTGTGTCCACAGCGAAGTCTGCGGCAAGGGCGTTGCACTCGAGCACGATGGCGATGTGTACAGCTGCGACCACTACGTGTACCCGGAATACCATCTTGGCAACATTCGCCAGCGCTCGCTCGGCGACATGGTGTTCTCTCCGCGCCAGGTGAGATTCGGCTACGCGAAATCGGAGACGTTGCCGGCGTACTGCAGGCAGTGCACGTTCCTCAGCGACTGCTGGGGTGAGTGCCCGAAGAACCGTCTGCTGCGGACACCCGACGGCGAACCGGGCCTGAACTATCTCTGCGCGGGCCTCAAGCGCTTCTTCGCGCACGCCGTGCCCACGGCCAGGAGAATGGCTGGTTTACATTCGACTTGATTCACGGCCGCACGTCGGGAACGAGCGGATCCGCCGCGTGTTCAGGGCTGTCATTCCACCAGCCAATGTCCGACCGGCTGCATCAGGAATTCGTCCACAGGGATCCCGTCGCCGCCCACCAGCAGCGTACGTCGCACCTTGAACGCCGCAGCAAAAGCCGCCGTCCCCGCGTGCGCCTGCGGAGCGCGGCCGCTCTTCACCTCGATGGCGAGCAACCGGTTGCGGGCGCGGACGACGAAATCCACCTCCTGCCCCCGGTCACGCCAGTAGAACAGTTCACACTCCCCCACGGCCGCCGCGTTAGCCAGATGCGCGCCCACCGCAGACTCGATCAGCCGCCCGCGGAATTCCCGGTCGGCGCGCACCTCGGCGGGGCTCAAGCCTGCGGTCACGGTCATCAGCGCGGTGTTGAGCACCTGCAATTTCGGGCTCGATCCGCGGCTGCGCGCCACGTCGCCCGCATACTTCGGCAGGCCACGGACCATGCCCGCGCCGGCGAGCAGGTCGAGATAGTGCGCGAGCGTCGTCGAGTTGCCGGCATCCTGCAGCTGGCCGAGCATCTTGGTGTACGAGAGCACCTGACCCGAATAGCGACAGGCCAGCTCGAACAGTCGGCGCAGCAGCGCCGGCTTGTCCACGCGGGTGAGCAATAGCACGTCGCGCGAAATCGAGGTCTCGATGAGGCTGTCGGCAATGTACCGCGCCCAGCGGGCGGGATCTTTGGCCAGCGGCGCGGCGCCGGGATAGCCGCCGAAGTACAGGTAGTCATCGAGCGTGAAACCGAAGGCTTCGAGCATTTCGACCCAGGACCAGTGCGGCAGGCGCAGCGTCTCGAATCGTCCGGCGAGACTCTCCGTCAGCCCTTGTGCAATCAGTAACGGGGCTGAACCCAGCAGCACCACCTTGAGCGGGCGCTTTCTGCGCGTGTCCTCGTCCCAGAGACGCTTGACGGTCTCGGACCAACTCGGGATCTTCTGGATTTCATCCAGCACGAGCACGGCCCCGGCCTTGCCCGTAGCTTCGAGCCGCGCCGCCTCCCATTGCTGGCCGATCCAGTCCGCGGCGCGCAGCGTCGGCTCGTCGGCGCTGACGTAGCGTACCGGAACGTCGAGCCCGCCGGTGACCTGCTGGACGAGCGTGGATTTCCCCACCTGACGGGGGCCCGCGACGACCTGCAGAAACCGGCGCGGCTCGGCCAGCCGCCCGGCGAGGACGGCGGCCTGGGGACGCTGGTAGTCGGACTTCTTTTTACTCACAACGTTGAGTATTTTTACTCAACGGGCTGAGCAAGGCAAACGACTCAATACCCCTTCGCTACGTCCACCACCGAAAGCATCTTCTCCCCCGCCACGTACCTGCGCAGGTTCTCGATCCCGATCGCAAATCGCAACTCATCGCCGAGGTCCGAGCCTGCCGAGATGTGCGGCGTCAGGATCACGTTCTGCATCTGCCAGAGCGGGCTGTCGGCCGGCAGCGGTTCCGGATCCGTGACGTCGAGGCCCGCCCCGGCCAGTCGGCCACTGCGCAGCGCCGCGATCAGGTCCGGCTGCACGACGCTCTGGCCGCGACCGACGTTGACGAAAAACGCGCCCGCCTTCGCCGCGGCGAAGAATTTCGCATCGAAGAGGCCCGTGGTCGCGGGTGTCAGCGGGGCCGTGTTGACGATGAAGTCGGCCTCGCCGGCCAGCTTGTGCAACTCGTCCGGAAGACCGACGTAGCTGACGAAGGCCGGCCCCTCGCGTCCACTGGCACGCGTCGCCACCACGCGCATGCCGAGCGCGTGCGCACGCTTTGCGACCTCGAGACCGATGCCGCCGAGGCCGACGACCAGCGCCGTCTTCCCCTCGAGCGT
>Ga0105106_10004261_pt1 | contig 10214 bp, 10 predicted proteins | sample PPLLaktember2015_5_FD_79109 | JGI IMG/M metagenome (GOLD analysis project Ga0105106, IMG submission 79109) | Freshwater sediment microbial communities from Prairie Pothole Lake near Jamestown, North Dakota, USA - PPLs Lake P8 Core (1) Depth... | ecosystem: Environmental > Aquatic > Freshwater >... | reverse complement strand
GGCCTCACGCTGCGGCGGCATCCGTTGGCGCTGCTGCGAACGCAACTCGCACGGCGGCGACTTCTCACGTCCGCCGAGATCACGCAGGCGCCGCATGGCCGGATCGTGCGCACCGCCGGCATCGTCATCGGCCGCCAGCGGCCCGACACCACGAGCGGCGTCGTGTTCGTCACGCTGGAGGACGAGACCGGCGCCACCAACGTGATCGTCTGGCGCGATCTTGGCGACCGCCAGCGACGGGAACTGCTGGGATCGAAACTGCTGGCCGTGTATGGACAGGTCGAGCGCGAAGGACCGGTCGTCCACGTGCTCGCCGGGCGGCTAGTGGATCTGTCACCGATGCTGGGGGGGCTGGTGGCAAAGTCCCGCGATTTTCACTGAATGTCTTGACATCAACGCATCATCGATATTATGCTTTGATGTATGCGTACCACGCTCACGCTAGACAAGGACGTCGCCGCCGTCATCGAGAGGCTGCGCAAGACACGGCGTCAGCCGATGAAAGAGATCATCAACGAAGCTCTGCGGGAAGGGTTGAAGCAGATCACCGCGCCTCCACCGAAGCGGGCTCCTTTTCGCACCGGGTCGGTCGACCTCGGACGCTGCCGGCTCGGCAACATCGATAACGTCGCCGAAGTTCTCAGCGTTGCGGAGTGCGATTCGTTCGCATGATCCTGCTCGACGCCAACCTGCTCATCTACGCGCACGTAACGACATTCCCGCAACATCCGCGGGCGCGCAGCTGGTTGGACACGCAGTTGAGCGGAGGTGGACCGGTCGGATTACCCTGGCCGAGCCTGCTTGCCTTTCTGCGCATCGTAACGAACCCACGCGTGTTCGAGCGTCCTGAACCGGCAGTCGACGCTTGGCGACAGATCGAAGCCTGGCTCGACTCCGACGTGGTCTGGGTGCCGCAACCCACCGAACGGCATCGAGCCGTGCTGGGCCCGCTACTCCTCGCATCCGGTGTCCAAGCCAACCTTATCCCGGATGCCCACCTCGCCGCACTGGCGATTGAGCACGGTCTGGTGTTGTATTCCACCGACGGCGATTTCGCCCGATTTCCGGACCTCCGCTGGCAGAATCCGCTGGAAGGCTAGATTCGGACAGCAATCAGCATCGTCGCGTGCGACATTGCGTGGCGCCCGCACCGGTCCCAGGCGGCGCTGCTACGAGCCTTTCCACACCAACTCCTGAACGATCGATGCCACGCAGTGGCAGCTGGTTTGCCAGCATTTCGTACTGCCAGGCGCTGTTGCCCTTCACGATCCGGCACTCCTCGGTGCTGGTGGTGTAGAAGTGCGAGGTCTTCGGCCCCTAGGCGACCGCGAAGAACCGGAAAATGGGCTCCGTCCCCGTTTTCGTGACGACGTTCAGCACACGTCGTGCCGAGGAAACGCATCAATTCGCCGTGATCCACTGCTCGGTCCAGTATACGGTCGATGATGCATCCCCACCCATGGCATATCCCATTCGATAGCGGCCCGGCAGCATGCGGTCCATGTCGACCGTCCCCCAGAAGAATCCCCAGCCGCCGCCGATCGGGGTTCTGACGCCAGGGAGCGTCAGCAGTGCGGCGCGATAGTTGCGGGTGCCGTCGCTCAACCACATTGCTACGGGCGATCTGCTGTCCGGCACGTACCCGCGAACGGTGACGGCGTGCGCGCCCACCGTTAATCGCTCGACCCGGAACGGTGACGGGGTCAAAGCCTGCAGATCGCGCGTATCGACGACGATTCTTCGCGCTGCATGGGCCACTCGCGTGGCATCGTAGTATCCGCTGCTGTTCGCGCGCTCGAGCAGAAAGTCCCCGTATTCCTGGGGCGGCCATTTGTCGTAGATGGCATGCCCTTCCGCCGCATAGTGATTGAGACTGTTCTGATGACCGATCGACACGAAGGCGATGAGCGGCAGATGCGAGTGCAAGCTCGCGACAAACCACGCGACGCAGAGTGGCACCGTCACGCCGACCATCCAGCCTTTCGTCTTTCGCTCGACCTGCCCGAGGACGGCGACGAGGGTGACGAGTATCGCCAACTCCGAGTACACACGGTAGCGGCTCAGCAGCGCGCCCTCGTCGCCAAAGCCGACTCGGCCGATCGCCATGGCCGCATAGGACAGGAGCAGGAATCCCAGCCATCCGAGCAATACCGGCGCCATCGCGTGCCGACGAGCCATAAGTAGCCAGCCCCAGACGGCAGTCAGCACCGCCCCCAATGCCAGCGCAGGACCAGGTCTTACGGCAGCGGACCCCAGCGCCAAGAAGTAGAACCGCGCCAGCGGAACCGGATCGGAAACCGTGCCCAGGACTGATCGCTGATACTCCGGTCGTTCGTAGCCGACGAAATAGCTGGCGAACACGACGATGGCAAGACCGGTCCAACCAATCGCGAGCCGGCGTCGCCCCATGCTCCAAAGCACAAGCGTGCCGGCCGGGAACGTCATCAAGCCGTTCGCCGAAGTGAGCGATGCAGCCAGCGCGAGGACCACGGCACCAGCGGTCCAGCCGGCGCCAGGCCGCGCAAGGCAATAGAGCGCTCCGACGGCATACGCGATCACACCGAAGTGCTGCAACGCGCCATTCGCCCAGAATTGGGCCTCGTGATTGACCGGCGAGCACAGGAGTGCAGCGGCGATCGCGGCCAGCCAGGGCCGCTGCGCCGGGCCCGCAACCGCCACCACCAGGCCGCCCGCACCGATGAGAAGCACAGCACCGAAAAACATGAGCGCAGGAAAATTGAGCGCGCCCAATGCATTCGCCTGCACGAGCGCCGCCAGTCGCATCGTCACAATCCGGTGCTCGACCGCCAGAGAAAAGAGGTATCCGAGCCGCTCCAAGAACGTTGGCTTGGCGGCGTAGTAGTAAGGGACGCTCAGGAGCTGCGAGAAGTCGTCGGCGTTGGGAAAGTCGACGGCGTACCGAGCCAGCGTCCACGCATTGACCGCAACGACAAGCGCCGCAAGCAGCCAGCCGAGCTGCCGCCACGCGCCCGCTTCGCCCACGCGTTCGAAAGCTGAACTTCCCACGCGGCTAAGGCCCCGCCTTGACGTTCGACGGAACGCCCATATCGCGCACCTCGCCTGCGGCCACGGTGGGCGCCTCCGCGTCGGCACGGGACCGCACCCGCACGGACCGCGTCGGCAACGGTCTTGCCATGCTGTCGGCAAGAAGCACGTACAACTCCCGGCTTCGCCGATTGACGGTGTCCAGCACGAGGCCCGTGGTCAGCGAGACCATCCCGACAACAACCGCGCTGACTGCCAGCACCGCGCGAGCCGCGCCAACCACACGCTGATACTCGAGGAATTCGCGGAACACGGCGATTCCCATGGCGACGCCGGCAAGCATTGCCAGCACCCCGATCGAGCCGAAGAACAGCAACGGCCGATGATCCTTGAAGAGCCAGAAGACCGTCTTCAGAACCCGATACCCGTCACGCAGCGTATTGAGCTTGGACCGGCTGCCGGCGGGACGCTCGCCGTAGACGACAGGAACCTCCGCAATCGGCATCTGATGCACCAGCGCGTGGACAGTCATTTCCGTCTCGATCTCGAACCCTGCGCTCAACACCGGCATCGTCTTCATGAACCGTCTGGAAAATGCGCGATAGCCCGAAAGCACGTCAGTGAGCTTGGCGCCGAAGAGGAGGTTGCAGGTTTCGAGCACCAATCGGTTGCCGAAAATGTGCAGTGGACGGAAGCTCTTCTCGCCATGCTCAACCAGCCGCGTTCCGATCACCATGTCGGTCTGCCGGAAGAGCACCGGCGTGATCAGGTCGCGCGCGCGATCCGCCGGGTAGGTATCGTCGCCGTCGACCATGATGCCCACGTCGGCGTCGATCTCGCGAAACATCGTCCGCACCACGTTGCCCTTGCCCTGCCGGCGTACGAAATGCACGGTCGCGCCAGCCTCGCTCGCAATTTGTGCCGTGCGATCGGTGCTGCAGTTGTCGAAGACGTGGATGCTCGCCTCCGGCAACGCAGCGCGAAAGTCATGGATGACCTTGCCAACCGTGGGCGCCTCGTTAAAGCAGGGGATGAGAACGGCAATCCTGGTCATCGCTTCTCCGGTTCGAGGTTCGCGCGTCGATAGATCCAGCCATGCCGAATGAAAAAGTTGAACCCCATCACGATTGCGGTCGCGGCCACCTTGCCCCCAAGGAGGGGCCCGCCCATGAGTCCCACGGCCAGCCAGACGATCGCGTTGTTGAGCAGCAGCCCCACCACGCTCACTCCGAGAGTCCCAACGTAAGCCCGGAGCCAATGCCTGCCGCCGCGTGCGTCACGAAACACCCACCAGTGCCCAAGCAGAAAATTGGCAACATTGGCGACAACGAATCCAAGCGAATTGGCCAGGAGCAATGGGACCAGCATGACCGTGATTGCGATTGCCGTTACACCGTAGTCGATCGCAAATGCGACCAGTCCGACGACGCCATAGCGCAGGACACGACGCGACAATGTATGACGCGGTTTCAGCGCGCGCTCCCCACCCCGTTCTTCGGCGGCCGGCCCCTTGGCGGCAGACACATCGCGCACGTCAACGAAACGCAACGCCGATCGACCAGGCGCCGAGCGCTTGACCGTCGTCCAAAGCGCCGCCCGTGCACTGCGGCACGTTGGCCATCCACATTCATCGTGTCGCGCGCCATTTCGGTCGATTCTGTTCGGCTTTCCGATGGCGGTCGTTGATTCTCGTCAACAGGCATCGCGCGGGCCGCTACGGGGACGACTGGTGCGTGGAAGGAATGCCGCGGATCCGCCGGCTGAGAATGGCACCTGTTCGCACCTCTTCCGACACTCGTGGTTCCACCCATGGCGTGCCACGCCGAATGGAGCGTCGACTTTCGCGGCACGCCGCGCCCGCCGTCCCGCTGCGCGTCGCCGCAATCGCATACCCGAAAACAAGACTGATCTGATGTTGTCCTTCGCATCGCGCCGTAAGGTATGCGGTCGTTCGAAACGCACCGCTCTCGCTATTTTCTTTCCAATCGACGCGCGGACTCGAAGGCGGCGGACTGTACACGGCCGGAACCCCCGCATCCAGTGTCTCGAAATGGCGACACGACAGCCCGTCGCCGCGCGACGACAGCTCTAGCGTCATACTACGCCGTCGCCATCCCGCGGCCGCAAGCTCTCTCGTCCGTCACCGGAGAACTGACATGCCCAGACCCGATTTCGATCTCGCCGTCATCGGCGGTGGCGCCGGTGGCCTCGTTGTCGCCGCGGGTGGCGCCCAGCTCGGCGCCAAGGTGGCGCTGGTGGAGAAGAACAAACTCGGCGGCGATTGCCTCTGGTACGGGTGCGTGCCGTCGAAATCGCTGCTCAAATCGGCACGCGTCGCCTGGCAGATGCGCCACGCCGATCGCTGGGCGATTTCGCCGCACGACCCGAAGCCCGACCTCGCGCACGTGATGACGCGCGTCGCGGGCATCATTCGCAGCATCGAGCCCAACGACAGCCCGGAGCGCTTCCGCAAACTCGGCGTCGACGTCATCTTCGGCGACGGACGTTTCGTGGATCGCCAGACGTTCGCCGTCGACGGCCGGCGAATCACCGCGCGCGCGTTCGTCCTCGCCACCGGGTCACGCCCGACGATTCCGAATATTCCGGGTCTCGACACGATCCGCTATCTCACCAACGAGACGGTGTTCGACCTGCGCGAGCCCGTGCCGCACCTCGTCGTTCTGGGGGCCGGCCCGATCGGCAGCGAGATGGCGCAGGCATTCCGGCGGCTGGGCAGCGAAATCACCGTCATCGATCTCGCGCCGGCGATCCTGCCGCGCGAGGACGCTGACCTTTCCGGCGTCGTGTTCGAACAGCTGAAGGCGGAAGGCGTGCGCTACCACCTCGGCGCCACCATCGCGCAGGTCGAGCGCACGGTGTCGGGTCTGCGGGTGCTCATCCGCGACCGGGAAGGAACGCCGCGGCCCATCGATGCGACGCACCTGATGATCGCCGCGGGCCGGCAGGCCAACGTCGAAGGCCTCGGTCTCGACGCCGCCGGTGTCGAGGTCGATCGCGGCCGGATCGTCCTGCCGGAGGGCTTGCGCACGACCAATCGCGGCATCTACGTCGTCGGCGACGTCGCTGGCGGTAACCAGTTCACGCATCTCGCCGAACATCACGCCGGCATCGTGCTGCGGCAGACGATCTTCCGGATGACGTGGGCGCGGCCCGCGTCCGTGGTGCCATGGTGCACGTACACCGACCCGGAACTCGCGCGCGTCGGCCTTTCCGAAACCGAGGCACAGAAGACCGGCGCGGCACACCGCGTTTATCGCTTTCCGTTTGCCGACATCGACCGCGCGCGTGCCGAAGGCGAGACGCAAGGCCTGGCCAAGATCGTGACCCGTCCCGGCGGCAAGCTTCTCGGTGCCGCGATCGTGGGCCCGCATGCGGGGGAACTCATCGCGGCCTACACCCTTGCGCTCGCCAAGGGGCTGGCGGCGGCCGATGTGTCCGATACCATCCATGCGTACCCGACGCTGGCACAGATCAATCGCCGTGTGGCCGACCAACGGCGTAAGGAAGCCCTGACGCCGACGGCACGGCTTTGGATCCAGCGCCTGTTCCGGCTGCGCGGTGCGTGACATGACACGCCCGGTGGCGGATCCGCAGCCCTTCGACGGCAAGCCGCCCGCACCCGGCGGCAAACCGTGGCTCAGGTTCGCGATCGGCGCCGTTTTCGCCATCGGAATCGCGTCGTTCTTTGCGCTGGGCGGACCCGAGTGGCTCACGCTGGACCGGATCAAGACCAACCGCGACGCGCTGCTCCAGTTCGCCGATACCCATTTCGCGGCGGCGCTGGCGATTGCCTTCGTCCTCTACGCGGGCGCGGTCGCGCTGAGCATTCCCGGCGCGGTTGTGCTCACACTCGCCGCCGGCTACGTGTTCGGACGGTGGATCGGTTTCGCGCTGGTGGTCACGGCGGCGACGGTCGGCGCGACGATCGTCTTCGTCGCCGCGCGCTACCTCTTCGCCGACGCGGCACGCCGGCGGATGGGCGCGCTCGGGGAGAAGATCAACGCCGGTTTCACGGCCGACGCGTTCAGCTATCTCCTCTTTCTGCGCCTGACGCCCGTGTTTCCGTTCTTCCTCGTCAACCTCGCGCCCGCATTGACCACCGTCCCGACGCGGACTTACGTCGTCGCAACGCTCGTCGGCATCGCCCCGGCGACCTTCGTGTTCGTCAACCTCGGTCAGGCGCTCGCGCGCATCGAATCGGTGCACGGCCTGGTGTCACCCACCACGCTGGGCGCGCTTGCATTGCTCGGCCTTCTCGCGCTCGCACCGGTCGCCCTGCGGAAATGGCAGTCCCGACCGGCACGGAACACCTGACGAGCGACGTTGTCCATGGCGATATCGGCTTTCGCCATGCGATCCTTCTCGCGCCTCGCCAGTTCATCGCTTGCCCGCTGGCGCCCGTTCCTGACGGGCGTGGTGCTGGGACCGTGCCTGCTCGTGGCGTTCGGCGCCGCCATGGCCTGAGAATCGGGTCCCGCCGAACGCACGTTCGCCTCCTGTCGCGTCACCGCGGGCCTGGCCCGGTCCCCGCCTCTGTTATCCTCGACCGCAGGCGCCGAATTTTCGCGCCGCGCCCTGAATATTGCGACGCTTCATGCACGCGACCCTACACCTGCTGCAGGACTCCGATTTTCCGCGACTGGCGCGGCGTACGCTCGAAGTGCTGCAGGTGAACCTGGGCTACCGCTGCAATCAGGCCTGCCTGCATTGCCACGTAAACGCCGGGCCGGAGCGGCGGGAGATGATGGCGCGCGACACCGTCGATCAGGTGCTCGCCGTGCTGCGCGCGCGCCGCATCGCGACGCTCGACGTCACCGGAGGCGCGCCGGAACTCAACCCGCAGTTCCGGCACCTGGTGACCGGCGCGCGCGAACTCGGCACCCGCGTCATCGACCGCTGCAACCTGACCGTGCTCAACGAGCCCGGCTTCGAGGACCTGGCCGCGTTTCTCGCGGATCAGCACGTCGAGATCACCGCGTCCCTACCCTGCTACTCGCGCGAGAACGTCGAGCGCCAGCGCGGCGAGAACGTCTTCGAATCGTCGATTCTCGCGCTCCAGAAACTCAATGCGCTGGGTTACGGGCGCGACGGCTCCGGCCTCGTGCTGAATCTCGTCTACAACCCCGTGGGGCCTGTCCTTCCACCGCCGCAGCAGACGCTCAAGGCCGCCTACGCGCGCGAGCTGGGCGCGAACTTCGGCATCGTGTTCAACGATCTCTACACGCTCGCCAACATGCCCATCGCGCGCTTCGGCTCCACGCTGATCACGCAGGGCAAGTTCGCCGGTTACATGGCCACGTTGCGTGGCGCGCACAATCCCGCCAATCTCGACGACGTGATGTGCCGGACGCTCGTCTCCGTCGACTGGAACGGCTATCTCTACGACTGCGACTTCAACCAGATGCTCGGCATCCCGCTGGTTGCGGCCGGTCGTGCGCGGCGGCATGTAAGCGACCTGCTCGCCACCGTCGTCGACGGCGCGGCGATCGCCATCGCGGACCACTGCTATGGCTGCACGGCCGGCCAAGGCTCGAGCTGCGGCGGCGCGTTGTCCTGACCGCAGGCAGGAACACCAGGGTGCGCGTTTCGATCGTCGTTCCGGTGCTCGACGAGGCGGCGCGCATCGAGGCGACACTTGCGCGGTTGCAGACGCTGCGGGCGGCGGGCCATGAAGTGATCGTCGTCGACGGCGGGAGCGTCGACGGCACGCTCGGCCTCGCCCAGCCACTCGCGGACCGCGTAACGCGTGCGCCGCGTGGGCGCGCGTCGCAGATGAACGCGGGTGCCGCGGCGGCCACGCGTGAGGTCCTGTTGTTCCTGCACGCCGACACCGATCTGCCCGTGAACGCCATCGATGCCGTCGTGAACGGCATGCGGCGCAGCGGTCGGCGCTGGGGCCGCTTCGACGTGGTGATCGCCGGCACCCCGCGCGTGCTGCGCGTCGTCGGGGCGCTGATGAATGTTCGCTCGCGTCTGACCGGCATCGCAACCGGCGACCAGGGAATCTTCGCCGCGCGGAGCCTGTTCGACGAGGTCGGCGGCTTCCCGAATCAACCGCTGATGGAGGACGTCGAGCTGTCCAGGCGGCTCAAGCGCGCCGGCGGAGCGCCGTTGTGCCTTGCCGATCGGGTCGTGACATCGGGCCGGCGCTGGGAGACGCGAGGGACGTGGCGCACGATTTCGACGATGTGGCGGCTGCGCTTCGACTACTGGCGCGGCGTCGACCCGCACCGGTTGGCGCGCCGCTACGACCGACCGTCACCCGCGCCGCCGATGCCCGCACCGACGCTGCAGATTTTCGCCAGGGAGCCGGTCCCCGGCATGGTGAAGACCCGCCTCGCGCGAGCCATCGGCCCCGACGCCGCGGCCGCGATCTACCTGCGTCTTGCCGAGCGCACGCTGGCCATTGCGGTCAGCGCACGCGCGGCCGGCGTGGTCGGTGAGGTCGAACTGTGGTGCGACCCGGCGCTCGACCGCCCGGCATTCGCCGCATGGCGCGACCGCTACGACGTCACCCTGAAGAACCAGACCGGCGATGACCTGGGATTGCGGATGCGCGCCGCGCTGCGGACCGCGCTCGCACGGGGAACGCCGGCGCTCCTCGTCGGGACCGATTGTCCCGTCCTCGAGGTGCCCTACCTTGCAGCGGCGACGGCCGCGTTGACCGGCCACGACGCCGTGTTCGGACCCGCCGAGGATGGCGGGTATGTGCTGGTCGGACTGGCACGCGACGTCGATGCATTCGGGGGCGTCGCGTGGGGCTCGTCGGACGTGATGGCCGCCACCCGCGCCAACCTGCTCGCGACGCGCGCATCGTGGCGCGAGCTCCCGGTGCTCTGGGACGTCGACCTCCCGCAGGACCTCGCCCGGTGGCAGGAGCTGTCGTTGCCGTTCGGGACGGCAGCGGCCACCTGAGCCGCGCGCACCTGCGGCGCGCGCCGCAGATCGCAGCGCCGCGTTCACCGGCTGGGGCGAAAGGAGCCCTGCAGCATCCGCATCGCCGCTGCCGTGCGGCTTTCCACACCGAGCTTTTCGTAGATGTGCTCGAGGTGCTTCTGCACGGTGCGCGGACTGGTGCCGAGTATCGCCGCAATCTGCGCATCGCCCTTGCCCGCGGCAACCCAGTGCAGGACGTCGCGCTCGCGCGGCGTGAGCGGCAGTTCGTCGGGCGGCGACGCGTCGTCGGC
>Ga0105106_10004258_pt1 | contig 10215 bp, 9 predicted proteins | sample PPLLaktember2015_5_FD_79109 | JGI IMG/M metagenome (GOLD analysis project Ga0105106, IMG submission 79109) | Freshwater sediment microbial communities from Prairie Pothole Lake near Jamestown, North Dakota, USA - PPLs Lake P8 Core (1) Depth... | ecosystem: Environmental > Aquatic > Freshwater >... | reverse complement strand
GCCGACGGTGGCGCCCACGCGCTCGAAGCCCAGCTCAGTCACCGGGCCGCCCACTTGCTGCTGCAGCGCGGCGATGACGGCGTCCTTCTGTTCGGCGTCGATCTCCTGGCTGCGGATGACCAGATCGGTGTCCTCGACCGTCTGTACCAGGGCATCGGGGATGCCCAGGTCGGCATAGACGGCCGCTGCTTCGGCCGGGGCGGGGCGGTCGGCGGCGGAGAAGCGCAGCTCGAGCAGGCTGCCGCCGGTGAAGTCGATTGCCAGGGGCAGGCCCCACAGCGCCAGCGCCAGCATGCCGGGCACGATGACCAGGGCCGAGAGGCCGAAGAACCAGTAGCGTTTGCCGACGATGTCGAACATCCCGGCCTCCTAGATCCCGAACCAGCGCGGGTGCTCGGACAAGCGCATGCTGTCGAAGAGCACGTGGAGGAAGGTGCGCGTGACGGTGATGGCCGTGAAAAGGCTGACCATGACGCCCAGCGAGAGCGTCAGGGCGAAGCCCTTGACGATGCTGGCGCCAAAGGTGGCGCCGAACCAATACAGGATTGCACAGGTGATCAGCGTGGACAGGTTCGAATCCCGGATCGACGGCCAGGCGCGCGAGAAGCCCAGGTCGATGGCCTGGCGCAGCGTCCGGCCGGCGCGCAGCTCCTCCTTCGTGCGCTCGAAGATCAGGACGTTGGCGTCGACGGCCACGCCCAGCGACAGGACGAAGCCGGCCACCCCGGGGAGCGTCAGCGTGACCGGTATCAGTTTGAAGAGCGCCAGGGTGATGACGGCGTAGACCAACAGGGCCAGGTCGGCCAGCACCCCCGGCACACGGTAGTAGAGCGCCATGAAGAGCATCACCACCGACAACCCGATCACGCCGGCGAGTGTGCTTCTGCGCAAGGAGTCTTCGCCCAGGGTCGGCCCGATCGCTTGCCGCTGCGCGACGCGCAGCGGGATGGGCAGGGAACCGTAGCGCAGCTGGACGGCTAGCTGGTTGGCCTGCTCGTAGGTGAAGTTGCCCGTGATCCGTCCGGCGCCGCTGGTGATGGGCGAGTCGATGCGAGGCAGGGAGATGATCCGCTTGTCCAGGACGATACCGAGGACGTCGCCGACATGGGCGGCGGTGTACTCCCCGAACGTCTGCGAGCCTTCGCTGGTCAGCTCGAAGCCGACTTCGAACTGGCCGAGCTCGTCGCGGTTGACGAGTGCGGTCTGCAGGGCCGAGCCGGTCATGACCGTGTGGAACACGACCGTCTCCGGTGTCGGGCTGGCGGCCGGCGTGGCTTGCGGAGAAGCGGTCGAGCCCGCGGCGGCGGTCGGCGACGGGGCGTCTTCGGCGGGGCCTTCCTGGCCGAAGTCGGTCTGCACCGGCTGGCCTTCCTGCAGGCTGAAGACCAGTTCGTCCGGCACCTCGATGAACTCGAGCAGCCCTGTCTGGCGGATGGTCGCCTCGGCCTGGTCGGGGTCGGCCACGCCGGGCAGTTCGACCAGGATGCGCCGTTCTCCGGCGACCTGGACGATCGGTTCCGTCAACCCCAGCGCGTTGACGCGGTTCTCGATGATATCCCGCGCCGTCTGAAGCTGATCGGCGGTCACCGTGGCGTCGGCCGGCAGGTCTGCCTCCAGCAGCACCCGCAGACCGCCCTGAAGATCGAGCCCGCGCACCAGCTCGAAGTCGCGGTCGATCGACCCGATGTGAATGCCCGGGCTATCCGGGAGCGCGATCCAGATCGCCACAGCGACGAGCAGGAGAATCGGGAGAAGCCACCACGCGTAGTTGCGTCCCATGCGAGCGATGCCCTCCACTAGCCCAAGAAAAACCAGCCGCTGCCGGTCCCGTGCTCCGGTGGGCTGGCGAACGGCGGGATTATACCCCCGAAGGACCGGACCACCCCAGGGCCTCCAGGGCGCGTTCCAGCACTTGTTCGCGAGTCAGCTCATCCGTGGGCAGGTACAAGTGGCAGTGCCGGCGCGCGTGGGCGAGCCGTGCCACCTGTTCGGCGTGCTCGGCCTCGAGCCAATCCAGGTGCTTTCGGCGCGTCCCGGTCGCGTGACTGGCGTCCAGATAGATCAGGAAGTCCGGGTGGTAGAAGTAACTCCACAGATGGGGGACGAAGGAGTGTTCCTGGACGACCTCCTTGACGGGATAGCCGAACCGGCGCAGCCCGGCCGCCAGTGTCGACTTCCCGGCCGCACACGGTCCGACGATGGCTACCTTCGGCAGGCGTGTGCTCGGGGTCATGGCGGGGGCGAAGGCTGTGTGGCGGCAGCGGCGGGCGCCGTTCGCGGCGGGCACAGTGCGGGGGTCGGTCGGGTCATGGCTGGATCCGCATTGACGAGCGGCGTTTGAGAGCCCGGCCGCCCGGCCTGGGGGCCCAGGCGGGCGCCCTCAGAGCGGCATGCGCACGGTCATTCGGCGCATATCATCCGCCTGGCGCGGCAGAATTGCGGCCACCAGGACGCTGATATCATCCACCGGGCGGCCGTCGTCCAGCTCCACCGCCTTGGCCAGAAGGGATTCGGCCCACGCGGCCGGGTCGAGGCGGCCGGACTCCATCAGTTGGGCGACGTGTGCTCGAACATCCATGCCGGGGCCATGCCGCTCGCCGGCATGAGTCAATCCGTCGGTGAACACGACGGCCGCCAATTCGGGTTCCAGCGCGATCTCGGTGATATGTGGGCGGATTCCCCGCCGCGCGCCGACCGGCTCGCAGACGTCTTCCAGCAGGTGAAGCTCGCCTTGCCGGGCCAGGACCACAGGAGCCGGGTTGTTGCGAGTGACCACCATCGTGCGGCTGTCCAGGTCGATGGACAGGATATTGAGCGTCGCCAACACCTTGCCGCTGCGGTAGGTATACAGGTAGTCGGAAGCGGCGCGTGCCGCGGCACCGTCGCGCACCCCCTCCGAGAGCAGGCTGATGGCCTTGCGGGTGACGACGTTTGATATGGCTTTGGCCGGTCTTCCCGAGCGTTGTCCGTCAGCCAGGACGAAGGAGAGCCCTCCCCCCGGCCGCTCGGTCATCTCGAACGAGTCCCCGCTCTCCGGCGTGGCGTACTTGCCGACCTTGGCGACTGCAACGAGCGCTTCCACGGGCGGGATTCTACATCAGTCCGACGCCCGCCTGCCTTGCGGGCATGTGAGCCCCCGGCTGCCCGCTGGAACCGATCTGTAAGCCGACGGCAAGGTGCCGGCTGGGTGGTTCTGCATTAGAGTTAGTCAGTACCTCGGTACGTCTCGGTCTCGCGGAGGCACCCGCTTGGACACGGCCCGATCGCCCGTTGACCTGGTCCGGGCCATCGATGCAGCGATTGAGGAAACCGCCCACCTGGCAGGCATGCGCCCGGTGGCGATTGTGGCTGAGTACCCTGCGCACCTGCCGGCCGTCGTCGGCGACGCGACCGTCCTGCCCAAGGTTCTCAGCTCGCTCCTTTCCCTGGCGCTCCTGGGGGCCGAGCAGCGCGAGGTGCGTGTGCGTGCGGCGCTGGCTGAAGCCGGACAGGCGCCAGTCAGCGGTGCGGCAGGGGAGATCCCGCTCGAAGGGTCGTGGGTCAAGGTCACCATCAGCGGGGCAGGGCGCATCCCGGAGGATGCCCCTGTCCCCGTTTCCGGGCTCGAGGGAGCGGGGGTCGATTCGCAGACGACGGCCGGTGGATTGGGGACCTGCCGGCGGCTCCTGGAAGACCTGGGCGGCAAGCTGTGGACCGAGGACGCAGGGCGGAAGGGCATGCTTCTCAACATCCTGCTCCCGGTTCACGGGATGGGTGCGTCCGAGGACGACCGCTTCGGCGTCCGGCGAGTGGTCGAGGCCGGGCTGCCGGAAGGCGACCGCGGCTCGCGCACTCTCCTGGTCATCGTCGAAAACAGCGACCTGGGGGACACGCTCTCAGCCGAGCTGACATCGGCCGGCTACCGCGTGGTGGTGGCCGGAAACGGCCGCGACAGCCTGGCTATCGCCCGCCGTTTGCGACCGGACATGATCCTCCTCGACCTGACCCTGCGCGACCCGACGCCGCTCGAGCTGGCGATGTTGTTCAAGCATGACCGCCGGACGAGCGGGCTGCCGGTTCTGTTCCTGACCGTCGTCGGTGACCCGCGCAGCGGTGGGCGCGTGGGAACGGTTAACTTCCTGGTGCGTCAACCTGGGACCGGCTCATTGCTGGCGGCCATTCATGCACTGGAAAGCGCTGGGGCCGAACCGTCCGCCCGGGTGCTGGTCGTGGAGCCGGAAGAGGCGCTGCGCACCTCCATGGTCATGATGATCCAGGCCTATGGCTATCGCGTGACTGAAGCCCGCGAGGCCGTCGAAGCACTGGCACTGGCCGAACGGCTGCGACCGGCGCAGATCCTGGTCAACGCCCGCCTGGCTCAGGAGCAGGACTTCTGGCTGCTGCGCAATCTGCGGCAGACATGCGCCGATGCGGGCATCTTCGTCCTGGCCGACGGCCTGAGCGACGCGGATGGGCAGGCGGCGGTGCGACGCGGCGCCTCCGGGTACAGCGATACCGGCAAGCTGAATGACCTACTGGCCCGTGTACGCGACAAGCCCCAGTAATCCCCGGGGCCGCGCCTCGAAAACCAGGTTGCCTCAAACGAAGTGCGCCCGCCAGGGCGCACGATCGCTCCACTCGCTGGTGCGGTCTGAGGAGCCTCAGGCCACGTCGACCATCGTCCCATGACCGCTGCGACTGATCTCGGTCGGCTCGATCACCGGCATCGTCCAGCGGTAGAGCCACTTGGCCTCTTCGGTGCGCATGTTCACACAGCCATGGCTGCGCGGACGGCCGAAATCGGTGTGCCAGTAAGTGCCGTGGAAGGCGACCCCGGTGGCGTGGAAGAAGGACACCCACGGGACGCCGGGCAACTCGTAGGCCTCGAGGTCCGACGTCAGGCGGCCGTTGCCCATATGGCGCAACGGTGTCTTCAGGTTAATGTAGAACCGCCCGCTGGGTGTGGTGGTGGGGATCCCGTTGATCGTGGGGCCGTTGCTGGGGATGCCGCTGGAAATGCGCGTGCGCAGAACCAGCCGGCCGGCCTCCCAGGCCATCAGTTCCTGGCGGGCGAGGGAGACCTCGATGCGTTTGTCACGTAAGGGGACGTCGGAGGCGATCGGCGTGAGCTCGTCCGGCGGGATGTAACGCAGGTGTTCGGCTCGGACGTAGTAGCGCACGCGCAGCAGATCGTCCAGGATGCGATACCAGGCTCGTCCATCGGCGCCTTGGGCGACGCCCTCGACCCAGGCCGTCGACTCGTAATACAGACGGTACAGCGGCGACGAGGCGGGGTCGGGCTCCACATACGAGCGGGTGTATGGGACGCTGACCTCAAACAGGGCCCCGCCTTCGGGGAGCAGTTCCAGTGGGGACTGCGGCATCCAGCGCACGAGCTGCAGGTCGCCGGAGTGCAGATAGCCGTCCGGTACGCGGAACCAGGTCGGGTTGTACTGCGGGCCTTCATCGGAAGTCTCGCGCGCCTGGAGGGAGACCAACTCATCGCGCCCAATTTCGGCCAGTCGCCGGGCGCGGAAGGAGGGTTCATGGTACAGATTGATCCATGAGGCGGCCACGCGGCCCAACGCGAAGGAGCCCACGCCGTCCAGTGGGGGCGGCTTGAGTGTCAGGCCTCCGAGCGCCAGTCCGGCCGCCTGAAGGAAGCCGCGGCGGGAGAGCGGCAATGCCATGTATCCATTCTACCCAGGCCGGCAGGCCCCTGCAATAGGAGTCGAGACGGAGGAATTGTGCGGTCGGTCGCCCTCAAGTCCGGGCGTTCACAATCGGCCGGCTAGCGGCCAGGGAAGGCGCGGGCCGGTGGGCTGCCGACCGGCATGCTATAATCCAGACCGTTATTGGCGTATGGCCAACGACGGGCCCCAGCGGGCCGGGCTGACGAAGATTCCCGTGCGTTTGACCCTTCTTCGACCGATTTCTCCCCCACTGCATCGATCCTTCCGTCTGCAAACCACTCAACTGGCCGGCTGTCCCGGCACCGGAGCCACCCGTGCCCGTGCAGAGGGGTGTCCGCTCGTTCGTGGCTGTTGATCTTCCGCCCGACCTACGCCTCCGGCTTGGGGAACTGGTCCAGAGCCTCGAGTCTCGGTCGCCGCGCGGCTCGGTGCGTTGGGTAAAGCCGCAGGGGATCCACCTGACCCTCAAGTTCCTGGGAGACGTTGCGCCGGCGGGTTTGCCTCCCATACACGATCTCCTTGCCGCTGCCGCCGGCCGTCTGTCCACCTTTCGGCTGAGCATCGCCGGCCTGGGCTGCTTCCCGAACCCTCGCCGGACGCGGGTGGTCTGGGTCGGGGTTGAGGATCCGACCGGCGGACTGCGCATACTCCAGGCAGACATCGAAGGGGGGTTGGAGAGGCTCGGCTACCCGCGCGAGGAGCGGCCGTTCAGCCCACATCTGACGCTCGGACGCGTGCGGCAGGAGGCAGCGGGTTCCGCTCCTGCCGTCGGTGAAGCGGTGGCATCCTTCCCGGCGCCGTCGCTGGGGGAGATCTGGGTACGGTCGGTCTGCCTGTTTCGCAGCGAACTCCGGCCCGGTGGGGCGTTGTATGCGATCCAGGGCGAGTTCCCGTTGGAGGGGCAAGCGTGAGCGGAAGACGAAAGGTGATCTCCGTGATCGGCCCGGGCGATTGCACGGCAGACCAGGCGCGGGCGGCCGAGGCAGTCGGACGAGGCCTGGCGCTGGCGGGCGCCGTTCTGGTGTGCGGCGGGCGAGGCGGGGTGATGGAAGCCGCCTGCCGCGGGGCGCAGTCGGCCGGCGGCCTGACGATCGGGATCCTCCCGGGGGACGGTTACGCCGGGGCCAACAACTTTCTCTCTGTGGCGCTGCCCAGCGGGCTGGGCCATGCCCGCAACGCGCTGGTGGCCCTCGCCGGCGAAGCCGTTATCGCCATCGGAGGCGAGGCGGGGACCCTTTCCGAGATCGGCTTGGCGGTCAAGAGCGGCCGCCGCGTGGTTGGCCTGGACAGCTGGGAATGCCGCCGCGCCGACGGCACCGGCCTGGCCATCCGGCGTGCGAAAACGCCCGAAGAAGCTGTCGCCGCCGCGCTGGAGCGCGGCGGCGCTGAGGAATCGTAAAGACATGCCCGAAGACATGCTGGCCCTGGCGCGCGAGGTCGTCGAGATCCTGGATGAGAAGAAGGGCGAGGATATCCTGCTGTTGGATCTTCAGGGCGTGTGCTCATTCACGGATTTCTTCGTCGTATGCACCTGCGCCAGCGAACGGACGCTGGAGGCCCTGGCTGATGAGGTCATGCGTCGGCTCAAGGGCCGCAGCGCCGGCGGCTCCCCCCGACGCGAGGGCGATTCTTCGAGCGGCTGGGTCCTGCTCGACTGTGGCGGCGTCATCCTGCATTTGTTCACCCAGGGCGTGCGCGACTACTATCGACTCGAAGACCTGTGGAGAGCGGGGAAGGTGCTGGTGCGGGTAGCCTGACCGGAGATGCATCGCTCAGAACGGACAGGGCCCCCGTTGGGGGGCCCTGTCCGTTGTCGGGCGAACTGCGTCCGCAAGATCAATTCTCGAAGACCCAGCGGTCGATGTCGCGCCTCCAGGTCACCAGCTCCTCGGGCCCAAACCACAAGGCGATCTCCAGAGCGGCGGTCTCCGCCGAGTCGGAGGCATGGGTCAGGTTGCGTCCGATTTCGAGGCCGAAGTCGTGCCGGATCGAGCCCGGGGCGGCCTCCGTCGGCCGCGTCGCGCCCATGGTCTGGCGGACCGCGCCGACGGCGCCCGGACCTTCCCAGACCATGGCCAGGACCGGTCCCGAGGTGATGTAGGCGATCAGGCCATCGTAGAACGGCTTGCCCATGTGCACGGCATAGTGTTTCTCAGCCAGCTCGCGTCCAACCATCAGAAACCGGGCGGCGACGAGGCGCAGGCCGCGTTTCTCCAGGCGATCGACCACCGTACCCATCAGCCCACGCTGCACGCCGTCGGGCTTGACCATGACGAACGTTCTCTCCAAGCCTGCCTCCACAACAATCGACTCGGGGCCGGCCCCGAGTCGAAGTTGGTCGCGTGCCCGAGGCCTCAGGTGGCCTCCAGGCCGTGTTTGTAGGCCTCCAGCGCCTCCGGCAGCCGATCGCCCTTCATGAAGGCGTCGCCGAGGGCTTGCCACACTGCGGCCTCGTTCGGGCTGCGGAGCAAGACGGCGCGCAGGTCCTCGATCACCGCCTCAAGTTCGCGGCGCTTGCGGATCAGGCCGCCATACTGGACCAGCGCATTCTCGAGATCGCCTGCCGCCAGCGCTCGACGGGCCTTGGCCAGGACTTCCGAGGGCGCCGGCCCGGCCTTCGGCCTGGGGGCAGAAGGACGCGCGGGGGGCTTGGCGGGCTCACGAGGAGTGGGCGCCGGCGCGAGCGGGACGACCACCTCGGGCTCGGGCTCCCACTCAATGGCCGGAGCAGCCAAGCCGGCCGCCGGGCTCTCCACGGCCGCCGGGGCCGGTTCCGGCAGCTCTGCTTCCGGTTCGCGGACGGGCGCTGTAGGCTCGGGTTCGCCGGATGTCCACAGCCAATCCGGGATCGGTTCCTCCGCTGGCGCGGGGACCTCCTCAGCCGGGGGCGTCTCGACGGCCTCGGCCAGGTCCAGCGGTGCGCCGGCCTGCAGCCAATCCGGTACAGCCTCCGCTTCCTCGGCCTCCTCAGGCTCGATCAAGGGGATCTCCAGCTCGGGAGCGTCTGCTTCGCCGGCGAACCAGACCGGGGTCTCCTCCGGCGGGGCCGCCAACTCGGTCTCCTCCAGCGGCAGCTCCTCGAGCTCTGCGGTGCCCAGGTCAGCGGCCGGCTCCTGCAGCCAGGCCAATTCCTCTTCCACAGGCTCCGCCGGGATAGCCACGGGTGCCGGCGGCGGCTCGGGCGGGGGCGGAGCGGGTACCTCGAGGCTGGGCTCCGGCTCGCCGGCGGTGTCAGCCGCGATCGCCTTAAGCCAATCCGGGACCTCGTCCGTTGGTTCGTCCGCGGCCTCGATCGGAACCGGCTTGGCTGCGGGAACGGGGGTCGTGTCGATCGGCTTCCATGCAAGCGGCTCGTCGCCTGGGCGGAGGGCTTCCTGCGCGGCGCGCAGCCAGTCCGGCGCAGCCTCCGGCTCCTCAGGCGCCGGGACTTGAATAGGTTCGCTTGGGGCTGCGGGCGGTGCGGCAGGCGGCGGGGCCGTTTCCTTTGGCGCCAGAGACCCGGTCCGTCGAGTGGGGACAGGTGCAGCTGCGGGGGGCAGGGGAGTCGCCGTGACGGGCGGCGGCGGAGCGGGCGAGGGGATCGGCGGAGCGGCCGGTGCCAGATCGGCGTCGAGGCCGCGTTCGGCGGCCAGCTTCTCGAGCCACTCCAGACCTTCCTCCGGCTCCTCCGGCGGCAGCTCGCGTGGCGGGAACTCGCTGGGAGGGGCCGGCGTCGGCTTCGCCGCCATGAAGGGTGGCAGGCCGGCATCGGCCGGCTCGGGCGGCGCCTGGCGGGCCGCCAGGCCTTCCAGCCACTGCAATGCCTCGTCTTCGCCGACCGCGTCGGCAGGCGAGGTCGAGGCGGGCTCTGCGACCGGCGGAAGGGTGCGTCCGGCCGTCGGCTCCGGGGCCACGGACTGGGCGGGTTCCCGCAGCCAGTCGAGGGCGCCTTCGAACTCCGGCTCCTGTTCCTCAGGGCTGCTCGGGGGCGGCGGGGCGCCGGTGCCGGCGGCGGCGAATTCTTGAAGCCAGGCGGGCGTCTCAGGCTCACCCCGGGGTGCCGCAGGCGCAGGCTCGGGCGCGAGGTCGGGCGCCTTGGGCTCGCGAAGCCACTCAGCCGGGGTCTCCTGCTCGGGTTCAGCGGCAACGCTGGGCTCGGCCAGACCCTTGAGCCAATCCGCCTCCTCCACCGCCTCCGACTCTGCCGCCGGCTTCTCCGGCTCAGCGATGCCTTGCAGCCAGTCGGGGCCGACCGGTGCCGGCTCGGGCTTCTCCGGCTCGGCAATCCCGCGCAGCCAATCCAGGCTTTCATCGGCGGCCGCCGCGGGAGCCAATGGCGGGGCGGCTACACCCTGCATCCAGTCGGGGGTGCGCGGAGGCTCCGGGACCGGCGGCACGGCGGCTTCGCTGACCCCGCTCAGCCAATCTGCCTGAGGGGCCGGCGGCTCACTCGGTTCTGGAGCGGCGGCGCCGCGCAGCCAATCGGGCGCCTGTCGCTCCGCAGGAGCCTCGTCCTCCGGGGCCGATTCCAGCCTGGCCAGCCAGGCCTCGTCCGGCGTGGCGG
>Ga0105106_10004257_pt1 | contig 10216 bp, 5 predicted proteins | sample PPLLaktember2015_5_FD_79109 | JGI IMG/M metagenome (GOLD analysis project Ga0105106, IMG submission 79109) | Freshwater sediment microbial communities from Prairie Pothole Lake near Jamestown, North Dakota, USA - PPLs Lake P8 Core (1) Depth... | ecosystem: Environmental > Aquatic > Freshwater >... | reverse complement strand
TTTTGCAGCCGGTAGTTGGGGATGCGCGGGCTGAGGTGGTGGATGTGGTGGTAGCCGATGTTGCCCGTGAACCACTGCAGCAGAGAAGGCAGCTTATAGAAAGAAGAACCCTTTAACCCGGCGGAGAGAAAATCCCATTCGGCATGCCGCGCCCAGTACACCCCCTCGAACTGGTGCTGCACGTAGAACAGCCACACCCCGATCGAAGTCCCCAAAATGACGATGGGCAGCTGCACCAGCAAGTAAGCTTTGATCCCGATGGTGACGCTCATCACCACCACGATGCCCAACAGCGCCAGGTTGGTCCATATCACGCTGGCGCGCTCGCGCTCGCCGGCTCCCGGGCGGGCAAAGCGGTGCCCCACCAGGAAGACCATCATCGGTCCGAACACAAACATCACCAGCGGGTTGCGCATCAAGCGATAGCCCAGGCGCCCCCATTTGGATAGCGCCAGGTACTCGGAGACGGTCAGCACTTTGACATCCCCCACCCCGCGCCGGTCCAGATCGGCGGCGGTGGCATGGTGCACGGCGTGATCGCGCTTCCAATGGGCGTAGGGTGTGAAGGTGAGCACCCCGGTCAGATTGCCCACCACATCGTTGGCTCTTTGAGACCTAAAGAATGACGCGTGCCCGCAATCGTGAAAGATGATAAAGATGCGCATCATAAACCCCGCCGCCGGGATCGCCAGAGCCAGCGTCAGCCAATAGGAGATGCGCAGGCTGTACACCATCAAGGCCCACAAGATAAGGTAAGGGATCACCGAATTGCTAATTTGGGCAAAGCTGCGTGAAAGGAACGGGTGCTGGTACGGGGCAATCGCCTGCCGCCAGGGGATCTGCCTGGCTTCGCTGATTTTTTTGCTGGATCTTGGGCTCATCTCAACCTCTTCTAAAGAATAACTTCCCCCTGCCGCTCCGAATGTGCAAACTGGCACTTTTGTTAATTATAACTCAGGTCACAGAAGCCTTTTCTTTTTTCTAAACCTTCATGGGCGCCTGCATCTTTGCATACATGACAAATATCACTTATTTTGGTTGATTTTAATCCTGTTGACACAGATAATGCACCCTGCTACAATGATTGGAAGGGTATTAGCCGCAGTTAACAACTGAATACATTGTCGCAACGCTCTTCTACGGGTTTTAGCAAAGGTAAGGTCTTATCCTGGGTGGTGCTTTGCTTATTGGGATAATATCCGATGATTGCGACGAACACATCGAATTTGCAGCCTAAGCCAGCCGCTGCAATGGTCGTCGGAGGTGGGATCAGCGGGATGCGCGCCGCCCTCGACCTGGCGGATGCAGGCATCAAAGTGTATTTGATCGAAAATACACCTTGCCTGGGAGGCCGGGTAGCGCAGCTGGGCTTTATGTTTCCGCAGCACGACTGCGTCCTCTGTCGTGGCACATCCGATCACGGCTACGGCTGCACCCGTCCTTCAATCTCCCCAGCCTACATCCAGCACAACCGCCATCCCAATATAGAAATTTTAACCAATACCGAGGTGACCGATATTGCCGGGCAGGCCGGTGATTTCACGGTTTCCCTGCGTCAAGAACCGCGCTATATCGACCCGGCGCGCTGCATCGACTGCGGCTATTGCGCTGAGGTCTGCCCGGTGGAGCTGCCAGACAGTTTCCAGCAGGGCATGTCTTCCCATAAAGCCGTTTATAAGGTGGCCGCGCGCGCTGCTCCGGATGCGTATGTAATCGAACGCGGGCCTTACTGTGATGCTTGCAGAAAGTGTGTTGAAGTCTGCCCGAGCCGCGCCATCGATCTGGAGGAGAGCCCGCGCCTGCTGTCGATAGAAGTGGGGGCAATCATCCTGGCGCTGGGGTTCCAAATCTTCGATCCGAGCAGCCTGGAAGAATTTGGCTACGGACAATATCCAGATGTACTCCAGGCCATGGAGTATGAGCGGCTGGCCAGCCGTTCTGGGCCGACGGAGGGATCGATCTTGAGGCCCTCCAACCAACAAAAACCGCGTTCCATCGCCTGGCTGCAATGCATCGGCTCGCGCGACCAGAATAACGCCTATTGCTCTTCCATCTGCTGTATGTACGCCACCAAGGAGGCCATCCTCGCCAAACAGCGGCTTGGCAAAGAGGTGGAGTGCCGGGTTTTCATGATGGATGAGCGCGCCTTCAACAAGAATTACAGCGCCTACTTTTCTGAGGCCCGCCAGAAGCATGGTATCCAATACACCCACTGCCGGGTTTCCACCATCCAGGAAGACCCGCAAACGCATGAATTAATCCTTTCGTATCCACAGCCTGGGGGTCAGGTGGTCCAGGAACGCTTTGATTTGGTTATCCTGGCTGTGGGCCTGCAACCGCCCAACTCGGCCCAGCATTTCACCCGCCTGCTCGACCTGGAATTGAATGAGTACGGGTTCTGCCAGACGGAAAAATTCACCCCCTTGCAGACCTCCCATTCCGGCGTTTTCGTGTGCGGGGCGTTCTCATCTCCCAAGGAGATCTCCGAAACCATCGTAGACGCCAGCGGAGCCGCCGCCGAGGTGATGCGCCTGCTCAACGAGCGCTTGAATACCTACCCCACAACCCGGGAATGGCCTTTCCTCGCCGGGGGCGCCATGCCGCCCGAGAGAGACATCCAAGGGGAAGCGCCCAAGGTGGGGGTGTATGTCTGTTCGTGCGGAGGAACGCTGAGTGAAACCCTGGATATTGCCGGTCTTGCCAGCCAGGCCGCGCAATGGGATGCAGTGGCTGCTACCAAGACAGTCGAATTCGCTTGTTTCCCGGAAACGATTCAGGCGATCCAGGAAGATATCCAGGCCAAAGGGTTGAACCGGGTCGTGGTGGCAGCCTGCAGCAACCGCACCCACGATTCCTTATTCCAGCGAGCGGTCCGCCAGACCGGCTTGAACCCCTACCTGGTCGAGCTGGTAAACCTCAAAGAACAGTGCAGCCGTGTGCATCGCTGGCAGCCCGAACAAGCCAACCACAAGGCGCAGGAATTGGTGCGCATGGCCGTTGGGCGCGTCGTATTGACCCTGCCAGTGTATAAAGAAATCCACAAGATGCGCCCCTCCGTGCTGGTGATTGGCGGCGGTGTAGCAGGTATGTCTGCCGCTCTGGCCATCGCTGATAGTGGGTATGAAGTCCACATGATCGAGCGCTCCGAAGTGCTGGGCGGCAACCTCCAGAACATGTATTATGTTGCCGAAGGCTATAATCCGCGCCGCCTCGGGCGTGATCTGATCAACCGCGTGCGCGCCCACCCCAAGATCAACGCCATGACGCGTACCGAGCTGATCGCCCAAGACGGTCATATCGGCAACTTCCGTTCGGAACTGCAGACCATCCATCCAAATGGCGTCGCAGAGACCTTCCGCATTGAGCATGGTCTCACCATCGTCGCCACCGGAGGCAAAGAAGGCAACAACCATCCCTGGTTAAAGATCCCAAAAGCGATCACCCAGCGCCAGTTAGAAGAGAAGATCATCCACAACCCACACGAGATCGCCGCGGTTAAAGACATTGTGATGATCCAATGCGTGCAGCCGCCAGGCGTGAAGGCCTATTGTTCGCGGGTATGCTGCACCAACACGCTGAAGAACGCCATCCGCCTGAAATTGGCCAACCGCGATTGCAACATCACCGTCCTCTACAAGAACATCGTCACTTATGGCTTTCGCGAAGAGTACTACACCGAGGCGCGCAAGCTGGGGGTGATCTTCCTGCGATATACCGATGAGGCGCCTCCCACCTTGGAGCAACATGGGGATGAGCTGCACGTTCGGGTGCGTGATCTGTCCCTGGATCGCTGGTTGAATCTGCGCGCCGACCTGGCGCCCATGAGCATGTCCATCGTCCCCTCAGATGGCAGCCAGCGCCTGGCAGAGATCCTGCGCGTGCCCATCTCCCCGGAGGGCTTCTTTGAGGAAGCCCAGATGAAGCTGCGCCCGATGGATTTCATGCGCGAAGGCATTTTCCTGGCGGGGATGGCGCACTATCCAAAGTTTATCGAAGAGAGCATCAGCCACGCCCTGGCAACCGCTGGGCGAGCGGTTTCCGTTCTTTCGCAGGGCAGCTCGTTTTACCTGGGCGGGGTGGTTGCCGAAGTTGACCCGGATAAGTGCGTGGGCTGCCTCACCTGCACGCGCACCTGCCCATTCGAGATCCCCAGGGTCATCCAAATCGAGGGTCGCAATGGTGTCGGCGGTCTCGGTGGAGCGGCCTTCATCGATCCAGCTCAATGCCAGGGGTGCGGAACGTGCACCAGCGAGTGCCCGGCGAATGCCATCCAGTTGGTCAATTACACCGATGAGCAGATCATGCTGCGCAAGATTCACGGCCTGGGCAGCTGGACGACCAAACCAACGCTGGTGTCCCATTGAGCCGGACCTGTTTTAGAGATTCTATTTTTACTATCCGAGGATCGAAGAATACTGAGCGCCATGCCACCACTACCCGAAGCTAAATTCGAGCCTGAAATCACCGCATTTTACTGTATTTACTGCGGCTATATGGCTGCCGATACGGCGGGCGGCTTACACATCCAATACCCGGCCAATGTAAAGTTTATGCGCTTGCCGTGCACGGGAAAAACCGATGTGCGTTATCTGCTGGAAGCTTTCGAACAAGGGGCGGATGGTGTGTACGTCATCGCTTGTCCGATCGGCAACTGTCACCATGTGCGCGGCAATGAGCGCGGTCTGGCGCGCTTGCAGCGCGCCAAAGAAATTCTGGATGAGATTGGGTTAGGCGGCGAGCGGCTGGATATGTTCTTCATGTCGGGCAGCCAGGGGCACGCATTTGCGATGGCTGCACAAACCATGACCGAACGTATCCGCAAGCTGGGACCCAATCCCTTGAAACTGGCAGCGCAACGAAGCATAGAACCCAGCGAGAAAGCGCTCGAAGACCATGAGGAAAACGGTTTCCGCGGCAGGCACTGACGGCGGCCCTCACCAACACCGGTAAGGAGAAAACAGGAGAGTCTTAGTGGTGAAAATTGCCAGAGGAGAAACAGCAGGACCTTACGAGGAGAGGCCCTACTTGATGGAGTCTCACCCTCCTGACGCGCTGTCCGGGAGCAGGGCCGTTGGCGCGGTCATGGTGGTGGGCGGCGGCATTGCGGGGATGCAAGCCGCTTTGGATTTGGCTGACCAGGGTTTCAAAGTCTATCTGGTAGAGAAACAATCCGCCATCGGCGGCAAAATGGCGCAGTTGGATAAGACCTTTCCAACCAACGACTGCGCCATGTGCACCATTTCTCCCAAGCTGGTAGAGACCGGTCGTCATCCGAACATTCAGGTGATGACCAACAGCGAGGTGCTGGATATTACCGGGCAGGCGGGCAATTTCACCGTGCGCTTACAGCATGCGCCGCGCTACGTCGATATCGATAAGTGCGTTTCCTGCGGCGATTGTAGCAAAGTCTGCCCGGTGATTATTCCCGATCCATTCAACGAAGGCCTGTCGCCGCGCCGCGCCATTTTCAAACTATACCCGCAGGCTGTCCCCAACGCGTTCGCGATCGAGAAGCGCGGCATCGCTCCCTGCCGGGACGCCTGCCCGGCGGGACAACGCGCGCAGGGGTACATCGCCCTCATCCGCGAAGGGCGCTGGGATGATGCCCTGCGGGTGATCAAAATGGATAATCCCTTCCCCGGCATTTGCGGGCGAATTTGTAACCATCGCTGTGAGACCGCCTGCAACCGCGGCCTGGTCGACGAGCCGGTCAACATCCGGGCGCTGAAACGCTTTGTCACCGATAAAGTCTACGCTGCGTCGCGCCAGCCGGTCGCACCGGCTGGCTTGATTTCTGACCAGCATGTTGCCATCATCGGCGCTGGTCCGTGTGGGCTGACCGCCGCTCAAGACCTGCGCCGAGCCGGCTACCCGGTTACGATTTTCGAAGCCATGCCAGTGCCAGGCGGCATGCTGCGCCTGGGTGTGCCGGAATACCGGCTGCCAACCGAGATCATCGAGCGCGAAATCCAGGATATCATCGACCTGGGCGTAGACCTGCGCTTGAACTACCAGATCAACAACCTGGATGAGATTTTCCAGCAGGGGTTTGATGCGGTCCTCATCGCAGTAGGCGCGCATGAAGGCATCCGCCTGCCGATCCCGGGAGCAAATTTGGATGGGGTGTTGATCAACACCCACTTCTTACGGGATGTGCGCCTGGGCAAATACACTCCATCCCATTCCGGCGTTCCCGCAGGCCTGGGCGAGCGCGTCCTGGTGTTGGGCGGGGGGAACGTGGCTCTGGATTGCGCTCGCAGCGCGGTGCGCCTCGGGCGGCAGGTCGAGCTGGCTTGCCTGGAGAGCCGTGAGACCATGCCCTCGCACGCCTGGGAAGTCGAAGCCGCAGAAGCTGAGGGTGTAAGCATGCACACCGGGCGCACCTTCGAGCGCATACTGAGCGATGAGAACGGGCATGTGATGGGGGTGGAGTGTATGCTGGTGGAATCCTTCAGCTTTGATGAGCGCGGCCGCCTGCATGTCGAAAAACGACCTGACACCAGCCACATCCTGCCCTGTGATACGGTGATCTTCTCCGTTGGGCAGCGCGCCGGTCTGGCATTTATCCCGGCAGACGCCGGCGTCGGCCTTACGGACCGCCAGACCATCGCCATCAACCCCAATACCTTTGCCACCAGTCGCCCGGGCGTATTCGCTGCCGGTGATAGCGTTTCCGGGACAGCCTTCGTCATCGAAGCCGTCGCCAATGGTCACAAAGCCGCCGGGTCGATCATCCGCTATCTGCGCCAGGAACCCCTGGAGCCGCCGCTGCCGCCCGAGCTGCCCGTCGTTCGTCTGACCGCAGAGGAGATCGAAGGGCGCAAGTCGCGCGGAGAAATCCACGTGCAGCGCCGCGTTCCCATGCCGGAGCTGCCGCTGGCGCAACGCCTGGGCAGCTTCGCCGAAGTGGAGGGCGGCTACGATGACGCCAGCGCGCAGGCTGAGGCCGCCCGCTGCCTGGCATGCGGCATTTGCTCGGAGTGTATGAGCTGCACATTTGCCTGTGGCCCAAAGGCAATCGATCACGACATGATCCCCTACGAGGAGAGCGTACCGGTGGGCGCGGTCATTCTGGCGCCCGGGTACCAGGTGTACCAAGCCGAGCTTTCAGAAGAATACGGGCTGGGACGCTATCCGAACGTGATCACCGCCCTCCAGTTCGAGCGCCTGTTATCGGCTTCCGGCCCAACCCTGGGACACATCCAGCGCCCTTCCGATGGACAGGCGCCGCGCCGGATTGCCTTCCTGCAATGCGTCGGCAGCCGAGACCAAAGCCATGATTACTGCTCAGCGGTGTGTTGCATGTACGCCACCAAAGAAGCCGTCATCGCCAAGGAACATGCCCCCGACCTGGATATCCAGGTGTTCATGATGGATATGCGCGCCTTTTCAAAGGGCTACTGGAGCTACTTCGAACGCGCCCAGGAGCGCTATGGCATCCGCTACACTCGCTGCCGGATCAGCGCGCTGGCTGATACCCCAGATGATCATCGCATGTGGGTGCGCTACCAGGATGAGAACGGGCAGCCGCAGTGCGAGCTTTTCGACCTGGTAGTACTCTCCGTAGGGATGGAAATTTCTCAGCCCGTTCGCCAATTGGGCCAGCGCCTGGGGATTGAGCTCGATCCCTACGGATTCTGCAGCACGGTGCAGTTCAATCCAGTGGAGACCAGCCGACCCGGGATCTTTGCGGTGGGGCCTTTCCGAGAGCCGAAGGATATCCCCGAATCCATCGTAGAAGCCAGCGGCGCGGCTGCAGCTGCCGCCGCGCATATCTCCAGCGAGCGTTTCAGCCTCACCGTCACGCGCGAGTACCCTCCCGAGCGAGATGTGAGCGGCGAAGAAGCGCGCATCGGGGTGTTCGTCTGCCACTGTGGCTCCAACATTGGCGGGTATCTGGATGTGGCGGCAGTCACCGAATACGCCGCTACCCTGCCTTATGTCACTCATGCCGAGGCGAATGTCTATACCTGTTCGCAGGACAGCATCCGCCACATCACTGAGACCGTGCGGGAGCGCAATCTGAACCGGGTGGTCGTCTCAAGCTGCACCCCGCTTACCCATGCCCCATTGTTTCAGGATAGCATCCGCGACGCCGGCTTGAATCCCTACCTGTTCGATATGGCGAATATTCGCAACCAGTGCTCCTGGGTGCATTCATCAGACTCGGAAGCCGCCACGCGCAAGGCCAAGGAATTGGTGCACATGGCGGTGGCGCGTGCCGCCCTGCTGGAAGCCCAAACAACCATCGAGGTACCGGTGTACAACACCGCTCTGGTAGTGGGCGGCGGCGCCACCGGGATGACGGCGGCTCTTTCCCTGGCAGAGAACGGCTTTCCCGTTGTCCTGGTTGAAAAAGAGGCTGAGTTAGGCGGCAACCTGCGCCGTATCTACACACCGCTCTCACAGACTGGCGCCAGCGCAATCAAGGATCCCCAGCAAGTTCTCCATACGCTCATCCAGCAGGTCAACGCGCATCCGCAAATTGATGTTCACCTGAATGCCCAGGTGACGGCGACCAGTGGGTTTATGGGCAATTTCACCAGTACCCTGCAAGGTACTGGCGGTAAAAAACAGGAAATCCAGCATGGCGCCACCATCCTGGCAACCGGCGCTCGCGAATATCGCGGGCCAGAATACGGTTACGGTCAAAATTCCCGGGTGCTCACCCAGCAAGAATTTGAGGCCCTGCTCTTCCACGATCCCGCTGCAGCCGCCAAGTTGAAATCGATCGCCATGATCCAGTGCGTGGGTCCGGCAGAGAAGTATTGCAGCCGCATATGCTGCAGTGTGGCGCTCAAGAACGCCCTGGCGCTCAAAGAGCGCAATCCTGAAGCTGAAATTGTCATTTTATATCGGGATATTCGCACGTACGGGTTCAAGGAGCGTCTCTACACCACCGCGCGGGAGCGAGGTGTCATCTTCGTTCGATATGACCCCGAACACCGGCCTGAGATCGGTTTTCACCCACTTGAAAGCCCCGGTGCCAATAGCAACGACCATGAGCACATCGAAATAAAGGCCTGGGATACGGCTCTCCAGCGCAGCTTCACGCTTACCCCCGACTTGGTCGTGCTGAGCATGCCTGTAGTCCCTAATGAAGACGTACAAGCACAATCTGCGCTCTTCAAAGTATCTGTCGATGCGGATGGATTCTTCCTGGAAGCCCACGTGAAACTCCGCCCGGTAGATTTCGCCACCGATGGGATCTTCATGGCCGGCCTGGCGCATTACCCCAAGCTGCTGGAAGAGAGCATGATCCAGGCCCAAGTCGCTGCGGCGCGCGCCGCCCGCGTGCTCTGCCGCTCATCGCTGACCGCCGGCGGGCGCGTGGCGGTGGTGCAAACCGAAAAATGCACCGGCTGCCTGACCTGTGTGCGCATTTGCCCCTTCCATGTGCCCATCATTCGCCCAGACCTGGTTGGCGTCGGAGGCTTGCGCGGCGCAGCTCACATCGAAGCAGCCGTCTGCCAGGGCTGCGGGCAATGCGCTGCGGAGTGTCCCGCGCATGCCATCCAATTGATGCACTATACCGACGCACAAATGGCAGCGAAAGTCCGGGCTCTGGTACAGACAGATTTTGATTTTATCCCGTTAGAAAAGGTCGGTGTGGAATTCGATAGAGTCTGAAGAGGAACCGCGGAGAATGGACAACACGTCCCTACAAATCGTGGCTTATGCCTGTGAACACTGTGCTTATCGGGCTGCCGACCTGGCAGGCGGGCTGCGCATGCAGTACCCGCCAGAGGTCAAAATCGTGTTGGTGCCCTGCTCGGGCAAAGTGGATGTATTGATGGTTTTACAGGCTTTCGAACAGGGTGTCGATGGTGTCATGGTAGCGGGTTGAATGCCCGGCGACTGTCATTACCTGGAAGGTAATGCCAACGCAAAACGCCGGGTCGCCCGCATCCAGGAGCTTTTAACGGAGATTGGGCTGGAGCCAGAGCGTGTAAAAATGGTGAATGTTTCTGCTGCAATGGCAAGCGAGTTTGCCAGCGCAGCCGCACTGATGTATGAGGAGATCACCAAACTCGGGCAGAATCCCTTGAAGATAATAAAAAACGGTGAACAGAAACAAGTTGAACCCAACGAAAACGTGGAGGCAAACCTATGATCATCGCTGAGCAAAAACCACTTCAAGAGCTTAAAACACTGATCGGTAGCGCCAATAAAGTGCTGGTTGTCGGCTGCGGCACCTGCGTGACCGTGTGTTTTG
>Ga0105106_10004256_pt1 | contig 10217 bp, 7 predicted proteins | sample PPLLaktember2015_5_FD_79109 | JGI IMG/M metagenome (GOLD analysis project Ga0105106, IMG submission 79109) | Freshwater sediment microbial communities from Prairie Pothole Lake near Jamestown, North Dakota, USA - PPLs Lake P8 Core (1) Depth... | ecosystem: Environmental > Aquatic > Freshwater >... | reverse complement strand
GGGAGAAGCATTGTGTTCAATCAAACGCCTGTCCGGGTCATTGGAATGGCCGACATAGAATTTATCAACTCGCTCTGAAAAAAGAATATATACGTAAAACACGGCAGCGAAAAAAAGGAGATAAAATTAATTATCCCGTGTTGGTGCTCCCCAGGTATCCCGAGTTCTCGGGAGAACCTACGACCTACGGATTAATCCCGAGTCCTCGGGATCGCTCTAACCAGAATGTTATCCAATAAGTCATTAATAAACTCCTTATTATTCTTTTCATTGACAATCTTCCTGAGAAACTCACTGCTTTTTTGGGCCTTTAAGAACCGCTCAACTCTTATGGCATCTCCCCGGCTATCCGAAATCTCAATAGCCATTAGGAGTTTCCAGGGCCTGAATTTTGAAGTATATTTTAACTCGGGAGAAGCATTGTGTTCAATCAAACGCCTGTCCGGGTCATTGGAATGGCCGACATAGAATTTATCAACTCGCTCTGAAAAAAGAATATATACGTAAAACACGGCAGCGAAAAAAAGGAGGTAAAAATAATTATCTCCTGTTGGTGCTCCCCAGGTAGGGCTCGAACCTACGACCTACGGATTAACAGTCCGTCGCTCTAACCAACTGAGCTACTGAGGAATTTTAATTCTCAATCTTTTTTCTGTACCGATCCGCTGATTAATCCCGAATCCACGGGACTGTTCTGACCAACCGGACTACTGAGGAAACAGATTGTTTTTCCTGCTCTATTTAAGCGTGCCAAAAGTAACGGCTTTTAGTGAATTAAGCAATATCTTTGCCGAAATATTTTAAAATGAAAAGGATTCTTGGTATCGGGAATGCCCTGGTCGATATTCTGACGCTGATAAGCGGTGATGATATACTCAGAGATTTTGAGATGCCCAAAGGCAGCATGCAACTTGTTGACGCAGAGAAATCGCAAATAATCCTGAACGGGACAAGTCAATTCAGTAGGGCCTGGTCATCAGGCGGCTCTGCAGCCAATACAATTCACGGATTGGCAATGTTGGGCGCCGATACCGGGTTTATCGGTTCAATTGGCAGGGACGAAACCGGCGATTTCTTTGAAAAAGACATGAAGAGCGCAGGTGTGAATACCCTTCTTATACGCAGGAATTCACCTACAGGAACAGCCCTGGCTCTTATCACCCCGGATTCGGAAAGAACATTTGCCACCCATCTGGGGGCAGCAGTGGAACTTGATAATGACGATCTTAAATCAATGTTGTTCGAAGGTTATGACATCCTTTATCTCGAGGGCTACCTTATTAGCAATTACCCGCTGATCGAGACTGCCTGCCGGCTTGCAAAGGAAAAAGGACTGAAAGTGGCCCTCGATCTTTCAAGCTATAATGTTGTTGAAGCCAACATAGGTTCATTCAGGGACATAATAAACGGATTCGTTGATATTCTTTTCGCAAATGAACAGGAAGCCAAAGCCTATATTGGAGAAGATCCCGAAACGGCACTTTCGATCCTGTCTGATTCCTGTGATACAGTTATTCTGAAGATCGGGGCGAACGGTTCGCTGATCAGGCATGGAGAGGAATTTATAAAAGTCAGCGCCCTTCCTGTAAAATGCAATGATACAACGGGCGCCGGTGACCTTTATGCAGCGGGATTTCTGTACGGTCTGGCAAAAGACCTGGATCTTGAACAATGCGGGTTGATCGGTTCCCTGATGGCAGGCAAGGTAATTGAAATTGTGGGAGCAAGAATGGATAAGTCAAGGTTCAGGGAAATCAAAAAGGAAATAAAAGGCATAATATGAGAAGGCGACAGTATCCGGATAACCTGTCCCGTAAACCCACAAAACAGATATATCCCATTTTTTAGAAATACTGGGATTTGCAGATATGTTTAAATAGTGCCTGCGATCGTACCTAAACGAATTACTGAAAACAAATTTATTATATTAACATTTGTTAAGTAAATAATATTTTTATTATATTTACATTTGTTAAGTAAATAATGTTTTGTTGGATTCTCCATGTACTGTATTAGGTCAAAAACAAGATAGTAAGCATGAAATTCAAATTGTCAATTTAAAACAATTATTAAGAAATGAAACAATATTCCCTCGGTGAATTTGAAGAACTGGTGCTTCTGACAGTAGCTGCACTGCATGATGAAGCTTATGGTGTAGCGATTCTCGAATTCCTTGAAGAGAAATTGGGAAAGAAGGTAAGCATCAGCGCAGTACACGTAGCCTTAAAACGCATCGAAGATAAAGGCTTTGCAAAATCCAGGTTTGGAGGAATTACCGAAGAGCGAGGTGGCCGGCGAAAGAAATTTTATGTGATAACGTTATTGGGCAAAAGTATGCTCGATACCCAGCATGAATTGAGAACCAGTATTTACAAGCAGATCCCTGAAATATCCTTTGGGTGATGAAAAAAGACCTGCCACCTGACAGAGCACTCAAATTCCTTCGCTGGTTTTGCCGTGAAGACTATCTTGAAGAGATTGAAGGGGACTTAACGGAGATTTTCAAAAAACAACATGAAAGCGCTCCACGAACGGCAAAATGGAGATTTGCGTGGAGTGTGATCAGATACTTCCGACCGGAGTTCTTGAAGCCATTTAAAAAGAATTATCAACCAGATTATGTCAGTATGTATAAAAGCTATTTAAAAATCGGATGGAGAAATCTTCTGAAGAACAAGGGTTACTCTTTGATCAGTATTGGCGGACTGACGTTAGGCCTGACCGTGGCAATGTTTATCGGATTGTGGATTTATGATGAATTTTCATTTAATAAATACCACAAAAACTACAAAGATATTGCGCAGGTGTGGAGTTGCAGCATCGACCCCGAAACAAGTATTATCAGTGGTGGACGGTCCATCCAGTATCCTGTGAGCACTAACCTCAAAAATAACTACCCTCAGTATTTCAAGCATGTACTGTTATCATGGTGGGTGGGTGATAACACGCTTTCATCGGCCGACAAAAAATTCAAAAGAAGAGGAGAATTCATTGAAGGCGGTGTACTCGAAATGCTTTCCTTAAAAATGTTGAAAGGCTCATATGAAAGCCTGAATGATCCATACTCCGTCGTACTTTCAAAATCAACCGCTGAAACAATTTTTGGGCACGATGATCCCATAAATAAAAGTATAAGTATCGACAACCGGATGGTAGTAGTGGTAACCGGAGTTTATGAAGATATCCCAAGGAATAATCATTTCAGCGAAGTGCAGTTTTTTGCACCCTGGTCTTTGTGGCTTTCGTTTAATAATTGGGCTCAGGGAAAGGAAGCCGATTGGTACAACCAGGCATTCAGCATTTACGCGCAATTGCAGCCGGGTATCACAATGGAGGCTGCAAATGCAGTAATAAAAGATCTTTACCAAAAAAATGTCCCGGATGATTATTATAGAACAATAGAGAAATACAAACCATTTGTTCAACTCATTCCAATGAACACATGGCATTTGTATTCCGAATTTGAAAATGGAAAGCCCTCAGGGGGACGTATTACCTATGTCTGGCTTTTTGGCATTGTCGGAGTTTTTGTTTTGCTGCTGGCATGTATCAATTTCATAAACTTAAGTACCGCCCGATCAGAAAACCGGGCCAGGGAAGTGGGTATTCGAAAAGCAACTGGCTCAGGGAAAAGTCAATTAATCTCTCAATTTTTAAGTGAGTCATTCCTTGTGGTGACGTTTGCCTTCATTATGTCAATGGCACTGGTTGCGCTTTTAAGTAACTGGTTTAATGAGCTGGTTGACAAAGATATTGTCCTGCCAATTGGGAATCCGGTATTTTGGATCGTAGCCATATTATGTATAGTAGTCACGAGTTTCATGGCGGGGATATATCCGGCATTTTATCTTTCTTCTTTTCACCCTGATAAAGTGTTAAAGGGCGTTTTACGTTATGGACGATTTGCTGCATTACCCCGAAAAGTCCTGGTTGTGGTTCAGTTTACCGTATCGGTGGTGTTAATAATTGGTACGCTAATCGTTTACCAGCAAATCCAGTATGGCCGGAACCGGTCTATAGGGTACGACAGAAGTACCTTAATTACTGTGGATATGAACGATCCCGACTACAAATACAAACTGGGCGCACTGAGATCTGAATTGGTACGCACAGGAGTTGTATCTGAAGTGGCCGCATCTTCGACCCGGCTTACACATGTCAATAATACTAAAAATGGATGGGAATGGCAGGGGAAAGACCCTTCTTTAGATGCAGAGTTCGCAATATGTAACATAACACATTGCTTTGGTAAAGTCGTGGGTTGGGAGCTACTGGCCGGGCGTGATTTTTCAAACGAGTTCAGCGGAGATTCACTGTACTCAATTATTATCAACGAATCGGCTGTAAAATATATGGGCTTAAAGAACCCGGTTGGACAACAATTGACCGATCTTGACGAATTCGGGCATAGAAATTGGACATTTATAATAATCGGGGTTGTGAAAGATATGGTAATGGAATCTCCCTATGATCTGGTTAAACCGACACTTTATTTCTTTAATGCCAATGCATCAAGGTGGTTACTTATTAAAATAGATCCTGCAATAAATGCCAATGTCGCTCTACCAAAAATAGAGGCGGTAGTAAGCAAAGTTATACCCTCTGCCTTTTTCGACTATACGTTTGCAGATGAGGAGTATGCCCAAAAATTCAGTCAGGAGGAACTCATTGGCAATCTATCCGGAATCTTCGCGCTGCTTGCCGTTCTTATTTCGTGCCTCGGGCTATTTGGCCTGGCCTCATATGTAGCTGCACAACGCACCAAAGAGATCGGCATCAGAAAAGTAATGGGCGCATCGGTTTTCAGTCTCTGGCGAATGTTATCGAAGGACTTCGTTGTGCTTGTGATCATTTCCTGTTTTATTGCCGTTCCAATAGCATATTATTTTATGAACAGCTGGTTGCAGAAATACCAATACCGGACCGAAATTCCATGGTGGATAAATTTAGTGACAGGTACCGGAGCAGTAGTGATCACATTACTGACGGTAAGTTTCCAGGCGATAAGGGCGGCCATTATGAACCCGGTGAACAGTTTGAAATCAGAATAATGTGATAGGGATCGGTCGCAGGACGGTTTCGGAAAGCCGGGGTTAAATATTGCTTAATGCAAACCCATGTTTTACCATTTAAAATTGGCTGCAGCAGGCTCACATTAATCAATAGTGATGGTTACCTTTTATGTTGCATACCTTAATCCAGTGGTTCCTGGAATGTAACATAATGAGAGCAACCCGAACACCTATGGACCTGATTATAAATCTAATTCAAGTATATCTATGTACTTCAATAATTTGCCTTAAACCTGTGACTTTTTACTTTCCCCTTCTTGATATAAATAAATAAGTCGTAATCATAGATGAGTTCCACGCATAACATATCATCCAGGAAATCCCCCTGAGGTATACATAGTTCACCAGTAAACCAGGATGGTTTTACTCCTTCACCACCATCGGGAAATATCTGCTCCAGCCCAATATCTCCATCACATGCATGATATTTAATATCAGCGAGATATAATTCATTCTCAGATATTTCCCATTTGGCAACATATCCCCGCCAACAACTTGTGCATGGTGGCCGTATCTGAGGTTTCGGCCTCTTTTTATTCCAGTACTTTTATAAGGGGAAAGTATATAGTTTAAACTTAACTCCTTTATATACAATAGTATCTTTAATTTGAATTGTCATTATCTCCCTCATTCGAGGGACCTGATGAATGAAATAAACAGTTTAATTAAGAGAGTATCTGGAACAATTAGCACCCCAAATATATAATCTACCTCGGGTTATGGCGTTAGGTTCAGTTACCCAATAAATCAATTGGTCTTTTGGTTTTGTTTGTTGCTATATATCTAATAATTTACTTGACATTCAGTATTTTATAACATAACTTGTGTGTTATTTCTTTTTATAAACTTAAATGGGGGACTAACTTATGAAACTTAGTAACTTTTTAGTGGTGAAAGCCATCATCTCTCTCGCATTCGGTATTGGATTTGCAGCGATACCAGCCGCAGTGTGGTCAATCTATGGGGTTACTCTGGACTCAACTGGAGTATTTATGACACGATTCGTTGCTGCATTGCTGATAGGAGTCGGACTTATTTGCTGGTTTACTCAAAATGCAGACTGGAATGTACTGAAAGCTATCACACTCTCACTTTGTATTGCCGACACAATTGGCTTCATTGTGGCTCTTTCCGGCCAATTATCTGGCATTATGAACAATTTAGGGTGGATTATTGTCGCTATATGGTTGCTCTTAGCCCTGGGATTAGCGTATTTCCGTTTCTTAAAACCAAGGACTTTTTAAAGAAAATCTTTAACTACTTTTTCAAAAGGCTTGTTTTGAATTGAAAGTTTAAAACTTTAAATCCACCCACCAAAGTCCCCCTTCTGAGGGACTCTGGGCAGGTTAATTGTCAGGTCAGATCTATCCTGAGCTGTTTTAATTCCCAGACCTGAAAGTTTATGTCCTTCAATTTTGGGTCACACTGAGAACAAAGAATTGCACTTTCGCTGTTAGCTGTTCTCCCGGCAGTTGTAGATATAGTCTTTGAATTAACTAATTCGTCATTAAAGAATAGGATGAAAAAATTTACAGCTGAATACAGTAAGCATAAAAGTTACTTGGAAGCAGGAAAGTCTTTTGTTCCGGACTTTATATTTTATAGAAAACTAGATGATAAAGATCAAGCTTTAGAAATAAGCTTCAAAGCAGAGCCAGTATCTCAGCTAAATGATTCTGCGATAATTTACTACGTTGATTACATTGAACTTAATATTTCTGCGGCAAAAGCCACAAAAAGCAATAGCAAATTTGACTATTCTATAGAATTAAAACCTACTTTCTTGGTTAGCGGAGAAAAGAAGGTACAAGAATTACCACCAATAGCTATTTCTTTCGTGAAATTTGGTAAGAACATTTTTGAAAAAAATAAACATAGAACGAATATAATAATATTACCAGCTAGAGCAGCATTTGCTGAGCTATCAATCAAAATTATAGAATCAAATCCTGAGAAAGTTCGTGCGGAAAGGGTTTTATCAATTTGGAATGATAACAAGGGAAGTGCTAAAACGATAATAAATAATTTTTTGCCAAAAGAAGATACGGGTAATTCAAAACAGAAATAATCTTATGTTCATAACAAATATAGAAATTAAACCAGTAGGATTATTAGGGAAGGACTATGTAATGTATACTATCTGTCTTTCCCTTAGCCAAACAAGCTAATTCCTTTTACCGAATATCCCGTATTCAATAACCTGACCCTCACTTGACTTTGGTATCTGGATAGCGTAATTTTACATACATAAAGCCAAAAAGTTACCTGATGGCTAAGAAAACCAGCAGTTTTGAAAGGTTTTGGAAGGAACTGAAGCGGAGGAAGGTTATCCGTGTAATTACCGTCTATGCTGCGATAGCTTTCGTGATCCTTCAGCTTGTTGATATTGTGTCACAACCTTTACTTTTTCCTGAATGGACACAGGGTTTTATAATTGTTTTGCTTTGCATAGGATTTGTCATAGCTGTATTCCTTTCGTGGATCTACGATATAACTCCAGCAGGCGTTAAGAAAACAAAGCCTGTAAGTGCTATAAAGCATACCGATCAGGCAACCCATGCAGTTACAAGTGGATGGAAGATTGCAACGTATGTCAGTGTTGTCATTATCGTAGCTTTGGTAACATTTAATATTGTGACAAGAAAGAACCTGACAATAGATCGCACCAGATCAGAAAAATCAATAGCAGTACTCCCTTTTCAATTGCTTAGTGATGAGCCAGATAAACAATATTTAGCAGATGGTATTATGGATGCGATTACACTTCATCTTTCAAAAATAAAAGATTTGCGTGTAATAGGTAAGACATCGGTTGAACAATACCGTAATCCCACAAAAACAACCACGGCTATCGGAAAGGAACTTGATGTGGAATTTTTGCTTGAAGGCAGTTTTCAAAAGTTTGGAGATAACGTAAAATTAATTGTCCAGTTAATTAAAACTGGGAAAGAAGGACATGTATGGGCTAATGAGTACGATCGAAATTGGAGTGATATTTTTGCTGTTCAGAGTGAGGTGGCACAAGCTGTTGCTGCGGAATTGTATGCCTCGATAACACAAGAAGAAAAGAAGCTAATTGAAAAAAAACCTACTTCAAGTATGGCTGCATTGGACTTATATCTGAAAGCAAACGATTTCCTTAAGGAATATGAGAAAACCCGTGATTTAAGTCCTTATCAAACTGCTGTCAATTTGTATGACGCTGCCCTTTCGATAGATACTGCTTACGCTAAGGCTTACACTGGATTAGCAAGTGCCTATTATGACAGATATCAATGGGAAACCTATTTCAAAGAAAACTATTTGGATTCAATGTTGGTTCTAATAGATAAGGCTCTTGACATTGACGATCAACTGGATGAAGCGTATTATTTAAAAGGCAGATATTATCAGGAAAATGGACACATTAAAGATGCTTTGGATAATTATGATAAAACATTGAAAATTAATCCAAATCATTATCTGGCATATCAATCTAAGGGAGATACATATTCACGGGTATTGGGAGACTATGTTAACGGTTTAGGTAACTATCATAAAGCGTTGACCCTTGTACGTGGAAAGGAGCGTCCAGCTTTATTAGGATCATTAGGTGGCAGATATATGGAGATTGGTTTCACTGATAAAGCAAAGTATTATTATCAGGAAGCATTTGAGCAAGATAGTAATAAATCATTGCATTTTAGAAGATTGGCATGGATAGAATTTAGTCTTGGAAATTTTGAAGAAACTTTAAAATTAGTGAAACAGGGGTGTGAAATAGACTCATTGAGTTGTATAAATACGGAACTTATGTTTTTCAATGTGCCTTCTGGTCATAAAGAGGAAGCCTATTTGTTTGCGAAGAAAAAAATTGATCAATACAAGAGAATTGGTACAATAGCTTTGCAAACGGCTTTTCAAATTGGATACTCTTTCTGGCAAGTGGGACAATATCAGGGAGCAAAAGACTATTTTAACCAACAAATCAAATATGATGAAGAAAGCATCAGACTCAGGAGACCTATCTCGCAAGTGGGGAATGCTCAGTACGATCTTGCTTCTACCTACGCTTTCTTAGGAGAAAAGACAAAAGCATACAAGTATCTGGAAGAATTTGTGAGTATGTATTTTCCTAAATTATGGCAAATAAGTTATGCAAAACACAATCCCTTTATGAAAAACATTAATAACGAAGAACGATATAAAAAGTCACTACAAAACATGGAAGCAAAATATCAGGCTGAGCATGAGAGGGTAAGGAAATGGCTTGAAGAGCAGGGGATGCTATGATTCCGTCATCTCGATGCAGCAAAAAAGGCTGTTGCAGAACAAAAGAATTAACTAACTTTGTAAGGCAGATGTAAGCAGAGAGGAGTATTTTTCGTGACCTATATAAACTGCACCTCTGTATTTAATTGATTATATGCGTAGTAGAAGAATAATTCGTCCCCTGCCTGGGGAGCGGGACACAAACAATCAAAGCCTTGATATATAACAAATTGAGGCTTTTTCCTTTCGTGCTGCCTGAAAATGCCGGAACATTTCCATTGATTATTCTGTTGCGAACATGTTTCCAGGGATTTCAGCTCCGGAGAAATCAGGGATTTGGCAAACCAAATGATTGATATATCTTTGACTGCCTGCCTTCAGACTAAAAATTATAAATCATCCGGGAGTCTGAAGGGAAGAAATTCATTCATGGATCGATCAGGCTTATGTAATATCAGTTTCAGTCACAAATCAATAAATCAGTGGCCTGGATGATAAAAATAAGTTCGATTGAACCAGGGCGGTATCCGGAAGATTATTGAATAATTATGAACAACTCATACCTGGATAAAATCCGGCAAAATCTTAAAACCAGGCATCTCAGACACAGGGAGAAAGGTACTTACAGGTACATGTGGAAGACCGCCCTGAAAATAATCCTGATCTATCTTGCGGTTATGATCCCTGCAGTCCTGATAGGGAAATACCTTCTGGATATCAAGGGAATTTTCGATTATATAACCAACCGTTTCCCCGATTGGATGGTTCTTACCATTTTCTTACTTTCCGAGTCGTTCCTGGGAATGATACCTCCCGACTTATTTATAATATGGAGCGCAAAATTCAATTCCCCGCTCTTCTTTCTGACATTCCTCGGAGTACTCTCCTATGCAG
>Ga0105106_10004255_pt1 | contig 10217 bp, 9 predicted proteins | sample PPLLaktember2015_5_FD_79109 | JGI IMG/M metagenome (GOLD analysis project Ga0105106, IMG submission 79109) | Freshwater sediment microbial communities from Prairie Pothole Lake near Jamestown, North Dakota, USA - PPLs Lake P8 Core (1) Depth... | ecosystem: Environmental > Aquatic > Freshwater >... | reverse complement strand
TAAAGTGGATAATTTTTTAAAAACCATCCGCCTCATGAACAACGATTATATTTTTGTGGCAGACATCGATGCAGAAAAATCTGTGAGGGACAAAAAGCAGATCCTGTATTCCCATTTCAGCCACATGGACGGAGGAAATATCATCATCGTTATCAAAGAGATCGAAAGCTGGTATTATGCCGGTCTTTCGGGTGAATCAGCACGGGTTCTCGAGGTTCCTGATCTCCCATTTACCGATGAACTTACCAAAGAGGGTTTCAACAGTCTGATCCCGCGGAAATATGATTCCCGCATCGATTTCATGTTTGAATGCCTGAAATACTTCTCCGTTGAGTCAGCAGGAAAGAAGAACCAGTCATTCAGATTTTTTTCTGATCGGTACCATCTGAGTGAATCTGCACAGGAGAACGCATATCTATAAGCTCATTTTCTGTTCAGATCAGGTTTTTGTGCAGTATCGAAATGATTAATTCAAATCTCCGCGTTATTTTATTGCGGTTTAAAATTTCGGAGGTTTTCATTTGCTCGATAAATATATCTGTGCAGTCTGTGGGCATACATACGACCCCTGCAAGGGTGAAGCAATCCAGAACATTCCCCCCGGTAAAGAGTTTTCCGATCTGCCTGATGACTGGCAGTGTCCGGTCTGCGGCGCATCAAAAAAGAATTTCCGGAAGGAATAATCGGTGGTAGCATGGTAGCACGAGAAATAATTCCGGGTATCCACTGGGTCGGGGCAATTGATTTTGACCGGAGGATCTTTGATGAACTGATCCCTCTCCCGAATGGCACAAGCTATAATGCATATCTTGTCCAGGGCAGCGAGAAGACGGCATTGATAGATACAGTCGATCCCACCAAGGAATACGAACTGATCTCAAATCTTGTCAAGATGAATGTCGGGCGGATCGATTACATTGTGGTCAATCATGCCGAACAGGATCACTCAGGGTCCCTGCCGATGATCCTGGAATTTTTCCCCGACGCGATCATTGTAACAAATGAGAAGTGTAAAGAGTTTCTCATCGCACTGCTCCACCTCCCGTCAAACCGGTTCAGGGTCATTAAAGACAAAGAAACCCTGTCGCTGGGAGACCGCACGCTCGAATTTTTCATGACCCCGTGGACCCACTGGCCCGAGACCCAGGTTACGTACCTCCGGGAGGACAGGATTCTTTTCTCCTGCGATCTCTTTGGAACCCATACCGGAGCAAGCCCCCTCTATGTAACGGACGAAGCGGAAATCTACCGCTCCGCAAAGAGGTATTATGCCGAGATTATGATGCCGTTCCGCAACAGTATCAGGGGCTACGTGGAAATGGTGAGAGCACTCCCCCTTGCAATGATAGCTCCCAGCCACGGGCCTGTTTATCAGCGTCCCGGGTTCATCCTTGATGCCTATGCAGACTGGGTATCGGATGCCGTTAAAAATGAGGTCGTGATTGCGTACGTATCAATGCACGGAAGTACCCAGAAAATGGTGGAGCACCTTACCGACGCGCTCATCGCACGCGGAATCACGGTAAAACCCTTCAACCTCACCCGCACTGATATCGGGGAGCTTGCACTGTCCCTCGTGGACACCGCAACCGTGGTCATAGGAACCCCGACAGTACTGTTCGGACCGCACCCGCAGGTTGTCTGTGCCACCTACCTTGCAAACCTGCTCAAACCAAAAGTGCGGTTTGCCTCGGTGATAGGATCGTATGGCTGGGGCGGAAAGACCGTGGAAATGGTAATCAAAATGCTTGATCATGTCAAGGTTGAGGTGATCGAACCGGTAACCGTGAAGGGTCTTCCGGACGAGTCGACATTTCTGGCCCTCAACCGGCTCGCAGACGATATATTAAAGAAGCACAGGGACAGTAACATCGTGTAGGGAAGGAAGGATTCCGGTATGACAAAACTATTTGAAGTGTATAAATGCGAAGTATGCGGAAACATAACCAAGGTAGTCCATGCATCGGGTGGACTGCTGGTCTGTTGCGGGAAACCCATGGTCCTGCAACAGGAAAAGACTGCAGATGCAGGTAAGGAAAAACATGTCCCGGTCATTGAGACCTCGGTAAAGGGTATCCTGGTGAAAGTCGGGTCTGTTCCCCACCCCATGGAGGAGAAGCATTTTATCGAGTGGGTCGAGGTAAGGTCCGGGGAAAATGTCTACATCCGGGGCTTTAAACCCGGGGAAAAACCCGAATCTGAGTTCTGTACCCCCGATACGGGTGCTAAGGTACGGGCATACTGTAATGTCCATGGTCTGTGGACTAATAAGGTTTGAAAAAGAAGCCCTTTGAAGTCAGATTTTCTTTCTTTTTACAGGCAAACACTAATAGAGCCCGGGCGGTAACCCATTAGTGATGCAACGGCTCGAGCATCTTTCCACGATTATTGCTGATCTGGGTGATATTTTCCTCTTTATCACGCCGGTAACCGCGGTTCCGGTCATTGTCGCGGTACTTTTCTTTGAATGGAACATGCTCCTGCCCATGATCTCAGTGCCCGTCACCTTCTTTGTTCTTGGAACTATTTTACGGGAACTGCCCCGGAATCCAAGGGGACTCAGGCTTTCTACTGCAATGTGTTCGGTTGCGCTTTTCTGGCTGACCTGTGCAATGGTCAGCGGATTCCCGTTCATGATCGGGATGCATATGGGATTTACCGATGCGTTCTTTGAAGGAATGGCCGGATGGACGGGAACTGCCTTTTCAATGATTCGTTCTGTTGACACGGCCCCCCACACCCTCCTTTTCTGGAGGACATATATGCAGTGGATCGGGGGCATTGGTATTATCGCATTTATGATTGCCCTGGCGAGCAGTTCAGGTCTTCTGAGTTCAAAGATTTTCCGTACTGAGGGAAGAGACGAACCGCTCATGCCCAGTGTAATTGCAACCGGGAGGGCTCTCTGGAAGATTTACGGAGCGTTAACTTTTATTGCCATCAGTCTTATCATGTTCACCGGTCTCTCTTTGTGGGAAGCAGTAAATCTTGCGTTTTCAGCGGTATCAAGCGGGGGGTTTACCCTCCATGAAGGGGGTGTACTCTATTATAACAGCCGTGCACTCGAGCTTCTTCTCATTCCGATTATGATTGCCGGAGCACTTCCGTTTAAACTCTATTACCAGATCATTGAAAACCGGCGATTGAGCCTCTTCGGGGATGAACAGGTCAAATTGTTTTTTCTTTTTGTCGCAATAGGTGCTTCAGTCGTGACCTATGACCTGGTCTTTTTTGGGAATTTCGAAGTGACGGAGGCAATACACCAGGGGTTATTTATGGTCGTGTCGAGTCTCACAACCACGGGTTTCCAGAATGCGACCCTGCGTTCCTGGGCGGGTGTTACCGTGTTATTTATCACGCTGCTCACCTTCATCGGGGGAGCATCGGGCTCCAGTGCCGGTGGTATCAAACTTCACCGGGTTGCCCTTGCCTTCCGCACGCTGTTCTGGTGGTTCCGCCGTCTTTTTGTAAGCGGGAAAGTCCTCCTGCCGTTCAAGATCGAGGGACGGGTGATACCCAGGGCAAGCGCAGAACTGGAAGCGGCAAAAAACATGCTGATCATTATCCTCTCGGTTGTCACGATATTTATCGCCACACTTGCGGTATTACAGTTCCATATTACAACCTTTTCTCTGAATGATATCGTCTTTGAGGTGGTCTCAGCTTTTTCCACGTGCGGGATCACTACCGGGTATGTTACGCCGGATATGCCCATCATATCGAAATGGATCTTTATCGCGGTAATGTGGGTAGGACGACTGGAAGTAATTCCGGTATTGATGCTTTTTATTGCCGTGTTCAAAGGGACAGACTGAGTTTTTTACCAGGTCGCTGTAACACAACTTTACTTTTCTTAACATCAGGAGATCTAATATAAATTGCCAACCCATAGTATGGTAATGAAACAAATAGCCCTGTATGGCAAGGGTGGCATAGGGAAATCCACAACTTCGGCAAACCTGTCAGCCGCACTCTCCCTCCAGGGGCTCGATATCATGCAGATAGGATGCGATCCCAAACGGGACAGCACAAGGATGCTGATGCACGGGAGTTTTATCCCTACGGTCATGGACCTGGTACGGGTACGGGGTGAGGCGGCTCTCTCCCTTTCAGATATCGTATATAAAGGATTTAACGGGGTAAGGTGTGTTGAGGCAGGGGGTCCGGAACCGGGTGTGGGGTGTGCCGGAAGAGGCATTATTGCAACATTCCAGCTGCTCGAAAAATTCGGTGCACTCAGGGGAGATGTCATCGTCTACGATGTCCTTGGGGATGTAGTCTGTGGTGGATTTGCCATGCCAATGCGGGAAGGCTACGCACAGGATATCTATCTGGTCACGTCGGGTGAACTGATGTCGTTATATGCAGCGAATAATATCTGCAAGGCAATAAAACGCCTGTCATCGCGGACAAAGAGCACGTGCCGCCTGGCCGGGGTGATCTGTAATGCCAAAAACCAGCCCTCCGAAGAAGAGCTGGTCAGTGAGTTTGCCCGGCGGGTAAACAGTTCTCTTATTCAGTTTATCCCCCGTGACCGGGTCGTCCAGCTGGCAGAGCTGAACCGGAAAACGGTGCTTGAATATGATCCCGATTCAGTTCAGGCAGCACATTACCGGTCGCTTGCAGATCGCATTATGAAAAACACCCGGTTTACAATCCCCACACCTCTTGAAATTGATGACCTCGAATCCCTCGCCATTGAATATATCTAGGTTCGCGGGGTGCACTCTCACCGGAGCTCTTTCGGTGACCACCCAGGTACGGGATGCGGTCACCATAATACACGGACCAAAAGGGTGTACCCATCATAATTTCTCACTGCTGCATGCAACCGCACTGGACAACGATTCTGTAATCCTGCCGGATTTGGTCTCGACCGGGCTCACAGAGAGTGATATTATTTATGGAGGAGAAGGGGTTCTGGAACGGACACTTGATGCGGCAGCAGCGCGACCTGTCAGTGCTATTTTCGTTCTTTCGACCTGCATTGTTGATGTTATCGGTGATGATGTTGCAGCAGTTTGCCGGAAAGACCGCAATGTCCCCGTAATACCCGTTCCTACTGCAGGATTTCTCGGGGGGACATTCCAGAATGGCGTGAACAATGCGCTGAATGCTGTCGCACAAACTGCCAAACCCGGTGTTAAAGGCTGGTGCGTCAATATTATCGGTGAAAAAAATCTCGAACATGAAGTTAATGAAAACTTTGCTGAAGTTACGCGGTTACTCACCGCACTCGGGATACCTGTTAACCTGCGGTTCCTGCACCAGTGTTCCATGAATGATATTTGCCGTCTTGGGGCTGCCCGGCTCAATATCCTTCGTGATGATGAAGTGAGAAGTGTCGGAGAACAATTAAAAAAACGGTTCGGGACACCGTATATATCGTCATATCCCGCAGGACTTGAAGGAACAATCAGTTTCCTTGAATCTGTTGCAAAAAAGTTTGGTGTACGCTCTTCCAGAGCCGTGCGTGATGAAGAAGCCCTCCAGGACGATTTGCTCGCCGGATTTAACGATATCAGGGGCAGTTCAATTACATTCGATCCAGCCCACAACACGTCTGAATCATTCAGGATTGCATCGAAGGTAGCCGAACGGATCGATATTACAATAAAAACACACAGTGGCTGCAGGGTTCCCCCCGAGTTGTCACCCCCCGTGGGAACAGCCGGGGTCCGGAGGATGCTTCATCGCTGGAGGCGGGCAATCCATGCGTGACTGTGAAAATCCTCTCTGGCCGTGTGCCATGACCGGAGCGGCTGCATGTCTGGCAGGTTTTGAAGGTATAACCGTTGTAATCCATGGATCCAGCGGATGTTACTATTATCCTGCCACACTTCTCCATGCGCCTCTCCATGGCACGTTTATCATGGAGAACGAGGTGATTTTCGGATCTGAGCAGCGACTTAACGAAGTACTTGACGAACTTGTACAGACCGGCAATAAAATTGCAGTTGTCATGACCTGCGTTCCGGCGATACTGGGTGAAGATATCCGTTCCATGCTCGATGGACGGGATGTGATCCTTGTTGACAGCCCGGGATTCTCCGGAGATGTGGAAGAAGGGTACAATAAAGCCCTTCTTGTCCTGGAACCATCAGTTGATCCGGACAGGGAAGGGATAAATATTGATGGGGCGTGTCTTTTAGATCCGTTCTCCTGCGGTAACGTGCGGGAAATTATCCGGTTGCTGGGTAACGCATCGGTGCCGGCAGGTACTGTTTTTTCCCTGGGCCAGGCCGAAAGCGTACGGCATGCGACTCCCTTTACCGTGGGTACAAACCGGGATTTCTGTGGCGGAGCAGGCGAGTATCTGGGGGGGACGCTGGGGTTTGATGAGACAGGTGCAACATTCAGCAGGATTTCATCGGTATACCCGGACGCCGATCCAGGTCCGGTCTTCACAGAGATTGAACGGGAGGAAGAAAGAATTGTCAGGGCATGCGACAAATTTTTGCGCAGGTTTGATCCCCCCCATACAGCAATTTTCAGCGGGTGTTCCTATGCGGCGTTTGCAGCAGATACCCTGACAAAATACCTTGATGCCGATATCCTGTATGTAGGTACCCGCAACAAGCCCTGTAGCGGTCCTTACCCGGTCGCACACGTGCAGGGTCTATCAGAAGTCAGGCAATGTATCCGGCAGCACAATCCCGATCTCGTCATCGGGTCCTCCTTTGAAAGGGCAGTGGATTCCCGACCGGCTTTTGTCGGGATCACCCCCCCGCTGCGGGGAGTGGTGAGACTGGCGCCTCATGCACTTGCGGGGATTACCGGGACACTCTCGTTTATTGAAGAAGTACTCAACGCCTGTATGGATAAGAAAACCTGATACGGGATCTTCTCGCTTTTTTGACGATGATTTCCGGAACCTTCCTTTTTCTTCACTTTCACACCGCGCAGACTGATCGGTTAAATACCCTCACTTCCAACGCCGTTATACGACAGAAGGTGTCGTGTATGATGGAAAAGGCAGGATATCTCCAGCGGACCGGATACAGGGCATTTGACAGCGAAGGCAATTTTCACGATGTTATTGAATTGCATATCCTGGGAGTCCGGTACGCCATCCGGCGGTCTGAACTGGCAAAAGCAGTCTCCGCCCGCTTGCTTGTACAGGTCGAGGAAATAACCCATGACTGGAATTATTTTCTTGGCGCGACCAGGGGCCTGGCACAGGTATCTGTATCCGGTAAAGCCCTGAATATCGATATTTTCAATGAAGGAAGTTTTACCGTATCCCTGAGTACCCTTCGGAATGTCCTGTTCGGAAAAGAACGCCAGGCGTGTATTGTGAAGATACCGGACCATACCATGCAGTCACTCAGGATGAGAAAAATTTCAACGGATCAGAAGCAGATATCCGCAATGGTATAATCATTGCGGGTACGGAATCTGCACATATCGTACAACATTAATAGTCCTGACAACAGATGATCCTGAGGAAGGACTGGGTCTCTTTTTTTATACAGGGACGCCATTTTCAACTATCCATAAGGGGGCAGTATTCACGACAGAATCGGAAAACTTTTACCGGGACCTTGTCGAGTCTCAGCAGGATCTTATAGTCAGGTTCAGTCCGGAAGGTCGTCTGGTTTTTGTCAGTTCTTCGTACTGTGATTTCATTGGAAAAACCCGGGAAGAATTAGTTGGCAGTGTTTTCATGCCGGTGTCGGGAGAGCGGTATTCCGATGTTGTCGCCACGCAGATGACCAAGCTTTTCAGGCCCCCGTATACCTGTGTTGTTGAACAGTGGATACAGACTCCGAGGGGAATGAGATGTATCAGCTGGTCCGCAAAATCGGTCCTCGATAATGACAAGCAGGTGCAGGGAATTGTAGCAACCGGCCGGGATTTCACCAGGATTAAACACGAGCAGAAGGCGATCAGAAAGAAGGATGAAGAGCTCATGTTCCTGATCGAGAATGGGAACCCGATGTACTATTCCCATACTCCTGAGCATGTAATGATGTTTGTCAGTCCCCGGATCCGGCGGCTTCTCGGATGCCGGCCGCACGAGGGAAAACGTGTGTGGACTGATTATCTGACCGATAATCCCCTGAACGCGGCCGGTCTCGAGAGAACGATCCGGGCGATAACCTCAGGAAGACGGGAACCGCCCTACCGTCTTGAGATGACGGGGAAGAACGGGCGGACCATCTGGGTTGAGGTTAACGAGATCCCGGTGGTGAAGAACGGGAGGACTGTCTCAATAGTCGGCTCCATGGTGGATGTGACCGAGAAAAAACTGGTAGAGGAAGCGCTTGCAGAAGCTGAAGATCTCTTTAAGGATTTCAACGCCGTAAACAAACAGTCGTATACCCGGCTGTCATCCTCCACGGAAAAAGGACCGATAAATTATTTCCGTTCCATTATTTCCAAGGGAACCCCTGAAGAAGAAGACGAAGATTTTCCTGAAGTTCCCAAAGATATAAAAAAACTCATTCGTGAATAAGAGGGCCGGGTTCTTTTAATATCCGGGGAGCAGGGTCTCATGAATTTTTTTACCGTCTGAAAAATGATATCCTTTTCGGAAGGTTTTTGACTATCAGCCGTCTTTTGCGCCATCGGTTCAGTAGTTACTGCATCCCCATGCGGGCACAGAACAGGGCGTTGTATCGCTCCATAAGAAAAAAATTACATCCCTGTCCTGACACATTCAGCAATATATGACCCTGCCCTGGCAGTGCCCGCGTTGCCGCCCAAATCCTTTGTAACAATCCCGTCCCTGATACTCTTCTCAATAGCGATGACAACGGCAGCTGCTGCCGTGTGTTCTCCGATATGATCGAGCAGCAACGAACCCGCCCAGATGGTAGCGATGGGGTTTGCCACATCCAGATTCCTGTATTTCGGTGCTGAACCGTGAATGGGCTCAAACATGGATGTGCCCTGAGGATTAATGTTCCCCCCGGGTGCCAGCCCGAGACCGCCCTGGATCATTGCTCCCAGATCGGTGATAATATCGCCGAACATGTTGGGGGTAACCACGACATCGAACCATTCGGGATTTTTTACAAACCACATGGTAATGGCGTCGACAAAGGTGAACTCGGTAGTGACATCGGGATATTTCTTTTTGGTTTCGGTAAAGACGTCGCGCCAAAGCCCGTAGACGTCCGAGAGCACATTCGCCTTGTCGACAGAAGTAAGCTTCTTTTTTCGCTGCCTTGCAAGGTCAAAGGCATATTCCTGGACCCGGCGTGATCCTTCGCGGGTGACGACACCAATCTGATAGGCAATCTCCTCGGCATCACTCTCAACATCGAGGCCGAATTTAATATTGTAAAGCTCTCTCGCAACGGAAAGTTCGATGTTCTGGTGTTTTTTAAACCGGGAGCCGATCCCGACATAAAAATCCTCGGTATTTTCACGGACAACGACAAAATCGATGTCCGCAGGACCCTTACCGGTAAGCGGTGTCTCAACACCGTTTAAGAGCTTAATCGGACGGAGGTTGACATACAGGTCAAAATGAAAACGGAGTGACAGGAGGATACCCTTCTCCAGGACTCCCGGTTTGACCCGTTCGTCCCCAATGGCACCGAAATAGATGGCCCTGAACCTGGAAAGTTCTGAAAGATCATCCTCGGTCAGGAGTTTTCCGCTGGCAAGATAGCGGTCAGCCCCGATATCAAAATCGGTCCAGTTGATCCCGAAGTTGAACCGTTCTCCTGCAGCTTCCAGAACCTTCTTTCCCTCTGCCACAATTTCCGGGCCAATCCCGTCACCGCCTATTGTTGCGATTTTGTACATACCGGCACCTCTGGTAATTTCTTTGCATATTCCACCAGTCCCCCGGCATCGATGATGCCCTGCATAAATTCCGGGACTGGATCAATGGTATACTGCATCCCATCTGCCCTTATGAAACCTTTTTTACTATCAAGGGTTATCTTGGCACCGTCAGCGATCTTGTCTGCATCCCTGCAGACAACGGGAAGAACACCGACATTGATCGCATTCCTGAAGAAGATCCGGGCGAATGATTGAGCTACTACCACGGTAACCCCGCCCCCGAGAAGTGCGAGCGGAGCGTGTTCCCGGGAAGAGCCGCACCCGAAGTTCTTTCCTCCGATGACGATATCACCCGGTTTCACGTTTTTTGCATATTCATCCCGCGTGCCCTCGAAAGCATGCTTTGCGAGCTCCTTTGGTTCATAGATTGTCAGGAACCTGCCCGGAATAATTGCATCCGTATCAATATCATCACC
>Ga0105106_10004253_pt1 | contig 10218 bp, 5 predicted proteins | sample PPLLaktember2015_5_FD_79109 | JGI IMG/M metagenome (GOLD analysis project Ga0105106, IMG submission 79109) | Freshwater sediment microbial communities from Prairie Pothole Lake near Jamestown, North Dakota, USA - PPLs Lake P8 Core (1) Depth... | ecosystem: Environmental > Aquatic > Freshwater >... | reverse complement strand
GCGGGCAGTGGCGGATGCTCGGCTGTCGCGCCCACGATGGCGCGGTCGAGCGGGTTCGGGATGCCCGTCTGCAGGGCGGCGTTCCACCGCGCGAGCGTCGCGACGCGCGATGACGCGTCATCCGAGGCGTCGACGGCCCGCTCGAGGCGGACCTCGCCCTCGGTGAGGGTCCCGGTCTTGTCCGTGCAGAGCACGTCCATGTTGCCGAGGTTCTCGATCGCATCCAGCCGGCGGACCAACACGCCGCGTGCGGCCATCCTCCTGGCGCCCCGGGACAGCATGCTCGCGAGCACGGCGGGCAACATCTCGGGAGCGAGGCCCACCGCGATGGCGATTCCGAAGAGCAACGCCTCGACCGGCGGATGGTGACGTATCGCGCTCGCACCGAAGACGACCACCAGGAGCACCAACATGGCGGAGACGAGCAGGTACCCGAAGCGCCGCAGACCGTGTTGGAACTCCGTCTCGGCGGCGCGCAGGCTCACGCGTCGCGCGACAGTTCCGAATTCCGTCGCGGATCCGGTCGTCACGATGACGGCCCGAGCGGTGCCGCTGCGGACGTGCGTGCCCATGTGCACGACGTTGTGGCGATCGGCCAGCTCGGCGTCCGTGGGGGAGGGAACGACGCTCTTGTCGACCGGGAACGACTCTCCGGTGAGCGCGGCTTCGGCGACGCACAGATCGCGCGCTTCCAGCACGACCGCATCTGCCGGCACGAGCGTGCCCGCCGACAACACGATCACGTCACCGGGGACGAGCTCGCTCGAAGCGACGTCGAGCTCGGTCCCATCGCGGATCGCCCGTGAGCGTAGCCCCACACGCTCGCGCAGCCGTGCCAGCACGCGCCCTGCGCGAGCGTCCTGCACGATCGAGATCAGCGTGCCGAGAACGAGGATGGCGACGATGACGAGCGAGTCCGTGGCTTCGCCCAGCACCGAGCTGGTGGTCGCTGCGACTGCCAGCAGCCACAGCATCGGATTGCGGAGCTGGGCGAGCACTGCCGCAGCGACCGGCCCACGGCCTCCGGACTTCAGCTGATTCCTGCCGTACTGGACAACGCGGGCGTGGGCGTCGTCCGTCGTGAGGCCGTGCTCGGTGGTGCGCAGATCGTGCAGCAGCTCGGTCTGCGCCAGCGCCCAGTAGGGCGCCCTCACGGCGCTTTCTTGCGCTCGGCGTCGGCGATGACGTGCAGCGCTCGGAGTACGGCATCGGGTGTGACCGAGATGCTGTCGATCCCGCGCTCGACGAGGAAGCGCGCGAACTCGGGGTCGTCGCTCGGTGCCTGGCCGCACAGTCCGATCGGCACGTGGCTCGCGTGCGCACCGCTGATGGCAGCGGCGATCGTGCGCAGCACGGCCTCGTCGGTCTCGCGGAAGGAGTCCGCGAGCAGATCGGAATCGCGATCGACCCCGAGCACGAGCTGGGTGAGGTCGTTGGAGCCGATGCTGAAGCCGTCGAAGACCGTCGCGAAGCGATCGATCACGGCGACGTTCGCCGGGATCTCGCACATCACCCAGATCTTCAGGCCGTTCTCACCGCGCACCAGCTTGTGCTCGGCGAGCGCCGCGACGACGCCGCGGCCCTCCTCGACGGTGCGGCAGAACGGCACCATCAGCTGCACGTTGCGCAGCCCCATCGCCTCGCGCACGTGCCAGAGCGCGCGGCACTCGAGCTCGAACGCCTCGCGGAACATGGGATGGAGGTAGCGGCTCGCGCCGCGCAGCCCGATCATCGGGTTCTCTTCCTCCGGCTCGAACGCGGTGCCGCCGAGCAGCCGTCGGTACTCGTTCGACTTGAAGTCCCCGAGCCGCACGATCACCTCGCGCGGGTGGAACGCGGCGGCGATCGTCGCGATGCCCTCGGCCAGCTTCGCGACGAACCACGTCGCGGGGTCGCGTGCGGTCCGCGTGCGCTGCTCGACGCTCGCGCGGGTCTCGGCATCGAGCCGCTCGGGATGCAGCACGGCCAGCGGGTGGATGCCGATGTGGTTCGCGATGATGAACTCCTGCCGCACGAGCCCGACGCCGGCGACGGGCAGGCTCGCGTATCCGAACGCCTGGCTCGGATCCCCGAGGATGAGCATCGGCTTGGTGCGCGTGGTCGGCAGATCCTCGAGCTTCACGTTCTCGGTGCTATACGGCACGCGTCCGGGCAGCACCTCGCCCACGCTGCCGCTCGTGCAGCTCACCGTCACCACCACGCCGTCCTTCAGCACGTCCGTACCGTGGCCGGTCGCGACGATGCACGGCACGCCGAGCTCGCGGCTCACGATCGCCGCGTGGCATGTGCGACCGCCGCGGTTCGTCACGATGGCGGCCGAGCGGCGCAGGACGGGCACCCAGTCGGGATCCGTCATGTCGGCGACGAGCACGTCGCCTTCGCGGACCTCGGCGAGATCCTCGGGGCTGTGGACGACTCGCACGGGCCCCGACGCGATGCCCGTACCCACCGCGACGCCGCTCACGAGCGCCTTGGGATGCTCCTGCAGGATGTGATGCACGAGGTGCCGCGAGTCTCGGCGCGAATGCACGGTCTCCGGCCGCGCTTGCACGACGAACAGCTCGCCCGTGATCCCGTCCTTCGCCCACTCGATGTCCATGGCTGGCGCCGTGCCGAGCTTGGTCGCGTAGTGGCGCTCGATCGCCATCGCCCAGCGCGCGATGATGATCGCGTCGTCGTCGGTGAAGCAGCGTCGCTCCCGATCGGTTTCGGAGACCGGGACCGTACGTGTCGTGTCCGCGCCACGCCGCGCGTACTCGACCCGCACCTGTTTGCCGCCGATCTTGCGGCTGAGGATCGGGTCGACCGCGTGATCGATGGCCGGCTTGAACAGCACGACCTCGTCCGGATCGACGCGGCCCGCGACCACGCTCTCGCCGAGCCCCCAGGCGCCGGCGACGAGCACGACGTTGCGGAATCCGGTCTCCGGATCGAGCGTGAACGCGACGCCCGCGGCCCCGCGATCGGACCGCACCATGCGCTGCACGGCGACTGCGCCGCGGACCACGAAGTGATCGATGGCGTGCGCGGCCCGGTAGGCGATCGCTCGGTCGGTGAACAGCGACGCGAAGCACTCGAGGCAGGCGGCGACGACCGCCTTCTCGCCGCGCACGCCGAGCAATGTCGCCTGCTGACCGGCGAACGACGCCTCGGGCAGGTCCTCGGCCGTGGCGCTGCTACGCACCGCGACGTCGATCCCGGAGCCGCACATGTCCTCGAGCGCGCGATAGGACGTTGCAATCGCGGCGGCGACCTCGTCCGAGAGGCCGGCGCCGAGGACCATCTCGCGCGCAGCGGCGCCGCGCCGCGCGAGCTGGGCGAGATCCTGGGGATCGAGACCGTCGAGGAGGTCGTGGAGCCGACGCCGCGTGTCGCCGCGGTCGAGCACCGCGTCGTACGCGACGGTCGTGACCGCGAACCCGGGCGGCACGCGCACGCCGTCTCGCGCCAGGGCGCGCGTCAGCTCGCCGAGTGACGCAGTCTTGCCTCCGACGAGCGCGACATCGGAGAGCGAGAGCTCGGGGAAGGGAACGCAGATGCGGTCGGCCATCTCCACGAGAGGTATCGCGCCCCGGTGGCCCGGCAAGCCGCAGAACATGCGCACGACCTCGGCGCTCGGGTCTGCGCAATTCGTGCGGGTCGGGGACGCAAGCATCGCAGGCGCGGCCGACCCACCTCCGCCTATGCTCCGACCCATGAAGTGGTCCTGGCAGGTCGCGGAGATCAGAGGCGTCGCGGTGCGGATCCACGCGACGTTCCTCTTGCTGCTCGCCTGGATCGGGCTCGCGGGGTGGGCCGAAGGAGGACCCTGGAGCGCACTCGACGGCGTCGGTTTCGCGGTGCTGGTCTTCACCATCGTCGTGTTGCACGAGCTCGGACACGCGACGGCGGCCAAGCACTATGGCATCCGCACCCGCGACATCACGCTCTTGCCCATCGGCGGCGTGGCCCGACTCGAGCGCATGCCCGACGAGCCGCGCGCCGAGCTGATCATCGCGCTCGCAGGCCCGGCCGTGAACCTCGTGCTCGCCGTGCTGCTCGGCGCAGTCGCACTGACACTCGGCCAACCGCTCGTGCCGACGGAATCGATCACGCCGGCGGTCCCGCTGCTCACCCGATTGGTGTGGATCAACTTCGCCCTCGCGGTCTTCAACATGATCCCGGCGTTCCCGATGGACGGTGGCCGCGTGCTGCGGGCGATCCTCGCGATGCGGATGGATCACCGCCGCGCCACGCGGATCGCCGCCGGCCTGGGCCAGACCGTCGCGATGGCATTCGGCTTCGCGGGGTTGTTCATGAGCCCCGTGCTCGTGATCGTGGCGTTGTTCGTGTGGTTCGGCGCGGCAGCCGAGAACAGCGCGGAGGAGCTCCGCGCCGCGACGCAGGGGCTGCGCGTCGTCGATGCGATGGTGCGCAACTTCGAGGTACTGAAGCCCGACGACTCGCTCGCGGTCGCGAGCGCCCATGTGCTGGCGGGTTTCCAGACCCACTTCCCGGTCGTGGATCGCGAGCACGTCGTCGGCGTGCTCTCGAACGGCGAGCTCATCGGTGGGCTCGCGGAGCGCGGCCCCGAAGCCACGGTGGGCAGCGTGATGCGACGTGACATTCGCACCATCGATGCGTTCGCGGCGCTCGCTCGCGGGCTCGAGCAGCTCCAGCCGGTGGCGGGTCCGCCGTTCGCCGCACTGCCCGTGATCGCCGACGGTCGACTCGTCGGCATGCTCACGCTCGAAGGGCTGGGCGAGCTCGTCGCGATTCGCACCGCGGTCGCGAGCGCGCCCAGCAGAGCTGCGCTCGGTGCTACGCGTCTTCCTGCGGGGCGAATCGAGCCAACGCTCGCAGCGCGTCGATCGTCGTGAACATCCCGAGCACCTTCAGCGGGTGATCCGGCGCGACCACGACGGCGCTGCCGTGCTTGTCGCGCGCCATCTCGGCGGCCACCGCATGCAGGTGGGCATTCGGGCCGCACGTGAACACGACCTCGGTCATCGCGTCGCGCACCACGGCGGTCCGTGGCCGCGGCAGCTCGTCGACCATGAGCGACTCGGCGAGATGGACGTCGCGATCGCTGAGGATCCCGACCAGCTGCCCGTCCCGCACGACCGGCAAGTGGCGGATCTTCAGCTCGGCCATCCGCGCGCGCGCGTCGGGCAGGGGCGCGTCGGCCTCGATGGTTTCCGGGCACGTCGTCATGAATTCGTGGACCCTGGCGATGGGCGTGGACATGGGCAGCGTTCCTCTCTCTTGACACTCTGGGTGGGCGCGCGCCCACGGCGGCCGCAAATGTCCCGCGCGTAGCGGTGCGCGAACGCACGCGTTGCACGTCCGCAGCCGCCGAGAAGGGGTCGCGCGCTCGGCGTCGCCGGGGTCCGTGCTACGTTCCAACGCCAGCAAAGCCCGTGGCGATGACCCGTGCCGATCTCCTTCCGTAGCGAGGATTACGCTGCGCTGCTCGACGGCGCGCCCGATGCCATCGTGGTCGTCGACGAGGACGGCGACATCCAGTTCGCGAACCGGCGCACGGCGGACCTGTTCGGTTGGGCGCCCGAAGAGCTGGTCGGACGCGCGATCGAGGTGCTCGTCCCGGACCGTCTGCACGGCAGCCACTTCGGCGAGCGCTCGCGCTACATCGCCTCGCCGAGCGTGCGGCCCATGGGCTCGGGTCGGAGCCTGTTCGCGCGCCGACGCGATGGCAGCGAGTTCCCCGTCGAGATCAGCCTGAGCCCGCTGCGCACCGCACACGGCTTGTTGGTCTCGAGCATCATCCGCGACGTCAGCGAGCGCGTGCATCGAGAAGAAGAGCTGAAGCGTCTGCGTGCGCTGGCCGACGCGGCGAACGCCGCGAAGAGCGAATTCCTGTCCTCGATGAGCCACGAGCTGCGCACGCCGCTCAACGCCGTCCTCGGGTTCGCGCAGCTGCTGCGTCGCAGCCGCAAGAACCCGCTCGACGAGCAGCAGCGCGGCATGATCGATCACATCGTGAAGGGCGGCGAGCACCTCCTGCACCTGATCGACGAGGTGCTCGATCTGGCCCGCATCGAGGCCGGCGGCGTGGCGATCTCGACCGAGCCGGTCGAGGTCGCGGACGTGCTCACGGAGGTGAGGTCCGCGCTCGAGCCCGTGGCGGCGCGGGCCGGCATCGCCATCGAGCTGGCGCCGCTGCCCGCCGATGCGCGCCGGGTGATGGCCGACCGCACGCGATTCGTCCAGATCCTCATGAACTTCGCTTCGAATGCCGTGAAGTACGGCCGTCCGGGCGGACGCGTGCGGTTCGCGTGCGCGACGACGAACGCCGTCGACGTGCGCATGAGCGTGATCGACGATGGCATCGGCATTCCGGTCGACAAGCACCCGCTCGTGTTCCTGCCGTTCCAGCGGGCGGGCCAGGAGATGGGCACGATCGAGGGCACCGGCATCGGGCTGGCGATCTCGAAGCGGCTCGCCGAGCTCATGGGCGGGCGCGTGGGATTCGCGAGCGAGGCCGGGCACGGCTCGGAGTTCTGGGTCGAGCTGCCCACGAGCGACCAGGACTCGCACCACGTCGATGGAGCGTCGGCGTCGGCCGTCCGCCGCGTCAGTCCGTTCGCGGATGGCGAGCTGCCGCGCGTCACCGTCGTGTATGTCGAGGACAACCCCGCGAACGTCGAGCTCATGGTCCAGCTCCTGTCCGAGTTCGACCGGATCGATCTGTTGACGGCCGCCACCGCGGAGGTGGGCCTCGACCTCATCCGCGAGCACTTGCCAACCGTGGTTCTCATGGACATCAACTTGCCGGGGATGAGCGGGATCGAGGCGACACGGCGCCTGCGCGCATCCGAGGAGACGCGGCACATCCCTGTCATCGGACTCAGCGCAGCTGCGATGCCGCGCGATCGCGAGCTCGCCGTCGAAGCCGGGTTCATCCGCTACCTGACCAAGCCTTTCGACGTCGAGGACGTCATTTCCGCCCTCGAGGCAGTGCTGAAGCGGACCGAACGCTGATGGACGAGCGCCGGAAAAGTCTGCGCCTCCGCCGAGCGCCGCGCGCAGCCGCTACCGTCGTCGGAGCCGCCCTTGGCGTCACACTGGCCGCGTGCTTCCGTCGAAGGGTCATGCCCCGATGAGCGCGGAGAACGACGGATTCCGAACCCGCGATCTCGGCTCCACGAACGCCGAGCATCGCGGTGACGACTACCTCGCCGTCGGCGACGTCATCGACGGCCAGTACACTGTCCTCGGCGTGCTCGGATCCGGGGGGATGGGCACGGTGTACCGCGCCCGCGACGAGCGGCTCCGGCGAGACGTCGCCGTGAAGCTGATCCACGACGACATGCTCCGCCGGCCGCGGATGCGCCAGGCGTTCGTGGACGAGGCGCGGGCGATGGCCCAGCTGCGCCATCCCAACGTCGTCACCGTGTATGCCTTCGGCGAGCACGAAGAGCGGCCGTACCTGGTGATGGAGCGCATCGAGGGAGCGAGTCTCGCGCTGCGCATCCGCGACGCCGTGCCGCCGGCCTTGGTCGAGGCGATCGCGATCCTCGACGCGTTGTGCCAGGGCGTGCACGCGATCCACGAGGCGGGCGCGCTGCACGGGGACCTCAAGCCGGGCAACGTGATGCTCGAGCGCGAGGGGCGGGTCGCGGTCACCGACTTCGGGCTGTCGCGTGCGCTGCACCAAGTCGGTCGGCGCGAGCCTCGGTTCGCGTTCGGGACCCCCGGCTACCTGGCGCCCGAGCTCGCGCGCGAGGATGTGCTGGAGCCGGAGCTCGCGAAGGGGATCGACATCTACGCGCTCGGTGTCATCGCGTTCGAGCTCTTGACCGGCCGCGCGCCGTTCGAGGTCCGATCGGTGGCCGGCCTGCTGCACGAGCATGCGTACGGTGACGTGCCGCGGCCCTCGACGGTGCGCGCAGGCCTGCCGGTCGGATTCGACGCACCGCTGATGCGCGCCCTCGCCAAGGCGCCGGCCGACCGCACGCCGTCCGTCGACGAGCTGCGCCGCGCCGTGCTCGCGGCCGCGCGCAGCATCACCGACGTCGCGCAGCCGCTCGGCATCCTGTGCGTCGACGACGAGCCGGGGGCGCTGTTCGCGGTGCGCGAGCTCTTGCTCACCGCATTTCCCCACGCCCGCGTCACCACGGTCACGAACACGCAGACGGCGGTCGCGATCGCCGTCCGCGAGCGGCCCGACGTGATCGTCACCGACCTGCACATGCCCGACGGCGGTGCGCTCGAGCTCACCACCGTCTTGCGCGCGCAGGAATCGACGCGCGAGATCCCGATCGTCGTGGTCACCGGGATGGGCGGCGCGCAGGACTGGCACGAGCTGCGCGGCCTGGGAGCCGATCGCTTCCTGGTCAAGCCGATCGACTTCGACTCGCTCGTCGCCATCATCCGCTCGCTCGTCGAGCGTGCGAAAGCGAAGCGCGAGCTCGAGGGGAAGTGATCGACCCGCCTCCGCTGCCGTGGCGCGCGCTGTACCGTGCGTGCGCACCCGACGAGATCGTTCGCGGCGCCATCCCCTCGACGATCGGCCGGCTCGGTCAGGAGCGCGCTCTCGAAGCGCTCGAGTTCGGGCTCGGCATGCGCTACCCGGACTATCACGTGTTCGTGTTGGGGCCGTCCGGACTCGGCAAGCACGCGACGGTCCGCAGCGTGCTCGAAGCCCACGCCGCGACGCTGCCCACCCCGGCCGACGACTGCTACGCGCGCAACTTCGTCGACGAGCGCCGTGCGCGATGGTTGCGGGTGCCGGCCGGGCGAGGCTCCGCACTGCGCGACGCCGTCGCCAAGCTCGTCGCCGACGTCTCCGTCGCGATTCCCGAGGCGCTGGGGCACGAGGACTACCGGCATCGCCGCGCGGCGATCGCCCAGCGGCTGGCCGCCCGCCGCGATGAAGCCGTGGCCGAAATCCGCGACCATGCGGCCGCCAAGGACATCGTGCTCGAGTCCACGCCTGTCGGGTTCACGCTCTCGCCCGTTCGCGACGGCCAGGTGGTCACGCCGGAGACGTACAAGGCCATGCCGGCGGGCGAGCGCGCGGCGATCGACGCGGTGACGAAGGGGATCGAGGCGCAGATCGCCGCGATGATGCTGCAAGGACCACAGTGGCTCCGCGAGGCCCGCGAGCAGTCGAGCGCCCTCGATCGCGAGGTGACGGAGCGTGTCGTCGCGCGGTCCGTCGAGCCCTTGGTCCGGGAGTGGGCGGAACAACCGAACGTGCTGCGCTGGTTCGAGCAGCTCGCCGCGGACGTCGTGGAGCACCTGGACGACTTCCGGGACGACGACGACGACGACGACGACGACGACGGCGGTGCAGAACGCTGGCGTCGCGACGCTCGCGGCGAGCGCTATGCCGTGAACGTACTCGTCGATCACGGCACTCGGCGTGGGGCGCCCGTCGCCTACGAGGACAACCCGACGCTCGAGAACCTCGTGGGTCGCATCGATGCCCGGGCCGACGAAGCCTCAACGATGGATGTCTCGATGATCCTCGCGGGCGCGCTGCATCGCGTGAACGGGGGCTGTCTCGTCCTCGACGCCTCGAAGCTCGTCGCACAGCCGTCGAGCTGGGCTGCGCTCAAGCGTGCGCTGTTCGCATGCGAGATCCGGATCGAGTCGGTGAATCAAGCGATGGGCCTCGGCCGGGCGCTCGCGCTGGATCCGGAGCCGATCCCGCTCGACGCCAAGTGTGTGCTCATCGGCGATCGGCTCCACTACGAGGTGCTGGCCGCGACGGATCCCGAGTTCGCCCAGCTGTTCAAGGTCCTGGCGGAGTTCGAGCCCGACGTCCCGCGGACGCCGGAGACCACCACGGCATTCGTCGGTCTTGTCGATGCGCTCGCGCGCGAGCACGCGTTGCTCGCCTTCGACAATCCTGCCGTGGCGCGCGTGGTGGAGCATGCGGCCCGGCTCGCCGAGGATGCCGGTCGGCTCTCCGTCGAGCTGCAGGCCGTCTCCGAGCTGCTGCGCGAGTCGAACTACGCGGCGATGCGCGCGGGGGCAGGGCAGGTGGGACGCGCGCACGTCGAGCGGGCCCTCGCGGCGCGATGGCACCGCAACTCCGCGGTTCGGGAACGCGTCCTGGACGAGCTGCGCGAAGGGGCGTTTCGCGTCGCGACCGACGGCGAGGTCATCGGCCAGGTGAACGCGCTGACCGTGCTCGCGGTCGGCGAGATCCACTTCGCCCGCCCCAATCGCGTGACGGCGCGGGTGCGACCGGGGCGCGGCGAGCTCGTC
>Ga0105106_10004252_pt1 | contig 10221 bp, 10 predicted proteins | sample PPLLaktember2015_5_FD_79109 | JGI IMG/M metagenome (GOLD analysis project Ga0105106, IMG submission 79109) | Freshwater sediment microbial communities from Prairie Pothole Lake near Jamestown, North Dakota, USA - PPLs Lake P8 Core (1) Depth... | ecosystem: Environmental > Aquatic > Freshwater >... | reverse complement strand
CGGCGCTTCACCTCTGCGCCGAAGCCCTGCGCGCGGGTCTTGCAGTACATGTCGTCGAGGCTGCCGTACTCCGGCGCGCGATAGCCGTAGCGCACGCCGTCGAAGCGCGACAGGTTGGACGAGGCTTCGGCGGGCGCCAGCACGTAGTAGACCGGGATGGCGAGTTTCGAGTTGGCGAGCGAGATCTCGACCGAGGTGGCGCCGAGCTTCTGCAACTCGGCCACCGCCGCTTCGACTGCCGCCGCGACTTCGTTGTTGAGCCCTTCGGCGAAGAATTCGCGCGGCAGGCCAACGCGCAGGCCGGCCAGCGGCTGGTTCAGGTCGCGCGTGTAATCCTCTTTTTCGCGCTCGAGGCTGGTCGAGTCGTTGGGATCGAAGCCGGTCATCACGTTCAACAGCAGCGCGCAGTCCTCGGCCGAAGGCGCCATCGGCCCGGCCTGGTCCAGGCTGGAGGCGAACGCGATCATGCCGTAGCGCGACACCAGGCCGTAGGTCGGCTTCAAGCCCGTGATGCCGCACAGCGCGGCGGGCTGGCGGATCGAGCCGCCGGTGTCGGTGCCGGTGGCGGCGGGCGCCATGCGCGCAGCGACGCAGGCTGCCGCGCCGCCTGACGAGCCGCCGGGCACGTAGGCGGGGTTCCAGGGGTTTTTCACCGCGCCGAAATGGCTGGTCTCGTTGGATGAGCCCATGGCGAACTCGTCCATGTTGGTCTTGCCCAGACTCGGCATGCCGGCCGCCTTGAAGCGCTGGATCACATGGGCGTCGTAAGGCGCGACGAAGTTGTGCAGCATTTTTGAGCCGCAGGTGGTGAGCCAGCCGTCGGTGCAGAAGATGTCCTTGTGGGCGATCGGCACGCCGGTCAGCGGGCCGGCCTTGCCGGCGGCGAGAAGGGCATCGGCGGCAGCGGCCTCGAGCAGGGTTTTTTCGGAATCCACCGTGATGAAGGCATTGATGGATGGGTTCAGCGCGGCGATGCGGTCGAGGTAGGCCTGGGCGAGCTCGCGGCTGGAGGTCTGCTTGCTGGCAAGCTGCGCGGCAAGCGCGGATAGGGACGTGTCAGACATGACTGATTACTCGATGACTTTGGGCACGAGATACAGGCCGTTTTCGACCGCCGGGGCGATGGCCTGGAAGGCGGCGCGGCGGTCGCTTTCGGTCACGGCGTCGTCGCGCAGACGCTGATAAACCTCCTGCGCGTGGGCCATCGGCGCGATGCCGGCCGTGTCCACCGCCTGCATGGTGGCGATGAGGTCGAAAATGCTGTTGAGCTGGGCCTGCGTGGCCAGCGCCTCGGCATCGCTGGTTTCGATGCGCGCAAGGCGGGCGATGCGCTTGACGTCGTCCGGAGTGAGGGACATGGAAGGACCTGGATGGCTACGAGAACGAAGCCCGTTAGGGTATCATAGCCCCCTTGTTTTTTCTGCCCTTTCGCCCGTCTGACGCGGGTGTTGCCGCCACCATGTTCAAGTTCTTCACCAAGTACTTTTCCACCGATCTCGCCATCGACCTCGGTACTGCCAACACGCTGATCTACGTACGCGATCGCGGCATCGTGCTGGACGAGCCCTCGGTGGTGTCGATCCGCACCGACGCGGCGGCCGGCGGCAAGCGCACCGTGCAGGCGGTGGGTGCAGAAGCTAAGCTGATGCTGGGGCGCACCCCGGGCAACCTGCAGGCGATCCGGCCGATGAAGGACGGCGTGATCGCCGATTTCACCGTGACCGAGCAGATGCTCAAGTATTTCATCAAGAAGGTGCACGACACCCGCATGTTCCGCCCCAGCCCGCGCATCATCATCTGCGTGCCGTGCGGCTCGACCCAGGTGGAGCGCCGCGCGATCCGCGAATCGGCGATCGGCGCCGGGGCGCGCCAGGTCTATCTGATCGAGGAGCCGATGGCGGCGGCGATCGGCGCCGGCATGCCGGTGGCCGAAGCGACCGGCTCGATGGTGGTCGACATCGGCGGCGGCACCACCGAGGTCGGCGTGATCTCGCTCGGCGGCGTGGTCTACGCTAACTCGGTGCGCGTCGGTGGCGACCGCATGGACGAGGCCATCATCAGCTACATCCGCCGCAACTACGGCATGCTGATCGGCGAGGCGACCGCCGAGCAGATCAAGAAGAAAATGGGCTCGGCCTTCCCCGGTGCCGAAGTGCTGGAAATGGAAGTCAAGGGCCGCAGCCTGGCCGAAGGCGTGCCGCGCAGCTTCAACGTGTCGTCCAACGAAATCCTCGAGGCGCTGACCGAGCCGCTGAATGCCATCGTCAGCGCGGTGAAGATGGCGCTGGAGCAGACGCCCCCCGAATTGGGTGCCGACATTGCCGAAAAGGGCATGGTGCTGACCGGCGGCGGCGCGCTGCTGCGCGACCTCGACCGCCTGCTGATGGAAGAAACCGGTCTGCCGGTGATTGTCGCCGACGACCCGCTGACCTGCGTGGTGCGTGGTTCCGGGCGCGCCCTGGAAGAAATGGACAAGCTGGCATCGGTCTTCACTAACGAGTGAACGCGGCGGCACTCGGCTCTGTGGGCAGGGACGGCTGATGGCGACGCCGGGCCAGCTCATGTTCGCCCGCGGGCTGGGGCCGACGGCGCGTCTGCTGATCTGGCTCTTGATCGGCCTGGGTTTTGCCGTGTTCGATAGCCGTTATCATGCGCTCGACGGCCTGCGCAGCGGGTTTTCGCTGTTGTTGCAGCCGGTGCGCGAAATCATGCGCGCGCCCTCCGATGTCGCCGCCGAGTTGGGCGGCTTCTTTACCCGCCACCGTCTTCTGCAAAAAGAGCGCGATACGCTGCTGGCTGAGCGCGCGCGGCTCATGGTCAACGTCAATGCGGCCAGGGAACTGCGCCGCGAAAACGCCGAATTGCGCAGTTTGCTGCAGTTGCAAACCCGTCCCGGCCAGCAGGTGGTGCATGCCGCCCAGCTGTATCGGGGACACGACTGGTTTTCCCAGCGCATCACGCTGGATCAGGGGGGGCGCGCGGGCTTGCGCAGCGGCCTGCCGGTTGTCGATGCCGTCGGGCTGGTGGGGCAGGTGGGACGGGTGTATCCGGCATCGAGTGAAGTGACGCTGATCAGCAGTCCGGAGCAACTGACGCCGGTGCTCATCGAACGCACCGGCCAGCGCGGGCTGGCTGCCGGCAGCGGGCAAAATCTGCTGGAACTGCGCTACATGCCGGCCCAGACCGATATCCGGCCGGGTGATCGCCTGCTGACCTCGGGAATCGACCGGGTGTATCCGGCCGGCATTCCGGTGGCGCGTGTCACCCGGGTGTCGCGTTCGCAATCCGGCCCCTACCTGCGGGTGGAGTGCATGCCGCTGGCGGGTCTCGACCGGTCCCGCGCCGTGCTGGTGCTGATTGCCGAACCGCAGGTGACCACGCAATGAACACGCCCACCCAGCAGTTCGGCAGCTGGCGCCACATCCTCGGCAGCCTGACGCTGGCCGTGCTGCTGGAACAACTCCCATGGGCGGGCTGGGCCCTGGCCCTGCGGCCGGACTTTGTGCTGGTCGGCGTGCTCTTCTGGACCCTGCACCAGCCCGCGCGCATTGGTTTCGCCACAGCGTTCTTCCTCGGGCTGCTGGCTGATTTTCAGGATGGTGCCGTGTTCGGCCAGCATGCCATCGCTTATGTGATCGGGGTGTATCTGGTGCTGTTTCTGCGTCTGCGCCTGCTGCAGTTCGACCCGTTCCGCCAGGCGGCGCAACTGTTTCCCATCCTGTTGGGGGTGCAACTGGTGGTGTTGCTGGTCGGCTGGCTGGCGGTCAATCCGCCGGCGGGGCTGGCCATGCTGCTCCCGGTGCTGGGCAGCACGGTGCTGTGGTATCTGGTGGCGGGCTTTTTGCGGCTGTTGCATGGCAAGGGCCTGCAGGATCGGGCCTGATCCGGGATGAAATTCGCCACCCCGCTGAAGAATCTTGACCGCGAACTGGCCCGCTTTCACGGCCGGCTGAAGGTGGGCGCGGTCTTCGTCGCATTGTTGGCGACCGTGCTGCTGGCGCGCGCGTTCTATCTGCAGATCATGCAGCATGAACTCTACATCCAGCGTGCAGAGAGCAACCGCATTTCGCTGGTGCCCACCGCGCCCAACCGCGGGCTGATCCTGGACCGTAGCGGTCGCATTCTGGCGGAGAACTACTCGGCCTATACGCTGGAACTGACCCGCGCGCAGATCGACGATCTGGAGGCCACGCTGGCCGAGGTGGGCAAGCTGATCGAGATCACCCCCGGGCAGCTGCGGCGTTTTCGCCGCCTGCTCGCCGAATCGCACGAATTCGAGACCGTTCCGCTGAAGAGCAAGCTGACCGACGAGGAAGTGGCGATTCTGGCCGCCAACCGCTATCGCCTGCCGGGCGTGGACGTGAAGGCGCGGCTGTTCCGCAATTACCAGGCTGGCCCCGGCATGGCCCATGTGTTGGGCTTCATCGGCCGCATCAACGACCGCGACCTGAAACGACTGCGCGAGAGCAGGCGCGAGCAGAATTACCGGGGCAGCGTCCATATCGGCAAGACCGGCCTGGAACAGAGCTACGAGGCCCTGCTGCACGGCCGCACCGGCTTCGACCAGATGGAAACCGACGCCAGCGGCCGCGCGGTGCGCATGCTGTCGCGCATCCCGCCGGTGCCGGGCAAGGATTTGCGCCTGCATCTCGACGCTGAACTGCAGGCGGTCGCGGAATACGCGTTCGGCGATTATCTGGGCGGACTGGTGGCGCTCGACCCCAACACCGGCGGGGTGCTGGCGCTGGTGAGCAAACCGGGCTTCGATCCCAACCTGTTCGTCGACGGCATCGATCCGGAAACCTGGAAATCGCTCAATGAGTCGCCCGATCGGCCGATGGTCAACCGAGTGCTGCGCGGCATTTACCCGCCCGGCTCGACCATCAAGCCGCTGATGGCGCTGGCCGGGCTGGAGCTGGGGCTGCGCAAGCCGGGCGACAGCATCGTCGACCCCGGCTATTTCAGCCTGCCCAACAGCAGTCACCAGTTCCGCGACTGGAAGCGTGGCGGCCACGGCGTGGTTGACCTGCAGCGATCCATTTCGCAATCGTGCGACACCTACTACTACAGGCTGGCCGTGGACATGGGGATCGACCGCATGCACGACTACCTGGCGCAGTTCGGTCTGGGCGAGAAGACCGGCATCGATCTCGAAGGCGAGTCGTCCGGACTGCTTCCATCGCGCGACTGGAAGCAGCGCCGCTGGAACAAGCCCTGGTATCCCGGTGAGACAGTGATCGCCGGCATCGGCCAGGGCTATCACCTGACCACTCCGCTGCAACTGGCCGTGGCGACGGCGATGCTGGCCAACGGCGGCAAGCGGGTCGAGCCGCGTCTGGTGCAGGCGGTGCGCGATCCGCTTTCCCATGCCTGGCAGCCGCTTCCGGGCGGGGCCCGCAATCAGGTGGCGATCAACCCGGCGCATCTGTCCGTGGTGCGCGAAGGCATGATGGACGTGATGCGGCCGGGCGGCACGGCCGCCGCCTCGGCGGCGGGCGCGCCGTACACCATCGCCGGCAAGACCGGCACCGCCCAGGTGGTCGGCATCAAGCAGGGCGCGCGTTACGAAGCCAGCCGGCTGGCCCGCGAGCATCGCGACCATGCGCTGTTCATCGCCTATGCGCCGACCGACAATCCCACCATCGTGGTGGCGGTGATGGTGGAAAACGGCGGCTCGGGCAGCGGCACCGCGGCACCGATCGCGCGCGCGGTGTTCGATTATTATCTGACCGGGAAACGCCCCGGCAACATGAAACTGGAGGCCGACGATGCCGCGGACTAGTCACTGGATACTGCGCAGGCTGAGCCATCTTGACGGCATTCTGCTGGTGCTGGTGATGGTGTTGCTGGGTATCAGCCTGGCGGTAGTGGCGAGCGCCTCGGGGCAGAGTCCGGCGCGCATCACTGGACACCTGATCAACATCGGACTCGCGCTGGGGGTGATGGTGGTGATAGCCAATGTGCCGCCGCATCTCCTGTCCAAGGTGGGGCCGCCGCTGTATGTGGCGGGGGTCGTGCTGCTGATCGGGGTGGCGCTGTTCGGCGAGATCCGCAACGGCTCGCGGCGCTGGCTGAACCTGGGCTTCATGGCGTTCCAGCCGTCGGAACTGCTGAAGCTGGCACTGCCCCTGATGCTGGCCTGGTATTTCCAGCGCAACGAGGGCTTGCTGCGCGCCAAGCATTTCCTGGCCGGCAGCGCGCTGTTGCTGGTGCCCTTCCTGCTGATCCTGCGCCAGCCCGATCTGGGTACCGCGCTGATGATCGGGGCCTCGGGCTTCTATCTGCTGTTCTTTGCCGGCCTGCCGTGGAAGGTGATCCTCGGCGGCGGCATTCTGGGAGCCGCCAGCCTGCCGGTGATGTGGGGCCTGATGCACGACTACCAGCAGCGCCGCGTGCTGACCCTGCTCGATCCCTCGTCCGACCCGCTGGGCGCCGGCTACCACATCATCCAGTCCACCATCGCGATCGGATCGGGCGGCCTGTTCGGCAAGGGCTGGACCCAGGGCACGCAAAACCAGCTCGACTTCATTCCCGAACGGACCACCGATTTCGTGTTTGCCGTGTTTGGTGAGGAATTCGGCTACGTCGGGGCGATCTTCCTGGTGGGGCTGTATCTGGCCATTGTCGCGCGCGGACTGGTCATCGCGGCGCGCGCGCCGACCTTGTTCGGTCGGCTGATGGCGGCCACGCTGAGCCTCAATCTGTTCACCTATGTGTTCGTCAACATGGGCATGGTGTCGGGCATCCTGCCGGTGGTCGGGGTGCCGCTGCCCCTGATGAGCTATGGTGGAACGGCGCTCATCACGCTCTTGCTGGGAATGGGCATCCTGATGAGCGTGGCGACGCACCGCCAGCTCAACAAATCATGAGGCGATAAAATGTCATGATGAAAACGAAATCGATCCTGACCCTGATGGCCCTCGTTCTTGCGCTTGCCGGGTGCAGCAGCGCACCGCCGGCAAAACAGGCCTCCACCCCTACCGCGCCCCAGGGCGGTGGCTATTATCTTGACGACGGCCCCGAGGCCACTCCACCGGCGAACCTGGACGCGGTTCCCGATGCCGTGCCGCGCGTGGAGCCGCTGCACCGTTTTGCCAATCGCACCTATGTCGCGCTGGGCAACACCTACACGCCGCAGACCACGCGCCGCGCGCACAGCGAGGAGGGCTTGGCGTCGTGGTATGGCCGCCGCTTCCACGGCAAGAAAACCGCGTCGGGCGAGCCCTACGACATGTATGCGATGACTGCCGCGCATCCCACCCTGCCGATTCCAAGTTATGCGCGGGTTACCGCGCTCGACAGCGGGAAATCCGTGGTGGTGCGCATCAACGACCGCGGCCCGTTTCACAGCAAGCGTGTGATCGACCTGTCGTACACCGCCGCCCACAAGTTGGGCTATCTGAAGCGTGGCAGTACGCGGGTGCGGGTGGAAAGTCTCGACCCTGCCGCCTACGATACGCAGGGCGAAACGCTGATGGAGGGCGTCTACCTGCAGGTGGGTGCTTTTTCGAGCGCTGACAATGCGCGTCAACTGCTTGACCGGCTGTCGCGCGAACTCGAACTTGATGCCAGCCGCACGCGCCTGGTGATGAACGGCTCGCTGCATCGCGTGCAGCTCGGGCCCTACCCCAGCGATGATGCTGCGCATTCTGACCGTGCGCGGGTGCGGGAACGTCTCGACCTGAATGCAGTCTTGGTCAGACGCGATTGATTAAAAGGTTAGGCATGAAGGTTTTCTGGCTGGGGCTGGCGCTCCTGTTTTCCGCATCGGCGTGGGCAGCGCCGGCAGGCATCACGGCGCGCGCCTGGGTGGTGATCGACCAGGCGAGCGGACGCGAGCTGGCCGCGCACCAGGCCGACCTGCCGCTGGCGCCGGCCTCGCTGACGCAGCTGATGGCAGCCTACGTGCTGCTGGGCGACGTCCAGAAGAACAAATTGAGCATGGGTGAAGCCCTGACCGTGCCGGAAGCCGCCACCCAGGTCGACGGTGCGCGCGTCTTCCTCAAGGCGGGGGAGAAGGTGAGCGTCGACACCCTGCTGCAGGCGATGCTGGTGCACTCGGCCGGCGACGCCACGCTCACGCTGGTCACGGCGACCGACGGCAGCGAAGCGGCGTTCGTCGAGCGCATGAACCGCGAAGCCAAGCGGCTCGGCATGACCAAGACCCGTTTCATGAATGCCACCGGACTGACCGAGCCGGGTCATGTGTCCAGTGCACGCGATCTGGCTTTGCTGGCACGTTCACTGGCGCGGGATTTTCCCGACCGGCAGGCGTTTTTCATGCAGAAGGAACTGGCGTTCAAGGGAATCACGTATTACAACGCCAACCGCCTGCTGTGGCGCGACAGCACGGTGACCGGGCTCAAGGTCGGGCGCACCGTGCCGGCCGGTTTCTGCATGGCGGCGTCGGCCCAGCGTGGCGACCAGCGCCGCATCGCCGTGGTGCTGGGCGGGCGCTCCGACGCGCAGCGCACCCAGGACGCCCTGCGCTTGCTGAATTACGGCTTCGAAAATTTCGACAGCGTCCGGCTTTATCGTGCACAGCAGCCGGTCAAGGTGGCCAACCTCTATCGAGGCGCGCGTGCGTCGGTGAGCATGGGGTTTGCACAGGATTTTCATGTGCTGCTGCCGCGCGGCAGTGCGTCGCGGCTCAAGGCAGAAATCATCACCCAGCAGCCCATCGTGGCGCCCGTTCGCAAGGGACAGCGCATGGGAACGCTGCGGCTGATTCTCGACGGCAAGCCGATCGGCGACTACGCCCTGGTTGCGCTGCACGGCGTCGCCGTAGCTGGCGTCTTCGGTCGTGGCTGGGACTCGATCCGGCTGTTCTTCGCCAAATGAACGCTTACCTCAACGGCCAGTTTCTGCCGCTCGACGAAGCAAAAATTTCGGTGCTCGACCGTGGCTTCGTCTTCGGAGACGGCGTGTATGAAGTGGTGCCTGTGTACTCGAACAAGCCGTTCCGGCTCGACGCGCACCTGCACCGACTGCAGGACAGCCTCGACAGTATCCGCCTCGCCAATCCGCACGAGTTGGCCGAGTGGCGCGACCTGGTCCTCCAGCTGATTGCACAGCAGGATTTTTCCGACCAGTCGCTTTATATTCAGGTGACGCGCGGCACGCCTGTTGAGGGACAGCCGCCGCGCGACCATGCCTTCCCCAAGGGCGTGCCGCCCACCGTCTTCATGTTCGCGCAGCCGCTGGTGACCGCCACCCCCGAACACAAGGCTGCCGGCGTGTGCGCCGTCACCGCCGTCGACAACCGCTGGCTGCGTTGCAACATCAAGGCCATCTCGCTGCTGGCCAACATCCTGCTGCGACAAAAGGCGATCGACGTCGACTGTGCCGAAACCGTGATGCTGCGCGACGGTTTCCTGACCGAGGGCGCGGCGAGCAACATCTTCGTGGTGAAGGACGGCGTGCTGCGGGCACCGCCGCCGTCCAACCTGATGCTCACCGGCATCACCTACGACGTGGTGCTGGAGCTGGCCGCGACGCACGATATTCCGCACGAGGTGCGGGCGATTTCCGAAGCCGAAGTGCGCGCCGCCGACGAACTGTGGATGACCTCGTCCACCAAGGAAATCATGGCGATCGTGAAGCTCGACGGCGCGCCCGTCGGTGCTGGCGTTCCGGGGCCGCTGGCGCAGCGGATGGATGCGCTGTATCAAACCTTCAAGCAACAGGTGATGCGCGCATGAGCGAAGATACCCTGCTTACCTTCCCCACCGATTTCCCGATCAAGATCATGGGCGAGCGGCGCGACGATTTTGCGCAAACCATGGTCGAGCTGGTGCAGCGCCATGCACCCGATTTCAAGGCCGAAACGGTCGAGATGCGCGTATCCAGCAGCGGCAACTACCTCTCGGTGACCTGCGTGGTGCGCGCCACTTCCAAGGCTCAACTCGATGCGCTGTACCGCGAGATCACCGCGCATCCGTGGGTAAAAATGGCGCTGTGAGTGTAGAAGGGACGTTGGTCCGGCATCTGGGGCGGGTCGAGTATGTGTCGACCTGGCGGGCAATGCAGGACTTCACCGCACGTCGTGAACCCGACACACCGGACGAGTTGTGGCTGCTGGAACACCCGCCGGTCTACACGCAGGGGCAGGCCGGCAAGGCCGAGCACCTGATCGCTGCAACCGTCATTCCCGTCGTGCCGATCGACCGCGGCGGCCAGATCACCTATCACGGGCCGGGGCAGGTCGTGGCCTATGTGCTG
>Ga0105106_10004251_pt1 | contig 10223 bp, 12 predicted proteins | sample PPLLaktember2015_5_FD_79109 | JGI IMG/M metagenome (GOLD analysis project Ga0105106, IMG submission 79109) | Freshwater sediment microbial communities from Prairie Pothole Lake near Jamestown, North Dakota, USA - PPLs Lake P8 Core (1) Depth... | ecosystem: Environmental > Aquatic > Freshwater >... | reverse complement strand
GGTCCGCGGGGCGTAGATGTCCTCGCCGTCGAGGATGACCTGGCCCCGGACGCGGGCCCCGTCATCGGTGTCGAGGAGGCGGTTCAGGGACTTGAGCAGCGTCGATTTGCCGCAGCCGGACGGCCCGATGATGACGGTGATCTTGTTCGCCGGGATGTCCAGGTTGACGTCCTTGAGGGCCTGGAGGTCGCCGTAATAGACGCTCAGGTTCCGGATGCTGATGGGGATCTCGCCGTTCGAGGGGCGCGTCCGCCCTTCACTTGACGACATGACGGTTCACCTTTCGGCTCATCGCCCGGCCGGCCAGGCTGATGAGGAGGATGATCAGGGTCAGGACCGCGGCCGAGGCGTAAGCCCTCTGCTGGACCTCCGGGAAGGGGGTCCCGAGCTGGAAGAAAATGGCCAGCGGCAACGTCGCCGCGGGATCGGCGAGGGAGGCGGGGACGCGGTCGGTGAAGCCGGCCGTGAACAGAACCGAGGCCGCGTCGCCGATGCCGCGGCCGAAGGCGAGGAGGACGCCGGTCAGGATGCCCGGGGCCGCCTGCCGGACCATGACCTTCAGGCCGGTCTCGAAACGGGTCGCCCCGAGCGAGGTCGAGGCGTCCTTGAGCTCCCGGGGGACCAGGCGCATGACCTCGTCGATGGCCCGGCTCATGATCGGGAACTCGAGCAGGGTGACCGTCAGGATGCCGGCCAGGAGCGAGGCCCGCAGGCCCAGGGCCAGCATGATGATGAAGCCGAACGCGCCGATGACGATCGACGGTACGCCCCAGAGGACATCGAGGAAGAAGCGCGTCCAGACGGCCGTTTTCGAGCCCCGGCCCTTGTAGACGTTGAGGTAAAGGACGAGCGGCAGGCTCAGGAGGAAGGCGAGCAGGGTCGCGCCGAGCCCGAGGTAGAGCGAGCCGGCGATGGCGTTGAGGATGCCGCCCTCCTTGCCCAGGTAGAATCCGCCCTTCGGCGTCCGGGTCAGCATGGACAGGCTCAGGGCCGGGACCGATTTCCAGAGGATCGTCCCGAGGATGAGGAGGAGCGAGAGGAGGACGACGGCGGCCGACGCCGCGGCCAGGACGCGAAAGAGGACGTCGGTCCGCTTGCGCCTCCCGAGGCTCTTGGCGGCCAGACCGTTCACCGGACCCTCCGCTCGACCCGGATGAGGATCCGGCGGGCCAGGACGTTGAAGAACAGGACGATAACCATGAGGACGAGCGCGGCCATCATCAGGGCCGCGTCGTAGCGCGGCACCGACATCATCTCGCCGTAGTTGTTGGCGATGAGCGCCGGGAGCGGATAGCCGGGATCGAAGAGAGAGCGCGGCACGGCCGGCACGTTGCCGACGACCATGAGCACGGCCATGGTCTCGCCGAAGGCCCGCGAGAAGCCGAGGACGGAGGCGGCGAGGATCCCCTGGGCCCCCTTGCGGAGGACGACGTGACGGGTCGTCTCCCATTTGGTCGCCCCGAGAGAGAGGGACGCGTCGCGGAGCGAGCGGGGCACCGTCGAGAAGACCTCGAGCGTCACATGGATGATCGTCGGGAAGGTCATGATGGCCAGGACAAGGCCGCCGGCGAGGATGCTGTAACCGGAGGAGGTGACGCCGGCGAGCGGAGCCAGGACCTCGCCGACGAAGGGCACGACCAGGATGACGCCCCAGACGCCGTAGACGACCGAGGGCAGGCCGGCCAGGAGGTCGATGACCGGCTTGGCCGCCTCGCGGACCCAGCGCGGGGCATATTCGGACAAAAAGATAGCGGTGAGGATCGAGACGGGCACGGCCAGGACGAGGGCGGTCACGGTCACCCAGACCGTGCCGGCGATGAACGGCATCAGGCCGAAATCGCCTTTGAGCGGGCTCCAGGCCGAGGAGAAGAGGAGACGGGTGAGCGGCTCGATGCCGAGGATGGCCTTCGACCGCAGGAACAGCCCGATGACGATGAGCAGGACGAGCAGGCCCGGAAGAGCGGTGACCAGGCCCATCGCCCGGCGGGCCAGGGTGTCCTTGAACAGCCTCACCGTTTGCCCTCTGGAACGCCGAGGACGGCCAGGCCCGAAGCGATCCGTTCCCGGCCGACGGCGATGTAGCCCATTTCGCCGACGTATTTCTGGCCTTCGGTCAGGACCCAGGCCAGGAATTCGACGAGGAGCAGGCCCTCGGGCCGGCCCTTGACGACGAAGTAGAGGTCGCGCGCCGGCGGGGAGGGATAGACGTTCGCCGCGATCGCCCGGACGAGGTCGTCGCGGGTGGCGTAGATCTTCTCGGCCGGATCGACGAGGCCGTTCCCGTCGAGGTCGATCGGGCAGATCTCGAGCCCGGCCACGGGCCGCAGGGTCTTGGTGTCATAGGCGAAATTGACGTTGTTGAAGCCGATGGCCAGCGGATCGCGGCGGACGGCCTCGGCCAGGCCCGGGTCGCCGTAGACGCCGATGCCCTTCAGATCCTCCTGGTGCCCGCCAAGGTAGGCGGCCCAGGTCTCGGCCGCTCCGCAGGCGTCCGAGCGGGTGAAGACGTGGACGGGCGTCCGGCCGCTCTGGCCTAGAAGACGCTCCCAAGACGGGGCGGGCTTTTGCAGCCAGAGCCCGGCCAGATCGTCCTTCGTGAGGCCGCGGCGGAGGAGCTCGGAGAGGAAGGGATTCTTCCGGCTCACCGTAACGACGACCGCGTCCTTGGCCACGGCCAGCGGGACCGCCCCCTTCTCCACCTCGACGGGGTGGATCTCCCGCGAAACCATGCCGATATCGACGACCCCGGCCAGCGCGTCGGCGATGCCCTTGCCGGCGCCCCCGGCCTGGATGTCGATGACGACGCCGGGGTGGCTCTTCTGGAACTCCTCCTGCCAGCGGACAGCCAGCGGATAGAGGGCCCAGGCCCCGGAGAGAGAGAGCCTGCCGCCCGCCCGGGGCGCAGCGGTCTGGGCGGCCGACGGGGGAGGTCCGGGAAGGACGAAAGCGAGGATATAAAGAAGGATGAGCCCGCGGGTCCGCATCGTCACGGCTGTCCCTCTTTTTCGCCCGCGGCGGGCTCGCTCTTGCTGACGAGGTCGGCGAACGTCGTCCTTTCGAGGATGTCGGCCACCGCGTCGCGGACATCCTTCCACAGCCAGCGCAGCCCGCATGTCGCCTCCATCGGGCAGGCCTCGTGGGCCGTGACGCTGACGCAATCGATGGGGGCGAGGGGGCCGTCCATGACCCGGATGACTTCGGCCACGGTGATCTCGCCGGGTGGTTTGGCCAGGACGTAGCCGCCCCTCCGGCCTTTGCGGCTTTTGAGGTAGCCGGCCCGCTTCAGGAGGAGAAGGATCTGTTCGAGGAAGTTCTGGGGAACTTCCTGGGCATTGGAGATCTCCCGGCTGTGGAGGGGGCCGTCCTGGTACCGCCTGGCCAGCTCGAGCATGGCCCGGCTGGCGTATTCCCCTTTGGTCGAGAGCCGCATCCCGCCTCCCGTCAAGGGGGACATGCACCGGGCACGTGTCCCCAGATTGCTTGATAGAGGGGACATGTACCGGGTCCGTGTCCCCGGGTTGCTTGACTATACCAATAGACTAACTCATTTATCATGCGCCAAGCTTGCTTGTCAAGCTCTTTTTGGGCGCAGCGCCGGAGGCGGAGAAGGTCGAGCTCCTCAACGGCCAGATCGCCGATGTCCAGGCCCTCGTCCGGAAAAGCGAAGAAGCCCTGGCCAAGTCGGAGCTTGCCGCGGCCGCCAGGGAAGCCTGGTTCCGGGAGCAGATGAAGGAAGTCGAGACGGCCACCCCTCAGTAGCTCGTCGATGACGGCTCCCGCCTCCTCGGGGCCTCGGATATATCCACCGACGGAAAGATCGTCATGATGGGGCTCGACACCTGGAGACGGGCCGTCTCCATCATGCCAAACGAGGAAGAGTACCGCTTGGTCCGTGAGCCCCGCTGGCTCGAACAGCGAGGCGCGATGGAGGGCGTCATCACAGGGCTGAAGAAGGAAGGATCAGAAGATCCTGAGCCTGGAGAGAATGAAGGCCGACCTGGCCAAGGAGCTCGGCCTTCAAAAGAAGCTCTCGACATTGGAGAAGACCCTATGGGCCGGCGGGGGTTTTGCGGCCGGCAAGGGGCTTGATGCCCTGGCCTCTCTCCTGAAAGGACGGCGCTGATGGTCACACAGAAAAACGGCAACGGAAACGGGAAGCTCAGGGAAAAACTCTACATTCTGGGGCTGACGGCAAGCCTTATCTTCATCGGCATTGACAAGATCCTCGTCCCTACCGTGAACTCGGGGAAGCTCGCTGATGCGGTGAACGCTCAGGCGCAGCAGATCGCCAGGCTCGAAGAATGCGTCCTCAACCTCCGGCCCCTGCCTACTGAAGTCGCCGGCCTGAAGGTGTCGCTTGACGGCCTCAAGAATCAGCTCGACCGGCTGGAGAAGAAGGTCGACGGTAGGAGGTAGCCATGCCTTATGAGATCAGGAAGCGGGACGGAAAGTATCACGTCATCAACAAAAAGACCGGCAAAGAGAAGGCGCGTCGGAAAGCCGGGAGAAGGCCATCGCCCATATGAGACTGCTCTATGGCGTAGAGCAAGGCATAAAGCCGAAGAAAATTTAGTTTTCGAGCTTGACAATCGCGCGGTCAGAGCCGACATTTTTATTTATGGGGCTTCTCTCTAGATAATCTCTGTGAAGGGGTGCAAAATGCATAAAAAGGTGGTTTTCTTTATAACCGGAACGTTTCTTCTCGTAGTATCTGTGTCCGTGCTTCTCCTGGTTGCAGATATTCCGTCTGGATCCGATTTAAAAGATGACCTCGCGCTCCAATCCGAGGCTGTAAAATATGTACCAAGTGAGATTCTTGTTAAGTTTAAAGAATATCCAACTGGAGATATCGTTCAGAGCCGAGCCCTTATAGAAAACGTAATCAATTCAGTTCAGGGGAAAATCAAGACCTTTCATAATAATGAAGTTTACACATTCAATTGGAATCCCTCAGTCTTTTCCCAAAGATCATTTATTGGAGATCCATACTTGTTTCGCATCAAGATTCCTGAAGGAATCGACATCGATTATGCGGTTTCGAACCTTAAGGTGATTCCCTATATTGAATATGTTGAAAAGCACGGCGTTGCTCGTATGTGTTCTACAGAACCCAATGATCCAGAATTCTACAGACAATGGGCTCTGCAGAACATTTGCGCTCCCGAGGCATGGGATATCTCTACGGGAAACCCAGAAGTTGTTGTTGCGGTAATTGATTCAGGGGTAGATTGGAGCCATGAAGATCTTGCAGCAGACATCTGGACAAATCCTAACGAGACTGTAAACGGATACGATGACGATGGAAATGATCTTGTCGATGACATACACGGCTGGGATTTTTACAATAATGATAATGAACCGGAGGATTTTTATAGACTAGATTGTAGTAATCCTTGGCATGGAACGAGTGTAGCTGGCATTATAGGTGCCGTTGGGGACAACGGTGAAGGGATTAGCGGAATATGTTGGAACGTTAAGATTATGCCAGTAAAGGTATGGCATCAATGTGATTGGCCAATAGCAAATTTCATTAATGGTGTTGATTATGCAACAATGCAGGGGGCATTCATATTAAGCAACAGCTGGTTATGCGCTAACAGCTCGGCTATGCTAGAAGCCATAGCGAGAGCAGGAAAAAAAAGCAAGTTGTTTGTATGTGCCTCGGGAAACGACAATACGGATATTGAAAAAATTCATAGGTGGCCGTCATTTTGGACTCTTGAAAACATCCTCTCTGTCCTTGGCACTACCGATTATGATAATAAAACGCAAGTATCGAACTACGGCAAATTATCCGTTGATATCGGTGCCCCAGGAGAGAATATTTTAACTACCAAAGGTGATCCAATATATAAATATAATCCATTTAGCGGTACTTCTGCGGCTGCTCCGCATGTTTCCGGAGTTGCAGCCCTGGCGCTAGGAGTTTGTCCAGGCCTTACATCCAATAGGCTTAAGAACCTCATCATCCAGAACGACGATAATAGGGAGGCACTAGAAAACTTATGCGTATCCGGAGGTAGGGTGAATGCTAATAAGGTCCTGGATGGCTTGGGGGGTTCCTATCCTCCTAATGCGCCGTCCAATTTGGTGGCATATCCCACGGCGTGGAATACGATTCGACTTGTCTGGGCCGACAACTCATATAACGAACTTGGATTTGAGATACAGCGCAGAGATGACCATCAAACATATTTTATTCATGATAACTGCGCAGATATGAACTCAACCTCGATGGCAGTATTTCGGGATGAATCCATAGATACTACAGAGCAAAGAACCCATTACTATCGGATTAGATCAACCAACGGAGCCGGAATCTCCGCCTTTAGTAATACGGTTAGCGCGTCGATACCCTATACTGTACCCAACTCTCCCACAGATCTCCAAGGTCAAACTCCGACTTTCCCGCCGCTAGTAGAAATTTACTGGTCTGACATTGCTGTTAATGAAAAATATTTTTTCGTTGAACGAAGAATCTCGGGATACGGATGGTGGGAGCAAATCGCAACTCTTGGTGGTGATGTTAATATATATAACGATCCTGATGCAATGCCTGGCAACACCTATGATTATAGAGTCAGAGCATGGAATCCTCTGGGATATTCCGGATATTCGAATATCAAGACGATTGAGGTAATTGCGTATTGACCTCTTGCTCTAGGAGACTTTTTATGCACAAGACAAGAATCAGTTTCTTCACGCTAATATTGTTGCTTTGCCTGATACCAGGGTCGAGCTTCGCAGACAGCAAGTGGAGCATCAAGTTGCAAGGGGGATGGGCATACATTTCGGGCGGCGATGTGAATCCCGGGACCCAAGGGTTCTTTGACTGGGGAAAGACAACCTACCCTCCCCCGGAAGGAGGAGCGATCGAAGGGGACTTCTCCCCCATGCATCGAGGTTATGAGATCGGCGGAGATATTATCTTCCAGCTCACTCCATCGATTGGCGTTGGAATCGGCGTTGGATACCTGGCACTATCCACCGATTTTAATGACCAAGATATGTGGATTGATTGGACCGTAGGGGGGGAAGCCTGGCATGTGTTCTATTTTCGGGAAGGAACGGAGCTGGAAGCCCTACCGATTCGTTTGAGCTTGTTTTTAACCCTGCCCATCGGCAGGAAGGTCGATGTGACAGCAGATGCCGGGCTCTCTTACTATGCTCGAGCAAGGTATTATGCTGAATGGATCGCTATAGAGAGCGTTGTGACCACCATGAATCCATGGCAGACGTTCACTACGACTGCTGACAAAAAAGGAGTTCCGCTTGGTCTGCAGGGAGGATTGGGGATAGAGTACAGAATATTGCGGAATCTCGGTTTCTTCATGGAGGCCAGAGGACGCTGCGCGCGATTCCGAGGTCTTGAAGGGACGACCACCTCAGTGGCGGGAGAATTGTCGGGGGGACTCGTTCCCGAGTTTACCGAAAACGGGGCGCTATTCTACGACGAAACTCCAAACCTGCCTGGAGCGCCTCGACTGATCATGGTCCAAAGCGCGCCGGACGGGGAACTTCACCGAGCGGTCGTCGACTTCAGCGGCGTTAGCCTGGGGGTAGGTTTCCGGATCCGCCTGTAGCCCTCTGATTCCGCGCGATACCCCAATCAGGACCGGAGCGATACGGAGGGGCGGTACTGGGAAGATCTCAGGAAAGAGCTCTTCCGGGATATTTCGCAGAAGTTGGGCTCCGGCGAGCGATCAGCGGACGAAAGCCTTCTTCCCGGCGTAGACGGCGTTCGAGCCGAGCTCTTCTTCGATCCGCAGGAGCTGGTTGTATTTCTCGACCCGTTCGCCCCGGCACGGGGCGCCCGTCTTGAGGTGCCCGGTGCCCATCGCTACCGTCAGGTCGGAGATGAAGCTGTCGACGGTCTCGCCGCTTCGGTGGGAGACCATGGCGCCCCATCCGGCCTTGCGGGCCATCTCGATGGCCGCGACGGTCTCGGTCACCGTCCCGATCTGGTTGAGCTTGATGAGGACGGCGTTGGCGGCGTCTTCGGCGATGCCCCTTTCGATCCGTTTGACGTTGGTGACGAAGAGGTCGTCGCCGACCAGCTCGGTCGTGCCGCCGATCCGCTTGTTCAGGAGCTTCCAGCCTTCCCAATCGTCCTCGGCCAGGCCGTCCTCGATGACGCGGATGGGGTATTTCCCGATCCACTCCTCATACATCGCCACCATTCCCTCGGCGCCGATCTTGCGGTTCTCGGTCCTCAGGTTGTAAAAGCCGTCCTCATAGATGCTGCTGACGGCCCCGTCAATGGCCAGGACGATGTCTTCCCCGGGCCTGTATCCGGCCTTCTCGACGGCCTTGAGGATCGCTTCGACCGCGTCGGCGTTCTTCTTGAAGGCCGGGGCGAAGCCGCCCTCGTCCCCGACGCCGGTCGTGAACCCGGCGTTCTTGAGGACGCTCTTGAGGGCCTGATAGGTCTCGGCGCCCCAGCGCAGCGCCTCGCGGAAGTTCGGCGCCCCGACCGGGGCGATCATGAATTCCTGAAGATCGGTGCTCTGCCAGTTCGCGTGAACGCCGCCATTGAGGATGTTGAACATCGGCACGGGCAGCAGATTGGCGCAAGGGCCGCCGAGATATCGGTAGAGCGGCATCTTCGAGGAGACGGCCGCGACCCGGGCCACGGCCATGCTGACGCCGAGGATGGCGTTGGCCCCGAGCTTGGTCTTGAACTCGGTGCCGTCGAGGGCCTGCATGGCCCCGTCGACTCCGGCCTGGTCGAGGGCGTCGAGGCCCCGGACCGCCCCGGCGATGTCCTTGTTGACGTGTTCGACCGCCTTGAGGACGCCCTTGCCGAGATAGCGCGACTTGTCGCCGTCGCGGAGCTCGAGGGCCTCATAGACGCCGGTCGAGGCGCCCGAGGGCACGGCGGCGCGTCCGAACGAGCCGTCGGACAGGGTGACTTCGACCTCGACCGTCGGGTTGCCGCGGGAATCGAGGATCTCGCGGGCGTGGATTTTCTTGATGGGCACGGACATGGGATCCCTCCTGATCGGCTGGCAGGGCCATTCTAGCAGAGGAGCCCCGCGATTGACAACCTCCGGCGTCGATGTTAAAAGGGGATGAAAAAGGCGGAACCCATGGAGATCCTCCAGATCCTGCTCAAGCTCGTCCTGGCCATCGCGCTCGGAGGCCTCATCGGACTCGAGCGGGAAGCCAGCCAGAAACCGGCCGGCTTCCGGACGAACATCCTCGTCTGCGTCGCGTCGGCGATGATGATGAGCCTGGCGGCCCTCCTCGTCGAAGACAAGGGCGGGGGCCCGGATACGCTCGTCCGCATGGCGGCCGGGGTCATCACCGGGGTCGGCTTCCTCGGCGCCGGGACGATCTTCCAGGCCCGCGGCACCGTCGCCGGATTGACCACCGCCTCGACGCTGTGGGTCGTCGCCGGCCTGGGCCTGGTCATCGGGGCGGGCTATTACGTGCCCGCCCTCATCTTCACCGCCCTGGCCATCGTGACCCTGCTCGTCTTCGGCCGGATCGAGGAATCCTACCTGCGCAAGGCCCAGTTCCACTACGATCTCAAGGCCAAGGCCAGGCCCTACATCCTGTCGAGCCTGCGCAAGCTCGCTCTCCACCACGGCGTCCGGCTGGAGCGGCTGACCATGAAACAGGAGGGGTCGTCGTACCTCCTGGCCTTCTCCTTCTCGTCATCCGAAGAGAAGGAGCAGGAGTTCAACCAGGGGCTCCTCGAGCTGGCCGACATCGAAGAGCTGAAGATTGACTGAGCGTCGCCTCCTCCTGGCGACCGGGAACGCGGGCAAGGTCCGCGAGATCCGGAGAGCCCTGAAGGGCCTCTCGCGCGGCGGCCACGCCCTCGAGGCCGCGGGCCTCGACGGCGTCCTGCCCGGCCTGAAACCAGTCGAACGGGGCCGGACGTTCGAAGCGAACGCCCGGTCCAAGGCCCTCTTCTACAGCCGCCGCTGGCCCGGGCTGACCCTGGCCGAGGACTCGGGGCTCGAGGTCGAAGCTCTGGGCGGCGCGCCCGGCGTCCGCTCGGCCCGCTTTTCCACCCCCAAACCCTCCGATGAAAAGAACATCCGCAAGCTGCTGCGCCTCCTCGAAGGCGTCCCCGCGCCGGCCCGGAAGGCCCGCTTCGTCTGCGTCATGGTCCTCGCCGAACGGGGCTCGATCGTCGGGGAGTTCCGGGGCGAAGTCCGGGGCCGCATCGCGGTCGCGCCGCGGGGGCGGTCGGGGTTCGGCTACGATCCGGT
>Ga0105106_10004250_pt1 | contig 10224 bp, 2 predicted proteins | sample PPLLaktember2015_5_FD_79109 | JGI IMG/M metagenome (GOLD analysis project Ga0105106, IMG submission 79109) | Freshwater sediment microbial communities from Prairie Pothole Lake near Jamestown, North Dakota, USA - PPLs Lake P8 Core (1) Depth... | ecosystem: Environmental > Aquatic > Freshwater >... | reverse complement strand
GCCGATCCAGTCCTTCGCCGTTTGCCTCTTGTAGAACGTCTGTCCCCCCATGTCCTTGATGACCAGGCAGACATCGTCCCCGGATGAGAATGTCTTCGTGTAGACATCGAGCAGGATATCGATGCCCTTGCGTTGGATGGTGCCGCCCACGAAGAGGAATTTGAACGCTTTCTTCGTCTTGAGCGGATAAGGGGCGTTGTCGGGATTGAACAGACCGATGTCCACCCCGTTGGGCACGACAAACACCCGTTCAGAGGGGACGCCGCTCTTGATGTAGCAGTCGCGGACGTAATGGCTGGGGACCCAGACCTCATCGACGCGAGCGGACATGTTGCAGACCCATTCCCTGGGGATGCTCCCGAATTCCCAGGGCTGGATGATGACCCAGTGACCCTCGGGCGGGGGGGTGAAGTTGGGTGGCCACTGATGACGGACGTGCACGTCGGCGGGGCCGGAAAGGGGCTTTCTCGTCCTTTCCGCGATCGGTTTGAAACGGGGTTCGTCCTTCGGGGTGAACTGGTCCCGTTCATAGGGTACGATGGAAACCTCGCACCCCCCCTCGATGAGGCGCAGGCACAATTCCCGGTTGACGAGGGCAAGAGAGTGATGGACGAACTGGGAGCCCTCCCAGCGGATCTTCAGGTCCGTGACTGACGGGCATTCGTCCCGCCATGCGTCGTCGAAGGACTCCCGGAATTCCTTGAAATCCTTCACGATGGTGATCTCATCCCAGGGGTCGAGAAAAACATGATCGGAGGCATCCTTCCAGTCTTTCAGGTCGTCACCCCTCTGCGCGTGAAAGACAAACGTGTGAATGCCCGCCAGTGCCGAGAACGTCTTGCCCCACGAGTCGGCTCCGATGAAGAAATCACTGGCTGAAATCAGTTGCATCTGCTTGGAGAAGGAATAACTCCGTTTGTCGACGGCATTGCCGAGGCAAGGGTACTCGGCGGCTTCATCGGGTGTGCCGATGATGATCGGCCTTGCACCTTTCTTCTCCAGGTGCGAGAGCAGGCGTGCCCAGTCCCGGGTGCTCAGGGCATTGCGCTTGCTTCCCACCATTCCCTTCAGGCTGCCCCTCGGCTGGAGAGTCACCTGCCGGGGTGCCAGACGATTCTTCCCGAAGTTCACCGCCCATGCGGGTCGTTGCTGAATGCCGTACGCCTTGAAAATGTCGAGATCTGCATTCCATTCCTTGTAGTCGGCCGTTGTCGTGGGCGTCGCCCCGAGTCCGAGGCAGATGTCGGAGGACTTGAAAAATCTCCGGGCTATGTAATGCCAAGTGTAATTCTTCGGGAAGGGGATGAAGTAGACCTTCTTCAGCTTCGGAAAGGCGTCAAAGAAGGACCTCATCATACCCGTCGAATTCGAAACGCTGACGATCGTCTGTTCCGGGTCGCGATCGTAGAACGTTGACAGCAACAGAAGGGCATCGCCGGAACCGCCGAAGTGAACCTGGCAGGAGGGAAAGCTCGATATCAGGTGATGCATCCGGACGATTTCTTCCGGGCTGACCTCGTCAGGCCAGAAATGATCCGGCAGATAGGCATATTTGCCGTCTTCTTTTTCGATGAGGGTCTCGAGTTCGATCCCGTACAGGTCCTCTTTCCATGTTTTGAAAAACAGGCGGGCGGCCCTGGCATTGAGATCATCGATGACTTCCCGAGAGGTGCTGGATATCCCCTCGTGATGGATGACTACGCTTGCGGGCTCATAAAAGACACGTTTGCCGGCCCGGCGGGCCTTGAAACACAGGTCCGTGTCTTCGAAATACATCCCGTACCGCTCCTCGAAACCGCCGATCCGCCGGAAAAGATCACGCCGGATGATGAGGCAGGCCCCCGTAACGGCATGGACATCCTGCGGCACGTTGACACGGGGTTCGTCAGCAGATGCCCGAAGGTGTCGGTGCAGCGGCCAGACAACATAGGAAGGGTGGGCGTTTCTCTGGAACTGGATGCCGCAGTGCTGGACAGTCCGATCCGGATACAGGAGCTTGATGCCGAGAATCCCGATGGAATCATCGCTTTCGATACGTTCCAGTGCGTGATCCAGCCAGCCCGAAAGCGGCTCCGTATCGTTATTCAGGAAGACGAGATAGTCTCCCCCGGCGACATCGGCTCCTTGGTTGCAGGCTTTCGCGAATAGGAGATTCTCCGCGTTGGTCAGGACCTTGAGCTTCGGGTATTGCCTCATTGCCCCCTCGAGGATCTTCCCGGTCCCGTCGCTGGAGCCGTTGTCGACGATGAGGACTTCATGAATCTTGTCGAGGGGCGTGTTCTGATACAGGGCCTCAAGGCAGCGGGAGGTGAATTCAACCTGATTGAATACCGGGATGATGATCGACGCGCATCGATGAGTTGCTTGCGAAGGCAGGGTGCAACCTTCGGCCCTTCCGCCCTCTCCGATCGGTCGTTCGGTTCCCTGGCAGACTGGAGCAGGCTCGGCAGGAGAGGGCTTTTCCTCAACCATGCGTTGAAGGACCGAGAGGTTCTCTTCGGCCTGGGCATTACCCGGCTCGATGGACAACACCCTGCCGTAAAAGAATCGCGCAGGGTCGAACTGTTTTTGCGCGGCGCAGATGTTCCCGATTCGCAGAAGCGTTTCGATGTCATCCGGTTTGAGTGCCAGGGCCTTGTTGTAGAGGCCAAGCGCCCGTTCGAGATCTCCCGCCTCCGCGAGGTGCGCGTCGGCCAGGTCTCTCAGATACTCAATTTTTTCAGGGGCGAGATGAACGGCGCGCTCGAGATGGAAGAGCGCCTTATCCGGCTTCTGCAGAAGGCAGTAAAGGTTGCCGAGGTCGTCATGGGCTGCGGCATGGTCTGCGCAGGCCGAAAGCAGCGTCTCGAGCAGATGAACCGCCCTGTCCGTCCGGCCCCTGCGCGCCAAACAACGGGCCTCACGAACCAGGCTTTCGGGGTCGCGCTTCCCGGATTCCTCCGCCTTGGTCTCCAGGGCGTCGAACATTTTTCCTGCCAGATCGTTAGACGGGTCGATCTCCAGGACCCTCAGGTAACAATCCCGAGCCTGACTGAGGTCCCCGGATTCCGCCCGGATGTTTCCCAGGATCAGAAGGGTCTCTGTGTCCCGGGGATTGAGAAACAGGGCTTTTTCATAATGCCGGACCGCCTCTTCGGTCCGTTTCATCACCACATAGCAGTAATCGGCGAGGTTCTTCCGGAACGCTGCATTTTCGGGCTCGAGGGAAACGGCCTTTTCGAAGTGGTTCCGTGCTTCATCCCTGTCCCCCATCCCGTAGTAAAGGGTAGCCATGTTCCTGTGATATCGGGCATCCTGATCGCTCTCCCTCCGTTGTCTCTTGATGGGAAGTGCGCCAGCGGCCGGTTCGCCTTGCGGATGAGGTACCGCTTCGGTTTGTGTCCGGCATGGGGCCGTGGGGCTCGCTTTCTTTACGATGAATACTTGGCCGGAACAGACTTCCATCCGGTCGATACGCGATTCTCTCTGCGGGTTCCGTCCATGCATCGGGTGCGTGATGTCCCGCATGCCGCACTCATCGATGAGTTCCTTGACGAAACCGACCATTCCGGCAACGTGATTTTCGCCAGGTGTGTAGGATTTGCCGTCGGGAAACGAGTCCCAGTACCCCGTGCCCCAGTCTTCGATGACATAAAGGCCTCCCGGTTTTAGGTGATTCTCGAAGAGATGCCAGAAACTGATCCTCGTCAGTTCGCCGACATGAGAGGCATCGTCGAGGATGACATCAAACCCATCGGGCGCACACTCCCGACGAATGCGATCGAGAAGGTCCTTGTCCTGCTGCAAGCCTTGGTAGATACGAATGCGGCCGGTCGAATCATCGATGCTTGCGGCGTTTGCATCCAGCCCCACGATGAATCCATTCTTGAAGAAATCCCTCCAGAGATACAAGGAGCCGCCCCTGAAGACACCCAATTCGAGAAGGCGAACGGGGTCGTTGGTGAACGGGAGGAAATATCGTTCATAATTGCCGAGGTAGCGCGGGGACTTGTCCGTGTCGTACCCTGTTGCAACTAGCTTCTCAAGCGTTCTTGAATTATCTTTTTCGGTATTCTCATGACGGCTGCTGTCCGTCAGGAGTCGCGTTCTGACATGCTCACCGTTGTAGCAGGTCAGCTGCGCAGGGTCATGAAGGAAATTATGGCTTTCGTCCAGGATATGGTCATATTGGATATGCCAGGCCATGGACCGCTCTTTGTCACAGAACCGATTTTTTCTTTGTTGGAATACCTTCTGAAGTCCATGCTGCTGGCTACGGATCGGATAATGGCGATGAATGAACCGGACAGGAAATACCTTCCGGCCTTCAAAGCCGATATCGTGACCGCCGCTGGTAACCAGGTCGATCGGCAAGCGAAGGTTTTTCCATGCCTTCACCTGCCGGGTGTTGTAATCCTCGTACCCTTCGTAGTGTTTGAGGAACTCCCGGACGTCCGTGCCGGGCTCAAAGGAGTTGTCGATCGGCCTAAAATTCAGCAGCTCGAAGTCGATGGCGTTGTAACCCAGGCGGTCAACCACGTAAAACGCTTCCCTGAGGGTCAGACCCGGCCAGGGGGATTCGCGGAACTCATCGGCGTCGGCGTGGATGAACCAGTCGGCGTCGAGTTGCGTGGCGAGTGCGGTCTTTCTTTTCAGGATATCCCGCCAGATGTATTGCGACTTGTTTTCCTCCGCGTAGTGCGAGTCATCCGGAAATGTTTCGATGTGAAGGAGACCTTTTCCTAGCCAATTTGACGCTTCGCTCACGGTGTTGTCCGTGGACAGGTGATCGAGCAGATATACTGATATGCCCTGATGGATGAGATCGCCGATGACGTGGTAAATGACATCGCCCTCGTTGTGGGCGGAGATGATCGCCGTGACCTTGAATGTCTCCAAGGTCTTTTGGGCCTGCGTCTTGCGGACAAATGTTGTACCCGCTCGAGCGGTATCTCGGATGTCCTTTTGTTTCAGCTTTGACAGTGTCTCAAGATTCTCAATGGCGTTTACATTCCCCGGGTCCAAGTCGAGGACCATTCTGTAAAACCGTTCCGCGTTGTCGTATTGCCGGCTTGATGCGGCAATGTTGCCCCGTATGAGCAACGTCTCACTATCTCGTGGCGCAAGGTGCAACACTCTGTCGTAAATCGCCAGGGCTTTCCCGGTATCCCCTTCTTCGACGAGCAGAAATCCGGCCAGATGCTTCAGGTAGGGGATGTTGGCCGGTTCCAGGCTGACCGCCTTTTCATAGCATGCCCTTGCCGACGGACGCTCCTCCCTGCGTTCATGAAGCTGCCCCAAACAGAAATGGGCAAGTGCGTCATTCGGCCTGCCTTCGATACGCCGGTTGAAGATCTCCAAGGCCTCATCCAAGTATCCTTCCATCGCCAGCGACCTTGCCTCGGAACAGACACTGCCAGTATGCCTACTCTCGGCGTCAGCTCTTTCGGCGGCCTCTCGTCTGGCCCGTTCGGCGAAGGAGTCCTGTTCCGCCCTCTTGGCGGTGGAAATCTGCGTTGACGAGGACCGCCAGCAATAGAGGGGCTCCGGAAGGTTTGCTACCTTGCAGGACTCTATGAGCCGGAGCCAGAGTTCGTAGTCATGCGCATATTTGAAGGATTCGCTGTAGCCGCCTGCGCGCAGCAAAACCTCGCGCCGCGCCATGACGCTGCCGTGTACAAAGTTGTTGCCGCTGATAAGGCATCGCCGAATCGTGTCATCCTCCGTCTGCAGTTCGATTATGGATTCATGATGACCGGCTTCATCGATCTGGTACGCGTAGCTTCCGACAAGGGCGTAATCCGGATGCGACTCCAGAAAGCGAAGCTGGGTTTCAAGACGGTGGGGCAGGGAAATGTCATCGGCATCCATAATCGCGATGTATGTCCCCCGTGCAGCCGTAAGGGCTTTGTTTCTTGATCCGGCGGGTCCCAGATTTTCAGTGTTCTTAATGATCTTAATTCTCGGATCGTCATAGCGGCTGAGAATCGCGGCGGTTTCGTCCGATGACGCGTCATCAACGACGAGAAGCTCGAAGTTCGGGTACGTCTGTTTCAGGATGCTATGAATGGCTTCTTTGAGAAAGGCAGCCGCGTTGTGCGCAGCCATGATCACGCTGATGGCCGGGGATTCCGGATGAAAGGGGATGTCGGCGTCCCAGGAATTCTGGTAATACGTCCGCACCCTGTCATTGTGTCCCTTCAGATAGACCAATCCACGATCATCGATGAACTCGTATAGATTCCGGTCGATGACATACCGATAGAGTTTGCTGCTTGGAATTCCCACGAAGACATTATGCCAGGTCATGGTGGGGTTGATTTCCGAAAGGAGGGCATCCGTTGCGGCAAGGTCTTCTTCGGTTTCCTGAGGGAGGCCGACCACGATACTGGCAGCGGTCTTGAAGCCGATTTCGTTGCACAGCCTGAAGCTTGTTCTGATCTGGTCGACGGTGATCCCTTTGTGGAGTTCATCCAGGATTCTCTGAGAGCCGCTTTCAACGCCGAAGTAAAATCCTCGCGCACCTGCCTTGTGCATCAGCTCGAGGAGTTCCCTGTCGAGGTTGTCGACACGGGACTCGCAGGCCCAACGGATATCGATGTGTCTCTCCAGCAGAAGCTTGCAGAATTCGACGACCCGCTTCCGATCGAGCGTGAAGTTGTCTTCGCGGAAGTAGATGCCTTTTGCCCCGTAGTGCTCGATAAGATGTTCAATGTCGGAAACGATTCGCGCGGCACTGAAGCACGTGTATTGTTTGCCCCAAACAGCGCCGACGGAACAAAACGCGCAACGAAAGGGGCAGCCTCGGCTTGTCGTCATCGTGAACGTCGGCTTTTCGGGAAACCACAGCACGTCCCAGTTATACGGGAGTTTCGTAAAGAGATCCCAGGCGGGCATGGGGAGAGCGTCAAGGTCACGGATACGGGGGTATCGAACGACACGATCGTTGACCTTCCCTTCCACGATGTCGACGATCGCCTGTTCGCCCTCGCCTTGCACGACGTGGTCGACGAATGCCGGAATGGTGTCGAGGGCAACTGTAGTGTGCGGTCCCCCCAAAATAATTTTCCCATACCATTGACCGCAACGCCTCAGATGTTCGATCTTGTAGAGCATCCGTTGGGTGTCGCGAAAGCAGATCGTGCTGACATAGATGCCGATATAGTCGATACCGGTTGCCTGAAGATAACCCGATTCGAGAAAATCGCTGGGCTCCAGATAATTATCGATGAAAAACACATCATGCCCTGCGTTTCTGAGCATCGAAAGAAGGAAACCGACACCGAGCGGAGGTTTCTTTTCCCATGTCGAAAAGGGGGTTTGCGAAGGAGCCGCAGACGTGACGAGGAGCACTCTCTTGCTGACGTTCATTTGGCGATTATCCTTGGAGTTACAATGTATTAGAAGAGTCGAACCCATGCGCGCCATGAACGTCCCGCATTCCGGCCTTGCGACTTCGCTGAAGCGATCCAAGGAACGCAGGACATCCGACGACTAGGGTAAACGTCAGATATTTTTGCACGTTATGTGCCAGCGGGAGCGGTGCGAGTGAACCCGCCCCTGCGGTTGCTCCCTGCGATCAGCCGTGGTTAAGGAACAGATGGATGAGCCGCTGCTTGCATATGCGGGAGGGGGGGTAAGGATATCCGCCGTGGATCCGCAAAGCCAGATGGGTAACAGAGCGGCAGGTTGAAAATCGGACGTTTGTCAGCCTGCCTGGAGGTGATTCAGGAGGGTCTGGGCCTCGGCGAAGGCGGGGTTGATCTTCAGGGCCTTTTGGATGGATTCAACGGCCGGTTTCTTTTCTTTTTTTGCAGCGTAAGCCCGGGCGAGGTTGTAGAGGATGCCTTCGTCGTCGGGGGCGACGGAGAGGGCCTTTTTGAGCTCCGTGACGGCCTTCTCGAAGTTGCCTTCCCTGCGGGCCTGGATGCCCGCAGCGTTGTAGGTCTGCAGGATGAAGCTCAGGAGGTCCTCGTTCGTTCCGATGAGGGCCCGGGCCTTTTCGTGCTCCCCCTTGTCGATGAGCCGCATGATCATGAGGGCCCGGTTTTCCTGGCTTCCCTCCTCGTCGGCGAGTTTCCGGGCGATCTCCTCCTCGGAGACGCACACCAGCTGCCGCACGAAAGAGAGCGTCGTCTCGTTTTCGTTTTCCTGGAACGTGACGGGGCCGAAGGTGTTCTTGAAGGCGGTGCTCGCCATGAGCTGCCGCTGAAAATCGTTGATGCCTTCCTGCAGGTCTTTCTCGTCCTGGGGAAGCATGCGGGTGACGACCATCCTCTCCATGGCGTCCTTGAAGCCGGCAAGGCAGGAATAGACGTTTCCCTGGACGAGAAACTTCCGGCAGTTTGCCAGGGTTCTCGAAATCTCGGATGCCCGTTCTCTGACGATGGCTTCGTCCATGTCACCCCGAAAGGACTGAAGTTAAGAAGGGTTGAAGATCAGAAGTTAGGAAAAGAAATGCGAATCGAAGGCCAAGGGAATGAGATTCATTTTTCCGATCTTCCTCGCCTCCTAACTTCCTTACTTCATGTGTTCGACTCGGCCTGTTCCCGGACCGGCCCGGACGCCCCCTGTGGCACAGAATGTGCTAATCTCTTATCGGTAATCATGAAGGACAACTTGAGCGGGGGAAGGGCACGAAACAATCATGGATGACGGGGAAGGCGACAGGGCAGAACTGAACTTTGACGAAAAGAACTTCCTTTTCGAGTGGCTCGTCGAGAACAACAAGACGCTTACCCGGAAGAACAAGGAGCTCCTGGTCGAGAACCTGAAACTCCGCTCGCGGCTAGAGGAGCTGGAAAAGATCAACTTCGTCGACCCGACGACGGGTCTTCACAACCGCTGGTACCTGCAGCCGCGCCTCGAGGAGGAATTCTCGCGGGCGAGGCGAACGGGCGCGTCCCTTTCCTGCCTCTTCATCGATCTGGACAACTTCAAGGCCGTCAATGACCAACACGGTCACTTCATCGGTGACAGGGTCCTCCGGGACATGGCCAGCCTGTTGAGGGGTCTGTGCCGCAGGGAGGATGTGTTGGTCCGATTCGGTGCCGATGAGTTCGTCATTCTGCTGGACAGCGCAGGGCAAAGAGCGGCAAAGACGGCGGCCGAGCGCATCCGGGGCCGCCTCGAGGCTCACTCATTCAACTGCGGGGAGCAGGAGATGACCCTCTCGGTCAGTATCGGGGTGAGCACCCTTAAAAAGGAGCACGTGGCATCATCGACAGACCCCTGGGAGCTTGTCTGGACGGCCGACGGGGCCATGCATCTGGCCAAACAGAAAGGGGCCGGCCAGATTCACCGGCTCGACTGCCAGGGCCAGGGGCAGAAACCGGCGGAATCGGAGCGCGCAGCATCGTGAAAAAGGGGTCAGGGTACAGGGTCGAGGGTCCAGGATAATAGTTAATAATTTCAATAATTATGACCCCCGATCCCCCGCTTTCAATTCTATCTGCCCAGACTCCTGTTCCCTTGACTCTGATTCCTTGAATACGACCCTTCAATCCTGCATCTTCTGTCCTTTCCCTTTACCCTGAACCCTTGACCCTGGCCCCTTTCTTTTGTCCCCCGCCTAAAGTTTTTCCGTATCCGGTCGATAAAACAAGTGCAGTTGTTGCACTGGATTTATATGTTGCTATAGTATTGCGAACCAAACCCGAATCGAGAGGTGTTCCATGGCGAAAATGTTTTTTTCCACGTCAGAGGTGGCCGATCTCTTCAACGTCAACCGGGTCACCATCTACCGCTGGGTGAAAGAGGGGATGGTAAAGGGATACAAAGTGGGCAAGCATCTCAAGATCCCGCTGGTGGAGGTCGAGCGGCTCAAGCGGGAGTTCGGCTTCGGCGATATGCCCCTCGAAAAACTGCAAGGGGCGGACTTCGGTGCGGCGGAGGCCGGCAAGACGGCATCCAGGGGGCCGTCCCAAAAAAAACTCGTTATGGCCATCGACGACGACGAGAACATCCTTACCTTCATCCAGAACGCCTTCGAGGGACTGGGACTCAACAGGCACTGCACCCTGAAGACCTACGCGAACGGGCTCGAGGCGGTCCTGCACATCGGCGAGGAGAAGCCGGACCTCATCCTGCTCGACATCGTGATGCCCAACCTCAACGGTCTCGAACTTGCAGAAAAGATACGCAACATGCACCGCGACATCACGATCATCATCCTGACGGGGTACCCGGAGTATCTCACCGAGGATGAGCGGGGCAAGTTCCTCGACTACATGACGAAGCCCGTCG
>Ga0105106_10004249_pt1 | contig 10225 bp, 9 predicted proteins | sample PPLLaktember2015_5_FD_79109 | JGI IMG/M metagenome (GOLD analysis project Ga0105106, IMG submission 79109) | Freshwater sediment microbial communities from Prairie Pothole Lake near Jamestown, North Dakota, USA - PPLs Lake P8 Core (1) Depth... | ecosystem: Environmental > Aquatic > Freshwater >... | reverse complement strand
GGCATGCCGGTCGAGATGGTCACCCGTCGTCTTCGTCAGGACGGCGACGAGCGCGGGATTATTGTGTACGGGTATAAGTTTCGTCCGGCTTTGGCGAGTGCTGGAGTGTAAGCCCTGACCAAACCGACTAAAAGAGCCTGCCATCTGGCAGGCTCTTTTAGTCGGCGGGCCTATGCTATAATCAGAGTATGGATATGCAGGAGATTAGGCTGAGCACAGATCAGATCAAGGCGTTTTGCCAGAAGTACCATATTCGCAGACTGGCCTTTTTTGGCTCGGTGGTGCGGGATGATTTCAGCCCACACAGTGACGTTGATGTGCTGATCGAGTTTGAGCCCAGCCATATCCCCGGGTACGATTTCTTTCTGATCGAGGCTGAGTTGTCTCACTTGTTGGGGCGCAAAGTGGATTTACAAACTGCCCAGTTCCTCAGCCCTGAAATCCGCCAGTCGGCTCTCTCCGAGGCAGTAACCGCCTATGAGCAAGCGTGATCCCCAAATCGCGCTACGCCAGATTCTCGTCCACGCCTAAGAAGCCGTAATCATCACCCAGGGGAAAACTCGCCGCGACCTGGATCAAGACCGGCTGCTCAACCTGGCGCTGACCCGCTGCTTGAGATCATCGGCGAAGCAGTCAGGCGTGTGCCGGAGGAAATCCAAGCGCAGTATCCAGACCTGCCCTGGCTGCAAATGATTGGAGCGCGCAACCGCCTGATCCACGGCTATGACAACGTGGATTTCGACATCCTGTGGACGATCGTCGAGAACGACCTGCCAGGCTTGATCCGCCAGCTCGAAAGCATCCTTGACAGCGACAAGGCCATCCGTTAACTTACCTCGCCACCCTCACCCAGCACGCGCGTTACGAGTCTGATGTACTTGAATAAATTTCGTCCGGCGTTGACAGGCCAATGGGGCTGGTCGATTTCCTCTCTCAACAGTTGGTGTTTTACGGCCACATGCTCATCTCGTAATGAAAATCCACTCCAGCCTGGGATGCAGTAATCTACTTGAAGTCAGTGTCCAGGCCAACCATCAAACGGCTGTCCAGATCCTCCAGGCGATCCACTTCACGGTTGGCGGCCGCCCGAGCAAATACGATGCCCGGGTGCCGAGAACGCCGTGCCCGCGCCAGCACGCTCAGACCGGATGGTTCGTTACGCTTTTGCACCTCCTGCACCATCTGCTCGCTCTGCACATGGATCTGGGCAAGCCCTGGCGCGCCCTCACCACGCAGGTGTACATCTCCTCCGGGGTAAGACCTTCGGCGTAACTGTGACGCACGATGAACGGTTTGCCGTGCACATCCGTCACCACGCCGCGTACCCCCACCACCATCGCCAGCGAGCGCCGATTCCAGGCGCTGGCGCGCGCGTCCAACAACTGCGGGCCAATGTGCAGATCCTGGTAGTTCGTCGAAGCCAGGATTTTCTCTGCCAGCTCATCAGCGTACACCTCCCAACGCATCGTGGCGTTACCATCCGGTGCGGCAGGCAGCTTCTCATCCGACTGGATGAACGGGCTCATCGAGGCGCCCGAGGCCTGCACCGCCGCATATCCCAACTGCGACAGGCGCCGGAAGGTCTCCAGCATCCCCGCCACACCATCTCGCTCCAGGATTTGGCTGACCAGGTCTGCCAGGCCAGCCTGAGTGAGGACAGGCTCAAGAGCAGCCTCATCCACACCCGCCAGGCGGGCAATCTCGCCCCGACCTTGTGGGGTCAGCGAGCGCCAGGCCAGTCCCCAGATCACTTCCGGTGGCGGTAGCAGCGTCTTGACCAGTGCGGGGTGGTGGCTGATCTGCCCGGCCACCGAAAGCAGTTCTGCGGCTTCCCTTTGGGTCGCCTCGCTCAGCGGCAGGTAGAAGGCCGCCTGCGGTGTGTGCGCAGGTGATTGAGCGCCAGGTTGGTGGCGATGCGATACAGCCAGCCCTTGAATGAACCCTGTCTGTTCCACTGCCCGGGGCGCGTCCAAACCCGCAAAAAAGTCTCTTGCAGCAGATCTTCAGCAGCAGGCTCATCGCTCACCATATGGCAGAGGTGGCGGCGGATACTGGCCGCGTAACGATCATAAAGCACCTCAAACGCCCAGGCCTGCTAATTCTGGATACTCTCGATTAATGCCTGATCGGGTAGTGGGTTGTTCACTTCCGGCTCTACTTTATAAGACACCGTCCGCCCAAAAACGGTTCAAATCAAATGGTTGATCGGCTGCTCAGATGCCTGTGAGGTAGCCAGAATCAAGCCACTCATCACTTGATTGTACTGCAGCAGGCATCACTGAGAGCATAGTATCTCAAGGGAACACAAACTATGGCCTCCGCAAGGCTGAAACTGGCGCATGGACGGTCAGTGTGGCGGGGGAGGAGTGGATGGCGCTGGCTATATGTCCCTACCTCGCCACCTACACGGAACGCGCGCGGATCGTATTAATAGTACGGGAATAAGTTTAGACCTATGATGACAAGAGCTGCATGATTGATTGTGGTTGATAAAGCGCTCTCCACATCTGGAGAGCGCTTTTTGTTGTACCTTTACATCTAGAAAGCTTTTATTCAGGCAGCCTGTCCCTTAAGTATTGATTGAGGAACATCTTGCGGATGAAAGGCTTGAAAGGGTCGAACTGGAGGTGCTGTTGGACAAATTCGGGGGTCATGAAATTGATCTTTCCCCAGTGTGCCTTGAACGGAATCCCGGATAGCTGCAGAAAGTCCCACAAGCCCTTCAGGTGAGCCATCATCTGTAGTCTTTCCTTGTCGTCGCCAATGACCTCGGTCAGGTACATAAAGTTGAACTTGAGGATGTACTCAAGACCAGGCCAGTTCCATGCCGACATGAAGTAGTTATCCGTTTTGGTCAGCTCGATTTCGATCGGCAGGTTTGGCCAGCCGTTTTTCTCAAAGTATGTTTTGCAATGCTCTAGAAGGATATCCAGGTCGGCCGGGTTGAAACTCCATTCCGCCATGGCGACGTGGAGTGGCGAATAGCGGTCCACCGGTAGCATGTTGCGCAGTGGGCCGCGCGCAACGACCTCGCCATAGGTCAACGAGAGCGCCCGGTAAAGCAACCGCATGGGGTTATCCAGTAAAGGGCCTGTAGTTTCAAATTTATCCAGCGCGCGAAATACCGCTACGAGAATATTTTGCGCCTGGTCAGCCGGGTAATCCCCGCTGGGATCGGCAGAAGGGATCTTTTTTGCCATCCATACCAGTCCCTCATTGGTGTCGGGAAGCCAGTCAATGCGCCAGAAATCGTATTCCTGGGATGTCTTGCGGATGTCCGCCAGGACATCTTTGAGCTTGAGGATTTTCTGCACCGTTTCGAAGTAAACCTGATCGATGAGAGCGAACTGCACTTTGGTCAGAATTCCGATCGCGCCCAATGAGCATACAACTGCCTGGAAATCCGGATCTGCTTTACCCACCCGTTTTTCGACCACCGCGCTGGTTGCTTCATCCACACTGATGTACTCGATCCAGTTCACCAGCTCGTAAATGGTATGGTGTGGGGAGGCCGGGGCAGTGTTGGTAGAGATGATCCCCGCCAGCGTCTGTCGGTCGGTACCGCCCGTCGCGCTGATCGATTTTCCCTTCTCGCCCAATGCGCGTAAAAATTCGTGAAAGTGCCAGTTGGCGGAAACCGTCACCACCGAATGGTCGGCGTTAAATTCGATTGTTTGGGGGATATCTTCTATATCAACAATCACCTCATTGGCGAAGATGTCCGAGCAGGAGTGCAGCGCGCCAATTATCCTAAGACTGCGATGCTTGAAGAGATTGCTATGCATCACCAGAAGAAAGGCTTTAAGCTCGTCCAGGCTTTGGGGGCGGAAATACAGCTTGGGCTGGAAAGATACGACATGAGCCCAATCCTGAATTTTGGGGCCTTCATAATACTGTTCACGCTGATTGCCGACAACCGGGTTTGACATTATTTCCCTCATATATATAAAGAAATTCGTTGTAAGAGACCCTTTCGTTATTATTAGGATTATATCCTCTATAACGTTGCATAGAAGCGATCACTGTCCACTTTTCCCATTGACCAGACCCTATAATGATATAATTCACCTTATTAGGTATATAAACTGCTTATTTGCAGTTTATCCATTTTCCGCCCGATGCCGTCCACGCGTTCAAGAACGGACCGACACCCGCAAAGCTACTCGCCACATTTTCCCCACCAGGTATCGAGTAGTTTTTTCAAGCGGTGGGTGTACTTGTGGAGGATCGCTTAGCTCCACCTCCCCCAGTCACGGCGGAAACTATTGCACGCTTTATGGCAGTTGAAACCACTTGCTGGAAAAACCACCTTGAGACACTTCTTAAATTAGAAAAAGGATTAACAAATTAATATGACAATCAAAAAAACTACAGCCAACACAGTAGATGAATATATTGCCCTCTTTCCAAAAGACGTTCAAGAGATCTTGGAAAAGGTTAGGACAACTATTAGAAATGTAGCGCCAGATGCTAAGGAAATTATTAATTATGGAATCCCAACATTTACACTAAATGGCAATTTGGTCCATTACGCGGCGTTTAATAACCATATCGGTTTTTATCCTACGCCATCCGGGATCGATAAATTCAAGAATGAGTTATCTGCTTATGATGGTGCGAAAGGTTCTGTAAAATTTCCGTTAGACAAACCTATTCCTTATGCCTTGATCACTGAAATTGTAACCTTCCGGGTAAAGGAAAACTTGGAAAAAACAAATCGGAAACGGAAAAAGTAAAATGAAAAAGATATGAAAATCTCCGGAATACAGGTCCCAGACATAATATAAATCCCACGATTGGGCTGATCATCAAAAACTCAGATAAGGAGCACTAAATGTCAACAAAAATTTTCGTCAACCTCCCCGTCAAGAACCTCAACCAGACGGTTGATTTTTTCACCAGTCTTGGCTTTAAGTTTGATCCACGCTTCACTGACGAGAATGCTACCTGCATGATCATTAGTGAAGAGAACTATGCAATGCTGTTGGTTGAGAAATATTTTAAGACATTTACATCAAAGGAGGTGGTTGATGCGCATAAGTCTACCGAAACCATAATCGCGCTCTCCGCTGATAGCCGGGAGAATGTAGATGAGCTGGCGGACAAGGCCTTGCAAGCCGGCGGAAAGATTTCCCGCGCACCTGAAGACCATGGCTGGATGTATGGGCGCAGCTTTGAGGATCTTGATGGGCACATCTGGGAAGTGTTCTACATGGACATGAGCGCGTTTCCGGGGGCAGGGTAATTACCTTCTCACTCCTGTTTTTAATAAAACACCCCAAATTTCAGTTTGGGGTGTTTTCTGTAATCAAGTTTACCCAGCAGTGGGGACTGTGCTTCCGAAGGCCAGTGGTACAATAACTCCCGGTCTAAAGCTCATCACCAGGCAGCCCAAGGAAGCTCATTTTGAAGAAAATCCCCAAGATTGGTCTGCTCCTTCTCGCATACATCGCCTTTATCGCCCTGGGGCTGCCGGATGGCCTGCTGGGGGTTGGCTGGCCTTCCATCCGGGCCGATTTTTCCATTCCGCTCGATTCGCTCGGTATGCTGCTGATCGCTGGCACGATGGGATACCTGACATCCAGCTTTTTCAATGGGCAGTTGATCTCACGTATGGGCGTTGGCGGGCTGCTGGCTGCCAGCTGTGGGCTGACCGGGGCGGGTTTGATCGGTTACACCCTGGTGCCCAGCTGGTGGATGATGGTGGGTCTGGGAGTGGTGGCAGGTATAGGAGCAGGGGCAATTGATGCTGGACTCAATACTTATGTGGCAGCCAACTTCGGCGCAGGGCTGATGCAGTGGCTGCATGCCAGCTATGGCATCGGCGTCACCCTGGGGCCGATCATCATGACCATGGCAGTGAATAGGATGAATTCCTGGCGCCTGGGTTATGACACAGTTGGCATTTTTCAGTTGATCCTATCCGCCTGCTTCCTGCTCACACTGCCCATGTGGAAGCAGGGCGAGCGCCACCCCGGCTCTGGAGAACCACACAGGCTGACCGATTATAAGACTCCTGTTCTCGAAACCATTCTCCAGCCCAGGGTATGGCTGAGCTTGTTGCTGTTCTTTCTGTATACTGGGGCTGAAGTCTCATTGGGTGTATGGGTTTACACGCTGCTGACCGAATCACGCCAGGTATCCCCAGAGACAGCTGGCTTGTGGACTGGCAGTTATTGGGCGACATTCACTATCGGAAGGGTTATTGCGGGGTTGTATGCCAGGCGGGTGGGATTGCATACCCTGTTGCAGGGTAGCATCGCTGGAGCTTTGCTGGGTGCTGTCCTGCTGTGGTGGAATCCAGTGGAGATTGTCAGCCTGATCGGGGTTGCCCTGATCGGATTTGCCATCGCACCTATTTTCCCTGGCCTGGTCTCGGGCACCAGTCAACGGGTCAGCCCGCGCTTTGCCGCCAACACGATCGGCATGCAGATGGGAGCCGCCGGGCTGGGGGCTTCCCTGGTACCCAGCCTGGTAGGGGTGCTGGCTAAGAATATCTCCCTGGAAGTGATCCCGATCTGCCTGTTCGGGTTGTTCGCCGCATTATGGGGACTGTATATCCCCTCCACAAAACATAGTTAGATGAGGACGCTGCACAGCATGATCCAGCGGTAAGATTAACACAGGAATGGTTAACGTCTTCCTGCTATGTTAATGAAGAAATCCCAGCTCCAGTGGGATCTTTCATCCTCTGCCAGGGATTACACCACAACCAGCATAAGTATAGACCCCACCGTGATAATGCTGTTAATCATCCCTTATCGTTTTCCCGGCAGTATTTGATCCTCATTGTTTTTCCCTCAACAATTAATCAGAATCTGTGAAAACAACAACGGTGTTCCTGCTAAAGCCACTCACCCACGTAATCAGCATGCGCTGCTAGGTATGCATCCACCAGCGATTTGGCGCGCGAGTATGACAGAATCAGCGGATGGACCATCAATGCCTGAACCGCCATCGTGCGGTTATGCTCCTGGATCGCCTGCACAGTCAAGCGCTCATACAGCTTGACGGTCTGCATCAGTCTCAACTGCGGACCAGGCACCACGCCGATGGGCAGCGGGCGGATGCCATCCCGGCTCACCTGGCAGCTCACCTCGACCACATCATCATCCGCCATACCATCGATCGCGCCTTGATTAGGAGTGTTCAGCGCAGTGACCAGCGGGATGCCCTTCTCCAACGCCTCGATGATCGATAGCGCTACCCCTGCATAGCCTTCGCCTGCCTTCTCAGGGACCTCTGTGTCGAAAATCTGTTGGCGGTTGGCTTCTACGATGCTCATTCCACCATAAGCATAGTGCATGTAGGTTGAGCCGCGCCGTTTTTCATAACCAAAGAAAGCGCGCAGGGCTCTTTCTGGATCCCTTTCCACGCCGATTTCTTCCAGTTGGTCGATCAGCCGCTGGTTCAGCTCAACGATCTCCTCGCCGCGCGTCATGCCCTCATCGCTGATCGCAGCCATAGCCTTTTCTGCATAATAATAGTAATACAGGTATTCGTTCAGGTGCATTCCAATCTGGCGCACCAGCCCAGGCTCGAAAAGGCTCTGCATCTCACGCAAAAAGCGATCATCGGCAATAGCACGAGCCAGCAGGTCCTCACCATCCAGCCAGGCATGCCGGCACCACGAGAGATGATTTAATCCAAAGACTTCGGCCTGAATCCGGTTATTTTCCACACCAGCCCATTGGGCGATAGCGCCTTGCCCACCATTTGCGCCGTCACAGATGCCAATAGTGCGCTCATAACCGGTATTGCGCAGCGCCTGGGTGACCAGCCCGGCCGGGTTGGTGAAGTTGTGCAGCCACGCCCTCGGGCTGACCTGGCGGAGCAGCTCGGCATAATCCAATATTGTCGGGATGCTGCGCAGCGCCATGGCAAAACCGCCGGGACCGGTCGTTTCTTGACCCAGCACACCATGCCGCATGGCAATACGCTCATCGGTGGCACGACCTTGCTCGAAGCCGACGCGGACGGTGGTGACAACATGGTCGGCCCCGGTCAGTGCGGCGCGAGCATCGGTTGTTGCAGAGACGGTGAATGGATAACCCGCTCTGTACACCAAGGCTTTACACAGTGTACCAAAAAGCTCCAGTTTGTGCGGATCAATATCCAGCAAGCACAGCTCAGTCAGCCCGATTCGCTTATGCCAGCGCAGCAGGGTCATCACAAAAAGTGGCGAGCGCACCCCGCAGCCACCAATTAAAGTAAGCTTCATGGAGGCACTCCAAATATGTCATTGCTAGAAGTATTCAATTCGATAAAGCAATCTCCTCGTGTAGTCCGAGCGGCAATTTCATCTCTCCGCTCGGGATGCGGGAGTTTCCACTAAAGATACCTGTGCAGTTCCTCCAATGTCGGCACGGCGCTTGCTCCACCACACCGGGTGGTGGACAATCCCCCGCAGATATTCCCATATCGGAGGCAGGTATCGATCGGCTCACTATGCAGATGGGCAGCCAGGAATCCGGCGTTGAACGAATCCCCAGCTCCTGTGGTATCCACAACCTCCACTTGTATTGCCGGAGAATGCCAGGACTGCATCCCGGTTTGCGCAAAGGCACCCTGCGGTCCGCACTTGACGATCACCAATGGGCAGTACTCACCAAGACGGGCGGCGGCTATTCGGGGATCGGTCTCTCCGGTGAGCTGGCTGGCTTCGCTCTGATTAGGGGCGAAGATATCCACCATGCGTAGCGTCTCGGTCAGACCCGGCTCTCTAATAGTGGTAGTGACGTATTGGCAATCAGTGAAAACTCGCCCACCATGTTGGTGGATGAATTCCATTACCTGGCGGCATTCCGGTGAGCTATCGAAAGGGGCATTCACCACCCAACGTGGTCGCAACGCGGCGATGATTGGCTGCGGGGGTATGTCTGGCATTGGGTCTATGTAGCTGATAAACCCACGGTCATGGACGAAAGAAAACGACACGCTCACGATGCGCAAGGGACGTTCGAAGGTCTGGAAGAGACTGGTATCCAGACCCTCACGTTGTGTTTCGTTAAAGACGAACTGGCTGAACAGGTCGTTCCCCAGGCGAGCCATCCAGCGCACGTCCACACCCAGGCGGTGCAAGGCAGTGGTCATGATATAAGCTCCGCCAGGAACGAGGTCAAGTGAATGGCTGTAGAGATCGGTTCCCAGACGAGGTGGCTCGGGCAAGCCAGTGAAGATCACGTCGCAGAAATAATCACCCAGAATGAGCACGTCGCATTCAGACATAGGATAGTCTCTCTGGTACACGCTTACTTTGTCCGGCAACATCACACTTACGATATTGACAGCTTTCCCATTATATCAATCTCGTAGATAGACTAACGATGAGATAGATACTTCAATCAGCCCTACCTGTAATTGACGCTGGCTCAACAAGTAATATAATTGAAAAGTTATCGCAAAATCATTACCTATGACGTAATACTCAAGTTTATATCAAAATAGACAGTTTGGAGAATTCAATTGGAAACAAATACTAAAATCCTGGTGACCTATGCCAGCCGGTTTGGGGCAACCGCTGGTGTGGCCGAGGTCATCGGTAAAACACTGACCGAGCGTGGCGCGCAAGTGGATGTGCTGCCCATGAGCGAAGTCAAAGACCTTTCCCTCTACCGGGCAGTGGTTGCAGGCAGCGCCATCAACGGCGGAGCATGGTTGCCGGTGGCGATGCAGTTCATTCAGGCACACCAGGCGGAACTGAAGCGTAAACCATTCGCTGCCTTCCTGGTTTGCATGACCCTGACTATGCGCAATGGAGAGCAGTACCGCAGTCACGTGGCTACATGGCTGGCGCCGGTGCGGGCACTGGTAACGCCTGTCAGCGAAGGACTTTTCCCTGGGGCGCTGGAGATTGCCAAAATTCCAACCTTCAGCGACAGGTTAAAATTCCGTCTAAGCATCCTCTTCGGTGTCTGGAAAGAAGGCGATCACCGCGACTGGAACGCTGTCCGCACCTGGGCAGAAAGCCTTGTCCCGCTGCTGGGATGAGGTTCGGCTCAGAAAAAGAAGGTAAAGCGATGCGCCAATGCATTGCTTTACCTTCTTTTTCGGAAATATCCGGTACAATGGGGACATCTCACTATGCCCACCCCTGCCTCTATCCTCAAAGACACTTTCGGCTACGACACCTTCCGACCGCTACAGCGCGAGGTGATTGAAAACGTCCTTGCTCACAAAGATACCCTGGCAATCATGCCCACTGGCGGAGGGAAGTCGCTGTGCT
>Ga0105106_10004246_pt1 | contig 10226 bp, 6 predicted proteins | sample PPLLaktember2015_5_FD_79109 | JGI IMG/M metagenome (GOLD analysis project Ga0105106, IMG submission 79109) | Freshwater sediment microbial communities from Prairie Pothole Lake near Jamestown, North Dakota, USA - PPLs Lake P8 Core (1) Depth... | ecosystem: Environmental > Aquatic > Freshwater >... | reverse complement strand
TCGCGATTTCATCAGTAACTGAACCCAAAGCCTGCTCCAGAATATCTTTATCAAGAACGGCTGCGTATTCTGTCTTCTCAGTAGGCAGCGTACTTTTTTGCGGGATTAATTTCATGAAACTGCCGAATCCAAATCTCCGGAAAAACTCCAGCAGTTTATCCCACTCGGGCTCGCACAGTTTAAGCTCATTTACGGATATATCCAGCGGGACGTCCGGATGAATGGTCGCAAGTTCTTTACTGAGCCTTATGTTCTCGATGTTCTCAGACACAGCATTTCTTACCTTGGCATTTTTTATCTCGTGGTGCCTTGCTATCAGACAGTCGAGGTCCCCGAATTCCTTCAGCAGTTTAACCGCTGTTTTCTCTCCAATGCCGCGCGCTCCCGGGATGTTATCCGAGGCATCACCCATGAGAGCGATGATCTCGGGAAAACGCGAGGGTTCAATGCCGAAACGTTCGAATACGTCTTTCTCCTCTGTAACTTTATCTTTCATAGTGTCGTATAGTTTTATTGCAGGACTCACAGCCTGACACATATCTTTGTCCCCTGTTACGATGAAAACTTCGAGACCCTCTTTTTCCGCCTCTTTTGCAAGAACGCCCAGGATATCATCGGCTTCATAACCGGGTTTTGCGATCTGCTGTATCCTGAAAGCACTAATGATCTCCCTGATAACCGGGACCTGCCGTTTCAGGTCTTCGGGCATTCCGGGGCGGTGTGCTTTATACGCCTCGTATGCTTCATGTCTTTTTGTAGGCTCCGGAGAGTCAAAGACTATTGCAAAATAATCGGGGGCCTTCTCCCTTAAAATTTTCAATATCATATTAGTAAAACCATAAATGGCATTTGTGGGGAATCCGTCTGCAGCTGAGAGGTCCCTTATGGCATAAAAGGCCCTATAGAGATATGAATTGCCGTCGATAAGATAAAGTGTTGGCATAACGAGGCTTTAATTATACAAAAAAAGAATAAGTTAAGCAGGTTACGTAAATATTGAAGAGATAAATCCTGCACCCGGTATTGTTAATGCCGGGTTATTATGAATATAAATTAAAGATTTCAAGAAAAAAACCGATATTAGAACAAAGAGGTTAAATAAATTACAATTATTATAACTATTAAGTAACGGAGACAGCCCAGATATGAAGAGAGAGGAGTGTATGAAATTGATAAAGAAAAATTATTTATTCTTTTGCCTCATTCTTATAGCAGCGGTAACCGGGATTGCAGTGGGCCAGGGAATGCTGAAAGGCTCTTATATCATAAAATTCGTATTTGCAGCCGGAGGACTTCTGGTTGTGGCAATTCTTTTATTCGTGTGCTCGCGCCTTTTATCCGGGATAATGCAGCCTCTTTACAAAATAGAGCAAGTCCTTCATGACATGGCAAAAGGTGACTTTACCGATGCCGTTGTGCCCACAAATAATACGAGAGAAATGAAAGAAATAGAACATGCTTTTCATGAATTGAGAAATGGACTGAAGGATATGGTTGGCAATGTAAACAAGGGCATTATTCATCTGTCGTCAATGACCGAGAACATTTCCGCTGTTTCAAATGATCTCTTGAATAACACGGATACGAAAATAAATGAGACCAGAGAGGTCCTGAGTTCAATGTCAGAGATATCTCAAACCATAACCGATCTGGCTGCCGATGCAACAGGCCTGTCTGAGACAGTAGATGAGATTTCAGAGCTTGTATCTTACGGACAAGACACAAACAAATATACATTAACCTCACTGAATAATATTTCCAATGTAGTTGATGATACCGCCGAGACTATCAATACCCTCGGAAACAGATCAGGAGAAATTGAAAGCATAATATCTGTAATTACCGACATCGCCAGCCAGACAAACCTGCTGGCGCTGAATGCCGCTATAGAGGCGGCAAGGGCAGGAGATCATGGCAGGGGTTTTGCCGTTGTAGCCAGTGAAGTTAAAAAGCTTGCGGATAAAACCGCAAAATCAACTGATGAGATTACGCGTAAGATCAAATTGATACAGGGAGAGTCACGGTCGTCGGTGGAAAAAATAGGCAAAAGCAAGAAAGAGGTTGAAAAAACTGTTAAACTTATGACCGCAATTACTCAATGTTTCGATTCGATTACATCAACCACTAACAGGGCCGTAGAAGCGGCAAAGGGCATGAGTAAAAAGATCGATGGCGGAGCGACTGTGCATGGCGCTGAAAATATAACTGATTCTTTTGAAGAAACACGCAGCGAAATAAACAAATTAAAACAAACAACATCCGGTATCCCTGATATAGTTGAAGATTTAAAAAGGCAGATGGGCTGGTTTCAAAATGGAACAAGTGAGTAATCAGGGCTTGCGGCTGCTCTATCTGCTACGAAGAATAATTGCAAAACAACAGATTCGGTCAGATCAAAGCCATTTCAAGGCAGATTGCCTGCCGTCAGTTAAGTTTCTTGCAGATTAAAATGTTAATGATTTTTGAGAAAAAGCAGAATATAATCATAGAAACCTGTTTTATAGAAAGAACAGCGGCTCATTCATGGAAAATACTACTGTAATAAATGATCTTATAAAAGGCCTGCTGCATTGCACGCCGGATTTTATATACTTCAAGGATTTGAACGGCAAATATGTCGCAGTCAGTGATACGGTCGCAATTCATTTAAACAGCACTGTTAGTGACATTATAGGCAAATCGGATTCCAACTTCTTCCCCGAAGAGCAGGCTGAGGCGATGTTTCTTGAAGATAAAAAGATAATCGCGACAGGAGAGGCAGTTAAAGACAATATTGAGAGAAAGGTTTGTCCAAACGGATCACAATTCTGGGTTTCAGTGACCAAGACTCCCTGGAAAGACAGCTCCGGGGAAATTGTGGGTATTATCGGCGTGTGCAGGGATGTTACTGAAAGGATCGAAAGAGAAAAACATATTCTCGATATGCTGAGCATAGCTACTCATGATATACGGGGCCCTTTAAGTTCGATCGGAAGCATGATAAAACTTCTCATTCGCGGGGCCTTCGGTGCAATTGACGAAAGTGTTAAAGTCACTCTTTCGGATATTTCCGGCAGAATGATCCGCCTGGAAAAGCTATTGGGCGAATACCTGTGCAAATCTTCGATAATGAACGTTAAAATGCCGGAGAAGGAGTATCTGGATTTGCGGGAGGATATCATTGATCCCATTCTTGATGAATTTTTATCGGAAATAGAGGGAAATAAAATCAGAATAGACAACCGTCTGGGGGCCATCCCGGGTAACAAGATCACAATAAAGGCAAACGCGCGATGGATCAAGATCGTGTACAGAAATCTTATCCGCAATGCGATAAAGTATGCCGCTTCCGGACAGATCGCCTTCGGCTTCGAAGACAAAGGAGATCATTACAGATTAAACATTTATAACAGCGGGCCGCCTGTACCGGAAGAACGGAGGACCAATATTTTTGAAAAATTTGAGAGTTCCGACAGCACAGGTCTTGGTCTTGCCATCTGCCGGAACCTTATTCAAAAGCACGGCGGCAAAATGTGGTATGAGAACACCTGGGACAATCATCCTAATTTTGTTTTCACTATTCCCAAATAAAGCTGTCAGCTATACCTCAGCCCTATCTTATGGCCCCCCCTCCTGCCATAACCAGGAGTTCCCCCAATAATTAACAATCACCGGACGTAACTCCTTATGAAGGCAAAAGAAAATGAATTCAGGAAGTGGTCGAAATAAGTTTTAAGAAATGGGGGAACTTTTTGCAAGGTAAAAGCTAAAATAAGCATCGTCATTCCCGCGAAGGCGGGAATCCATTTTTTCTATGAAACGTATATGAAAGACTATGGAAGCTCAGACTGCCCTAACCACTTGATTAAATAATTATGAAAAGTTATAGTAACAAAATTTTATTTACTCTCATTTTAATTATATACATCGGAGGAAATACCATGTTTACACAGATAGCATTTGCAATGGGAGGTGCGCCGGGCGGCGGCGCAGAGCAGCAGGGAATAGGCGGTATGGTTGCATCGTTTCTCCCGCTGATATTGATCTTTGTCATCTTTTATTTTCTCCTCATACGTCCGCAATCCAAGAAAGCAAAAGAACATAAGCAACTACTCGACAACCTTAAGAAAGGTGACAAAGTCATGACCACCGGAGGCATATATGGGGTTATTGAAGACATTGACGCCAATGCAGTGGTTTTGAAAGTGGGCATTAAAGATGATTTGAAAATAAAAGTAAACCGCAGTTATATTGCCGGGTTAAGAAACGGGGAATAAGGGTTTTATGAAAAAGAAGTTTATCTGGCGTATATCTTTAATAGCGGCCGCAACTATTTTATCCATATTATTTTTCCTTCCCTCTACATCTTTGGTCTCGTCCCTGCCCGACTGGTTAAAGAAATACGGGATAACACTGGGTCTGGACCTACAGGGGGGAGTGCATCTTGTCTACGAAGTTGACATTGATAAGACAGTAGATGTTACCGTAGAAAGAATTGCATCCAGCCTTACAAATACTTTTAAAGAAAAGAAGATCGTGGCAAAAGCAGAAAAACAGGGGTTGGATATTATCATATCTCCCGACAATGATCAGACAAAAAAAACAGTTCAGGAGCAGTTCCCGACCTTAATTTTGGAGAGTCAGTCTGAAGGAAAGGCTTTTTTCCGGATTGACAGCGCTGAGGTCAGCAGGATAAAAAACTCTGCCGTTGATCAGGCGCTGGAGACCATAAGGAACAGGGTGGACCAGTTCGGCGTTGCTGAACCTACAATTCACAGGCAGGCAAATACCGAAATTGTCATAGCGCTGCCTGGAGTGAAGGATACAAGACGCGCTATAGACCTGGTAGGCAAGACAGCGCTCCTTGAATTCAAGCTCCTTGATGATGATTCTCCTCTCGCAGCACAGCTTCCCGGCACCGTCCTTCCCGGACAGGAAGAAAATATACTAAAACAGTATGCTTCCCAGATCCCTGAGGGAGACCAGATACTTTTCGGAAAAATACGGAACAGGGAAACACAGGCCGAGACAAAGTCTGTTTATCTTGTGAAAAAACAGGCCCTCTTAACAGGAGACTTTCTTACAGAAGCACGGGTCAGTATAGATCAAAGATATAACGAGCCGTATGTGAGTTTGTCTTTTGATGCAACAGGGGCCAAACTCTTTGAGCAGATCACAGCCAACAATATAAAGAAACGTCTGGCGATAGTCCTTGACGACAATGTGCATTCTGCGCCGGTAATACAGGACAAGATCGAGGGAGGCAATGCCCAGATTACAGGTTCTTTCGGAATGGATGAGGCTAAGGATCTGGCTATTGTACTGCGGTCCGGATCGCTCCCTGCTCCTCTCAAGATGCTGCAAAACGTCACCATCGGGCCGTCGCTTGGAAAGGACTCCATAGACGCAGGGATAATGGCCGGCATAATCGGCGCCTTACTTGTTATCGTATTCATGATCATATACTACAAACTTTCCGGCGTTATCGCAGATTTCGCCCTTGTGCTGAATATTGTTTTTCTTGTTGGCGCACTGTCAGCATTCAAGGCGACCCTCACGATGCCCGGTATTGCAGGTATAATTTTGGCGATAGGCATGGCTGTTGACAGTAATGTGCTTATGTTCGAAAGGATGCGGGATGAATTGAGGCTCGGGAAGACTCCGCGGGCCGCAATCGATTCAGGATATGACAAGGCCTTCTGGACTATTTTTGACTCTCATGTAACAACCCTGATTACCGCAGTAGTTCTTTATGAATTCGGTACAGGGCCCGTAAAGGGATTTGCCGTAACCCTTGGAGTCGGGGTTCTTATTAATCTTTTTACTGCGCTTATCGGAACCAAAACGGTTTTTGATCTGATCACTTCCAAACGAGAGGTTAAAAAGCTGAGCATATGATCGAAATTATCAGAAATACAAAGATTGATTTCATGGGCAAGAGATTCATAGCCCTTGGTTTTTCCGCACTATTGACAATACTCGGGATTGTAGCTGCGGTCCAGGTTGCAAGAGGGACCGCTAATCTCGGTATTGACTTTGCGGGCGGCACGTCTGTACAGATTAAGTTCAATACCCGGTTGGCGCTTCATGATGTGAGAAAGGCGCTTGAAGATGGCGGCATAAAGGAATTTGACCTGCAGGAACTGCCTACTGAGAATAAAGTCCTTATCAGCATAAAAAAGAGTGAAGCAAATATCGGAGACCTTTCCGGGAAAATCATAACTGTTCTGTCGCAGAAGTTTTCCCAGAGCAATGTGGTGGTGGATTCAACGACAGAGATAGGCCCCAAGGTCGGCGGCAAATTACGCAAGGACTCCCTTAATGCAATACTTGTTGCCACTCTCGGGATACTGATATATGTAGCCTTCAGGTTTCAGTTCAGATTTGGGGTTGGAGCTACTATTGCCACTTTTCATGACGTGCTTGCAATGCTCGGTATCTTTTATATCCTCGGCAAAGAGATTAATCTGCTCCTTGTAACTGCGCTCCTTACAATCGCAGGATATTCACTTACGGATACAGTGGTTGTCTTTGACAGAATAAGAGAAAACATGAAGACCAAATTCAAAAAATCCACCTTTGATATTGTTAATGAGAGTATCAACGAAGTGCTTTCAAGAACCATTGTTACATCACTTACTGTTTTCCTTACAGCAGCGGCCCTTTTTGTTTTCGGCGGCGAGGTGATCCATGATTTTGCTTTTGCGATTATGCTGGGTATAATCATCGGCACATATTCTTCAATATTTGTTGCAAGTCCTATTGTAATTATGCTGGGAAAGGACAAAGTACTTAAGAAAAAATAAAAGATTAAAGATCAAAAATTAAAATTGTTGAAGTAATAAGCAATTTAAATATAAATCTCCTTATTTTGCATTTTGATTTATAATTCTTAATCTATTCTATGCATCGCAACTGGCAGGTAAACAGGACCAACCCTGAATTTCTAAAACATATTTCAGACAAAGCATCCATCTCCCAGGTGCTGACCCAGGTGCTTGTAAACCGTGGTATCAGAGATATAGAATCTATTAAAAACTTCCTTTGCCCTTCGCTCGAAGGGCTTCATGATCCTTTTCTATTGCCTGATATGGATAAAGCCGTTGATCGATTGAAGACCGCGATCAGGAAAAATGAAACGATATTTATACATGGAGACTACGATGCAGACGGCATAACATCTACAGCGCTCCTGGTCAGTGCATTAAGAAAGCTCGGACTTAAAACTTTTTATCACATTCCCAACAGGATCACAGAGGGTTATGGAATAAGTAAAACAGGCATAGATAAGGCCAAGGCATGCGGCGCTGATCTTATTATAACTGCCGACTGCGGCATAAGTTCGGAGGGTGAAATATTGACTGCACTTTCTATGGGAATTGATGTTATTGTCACAGACCATCATGAACCGCCTGATAAACTACCCAACGCGACTGCCGTAATAGACCCGCACAGGAAAGATTCCGGGTATCCCTTTAAATATTTAGCCGGTGTGGGTGTTGCATTTAAACTCATCCAGGCGCTTAGACAGAGCATAGGGCCTGCCTACCGGACAGGCAGGCACGGAACACAGAACGCAGACCTGAAAGAATATCTTGATCTGGTTGCTCTGGGGACCATAGCCGATTCTGTTTCACTAACTGGTGAGAACAGAATATTTACAGTTTTTGGACTTCAGGAGATCAATAACGGCTCTTGCAGGGTTGGAATAAAGGCGTTAAAAAAAGTTTCGGTAATTGAGAAAAATGTAAGTTCCGTACAGCTCTCTTTCACTTTAGTCCCGAGGATCAATGCTGCCGGCAGGCTCGATGATGCCGGAGAGGTTGTTGAACTTTTTCTTGCTGAGGATGAAGAAAAGGCAGCTGCTATAGCAGAACTTCTCGAACAGCAGAACAGAAAGCGGAAAAAAATTGAAGGAGAGGTGCTTAAATCAGCCCTGAGCATGATAACACCTCATCAACTCGATAATGCGATCATACTGTCCTCTCATGATTGGCATCAAGGTGTTATCGGCATTGTCGCATCACGGATAGCGGATATGTTTTACAGGCCCGTATTTCTCTTTTCAGTAAAAGACTCAATTGCAAAAGGTTCAGCGCGAAGCATCCAGGCATTTCATCTTTATGATGCGATCGCTGAATGCTCTGACCTTCTGCTTGGTTTCGGTGGTCGCCGCCAGGCCGCGAGGCTCAGGATGCCGGTTGACAATTTGCAGGCATTTAAAAAACAGATGAACTGCATTGTTGAAAAAGTCCTGCATGCAGATGATATGATACCGACACTTAATATAGATGCAGCAGTGAATTTTTCTGACCTGAATTTTGATCTCGTTAAAGAGTTGAGCCTTCTTGAACCTTTTGGCGATTCAAACAGGGAACCGGTATTCGGAGCTAAAAACATAGAGATCGTAAGTCATAAAATTGTCGGCAACAATCATCTGAAAATGTATTTGAAGCAGGACAGGATAAATATCGATACAATCGGCTTTAGTATGGCCGATAAGCTGGGCAAGATCGGCAATAATGCCTCTGCTTTAGACATTGCCTTTGTTCCCTCTATAAACGAATGGAACGGCAGCAGAAATCTTCAGTTAAACCTCAAGGCAATCCGTCCGAGCAGTTAAACAATCCTGAAGGAGTGCAAAGCCGAAGCAATCTCTATTCAAGATTTAAGTTATAATGAAAATATGGCGGTATTGAGAGACATTAATACGGTAGATGCACTTGTCGACAGGGTTTTTTCATATAACCCTGAGTCAGATGCCAACCTTCTGCGCAGGGCGTATGCCTTCTCCAATGAGGCGCATTACAAGCAGAAGAGAAAAGGCGGAGAGCCTTATATTGAACATCCCCTTGCTGTTGCTGCAATCCTGTGCTACATGCGTATGGACACGAACTCTTTGGCAGCGGGGTTACTGCATGATACGATCGAAGACACCGACACAACGGTTGAAGATATTAAAGAACTTTTCGGCGATGATATAGCCTTCCTTGTCGAAAGCCTGACAAAACTGAGCAGGATGGAATTCAAAACAAGCGAAGAAGCGCAGGCTGAGAATTTCAGGAAGATGCTCATTGCAATGGCTGAGGACACGAGGGTTATAATTATTAAATTTGCGGACAGGCTTCATAACATGCGCACACTTGAATACCTCTCTCCGGAGAGAAGGCAAAAAATAGCGCTCGAGACCCTTGAGATATATGCACCCCTTGCAAACCGTCTCGGTATCGGATGGTTAAAATCGGAATTTGAAAATCTGAGTTTCAAGTTTCTTCTGCCCGAGATGTACGAACAGCTTGTCCAGAAGGTCGCAAAAAAGAGGGAAGAACAGGAAGGCTACCTTGATGAGGTCATCAAGATTGTTGAGGCCCATATTAAGGCGGTCTCTATTTCCGCAAAGGTTTCAGGAAGAGTAAAACACTACTACGGCATCTATCAGAAGATGCAGAAACAGAAGATACCTTTCGAGCAGGTATATGATGTGATAGCTATAAGGATAATTACGGATAGTCCATCCAACTGTTACGCGATCCTTGGACTAATTCATTCATTATGGACCCCTGTACCGGGCAGATTCAAGGACTTTATCGGGGCGCCGAAGTCAAATCTGTATCAGTCGCTTCATACTACAATCATAGGCCCCCGCGGGGAACGGGTTGAGTTTCAGATAAGGACAGAAGAAATGAACAGGATTGCGGAAGAAGGCATTGCGGCCCACTGGAAGTACAAGGAGGGGGACCATGCGGAAAAGCTTGACGAGAAGTATTTTGCCTGGCTAAGGGAACTTGTCAGGACCCAGAAAGAGACCATTGATGCAAAAGAATTCCTCAAAGAAGTGAAAGGAGATATTTCTCCGGGGGTTGTTTATGTATTTACACCTGAAGGCGATATAGTGGAACTGCCGCAGGATGCCACGCCTGTTGATTTTGCTTATAGTATACATACTATAGTAGGTCATCAGTGTATAGGGGCCAAAATTAACGGCAAGATCGTCCCGTTGAGGTACACTCTTCAGAACGGTGAAACCGTCGAAATTATCACTTCCCATGGACACGGGCCGAGCAGGGACTGGCTCAAGTTTGTGCAGACACAGCGGGCCAAGTCCAGGATAAAGCAGTGGCTGAAGATCGAAGAAAGAAAGAAGGGTCTGATACTTGGCGAAGAACTGCTGGAAAAAGCCTTGAGGAAATATAATCTGAGCCCTTCAATGGCAAAGTCAAAAGAAATTCTTGATATAGCCAAATCCC
>Ga0105106_10004245_pt1 | contig 10226 bp, 5 predicted proteins | sample PPLLaktember2015_5_FD_79109 | JGI IMG/M metagenome (GOLD analysis project Ga0105106, IMG submission 79109) | Freshwater sediment microbial communities from Prairie Pothole Lake near Jamestown, North Dakota, USA - PPLs Lake P8 Core (1) Depth... | ecosystem: Environmental > Aquatic > Freshwater >... | reverse complement strand
GGCGGGGACGAGCGGCGCTGGAAGTTCGACTACAAGGGCCTCCAGTTCAACATCAAGCGGAACTTCACCGGCAAGTGGGGCCTGATGGCCAACTATTCGCTGATGTGGCGGAAATACTACAAGCTGGCCTTCGACCCGACCGATCCCAAGCAGTTCGTCTACGGGTCTCCGAGCAACCTCGACATGAACAACTACGGGATCAAATGGGCGGTCCACCTCAGCGCCTTCTACCGGCTGCCCCTGGACTTCCTCCTCTCGACGTTCATCAGCGGTCAGGCCGGGATCCTCGTGGCCGACACGACCGGCGACTACGCCTGGGACGCTGTCGCCCCGACGATCACCCTGGCCAACGGCCGGAAGGTCACCAACATTTCCTGGCAGTCGAGGAACAGCTACTACGTCGGCAAGAAGTGGGGCGCCCAGGGCCGCTACACGGATGATATCTGGAGCGTCAACGCCCGCCTGGCCAAGGGATTCACGGTCGGCAAGTTCCGGGCCGAGATCGCCATCGACGTGTATAACCTGTTCAACTGGGGGAACTACACGATGTACGGCAACACCGACATCCGCCGGGATTACGCCGATTCCTCCGGAATCAACCAGTACAAGCGAATGGTCGGGCCGCAGAGCCCCCGGGCCGCGCAGCTGACGGTCAAGATCGAGTACTGAGCGGCGGAAAGGCTTCTGACCAAGCTTTTTGGGCGGGTCATCGACGGCGGCGGCGCCGGCGATGACCCGCCATTTTTTTAAACCGCTCCGGGCGGCGGGGTTCGCGAGAGCCCGACGGCCGCCGGATGAACCTCGAAGGAGAGAACATGTCCCATCGTCCGAACCGCATCGCACATTTCGTCCTGGCGGCCGTCTGCGCCGCAGGCTTGATCGCCTGCCAAACCGGCCCGTCGTCGGATAAGCCGGCGGCCCCGGCCGGGGCGCCGCCCACAGTCACGGCCGCGGAGGCCCAGGCATGGGCCCAAAAGACCCTGGGGACGCTCTCCCTCGAACGCAAGGCCGCCCAGATGATCTGCGCCGAGATCCGGGGCGAGTTCATCTCCCTGGACGATCCGCGCTATCAGAGCTGGCTCGGCCTCGTCCGCGATCAGGGGATCGGGGCCGTCGTTCTCTACGGCGGCACTCCGCACGACACCGCCGCGCTCCTCAACCGCCTTCAAAAGGCCGCCGACCTGCCCCTCCTTGTCTCCGCCGATTTCGAAGGGGGGCCGGGTCAGCAACTTATCGGGGCCACGGAATTCCCGGCCAACATGGCCCTCTCCGCCATCGGCTCCGAAGAGACCGCTTACGCCCTTGGGAAAGCCGGGGCGGCCGAAGGCCGGGCCGTCGGCATCCATCTGACATATTCTCCCGTCGTCGACATCCAAACCGACCCGGGGAATCCCGTCCTCAGCGTCCGCTCCTTCGGCGGCGACCTCGACCTCCTCGGCCGGATGGCCGGGGCTTACATCCGCGGCTATCAAGAGAACGGGATGCTGGCCACGGCCAAGCACTACCCGGGCCGGGGCGAGGTCAAGCTCATCGAAGGGACGGAATATACGATCAACGACAAACCCGTCGGACGCGTCGAAGCCGAGGATTTCCTGGCCTTCAAGAAGGCGATCGAGGCGGGCGTCGCTTACGTCATGAGCGAACACATCGCCGTCCCCTCGGCGGCCGAAGGCTCCGACCTTCCGGCCAGCGTGGAGAAGAAGCTGGCCACGGACTGGCTGAAGGGGAAGCTCGGCTTCCAGGGGATCCTGACCACGGACGACATGTGGTACGAGAAGGTCGTCAAGCGGTTCGGCGCGGTCGAATCCTGCCTCCTGGCCGTCGAGGCCGGACATGACGCGGTCCTCAAGCCGGCCGATCCGGTCGCCACGATCCGCGGCCTCGTCGACGCGGTCAAGTCGGGCCGGATCCCCGAAGCCCGGATCGACGCCTCGGTCCTGAAGATCCTGGCCGCCAAAGCCCGGCTCGGCCTCCATCTCGAGCGGTTCGTCGACGAAAGCCAAGTCGGGGCCGTGGTCGGCCGTCAGGAGCACAAGGCCCTCCTCCGGAAGATCGCCGACGAATCCCTGACCCTGGTCAAAAACGACGGGTACTTCCCCTCGACGGCGGAGAAGGTCGGCTCGATCGTCCACATCTCGATCCAGAGACGGGAGGTCGATCCCGCGCCCGCTCTCGTCGACGCGAAGATCAAGGCCGCCTTTCCGAAAACCCAGACGTTCCTCCTCGGCCCGACGACGGCGAAAGAGCGATACGAAGCGGCCCGGAAGGCCGCCGCGGCCGCGGATACGATCCTCGTCTCCCTGTTCCATGCCCGGACGGCCTATAAGGACAACGGGCCTCTGAGGCCGGCCGACATGGAATTCCTGAACGCGATCATCGCCGCGAAGCCCAAGTCGGTCGTGGCCATGTCCTATGGAAATCCCTACCTGGCCGCCGGATTGAAAAATGCCGCCGCGTTCGCCGTCGGGTACGGGGAGGGAGGATTCGGCGGTAACCAGATCGTCTATGCCGATTCCCTCGTCCGGCTGCTCAAGGGCGAGATCAAGCCCGCCGGGAAGCTGCCCGTAAACGTCTCCGCCGACTTCCCCATCGGAACCGGCGTCCGCTACTGAAGCCCGGCCGGACCGCGCCCCTCGGCGGGGCGGCCGCCGGAAAAGGAGGCACCCTATGATGCGCCGCGTCCTTTGCGCGTTGCTCCTCGCCGCGAGCCTTCCCGCCCTGGCCCAGGACCAGCTGAGCGTCATCACCCGCAAGCAGCCCGGGCAGCGGATGCGGAATTCGAGCGGGCTCTTCGACCCCGAATCGAACGCCGACGCCTTCCACATCGACCCGGGCGAGACCGTCGTCCTGGCCGATCTGGCCGGGCCCGGGGAGATCCAGCACATCTGGTTCACCATCGGCGCCCGAGAGCGGCGCTATCCCCGGACCATGGTCTTTCGGATCTACTGGGACGGCTCGGACATCCCCTCGGTCGAGACACCCCTCGGGGATTTCTTCGCCGCTGGGAACGGCATGCGGGCCAATGTCAGCACCCTGCCGATCGAGGCGACCTCCTACGGCCGAGCCCTCAACAGCTACTGGAAGATGCCCTTCGCCCGGAAAGCCCGCCTGACCATGACCAACGAAGGCGCCCAGGCCATCGGCTCGTGCTACTTCTATATCGATTGGGCCAAGCTGGATTCCCTGCCGGTCGAGACGCTGTATTTCCACGCCCGCTACAACCAGGAGTGGCCGGTTGCGCCCTTCACTCCCTACACGCTCCTCGAGGTTCAGGGCGACGGCCAGTACGTGGGAAGCGTCATCAGCCTCCACTGTTCGGTCGGGAGCTGGTTCGGGGAGTCCGACGACCATTTTTATATCGACGGCGAGGAGGAGCCGAGCCTCGTCGGAACAGGGTTCGAGGATTATTTCTCGGACGCTTGGAATTTGCGCCTTTACAGCAACCTGAACGCCGGGATCACCATCCGCGAGTGGAACGGTGAGGACGCCCGGATCACCGGGTACAAATGGCACATCCAGGATCCGGTCATGTTCCGCAGCTCTCTCAAGGTCGACGTCGAGCGGCGGAGCTACGTGGCCGTGACCGATCCAAAAACGGGCCAGGTGGCGCCCGGAGACTTCAAGTATCGCGCGGATTTCTGCTCCTCCGTCGCCTTCTGGTACCAGCGGACGATCGCCGCGCCCTGGAAGCCGTTCCCCAAGCTTCGCGAGCGGCTCATGCCCGAGGTCTGGGTCGAGCCGCGGGAGATGGCCGAGCTTCCGGCCGACAAAGCGGTCTTGCGGACCTCCCCGGGCCTAAAGCCCCAGTCCCTCTCCAACCGGACCGGCTGGCAGAAGCTCATGTTTTATATGTACAACGACAAGCCCGGGGCTTGGATCGAGATGCCCTTCACGGTCAAGGAGGATGGGCGCTATTCGATCTCGGTCTTCCCGATCCTCTTCAAGGAGAACGGCATCTGGAAGGTCAGCCTCAAGGGGCCGGGAATCGACAAGGTTCTCGATCCGAAATTCGACCTGTGGGATCCCTATCTTGCCTGGAAAGAGAATTATCCGGAGAATGAGGTCTTCGGGACGAACATCGAAAAAAAGATGGGCATCTTCGATCTGAAACCGGGGGAGTATACGTTCCGCTTCGAGTGCGTCGGCTCGCATCCGTTCTCCGTCGATCCCAAGACGGGCAAGAACGCCTACAGCCTCCGCCTCGACGGGATTTCCGTCCGGCGCCTCCCTTGGGGCGATATGGGCGAGTGGTACCGCGATTATCTGAAGAAGGAAGAAGCCCTCTTCGCCCGGAAGATCGCTGAGGCGAAAAAAACGGTGGCCGAGCTGGCCAAGTCGATCGAGGCTTTCCGGAACGACTGGGGCCGGTATCCGGAATCGCTTGACATTCTCGTCGCCCGGCCCGCGGATCTGAACCGGAGCTGGGCGAGCCGGGCCGGCCAATGGCCCTATTACAAGGGCGGCCGCATCCCGCTCGATCCCTGGGGCCAGAAGTACCGCTTCCTCTCCCCGGGCCGGTACAATCCGGGCTCTTTTGACGTCTGGTCCGTCCACGGGGCCAGCCGCGACCCGTCCGTTTGGATCGGGAACTGGGAACAACCGGCCAAGAAATAGGAGGAAGCCATGACGGCCCAAGAGATGAAGCGTCGATCCTTTTTCGCCGGGCTCGTCGGCGCCTGGATGGCCGGACCGATGAGTCGGAAGCTCTCCGCCCGGTCCGCTCCCGCGGCGGCCTTGCGGCGGCCGCTCGTCGTCACCAGCAAGACAAACCGGTACGTCAAGGAAGCCGTGACCCGGGCGGCGTGGGATGTCCTCCGCAAGGGCGGCAGCGCCCTGGACGCGGCTGAAAAGGCCGTCAACGTCTCCGAGCTCGATCCCCGCGACGCCTCGGTCGGCTACGGAGGGGACCCCAACGAGGAGGGCTTCCTCCAGCTTGACGCCGCGGTCATGGACGGCGCCCGGGGGAACATCGCCGGGGCTGTCGCCTCCCTCGAAAACATCAAAACGCCCTGCTCGGTCGCCCGTAAGGTCATGGAGCGGACCGACCACGTCCTTCTCGTCGGGAAAGGCGCCTTGAAATACGCGAAGCTCCAAGGGTTCAAGGAAGAGGATCTTTTAACGGATACGGCCCGCCAACACTACCGGGACTGGAAGGAGAACCTCTCCGACCGGGATTACTACATCCCGCCCGACAAGCGCTTCAAGCCCGAGGGCGGAGGGACGATCAACGTCCTCGTCCTCGACGCCCAGGGGGACATCGCCGGCATCACGAGCACGGTCGGCCACCGCTTCAAGATGGTCGGCCGGGTCGGCGACTCGCCGATCATCGGGGCCGGCCTTTACGTCGACAACGCCGTCGGCGCGGCCGGGGCGACCGGACACGGCGAGGAATCGATCAAGGTCTGCGCCAGCTTCCTGGCCGTGGAGAAGATGCGCGAAGGCCTGTCTCCGGAGGAGGCCTGCCGGTACGTCTGCCGGCGGGTCAGCGACCGGCACAGCGGCCGCCCCCTCTTCAACCTGAAGATGGTCGCCTTGAACAAGAACGGCGATTACGGATGCTGCGCTCTCCGCGGGATGAACGACCCGGCGACGAAGAAGGTCGTCGGCCTCGGGTTCGCCGTCCATGACGCCCGGGGCCACAGGGTCGAGCCCGGCCTTCTCGTCCTGCCCCCCATGACCGAAGCGGAAGCGAAATCCGTGCCCTGGAGATGATTCCTCAATCGGACCAAAGGAAGGACCCCATGAAGAAAAGAAGCTCGATCCTGATCATCGGCGTCCTGGCCGTCGCCGCCCTGGCCTTGACCTATGCCGCCGGCCGCCAGGCCGGACTCGGCCAGGCCCCGCCGTTTCACACCGGGGGAGCCCTCTTCCCCGAGCCCGTTCCGGCTCCGGCGCCCAAGTCGCCCTTCCAGGCCGACAACCTCATGAGCCTCCTGGCCCAGCCGAAGAACTTCTCCGCCGCCCGGGTCAGCTCCTTCGCCCGCAACGGCCTCAACCTGGATACGATCCCCGTCCCGCCCGACGGCAGCGAAGTGACCCTGGCCGACATCAAGGGGCCGGGGGCGATCACGCATATCTGGATGACCTACCGCGGCGGGAGCGAGAACCTCGTCCTCCGCATCTACTGGGACGGGAACCCGAACCCGAGCGTCGAAGCGCCGCTCAACGATTTCTTCGGCGTGGCCATGGGCCAGACCGCTCCGATCTCGAGCCTGCCCATCCAGTGCACTTCCGGCGGGCAATCCAAGAACTGCTGGTGGTACATGCCGTTCAACGCGTCCGCGCGGGTGACGCTGACGAACCTCCGCTCCCCGGACTTCTTCAAGGACACGAACGTCCCCCTTCGCCACCAGAACCGCTTCTACTACCAAGTCGACTATCAACACTATGGTCAACCGGTCAAGGACCTGCGGTATTTCCATGCCCGCTTCCGGGAGACCGATCCGGCCGAGCGGGGCAAGCCGGTGACGCTCGCCGACGTCGAAGGGGAGGGGCATTTCGTCGGCGTCGTCATGGGCAACCGGTCCCGGACGCCGGGATGGTTCGGCGAAGGGGACGACATCATCACGGTGGACGGCGTCCTGTCCTTGGTCGGGACCGGGACCGAGGATTATTTCCTCGACGCTTGGGGCCTCCGGGTCCATAGCCAGCCGTACTTCGGCTGCCCCGTCTCCGAAGGCCGGGACGTCGGCCATAGGACGAGCCTGTACCGCTTCCACGTCGATGATCCGATCCCGTTCCGTACGTCGTTCAAGCTCGAGATCGAGCACTGGCCCTGGATCAGCGAATTCCCCAACACGGGCCGCGATTATTTCTCCAGCCTCGGCTTCTGGTACCAGAAAGGCTTCCACAAGCCCTGGCCCCGCCTCGGGAAGCTCATCCAGACGGAGCCCTGGGATCCGGCCAAGGGCCGCTGGCATGTCGCCGGCGCCCTGGAGGCCGAGGACCTCGGCGTCCTCGGGTTCAAGAGCGCCGTGGGCGAAGCCGGGAGACCGGAGCGCGCGCTCCTGATGCCCAACCAGAGCGGAGACTACCACCTGGCCTTCGACTCGGGCGGGGCGGGGGAGGTTTCGCTCGCCGTCCCGGTTCCGGCGGCCGGAACGTACGCGCTCAAGGTCCATTATCTCCGCGGGCCCGCCTACGGCATCGTCCAGCTGGCCGTCAACGGCGCGCCCGCCGGCGCCCCGGTCGATCTCTTCCGCGCCTTCGTCGAGATGTTCCCCCGGGACGTCTGGCCGCCCATGGAATATGTCTACGACGCCGTGCCGCTCAAGGCCGGCTTGAACACTTTGACCTTTTCGGTCAACGGAAAGAACGCCGAATCCACCGGACACAAGCTCGGGATCGATTGCCTGGTCCTGAGTCCGGTCCGCTGAAAGAGCTTTCCGGATCGCGAGACGATTTCAAACTGAGAAGGAGAGACGGACCATGAAACGAACCCTGACCCTCTTCGCCATCCTCGCCGTCGCCGCCGGAACGGCGGCCCCGCTGGCCTCCCAATCCCTGACCGCCCTGACGAATCCCCAGGAGGGCCGGACCATGCGGGCCTCGAGCGGCGACATCGGCAACAACGACGACGCCATCGACCTGGCCATGGGCGAGACCAAGACGATCGCCGTGCTCGAAGGGCCGGGCCGGATCACCCACTTCTGGCTCGTTCCCTGGTCCCAGGACATTCGCTTCCCGCGCGCCCTCGTCCTGAGGATCTACTGGGACGGGGCGTCCGTCCCCTCGGTCGAGGTGCCCTTCGGCGACTTTTTCGCCGCCGGGAACGGGATGCGGGCCGAGGTCAACTCGCTGCCGGTCAAGGTCAGCTCGTTCGGCCGCGGCCTCAACTGCTACTGGGAGATGCCGTTCCGGAAGCAGGCCCGGATCACGGTCACGAACGAGTCCGACCGGGCCGCGGCCGGAACCTACTATCAGGTCGACTGGATCAAGCTTCCCGCGCCGCCGCCCGTGGTGATGTACTTCCACGCCCGCTACCACCAGGAATACCCGGGCGTGATGGGCCAGCCCTACTCGGTCTTCATCGGAAAGGGCCGGGGGCACTATGTCGGGACCGTCATCTCCTCCCAGAACGGGATCGGCCACTGGTTCGGGGAGGGCGACGACGACTGGTACATCGACGGCGAGACGAAGCCGTCGGTGATCGGGACGGGGACCGAGGACTACATCAACGAAGCCTGGAACATGCGGGTCCACACCGGGCTCTACACGGGCTGCACGATCTTCGAGCCCCGCTCTCCCGACGCCCGGGTCACGGCTTACCGCTGGCACATCCAGGACCCCGTCCTGTTCTCGAAATCGCTCAAGTTCACGATCGAGCGGCGGGGATACGTCATGAACGCGAAGGGCGAGGTCGTGGCCGAGTCGGGCTCCCGCCCGGACAACTGGTCCTCGGTCTCCTACTGGTACCAGGACACGATCGCCGAGCCATGGTGCCCCTTCCCGACGTACAAGGAGAGGGTCAATCCCGAGATCGTCCTTCATCTGCCCGAGGTCATCAAGACCATGCGGGCGTCGTCGGGGGTCGAGCTCCGGATCCTGCCCTACAGCCGGGCGACCTGGACGAAGCCCTGGTTCCACGTCAAGAACGAGACCGTCGGGTCCTGGGTCGAGATCCCCTTCACCATCCCGGAGAAAGGACGCTGGTCGATGTCCCTCTTCCAGACGCTGCGGACGGACCAGGGGATCTGGAAGGTCCTCATCGACGGGAAGGAGATCTATGAGGTCGGGGAGTCCCATATCCCGGGCGGCTACGACGTGGACCTGGTCTCCCAGCAGCCCGTGGAGCGGATCAACACGACCCTCGACTTCTTCAACGTCTTCCGCAAGGACGAGCACGAGGACATCATCTACGGCCAGCGCCGCGAAGCCAAGATCGGCCTGTTCGAGTTCGGGCCGGGGGCGCACACGCTCCGGCTCGTCTGCGTCGGGGCGAATCCTCTCTCCGTCAATCCGCTGACCGGGAAGCCCGGCTACAACTTGGCCGCCGACGTCCTGTCCCTGCGGAAGTTCCCCTTCGAGAACATGGACGCCTGGATCGACAAGATGCTCGAGATGGAAAAGAGGAAAAAATGACTATGAACGCGTCCAAGCTCAAGCCCGCCGTCCTCGCCGCGGCCGTCCTCGCCGCGGCTCTGTCCGCCTTGCCCGCCGCCGGCCAGGACCTCAATGACCTGATGCGGGCTCAAGAGGGCACGAGCGCCCGGGCCTCGACGAGCAAACCGGCCGCGAACGGCGATTCCATCCGCCTGGAAAAGGGCGAGAGCCGGACGGTCGCCGTGCTCAAGGGACCGGGAAAGATCGCCCATATCTGGCTCATCGCCAACTCGATGGACATCCGCTATCCCCGGGCCGTCGTCCTCCGCATCTACTGGGACGGGGCGTCCGTCCCGTCGGTCGAAACCCCCGTCGGCGATTTCTTCGCCGCCGGGAACGGCATGCGGGCCGACATCGACTCGCTCCCGGTCAAGGCCAGCTCCTACGGGCGCGGCTACAACTGCTATTGGCCGATGCCGTTCCGCAAGGAAGCCAAGATCGTCATCGCCAACGAGTCCGACAAGGAGTCGGCCGGGATCTTCTATTACATCGATTGGATCAAGCTCGACGCCGTCCCTCCCGACATGATGTACTTCCACGCCCGCTACCGCCAGGAGTATCCGCCGGTGATGGGCGAGCCGTACACCGCCTTCATCGGCAAGGGCCGGGGCCACTACGTCGGGACCGTCCTGTCCTCCCAGAATGCCATCGGGCACTGGTTCGGGGAGGGGGATGACTTCTTCTACGTCGACGGCGAGACGACGCCCTCCATCATGGGGACCGGGACCGAGGATTACTTCAACGACGCCTGGAACATGCGCGTCCACACGACGCTCTTCACCGGCTGCACCATCTTCGAGCCGCGAGGAATCGACGCCCGGATCACCGCCTACCGCTGGCACATCGCCGATCCGGTGATCTTCAAGAAGTCGCTCAAGTTCGAGATCGAGCGGCGCGGCTTCGCCATGAACTCCAAAGGGGTGGTCCTCGACAGCTTCACGCCCCGTCCGGATTACTGGTCGTCGGTCTCCTATTGGTATCTCGACCGGGTCGCCGAGCCCTGGTGTCCCTTCCCGCCCTACAAGGAGAGGGTCAATCCCGAGATCGTCCTCCACCTGCCCCAGGTCGTCAAGACGATCCGCGCGTCGTCCGGCGTGGAGCTCCAGGTCCTGCCTTACAACCGG
>Ga0105106_10004243_pt1 | contig 10230 bp, 8 predicted proteins | sample PPLLaktember2015_5_FD_79109 | JGI IMG/M metagenome (GOLD analysis project Ga0105106, IMG submission 79109) | Freshwater sediment microbial communities from Prairie Pothole Lake near Jamestown, North Dakota, USA - PPLs Lake P8 Core (1) Depth... | ecosystem: Environmental > Aquatic > Freshwater >... | reverse complement strand
CCGCTCCTTCGACCAGGAGCGCGAGCCCGTCTACACCGACGAGCCGCGCCGGGACCTGTACCGGACCGGGGAGTCCTGAGCGGGCTTGCGGCGACATCGGCGCACACGCTCGATTTGCCCGAAATCTGCAGAATGGAAGATCGCGAGATCTTATTCATCTCGCCGAGGGGATGGCGGCGTTGCCTCAGGTCGGGCCCTTATCCGCGGCAAACGCTGTTCGGCCCGCGCCGGGCCCGCTCGTTCCCGAGGCCACGACGTGTTGTCACGAGCTTGCGGTCGCTGATCGGCGTGCGAGCTAGATCGGGCCGTCGCGGCGGGTGCGCGGGAAGCGGGGCAGGCCGTCCGCCAGCGCGAGCCAGGCGATGCGCTCGCTCGTCCAGGTGTGGTCGGCGGGCGGGAACGCGTTCGGGTCGTCCAGGCTGGCGGTCGTCACGTCGACGCCTTCCGGGAAGTTGGCGTGCTCGTAGGTGAGGGGCGTGCCGCAGGCGCCGCAGAAGCTCCGCACCACGGGCGGCGACGAGCGGTAGCGGACCGGCGTGCCGCGCACGAAGGCGAAGCCCGCGGTGGGGAACGTCACCCACGCCACCAGGGGGGCTCCGGACGCGCCGCGGCAAGAGCGGCAGTGGCAGAGGGTGGGATGGCCCGACGCTCCGACCGCGCGGTGGCGGACTGCTCCGCACAGGCAGCCCCCTTCGGCGCACGGCGCGCTCATGGCTCTACTCCGCGGCGTCCTCGATCTCGTCGGGGTCGATGCCCATCTGTTGCAGGCGCTCGGCGATCTCCTCCGGCGTCATGCGGATCTGCACCATCTTGAGCAGGTACTTGGGGCCGTCGCCCTTCTTGGGGTTCTCCTCGAAGGAGAGCACGACGTCCTGGTCGCGCGGAATTGCCGCCACCGCGCGCTTGAAGCCGTCCTGCGTGCCGGAGGTGTCGAGGCCGCCGCCCTGGGAGCCCTTGATGACGGTGCGCTTCAGCACGCTGCCCTCGGGCACGACCTCGAGCTCGATCTCGTCGCCCTTCGCGAGGCCCTTCGCCGGCTTGCCCGCGATGCCGCCGGTCCCGAAGCCGCCGCTCACCTTGGGCTTGGTCACCTTCACCTTGAAGACGCTGCGCGCCTCGTCGTAGGCGAGGAGCTGGCCCTCGATGCCGAAGCGCGTGCTGCTCCCGGCCGCCTCGGCGGCGGGGGCGACGAACGCCGCGAGGGCGAGCAGGAAGGCGAAGGCCGAGGTGCGCAGCAGCATGCGGAAGACTCCTTTCCGAGAGGGGGACGAGACGCGGCATGGTATCGTTTTCAGCGGCGTCGACGAGGCCCTCGAGCGCACGTCCTGCTCGACATCTCTTGCACGCCGATGTACATGGCTTGTCCGGGGCCATGGCATTCCTCCAGGAAGGCGAACGCAGCGTGCTCGAGGCTTTCGCGCGCCTCGCGAACGCCAATCCGTTCCTGCCGGAGCGCGCGGAGGCCGAGCGCGGAGCCCTCGGCCCGGAGTTCGCCGGAGGCGGCGCCGTCTGGCACGTGGACTCTGCCCTCGACGGCCTGAACCCGAACGTGCCGAGGCTCGGCGCGCTGGCCGAGCGCCTGGCTGGCGGGGTGCGCGAGCGGCTGGCTGCGGGCGCGCGGGCCAGCGAGCGCGAGCTCGGCCTCTATCAGACCCTGGTCTTCTACCTGCTCTACCAGCGCTACGAGGGCGCCTGGCTGGAGCTGATCGCGAAGGGCCTCGAGGGGCAGCCGGCCACCCGGCCCGTCTCCGCGTGGAGGCGCTTCGCACGCGACGTCGAGTCGCACCTCGCCCTGCCCGGCCGCAGCTTCCCCGAGCCCACGGATGCGGCGTTCCTGTTCGCGCTCGGCTTCCAGCTCCGCCGCGCGTTCCACACCACCTTCCGCCAGATCTACGGCGGCTCGCGCCCCGCCGCCGAGCTGCGCGCGGCGGTCTGGCAGTCGATCTTCGGCCACGACGCCCCGCGCTACCGGCGCGACCTCTACCGGCGGATGGGGGACGTGCCGACGCTGGTCGTGGGCGAGTCCGGCACCGGCAAGGAGCTCGTGGCCCGCGCCATCGGGCTCTCGCGCTTCGTGCCCTTCGACGCCGAGCGCGGCGCGTTCTCTGCGGACTTCGCCGCGGGCTTCCGCGGGCTCAGCCTCTCGGCCCTCTCGCCCACCCTCGTCGAGTCCGAGCTGTTCGGCCACCGCCGGGGCGCCTTCACCGGCGCCGTCGAGGACCGCGAGGGCTGGCTCGAGGGCGCCGGTGCGTGCGGGACCGTCTTCCTCGACGAGATCGGCGAGCTCGACCCCGCCATCCAGGTGAAGCTCCTGCGCGTGCTCCAGACGCGCAGCTTCCAGCGCATCGGCGAGCGCAGCGAGCGCCGCTTCGAGGGCAAGATCGCCGCGGCCACGAACCGCGACCTCGCCGCCGAGATGCGCGAGGGCCGCTTCCGTCCCGACCTCTACTACCGGCTCTGCGCGGACGTGGTGCGCACGCCTCCGCTGCGCGAGCAGCTCGCCGGCTCGCGCGACGAGCTGCGCAGCCTCACCCTGGTGCTCGCCCGGCGCCTGGTGGCCCCCGAGGAGGCGGCCGGCCTCGCCGAGGAGGTCGCGGTCTTCGTCGAGCGCGAGCTGGGCGCGGACTACCCCTGGCCGGGCAACGTGCGCGAGCTCGAGCAGTGCGCGCGCAGCATCCTGGTGCGCGGCAGCTACCGCCCGCCGGAGCTCTCGCCGGGCGACCCCGGCGCCGAGCTCGCCGCGGCCCTCCGCGAGGGCCGCCTCGCAGCGGACGACCTGCTGCGCCGCTACGTGACCGCCGTCTACGAACGCACCGGCAGCTACGAAGAAACCGCCCGCCGCCTGGGCCTCGACCGCCGCACGGTCAAGGCCAAGATCCACCCCGCGCGACGCGGCAACCCGCGGGCATGATTCGCGGGCTCGCGCCGAGGGCGAGCACGCATTGCCGAGCCCCGCGCCGCTGCCGCAGTCCCCTACGGCTTGCGGGATCTAGCACCCTCGCGGTCCCGCATGGTTGCGGCGGAGCCGAAGTCCCGATGCACCGGGGCTCTTGGAGCCGAGAGCGCACCGAACATCCCTCGACCGATTTTTCTTTTCTCTTCCGGGGATCGGCTTCCGCGCGCCGGCACGCGGCCCCATGGAGCGGCGGGCGGTGGGCCCGCGACCGAGGTAAAGCGGAGCCGGCGCACGATGCGCGAGAAGAGCAGAAAGCACGCGCCGGCGAGCCACGAGGGCGCGGGCCCACCGCTCGCCGCTCCGTACAGCGCCCGCGAACCCTTCCCTACGCGTCCTTCTTCCCGAGCGCCGCGTCGATCTCCTTCTTGAAGGCTTCGAAGGGCTGCGCGCCGGAGATCATCTTGCCGTTGACGAAGAAGGCGGGCGTGCCGCGCACCAGGGCCTTGCGGCCCTCCTCCTGGTCGTCGGCGATCTTCTTGGCGATGCGCTCGCTGGCGTAGTCGGCGTCGAACTTCGCGAGGTCGAGGCCGAGCTTCTCGGCGTGCTTGCGCATCGTCTCGGGCGCGAGGTCGCGCGGGCTGTCGAAGATCGCGTCGTGCATCTCCCAGAACTTCCCCTGCTCCCCGGCCGCCAGCGAGGCCTTGTGGGCGTTCATCGCCTTGCGGTGGAAGGAGAGCGGGAAGTGCTTGTAGACCAGCTTCACCTGCTGGGGGTAGCTGTCGAGGATCTGCTTCAGGGTGGGGCGCGAGCGCAGGCAGTAGGGGCACTCGAAGTCGCCGTACTCGACGATCGTGACGGGCGCCGACGGGTTGCCGCGCACCGGCGCGCCGGCGACCTGGATCACCTTCAGCGCCTCCGCCGGCGCCAGCGCCGGCCGCTCGGCGCGCGCGGGGGCGGCGGGCTGCTTCTCCAGCGCGGCGAGCTTCGTCTCGATGGCCGTCAGCCGTTCGGCGACGGCAGCGCCGGCCGCGTGGCCCTGCCGCTCGCCGAAGAAGTAGCCGGCGCCGAAGGCGACCAGGGCCAGCAGCAGGGCAATCGGGGTCTTCATGGGATCTCCTCTTCGCGCCGCCCGCTCACCAGCCGGCGAGCTGCGCGGCCCGTTCGCGGTGCTCGGACGGCGTCCCGCAGAAGGCGCGGTCGAACAGCGCGCGTTTGAACCAGATCTGCAGGTCGCATTCCCAGGTGTAGCCGATGCCCCCGTGGGCTTCGACCGCGTCCCGCGCCACCTGCATGTAGACGTCGCAGAGGTGCGCCTTGGCCAGGGCGGCGGCGCGCGCGGCTTCGTCCGGAATGTGGTCGAACGCGTGGGCCGCGAACCAGACCAGCGCGCGCGAGGGCTCGACCTCGAGGGCCATGTCGGCCAGCTGGTGCTTCAACGCCTGGAAGTGGCCGATGGGGACGCCGAACTGCTCGCGCGTCTTCGCGTACTCCACGCTCTTCTCGACGCAGCGCGCGGCGCCGCCGAGCGCGTCCGCCGCCAGCAGCACCAGCGCCGCGTCGCGCACCCGGAGCGCGGCGGCGACGCCGTCCGCGAGCGCCTCGCAGGGCGCGTCCTCGAGCACCAGCCTTCCGACGCGGCGCGTGCGGTCGGCGACGTCCTGCGGCTCCACCTTCACGCCCCCGGCTCCGCGCTCCACCAGCACGAGGCCGCCGCCGGCGGCGCCGATCACGAGCAGATCCGCCCGCTCGGCCGCCGGGACGAAGGCTTTGACACCGCGGGCGCGCCCGGCGGCGGAGAGGCGCCAGTCTCCCGGCTGCCAGGCCGCGCCCGGCTCGGCGAAGCCGATGCTGCCCAGGCACTCGCCGCTGGCGAGGCGCGGCAGCCAGCGCCGCTGCTGCTCGGGGCTCCCGCCGGCGGCCAGCGCGAGGCACGCGAGGGAGTGGCCCAGGAAGGGGCCGGGCGCCGCGCCGTAGCCGAGCTGCTCGGAGACGAGCGCGAGCTCGAGCAGCGCGAGGCCCGCGCCGCCCTCGCGCTCGGGCACCGCGAGGCCGGCGAGGCCGAGCTCCGCCATGCCCGCCCAGAGCTCGCCGCTGCGGTCGTCGGGGCTCTCGAAGAGCTCGCGCAAGCGGGCGGGCGGGCACTCCTTCTCGAGAAACTGCCGCACCGTGCCCTGGAGCAGCTCCTGCTCCTCGGAGAGCCCGAAGTCCATGGGCCTACTTGCTCCGCTGGGCGAAGGCGTCGCGCGGCAGGCCCAGGCCGCGCTCCGCAATGACGTTGCGCTGGATGTTCGCCGTGCCGCCGGCGATCGCCACGCCGAGGGACGCCATGTAGTGGATCAGCCAGCCCTCGGCGCCCCGGGGCGGCTCGCCGGGCTCGCGCTCGTGGCCGGTCGGGTCGGCGAGGCCGCCGTCGCCCAGCAGGTCGAGGGCGAGCTTGGCGATCTCCTGACCGATGTTCGTGTAGTTGAGCTTGGTCATCAGCGCGAGCGCTCCCGGCCCGCGCCCGCGCAGCTCGTCGGTGAGCTGGCGGTACCCGGAGTAGAGGTGCGACTGCACGTAGCCCTCGATGCGCGCCAGCCGCTGGCGCACGTCCGGGCACTCGCTCGCCGGCCGGCCGTCGCGCCGCGCCTCGCGCGCCAGCGCCACCAGCGCGTCGAACTGCATGCGCGCGAGGTCGGCGTTGCCGATCGAGTTGCGCTCGTGCTTCAGCGTGGTGCGCGAGACCAGCCAGCCCTCGCCGCGCTTGCCGACGATCCAGTCGTGTGGCGTGCGCGCGCCGTCGAAGAACACCTCGTTGAAGTCCGCGCTGCCCGTCATCTGGCGCAGCGGGCGGACCTCGATGCCCGGCTGCTTCATGTCGATCAGCAGATAGGAGATGCCCGCGTGCTTCGGCGCGCCGGGCTCGGTGCGGCACAGGCAGAACATGAAGTCGGCGCGCTGGGCGTCGCTGGTCCAGATCTTCTGGCCGTGGATCACCCACTCGTCCCCGACCCGCTCGGCGCGGGTGCGCAGGGAGGCGAGGTCGCTGCCGGAGCCGGGCTCGCTGTAGCCCTGGCACCAGAGCGTCTCGCCGAGCACCGTCTTCGGGATCCATTTCTCCTTCTGCCACTCCTCGCCGCGGTCCAGCAGCGTCGGAACCAGCATCATGGTGCCGATGCCGCGGGCCTCGGCGGGGGCCCGCCGGCGCGCGAACTCCTCGCGGATCACCTGGGCCGCCAACGGATCCGCGGGCTGCTCGCTGCCCCCGTAGCGCTTCGGGATCGAGCGGGCGAGGTAGCCGGCCTCGATGGCGCGGCGCCGGAACAGGAACGTCTGCTCGCGCTTCGGCAGCTCGGCCTCGCGGCCGCGCAGCGGCCAGCCCGCCTCGAGGAAGCCGCGCACCTCGCGGCGCAGGGCCTCGTAGCGTTCGCCGTAGCTCAGGTCCATCTCGGCGCGGCTCCTTCCGCTCACCCGATCGGCGGGAGCGGGCAGGGTAACAGAGCGCCGCCCTCGAAGTCCGGCGGCAGGGGCGCCTCGAGCGCGAGGGCGGGCCGCGCGCCGCGCGGGGGCAGCTCCAGCCGGAAGGCGTGGAGCTGGATGCGCTCCGCCGCCGACGGCCACCCCGCGCTGGCGGGCGGGCCGTACAGGTCGTCGCCCACCAGCGGCGCTCCGCGGGACGCGAGGTGCACTCGGAGCTGGTGGCTGCGCCCGGTGGTCGGCTCGGCGAGGACCAGCGCCCGGCCCTCCGCCGCGCCGAGCACGCGGAAGCGCGAGTGGCTGGCGCGGCCGCGGCCGTCCGCGGCGAGGCCGAAGCAGGGACGCGCCGGGTGGGCGACCCGCGCGATCGCCCCCTCGACCTCGAAGCGCACCTCGGCCGGCGGCGGCGCCACCAGCGCGAGGTACTGCTTGCGCACGCGGCGCTCCGCGAAGAGCCGGCCGAGCGCGCGCGCGGGCCCGGCGCCGCGCGCGAAGAGCGCCACGCCGCTGGTCTGCCGGTCGAGGCGGTGGACGGCGCGCAGGCCGGGGTCGCGGAGCAGCGCGCGGAGCGAGGCCTCGAGGGAGATGCGCTGGCTCGCCCGCGTCCCCTGCATCGGCAGCCAGGCGGGCTTCGCGACCGCCACCAGCTCGGCGTCCGCGTGGAGCACGGCGCCTGCGGGAAGCGGCACCGGCTCCGGCTCGCGCTCGAAGGCGTGCAGGCGGATCCAGCTCCCGGCGGGCAGCTCGGCCGGCGCGCACTCCGGCAGCAGCGGGCGGCCGTCGAGCTGGATGCCGCCGTGGCGGAGCGCGCTCGCGAAGCGCGCGTCGTCGGCGAGGCGCGCGCGCGCGTCGGCCAGGAACTCGGCCCAGCTGAGGCTCCGCTCGCACCGCCAGTCGAGACGCCGGAGCGGCGGGTCGAAGCGCTCCGCCGCCCTCACGACCCGCTCGCGACGCGGCGATCGCCCTCGGCGTCCCCCGTCTCGAGGTTCGACTGCGTGAAGATCGCCACGGGGAGGTCCGGGCGGAGCTCGTAGCTCTCGGTCGTGACGACGGTCTCCGAGCGGAGGCGCGGCGTCGCGAGGGTGAGCACGAAGGGGATCTGGCGACCCGCCACGTCGCGCACGTCGGCGGGTCGCACGCGCAGCTCCTTCACCTCCTGCCCGCCGCGCCAGAATGCGGTGTGCAGGATGACGGCGCGGAGCGGGTCGATGCAGGAGACCATGCGCTCGTAGGTCGAGACCTCCGCCGTCTTCGGCCGGATGTCGAGCAGCAGGCACGGCGTGCCGTCCTCCTCGCGCCGCTCGACGAGCGTGACGTCCCAATCCTCCGCGCGCTTCGGCTCGACGTCCTCGTAGGAGAGGTCGGTGCCGAAGAAGGAGTCGGCGCGCTGCCCCGCGGAGATGCGGCGCACCTTGCCGAGCGCCGGCAGGAACACGAACAGGTCGTCGTAGCGACCCTCGGCCTCGAGGATCAGCACCCCGGTGCGGCGCACCTCGGGAGGTGCGAGGAAGCGGACCATCGCCTTGCCCGGCGCTTCGCCCTGCTTCCGCACCAGCTGGATGCGGCGCACCATCGGCTGGCCCGCGCGCCGGCGCGTCGAGAGCTCCATCACCTGGAGGAAGTCGTCGCCGTAGAGGTTGCGGAAGGCGCGGTCCAGCAGCGCGGCCGGCGACTCGGTCGCAGCATCCTCGGCCGCGGCGGGCGCGGGACCCGCCGCGAGCATCAGCGCCAGCGCCAGCCAGGCTCGCACGCACAGAGGATAGGGGACGGGATCGAGGACGGTGTTCAGCGGTCCCCGTAGGGTGAACTACCGAGGCTCGAGCCCGGCGAAGGCGGCGTCGACGAGCGCCGCCTGCTCGCGCCGGTGACAGCGGCCGGAGCCCACCGCGGGGCTGGCGCTGGCCGAGCGGCCGGCGTAGCCGAGGGGGGTACCCGGCGGCAGACGCTCCTGGATGCGCTCGCGGACGAAGGTCCAGGCGCCCATGTTGGCGGGCTCCTCCTGGACCCAGAACACGCGCTCGGCGCGCGGATGGCGCTCCAGCGCCTGCGCGAGGGCCTGCTCGGGCCACGGGTAGAGCTGCTCGACCCGCACGATCGCGACGTCGTCGGCGCCCGCCGCGCGGCGCTCCTGCTGGCGCGCCGCGAGGTCGTAGTAGACCTTGCCGCTGCAGAGCAGCACGCGCCGAACGGCGCCCGGATCGCGCGCGCCTTCGCCCGCCAGCACCTCGCGGAAGCGCCCTTCGGTGAGGGACTCCGCCGACGAGCTGGCGCGCGGATCGCGCAGCAGGCTCTTGGGCGTGAAGACCACCAGCGGAGCGCGGAAGCGCCGGCGCATCTGGCGGCGCAGCAGGTGGAAGTACTGGGCCGGCGTCGAGCAGTTGGCGATCTGCAGGTTGTCCTCGGCACAGAGCTGCAGGAAGCGCTCGACGCGCGCGCTCGAGTGCTCGGGCCCCTGGCCCTCGTAGCCGTGGGGCAGCAGCAGCACCAGCCCGCTCATGCGCTGCCACTTGGCGTGGGCCGCAGCGATGAACTGGTCGATGATCACCTGCGCGCCGTTGGCGAAGTCGCCGAACTGCGCCTCCCAGAGCGTCAGGGTGGTGGGGTCGGCGACGCTGTAGCCGTACTCGAAGCCGAGCACCGCGGCCTCGGAGAGCTGGCTGTCGTAGACCTCGAAGCGCGCCTGGGTCTCCGCCAGGTGGTCGAGCGGCGCGTACTCTTCGCCGGTCCGCTGGTCGACGAGGATCGCGTGGCGCTGGTTGAAGGTGCCCCGCGAGCTGTCCTGCCCCGAGAGACGCACCGGAGTGCCCTCGACGAGCAGGCTGCCGAAGGCGAGCGCCTCGGCCATCGCCCAATCGAGGTCGCCGCCCTCGGCCACCGCCTTGCGGCGGCGGTCGAGCAGGCGCTGCAGCTTGGGATGCACCTCGAAGCCGGGCGGCGCCACGCCGAGCCGCTCGGCGATCTGCGCCAGGCGCTCGATCGGAACGCCCGTCGCGGGCTCGTCCTCGGCCTGGCGGGTGCGCGCATATCCGCTCCAGGGGCCGCGCGGATCGTAGGGCTCGTCCGGCTCCGGCACGCGCGTCTTGATCTGCTGGAGGGCGCTCTGGAGCTGCGCCTGCAGGTCTTCCTCGATGTGGCGGACGTCCTCGGGTTGCAGCAGTCCCTGGCGCAGCAGCTCCTCGGTGTAGAGCTCGCGGACGGGCCGCGTGTGCCGGATCTTCTCGTAGAGCAGGGGCTGGGTGAAGCTCGGCTCGTCGCCCTCGTTGTGGCCATGGCGCCGGTAGCAGACCATGTCGATCACGACGTCGGTCGAGAAGCGCCGGCGGTAGGCGAGCGCGAGCTTCACGCAGTGCACGACGGCTTCGGGGTCGTCGCCGTTCACGTGGAAGATCGGCGCCTGGATCATCTTCGCCACGTCGGTGCAGTAGAGCGTCGAGCGCGCTTCCTGGGGCGTGGTCGTGAAGCCGATCTGGTTGTTGACCACCACGTGCACGGTGCCGCCCGTCGAGTAGCCCGCCAGGTGACAGAGGTTCAGCGACTCGGCCACCATCCCCTGGCCCGCGAAGGCGGCGTCGCCGTGCACCAGCACCGGGATCACGCGCTGGCGCAGCGTGTCGCCGAGGCGGGTCTGCTTCGCCCGCGTGCGGCCGAGCACCACCGGGTCGACCGCCTCGAGGTGAGAGGGATTCGCGGTGAGCGAGAGGTGGATACGGCCGCCTCCGCGCGTCGGCCGATCCGTCGAGTAGCCCTTGTGGTACTTGACGTCTCCGGAGCCGAACGGGCTCTCGGTGGGCGGCGCGTCCTCGAACTCGCAGAACATCGACTCGAGGGACTTGCCGAGGATGTTCGAGAGCACGTTCAGGCGCCCGCGGTGGGCCATG
>Ga0105106_10004241_pt1 | contig 10236 bp, 5 predicted proteins | sample PPLLaktember2015_5_FD_79109 | JGI IMG/M metagenome (GOLD analysis project Ga0105106, IMG submission 79109) | Freshwater sediment microbial communities from Prairie Pothole Lake near Jamestown, North Dakota, USA - PPLs Lake P8 Core (1) Depth... | ecosystem: Environmental > Aquatic > Freshwater >... | reverse complement strand
TTCTTCTGGAAGCGGAATAGATTTTTTTTTGATTGGATCGACGTGAACAAGCACACCCAGACCTTCTGCAATTATAATTCCTGTATCTAAATTTTCAATTATATGTTCAAAACCGAAACTGGAATTTTTTATGTACGAAACTCTTGTGTACACTCGCAGTCTGTCCTCGAATAAAGCGGCCTTAAGATAATTGATTTCATTTCTTACCATATAAAAAGCAGTTCCATCAAGTGAAATTCCTTTTTCGGGAAGAAAACCAAGATCCTTTGCATATCTGATTCTTGCTTGTTCAAAGTAGTTGAAGTAAACAGCATTATTTACAATATGCAGCATATCTACTTTATCAAATGTTACTACAACATCATAAAAATGTTTAAAGTCAGATTTGTTTTTTGTTGGCTTCATTTAGAATTAATGATTTCTGAAAAAATATTTTATTGTACATTCATAAAGTCAATATTACACTTCTCTAGCTTTGCCACTTAATTTGACAATTAATTTAACTCCCTTTAACTCCACGAGCCAACTTTTCAATTTCATCCCACATTTCATTTGGAATTGCTTGCAGAATATTAAATTGACCGGCACCATTCAACCATTCACCACCGTCAATCGTAACAACTTCTCCGTTTATGAATGAAGAAAAATCAGAAATCAAATATGCCGCAAGGTTTGCAAGTTCCTGATGTTCGCCAACACGCTGAAGCGGGACTTTCTTTTTCAGATCAAATTTATTTTGAAGTTCACCGGGCAATAATCTTTCCCACGCACCTTTTGTTGGGAAAAGTCCTGGGGCAATTGCATTAAAACGAATTCTATATTTAGCCCACTCAACAGCAAGCGAGCGTGTGAGGGCAAGAACTCCCGCTTTGGCAGCAGCAGATGGGACAACAAATGCAGAACCAGTCCATGAATACGTTGTTACAATATTAAGCACAGTTGCTTTTTGTTTTTTCTCAATCCAATGTTTTCCGAAAGCAAGCGTACAGTTGTAAGTTCCTTTTAATACAATGTTAATGATGATATCAAAAGCTTTGTTAGATAATCGTTCAGTCGGACTGATAAAATTTCCTGCAGCATTATTTACTAGTCCATCTACTTTACCAAATTTTTCAATTGACGCTTTTAATAAATCTTCCACTTGTTTGTAATCGGAAACGTCACAAGCGAAAGGAAAAACTTCGTTCTTTGTTTGATCAGAAATTTCTTCGGCGGTTTTTTTAAGAACATCAATCTTTCGGCTTGTGATAATTAACTTAGCACTAAGCTCCGAGAAATATTTTCCCATTGCTTTCCCGAGCCCGGTTCCTCCTCCGGTGATTAAAATTACTTTCCCTTCCAATGAACCTTCTTTAAGCATTGGTGTATTGTAATTTTGTTGTGACATAGTTTTTCTCTGTTGTTAATTTTTTATTGATCCTCTGCGAGGATCGGTTTTCGTATTTTCTGATTTGTGTTACAATCCGTTAGCTAACGGATTGAATGCCTACGGCATTCTTTAAAATTGAAAACTATTCGCTATTGTCTATCATCAACCTCGTGGAGGTTTTATTATTGTAACAACAACTAACCAGAATGAGTTAATCCTCGTAGAGGAATTATAAACTAAAAACAGTTAAAAGCAGTACCCGTTTGCTTCAATCATCCGGTCAGCGATATTTCTTCTTAGTCTGGTTGTGTTTACAAGATCAAATTTTGTGAAGCGTTTCAATCCAAGTGTTAAAAGTTTTAGTTCATCACCTTCCGCAAAAGAAGCGATAGCGTGCTTACCGTAAAGATTAATTCTTTCGAGTGAATCGCTTACATATACTTTTGTAATATCAATATATGGTTGAAGTTCAGCTTCACTTTTCATCGCTGCTAATTTTTGTGTGCGAAGAATTGCAGATTCCGAAGTGTAAACTTCAATCAGCATATCAGTTAGATTCATAATCACTTCTTGTTCATCAGCTAACTTTTGCATAAACTTTTGAACAGCCATTCCAGCAGTCATTAATATTGATTTTTTAGCATTTCTGATTGCTTGTAATTCTTTTACGAGCACTCCAGTTGGTTCCTCACCAAATTCAGGAACACTCATCAATTCTTTTTGAATTGCCATTGCGGGACCCAATAAATTAAGTCTTCCTTTCATAGAACGCTTGACAAGCATATCAACCGTAAGCAAACGATTGATTTCATTTGTCCCTTCAAAAATTCTATTGATTCTTGAATCGCGGTAACCACGTGCGGCTGGATATTCTTCCGAGTAACCGTATCCACCATAAACCTGAACCGTTTCATCAACTACATAATCTAAAACTTCTGATCCAAAAACTTTTAGCATTGCAGCTTCGATTGCATACTCTTCAGCAGCGCCAATCATAGCTTCACCATAACTTTTTCCGCTGTTAAGTAATTCAAGTTCTTTATCATTTAATAGACCGCTTGTGCGCATTGTTGCTGATTCAGCCACAAATATTTTAATTGCTTGCTCGGCTAATTTATACTTGATAGCTCCAAAGCTTGATATTTGTCTTCCAAATTGTTTTCGTTCATTAGCATAATTAACTGATAATGATGAAAATTTTTTTGCTCCACCTGTTGTCATTGCGCATAATTTAAAACGCCCAATATTCAAAATGTTAAATGCGATGTAATGGCCTTTACCAATTTCACCAAGGATATTTTCTTTCGGAACTTTTACATTATCTAAAAACAAAGCTCGTGTTGAGGAACCTTTAATTCCAATTTTTTCTTCTTCCTGTCCGCTTGTAAATCCCGGTGATTTGGTATCAATAATAAAGCAAGTAAATTTATCGCCATCAACTTTGGCAAACGTTATTAAAATATCTGCAAAGCCGCCATTTGTAATCCACATCTTTTGACCGTTAAGTATGTAATACTTCCCATCATCTGAAAGCTTAGCTGTAGTTTTTGCAGAAAGAGCATCAGAACCTGAAGTTGGTTCAGTTAAACAATATGCGGATTTCATCTCACCTGATGCAAGCTTGGAAAGGTATTTTGTCTTCTGTTCGTCATTTCCATAATAAAGAATTGGAAGCGTTCCAATTCCAGTATGAGCAGCAAATGATACTCCAAACGAATAGCTCGTTCCCATTGCCATAGAAAGAAAAGTGTTTGTGTTGAAGTCGCCGCCAAGTCCACCATATTCTTCAGGAATAGATGTTCCTAATAAACCAAGTTCACCGGCTTTTTCTAATAGCGAAACTGTTAAGCCCGGTTCTTTATGATCAATTGCATCGAGCTTTGGCCAGATTTCATTTTTAACAAACTCACCGGCAGTTTCGACCATCATTTTTTGTTCTTCATTAATTTCTTCTGGAATGAAGACACTTTGCGGATCACTATCTTTAATTAAGAATTCTCCGCCGAGCAGAACTTTTTTTGTTTCGTTTGACATATTGATTTCCTCTTTTTTATTAGAATAATTTTTATTGATCCGCTACGAGGATCGGGTCTTTATCTTTTCTTTTTGTCTACAATAAATGAATGCCTATGGCATTCTTCAAAAATTAATTCAACAACTCATAAATTCCGGCAACACCTTGACCACCACCAACACAAGCTGTCACCATTCCATATTTTTTCTTTTTTCTTCTTAGTTCGTGAAGAATTTGAACGGTAAGTTTTGCGCCGGTACATCCAAGCGGGTGACCAAGAGCAACAGCGCCGCCATTGACATTCAAGATTCCTTCATTCAATTTTAATTCACGTATAACAGCTAATGATTGAACTGCAAATGCTTCATTCAATTCTATTAAATCAATGTCATTCATATTCATACCAGCTTTTTTCAATGCTTTGGGAACTGCAGCAACCGGTCCAACTCCCATTATTCTCGGATCAACACCGGCAACAGCATATGAAACTAATCTTGCAATCGGTTTTAAATTCAGCTCTTTTACCATTTCACCCGACATTACAAGCACGAATGCAGCTCCATCAGAAGTTTGAGATGAATTTCCAGCAGTAACAGTTCCCTTTTCTGCAAACACCGGTTTTAGTTTTGCTAATGCTTCTAAAGTTGTATCTGCTCTTGGTCCTTCATCCGTATCAATAATAAATTTTTTATTTTTCCTTTTGTTTCCATCAACATAAACTTGCTCAACCTCTATCGGAACAATCTGCTCCTTGAAATATCCGTTGTTGATTGCGTTAACTGCTTTTTGGTGGGATTTTAACGAGAACAAATCTTGATCTTCGCGTGAAATTTTAAAATCCTTTGCAAGCTCTTCAGCAGTTAAGCCCATACCCAAATAATAATTGGGATTAGTTTTTGCGATCATATAATTTGGTGCAAGTTTCCAGCCGGTCATTGAAATGAGTGACATTGATTCAACACCACCGGCAATGATGCAATCCATCATACCGGATTGAATACGCGTAACTGCGGTTGCAATTGTATCAATTCCTGAAGCGCAAAATCTATTTACAGTTGAGCCAGGTATTTCAATCGGAAGTGATAAAAGTGAAATCATTCTTCCTACCTGCAATCCTTGTTCCGCTTCGGGAAATGCGTTTCCTACAATGACATCATCAATACGATGAGGATCGAGTTGCGGAACAGATTTCATCAAATGTTTAATTACCTCTGCGCCAAGATCATCCGGTCGGTAAAATCTAAAACCACCTTTTTTAGCTTTACCAATAGCGGAACGAAATCCGGCAACTATATATGCTTCTCTCATAGTTATTCTTCTTGTTTTATTTTAAAATTCTTGTTAATTAATTTCTTAATGGTTTACCAGTTGTTAGAATGCTTTGAATTCTTTCCAAAGTTTTCTTTTCACCAATTAAGCTTAAAAATACTTCTCGCTCTAAATCGAGCAGATATTGTTCTGAAACCAAACTGCCTTCAGACAGATCACCGCCGCACATAATGTATGCAAGCTTCTCAACAATTTTCTTATCGTGATCGGTTATATAATTACCCAATCGGAAAGAATGAATACCCAATAATAATGGCGCAAGTGCAGTTCTACCTAAAACTTTTACATCGGTTCTTTGAATTGGTTTTGTGTAACCTCTATCCGCCAAAAGAATTGCTTGTTTTTTTGCATCGGCAATTACACGATTGGGATTCACTGAATAAGTATCAAGACCTTTTCTAAAAATTCCCATATCAAAAGCTTCTTCTGCAGAGGTTGCTACCTTTGCAGTTGCAATGTTCATAAATCTCTTTTGAAGTTCTGGAAGTTCAATTCCACCTTCAACATATGTATCAGAAGCACGAAGCGTCATCTCTTTTGTGCCGCCGCCAGCTGGGATAATTCCTACTCCAACTTCTACCAAGCCGATGTATGTTTCAGCAGATGCATTAACTTTATCAGCGTGCAAACAAACTTCGCACCCGCCGCCAAGCACTAATGAATGTGGCGCAACTACGACCGGAGTGTTTGAATAACGAACGTGCATTGTAGTATTTTGGAATTGGCGAACAACCATATCGAGTTCATCATACTCTTGTTCGGTTGCAAGCATAAACATCATTGCTAAGTTTGCGCCGGCAGAAAAATGCTGTCCGTTATTTCCAATTACTAATCCTTTAAAATCTTTTTCTGCAATTTCAATTGATTTATTTATTGCCTCAAGAATTTCTGAGCCAATAGAGTTCATCTTAGTTTGAAATTCCAGATTAACAATTCCATCGCCAATATCGTGCAGAGTTGCACCGGAGTTTTTCCAAACTGGTTCATTGGCGCGATAATTATCAAGAATAATAAAATCACCTTTGCCGGGAATTTCTTTGTAGGAATTAGAACTGATGTCATAAAACTTTTTCTTTCCATTTTCAGACTTATAGAAAGAAGTAAATCCATCTTCTAGCATTTTCAAAACCCAATCAGCGGGTTTCATATTAGCTGCAGTCATTTGCTCAACAGTTTTTTTAACGCCAAGCGTATCCCACGTTTCGAACGGACCTAATTCCCAACCAAATCCAGCACGCATTGCATCATCAAGTTTATAAAGTTCATCAGAGATTTCCGGAATTCTGTTCGATGAATATTGGAAGATGTAAAAGTTAAGCGAGCGTAAAAATTCGCCGGCTTTATCTTTGCCGCTGTGCAAAACCTTTAATCTATCTTTTAAATTATCAATTGGTTTTGCAGCAGTAACAGAAGCCATATTGGATTTTGGACTTGGTTTGTACTCAAAAGTTTCTGTATCAAGTTCAAGAATTATTTTTTCACCCTTGTCATCTTTTGATTTTTTGTAGAAGCCTTGTCCCGTTTTATCACCGAGCCAATTGTTAGCAACAAGTTTATTCACATACTCCGGAATTGCAAAAAGATCACGTGCTTCATCGTTCGGGCAATCGTGATAAACATTATTTGCAACTTTCACCAGGGTATCAATTCCAACAACATCCGCAGTTCTAAACGTTGCAGATTTTGGTTTACCTGTTAATGGTCCGGTGAGAGTATCAATTTCTTTTATACTTAATCCCAAATCTTTTTTTAATTTGAAGACAGCCATAATGCTGAAGACACCGATTCGGTTTGCGATGAATGCTGGTGTATCTTTGCAAAGCACAGTAGTTTTACCAAGATACAAATCGCCATACCACATCAAGAAATCAATAACATCTTGACTTGTTTTTGGTGTTGGAATAATTTCTAATAGTTGTAAATAACGCGGTGGATTAAAAAAATGAGCGCCAAAGAAATTCTGCTGGAAGTCCTCACTTCTACCTTCAAGCATTAGATGAATTGGAATTCCAGAAGTGTTTGTTGTAACCAAAGTTCCGGGCTTTCGAAACTTTTCAACATTATCAAAAACTTTCTTTTTTATTTCAAGGTTTTCAACAACAGCTTCAATAGTCCAATCAACATTAGAAAGCCAATTCATATTGTCTTCAAAATTTCCGGTAAAAATTCTGGATGCAAAATCAGTCCGATAGATTGGAGAAGGTTTAGCTTTTAGAACGTTTTGCAGATTATCATTTGCTATCCTGTTACGAACAGCGGTATCTTGCAAAGTAAGATTCTTTTTCTTTTCGGAATCGTTTAATTCCTTTGGTACTATATCCAGCAAATAGACTTTGCATCCAATGTTTGCAAAGTGTGCAGCGATGCGCGAGCCCATTACGCCGGAACCAAGTACAGCTATTTCATTGATTTTTCTTTTCATAATGCTTTTCATTTAGTTTGTAGTTAATGGTTCTGAATAAATTTTTTCGATTAATTTCTGATTGTTCTTCAAAATTACTCTGCGTTTAAGCTTTAAGGTTGGGGTCAATTCGCCGGAATCAACTGTCCAATCTTTATCAACTAATTCAAATTTTTTAATTTGTTCAATGTGACTAAAGCGATTGTTGTAATGTTGAATCTCTTTCCAGATTCTTTCTTTAACTGCATCACTACAAGACATTCCTTTTTCCAGATAATCTTTTACACTTTTTTTCTCGCACCATTTTTTTATGAAATCAAATTCGGGAACAACAAGCGCGGCACAGAATTTCTGATTTTCACCAATTACCATAATATTTCGGATGAATAAGGATTCTTTCATTTTATTTTCGATTGGAAGTGGTGCAACGAATTTACCTCCGGATAACTTAAACACTTCTTTTAATCTGTCGGTTATTTTCAGATACTTATCATTAACCATAATTCCAATATCACCAGTATGAAACCAACCATCCTCATCAATTGCTTCTTTTGTTGCTTCTGGCTTGTTGTAATAGCCAAGCATAACATTCGGACCTTTAGTTAATATCTCACCAGTTTCATCAACAATTTTTATTTGAACATCCGGAATTGTATAACCGACAGTTCCGACATAAAAATCTTCAAAACGATTACAAGTAATTACAGGAGATGTTTCTGTGAGCCCGTATCCTTCAACAACATTAACTCCGGCAGCAGTGAATATTCTCCCAAGTCGTGGTTGCAATGCGGCAGCACCACTAATAATTCCTTTCACTTCACCACCAAGTGCTTCGAGCCATTTTGAAAAAACAAGCTTGCGTGCAACTGCAAGTCGTAAATCATAAAACCAATTTGTCTTGCCTTGAGGATGATAATGATTTGCAAGATTTACGGCCCAGCCAAATATTGCTTGTTTCGGTTGTTTAAGTTCTCTTCCTTTTTCCATAATCTTATCATAAATCTTTTCGAGCAACCGAGGAACAGTTGTAAAATAATTTGGTTTTATTTCTTTTAGATTATCACCAACCTTATCAATACTTTCCGCATAATAAATTGCCGCACCGATTTTCATATAATAATAAACTGCTGTTCGCTCGAAGATGTGACAAATTGGAAGGAAACTTAAAGCACGATGTGTGTTATTAAGCGGCATAATTTGCTGAATTGAATTTACGTTGCTCAAAATATTTTTATGTGAAAGCATCACACCTTTTTGAGTTCCGGTTGTTCCCGAAGTGTAAATGATGGTTGCTAAGTCATCTGACTTAACGCTGTCCTTAATTTGATTAAGACGATCCCGCAATGATTCGTCGGCAAGTTCAAGAATTTCTTTCCAATGTTTTTTCCCTTCAAGCTTATCGAATGTATAAATATCAATCAGTGATTTTACTTTTTGTTTAATTGAAAATATTTTATGATACAAATCCTCATTCGCAACGAAAGCATATTTCACTTCAGCATCATTAAAAATATATTCATACTCTTGAACACTGATATTCGGATAAATCGGAACATCAACACAGCCAGTCTGCATAATTCCAAGATCAACAAAATTCCATTCGGTTCTGTTTGGAGAAATGATGGCAAGCTTATCGCCGCGATTAACTCCGAGTTTCAATAAGCCCAGACTAAATTTATCTATGACTGATTGAACTTCTTCCGTGCTGAAATTTTCCCACTTACCATCTTTCTTATCGGAAACACAATTTTTAATAGAGTAATTTTTTAATTGATAGGGAATCAAATCGAAGAGTCTTCTTAGTTCAGACATAGCAACCTCAATTTTGTTTTGTTAATAGATAACAATTAAAATTTTTTCTATTTCAAAATAAGTCAACATTCGAAAGAATACAAGCGAATTTTCGCTAATAATGAAAATTTGCTAAATATTAATTAAATATTTCTTATATTTCGAGCAAAAAAAAGAAGATTTTGAACAAAAAGAAAAATTACATAAAGTTGATTTTGGGACTGAAGCTCAAGCAACTTCGTCAAGAAAAACACCTTTCGTTGAATGAATTAGCCGTAAAAAGTTCACTTTCGGTTTCTTATCTAAATGAAATTGAGAAAGGCAAAAAGTATCCTAAAGCCGAAAAGATTGCTCAGTTAGCTCAAGCTTTAAGTGTAAATTATGATGAACTTATTTCGTTAAAGCTTACAAAAAATCTTACCCCGATCGCCGAGCTGATTGATTCAAACATTCTTGAAATGCTTCCGCTTGATCATTACGGAATTGATTTGAATAAATTTATTTCGCTGATGTCTGACGCTTCGTATCAATTAAGTGCGCTTGTTGCCACGGTTATTGATATGGCGCGAAGTACGGAGTTAAGTCAAAATAATTTTAGTCGAACTGCTCTGCGGATTTATAAGGAGATTCACGATAATTATCTTGAAGATATTGAAGAGTCGGTTGATAAGTTTATTGATGAATATAAAATTTCTGTCGCACCGCCGCTTAATCATAAAACGCTTTTTGAAATTCTTGAAAAGAAGCACAACTATGTTTTAGATGAAACTAGATTAGATAATTTTGAAGAGCTAAAACAATTGCGTGGAATTCTTAAACCGGGTAAACAGCCAATTTTATTTCTGAACTCCAAGCTTTCATCATCTCAAAAACTATTTATTATCGGTAAAGAACTGGCTTATAACTATCTCAACATTTCGAAAAGAAGCTATATCCATTCCAGCTTGAAGTTGAATACATTCGATCACCTATTGAACAATTACATTGCCGCATATTTTTCTACCGCATTAATATTGAATAAAAAAAATTTCGCGGCAGATATAAACACTTTTTTTTCACAAGAGAGATGGAATGATAATTTTCTGATTAATTTTATTATTAAATATAATGCAACTCCCGAAATGTTTTTTCAAAGATTGGCTAATCTTGCCGGTAACGTTTTAGGACTTAAAAAATATTTTTTCCTACGCTTCAATACTTTTGCCGGGACAGATAAATTTGATTTGACAAAGGAAGTCCGATTAAACATTAGCCAGAACCCCGGTGGTTATCAAACTAATGAGCATTATTGCCGCCGCTGGGTTTCAATTGATGTATTGAAAAATATTAAGG
>Ga0105106_10004240_pt1 | contig 10237 bp, 10 predicted proteins | sample PPLLaktember2015_5_FD_79109 | JGI IMG/M metagenome (GOLD analysis project Ga0105106, IMG submission 79109) | Freshwater sediment microbial communities from Prairie Pothole Lake near Jamestown, North Dakota, USA - PPLs Lake P8 Core (1) Depth... | ecosystem: Environmental > Aquatic > Freshwater >... | reverse complement strand
TAGCCTTGACTTTATGATTTTCATTAACCATCTTTTTGTCAGGATTTAAACAATTAATGCATTCGGGAGTTTCTAGTATGCTGAAAAAAATAGTCTTCATCTCAATATCGTTTCTGGTATCTCTCATATCTCTAAATGCACAAACAGTTTTTGGTAAATATGCCGGTGAATTTATGGCAATAGGAATTGGCGGCAGACCACTCGGGATGGGCGGTGCATTCACTGGTATTGCTGATGATGTTACTTCCGGATATTACAACCCGGCAGGTTTGGCAAATGTTAATTATCCACAACTTGCACTGATGCACTCAGAACAATTTGGCAACCTTGTTAATTATGATTATGGTGCAGTAGTACTTCCTTTTCAGGAGGATATGAGTTTTGGATTAAGCGTTATGAGACTTGCGGTTGATGGAATTCCCGATACAAGAAATGCATTGATTGATGGACAAACCGGACAACTTATAACTGATATTAATAATATGTATGCCCGTTTAGATTATTCGAGGATTACAGAGTTTAGCAACCAGGATTGGGCATTCTACTTAACTTTTGCAAAAAGACAGTGGAAGGATTTTTACTGGGGTGCTAACATCAAAATTATCAGGAGAGACATTGCAGAATTTGGTGCTACGGGAATTGGATTTGATATCGGTGCATACTGGATGCCAATAGAAAATTTATCAGTCGGCGGAAATCTTCAGGATGCAACTACGACACTTGTAGCCTGGAGTACTGGCACAAACGAATTGATTTCACCAACTTTAAAAGTAGGAAGCGCATACAGAATAACAGAAATACTTGGCGGTTACATTATGCCGGCAGTAGATTTTGATATTCGCTTTGAAAATAGACAATACGCATCGCAGTTTAATGTGGGACCTGTTAGTTTTGATGCCCACGCTGGACTTGAATGGAACATTAAAGATTTAGTGTACATCAGGGGCGGCTACAGTGATGTTAAACAGTTTACGGCCGGTGCGGGTATTAAATTGCCAAAGCTGAATATAGATTATTCCTTTGCCCGGTTCAGTCAGTCAGAGCTTGACAGGTTACCGGACTCACATAGAATATCACTAATACTTACACTTGAAGAGCCAAGATTTATGAGGGATGGAATTTAAGGTGATTTTTTTCCTCAATGCTGATTGCTATCAATTCATTAATTGCATTAATAAGTGTTTGACTCTTAATCGGTTTAGTTAGATAAATATCAGCACCTGCAGCTTTAGCTTTCAATCTATCTTCATTAAAGGCATAAGCAGAAAGACAAATTATTGGAATATTTTTGTCTGATGTATTTTTCTTAAGTTCCTTTATCAAATCCACACCGTTCGCACCATCTTTCAATGAAATATCCATAATAAGTAAATCGTAAATGTTTCTACTTAGCAAATTATACATTGATTTTTCAGTATCACAGAAATCAACTTCAAATTTTTTCTTAAGGATCAGCTCAAAATATTTTTGACTTTCAAGTTCGTCCTCAACAATCAGAATTCTGGGTTTATATTCAAGATTAGCTTTATTCATTGTTTTTATGCAGCTAACGAATCGCTCAAAATAAAATTTACTTTAAACTTGTTTCTGAGAACAAAACAAATTATTCTGAAGTTCCGTTTTCTGAATTCCCCTTTAGATAATTTGGTGGATATGCGCCTTCGTCAGGCACTTTTCTTGTGTTATTAATTATAAAAAATATTGTGAGTACTATCAGGATTATTACAGTCCATATCGAACTTTTATGCTTTTTATAGAAGTCAGGTTCTTTTTCTGCTTGCTTGTTGATTTGCTTACCAATTGGATAAGCTGATTTTTTTTTCGTGCTTTTATTTTTTACTGCCATAAAATAATCAAGGAGATAATTTTAAAAACCCTAAAATTCGGTTTCTAAAGTTAATAGAAAAACTTTTATCCTCCATAATAAATTTTATAAGACATACACTCTGAATTCTTGATTCGAACTCGAAATTATTTATAACACAATCATGCCGGAATATATTCCTTTAAAATTGATGGATTAAAAATTTATGATTCGGTAATTATTAATGTAATTTTTACAATTATTCAGACTTCATAGGCAATTCATTATACAGCAAAAATTGTTGTTAATTATTAATCTTACGTGCTTGATTTAATTAAAAATTAATAATCCATTCAGATTTCTTCTATTTTGGCTATATATAGCCAAAATTCATACATAATACTTCCAGATTAAGACGTAAAACTTTCAGGTTCTCTAAAAATACCTGAATAATAAAAGTAAAAATCTTTGCGTCCATCCTGATATTTTGAGCGCATCCTAAGAAAACCCTTGGTATGATAATTGTTTTTGCTTATGTGCAATATTTTTAAGTGGTTGAACTGAATCCTTTGATATATTAATAATCACGACAGACTATAATGATCACACTTTATGAATATATTTACCATTGATAAATAATTTATTTTAAAGAATTACTAGAGGATATAGATGCTAAACAGAAAAAAATTTTTAGATAATACAGGCAATGCTCTCGTAGATACTCCGGAGAGGTCAGATGATGGGCTTGAGGAAGAACTGGATAGTTATACAAGATCAGCAATAACAAGAATCAGGTTTAACACCATTATAAAACCTGCTGTAATTTCTTTTATCGCATTGATTGTTTCATTCTTTATTGATGTTTCAAGTGTACCATTTTTTGGAGAAGTAACTTATAATCTTGCCCGTTCATTATTCCCGGGATGGCAGCCCCCGGTTGACACATTTGAACCTTACAGCTTTTGGTGGCTACCGATAGCTGTATATGCTTTATTCATTTTTATATCTTACCTGGCATATAATAAATTAAAATTAGAAATAATCAGAACACCAGCGACTGAAACAATTGACAGAGTAATTGAATCTTCTACAAGCGTCATAGATTCTATTTCTACTGCGCTTCCGCTTATTGGAGCGGCAATTCTTCTCGTTAGTATCAAATTAGGTGAAGAAGTATTTATTGGCATATCAGTTCCATTCGAAATTAAGGCGCTAATTATACTCGCTATAGGAAAATTGTTTCAGCCTGTGCTAGATCAGCTTGGTGTTGATTTTCAAAATGTAGTTAACCACGTTAAAGATATTCGTGATAAATACTTCTCACGAATCCAAATTGAAAGTTCAAAAAGTTTAATCAAGCAATTTAATCAGTCAAGTCTTGGTGGAGGATCTACTATTTCACTTCAGGATGCTGAAAAATATAAGGCTATTGTCACTGAATCTGCAAGGTTAAGTGAAATAATACATAAAAACTTCACCGCAGTAAGTGTATTGATGGAAAAAGTTAATTCGGTTCAGCAATTAAGTTCCGATAAAATTCAACAGTTAAATGTACTTGCAAATTCCATAACCCAGGCATCATCATCACTTACTGATGAAAGAACACTTGTTGGTTTGAAGCACCTTGAAGCAATTGTAAAAAAGTAAAGGTTATAAGATGATTAGAAGGGAACGTGACAGCAAATTTGTTATTTACCAGGTACTATACATTTTCGTTATAACAGTACTTGCGCTCAAAGGCGCTGACCTTGATCTGCGAAGGGTGGCTCTAGAGGATGAGACAGTTCAAGTAAGTGTACGAGATTCACTTATGGCAGTCCTCGATTCATTATATGCACTCGGTATAGACTTTACAATAAAAATAGATCCTAATGTTTTAGTTGAAAATGAAGAAATGAGGAAACAGCTTGCAGAAATGAACAGGAAACTTGATGCTGTAAAAGATTATGTTCCTCCAACTAAGGAAGAGGAAAAACCTAAAGAGCTGCCAAAAGAGGAACAGCTTAAAATGCAGCTTCCTATCTCGCTAAAACAAACATTTATCCAGCACACTTGGAATACCGCTAAGAACAGCGGAACGGTGCCAACAACTATATTGGATCCAAGGGATCGTAAATCATTAGTTGTTATTCCCCCTGGCCAGGAGATGAAATTTGACTTGACAGATCAGAACGAAGTAATTGTTGCGTTCGGAAGCCAGGAAGAACGTGTAAAAGTCATCCCGAATAAACCTCCTGAAATAAAAATAGAGAGAGTTACCACCAAAATGAACAGCCGAACAATTTATGTTCAGGAGCTGCAGCGAATTACGGCTTTCACCGTTACAATTATTGATAATAGACTTGAACAGCTTAAAGTAAGTTACAACGGTCCAATTTCTGTAACAGGTCCACAGAAGGACGCAAATGGGAATATGGTATATAACGTTTCACTGAAACTTGCAGCTAACGAAAACCAATTTGACGATTGGACAGATAAAAATGAAAATTTGAGAGAATCTGATGGCAGATATAAAGCTAATTTCTTTTTTACAGTAGTTGATGACCGAACAAAAGACAGAATTCAGGTGGGTGACTCATTCTTCTTTACAGATTTTGCCAAATAAATATCGGATATACTAAAATGAAACTCATTCACCTTATTTTCTTATCATTTATTATTTCCACGTCTGCAATATCACCACTTTTTGCGCAAGATGAGGAAGAACAAATTAATTATTTCCAGATGGAACCACTGGATGATAGTTTATTTATTTTCATTCAGCAGGCTTTATTTATTGAGCCCCCTGATCCTAAAGCTGAAATAATCGCAGATTTGCGAGATGCAAACAATCAGACAATTTCAATCAAAGGTGCTCTTTATCCATTTCTGGCTCTCCCGGGTGATTTGAGAGCAAGGGTAATTACTTATCCGTTTAAGATAAATCTTGAGGAAGATATCCACTACGGCAGCGTATTCTCAAGAGTAATTGAAAAGATAAAGATCAATAAGGTACTCGATCCACCAACCAAGCAGCAAATATCATCAACAATGGGGTATATCAATCCTTTCGTTCAATTGTTTGGTGGTGAAAGACTCGGTGTACCAATAAAGAAAGATATCGGTCTTTCATTCGGTATACTAACTAAGTATGAAGGTCCGCTTAATACAAACTTTATTGAAGCTAATTTCCACATACTCGGAGTGTATGGCGGTGCATATACAAATGTAGATGCTTTGATAACCTCTTTTCCAGATAATAACCATAACAACCTGATCTTCACGAGCGGTTATCAAATAGGTTATGTTTTTCCGTTTGGTAACTTTTTTGAGATCAGCTATTTAGCTTCAGTGGATGATTTTTCAGAATTTCAGATAGAGCAATATCTAAAGCCAGGAAGTGGAACAGTTGCATACAATGAGGATGGATCAGTAAGGTATCAAGCCTGGCTTGTTGATGACTCATTCCTGAACTGGGAATTCAGATACCCAGTTAAGTTACTCGGGGCCACAAAGGGCAGAGTTTATGCAGGAAAATATTTAAATGAATTGCATTTTGGATTGGATTTTAGAGAAATGTCTCTGGCAGGAAGCACATTCGATTTCTTGTTTGATGCAATGACGAACAGCGAGCAACGCCAGCCACAATACGTAATGACATTGACAGTTCAGAAAATTGCTGAAAGCTGGGCATTCAGTGCCTTTTCTATAGGGCCTTCTCTGATTATGTCAAGATTAGAGGATGGAAGTTTTGGTGTTTATAAAATTTTTGTGAATATGCGATTTAAGATGGGATCATCACTCTAATAAATTTATTTACTCCTTTTTATTTACCCCGGAATATTCTTACCGGGGTTTTTTATTTTAAATTAAGCAGCACTAAAAGTTTTTATACTTTCATTGTTAACTTAGAAATATGAAAAATCAAATCATTCTTTGGCTTAGCAGCATCGTGATTGTGTTCTTAATTGGTTACATTAAAAACAGTACCGATAAAGATTACCCTATAACCGGTACTTTCGGAATTGAAGGTAAAAAAGTTTCCTACAAGCTTGATAAGGTATCATACGAGAAAAGTTCCTATAAGAATATCATTATTAGTGACATTCAAGGATTAGAAGGAAAATTAATATGGTCAAAAGATGATGTCCAACATGAAACTGCCTACAAAGAAATTGAAAGAGGTATTGAGTGTGAAATTCCTAAGCTTAAAGCAGGTCAACATATTAAGTACAAAGTAATTCTAAATTACCTTGATAATAGGTATGAAATCCCGGAAAAAGATTTAGTCACTTTAACGTATTGGGGCAATATTCCCTCCCCCGTCAACATTATGCATTTTATTCTTCTGTTTGGCGGATTAATTATGGCAGTTCGGTGTTCGCTTGAAGTGTTCGATAATAATAAATATTTGAAAAAGTACATGGTTATTGGATGCACTCTTTTTATGACACTAACAATACTCATCCACCCCTTATATAACAGCTATAAACTTGGTGCAATAAACAAAAATATTCCAAACATATTAGAACTTCTTGAACCGTTTTATTTAGTAATTATGCTTCTTTGGGTTATCGGAACCGTAATTATATTTAACAAAAAGTACGTAAATATAGTTACTGTATTTATCTCATCTGTCACTATTCTGCTTTACTTTTTATTGTAATAAAAGAGTAGTCTAGTTATTTAATAGTGTTATAATTTCAGAATGAATTCCAGAAGCTGATGCAACCGCACTCTTCCCATTCACTGGATCTTTTCCATGATAGTCAGTAATCACACCTCCTGCACCTTTGATGATTGGGATTAATGGCAGCATATCCCAGGAAGACATTATCGGGTCAATCATTACGTCTGCATAACCTGTTGCAAGCAGATAGTATCCGTAACAATCACCCCAGTTGCGATAGAGTTTTACTTTTCTGATGAGTTTGTTGAACTTTTCAATATTCTGATACTTTTCGATATTGAGATAATCTGTTGCTAAAAGAACAGCCTGTTCCAGCTTATTACAATTTCTTAATGATGTTCTTTCTCCATTTATCGATGTCTCAAGATTATCACCAATTAAAAAATCATCGAGGATCGGATGATTATAGACGCCAAGAATTGGCTGACCATTTCTTAAAAGACCGATCAAAGTTCCAAAACTATAGGCACCACAGATGAAACTTTTTGTTCCGTCAATAGGGTCAAGAATCCAGGTAATTTCCGCATCCTTATTGGCTTCGCCATACTCCTCTCCAACTATTCCATCATTTGGAAAATGTTTCATAATTAATTCTCTCATAACTTCCTCAGCTTTTTTATCGGCAATCGTTACGGGTGAATTATCGGCTTTTGATTCAACAGATACTGATGTTCTGAAATACTTTCTTATGATTTCCGCACTCGCTTCTGCCAGAATTTTACAAAAGTTTTTATATTCTACTAGTTCATTCATTTAATAAATGATTTTGGTTTAAGACTTAGTGAAAAATAAAGAAAAATCCATTGTGTGACGGGATAACAATTCCTATATTTACAGCCCAAAATGTAAAGAAATATAAGCACGGAGAGTTGGCAGAGTGGTTGAATGCGGCGGTCTTGAAAACCGTTAAGGATGCAAGTCCTTCCGGGGTTCGAATCCCTGACTCTCCGCAAATATTGATGATTAACAAGTATTATTATAAATTGATTCTCAAAAAGAAATCTGAGAATTGATGGGCATCTTAATACAGATTCTCTAGACACACTTCTCCCCTGTGAATATATGTTGGTGGGAATTTTTATTTGCCAATTACAAACTAATTTTCTATAGGAAATAAGAAAAAACTTAAGAATGAGTTTGAGCTAAACCTGAGAATTTGGACGTTAGTTTGAAGAATCTCCACCGGCGTAAAAATTTATATCAATAATCCATTGCCAAAAAACTAATCAATCCTTAATACTTTTATTTGATGATTTTCTAAATCAGCAATCCATAAATAATTGTTATGTACCAAAACAGCAGCCGGTTTATTTAACTCATTTACCTCTTTGCCTTTTGACCCAGTGCCAGCAATAGAAGTAACTTCACCTTTTTTATTTATCTTCAGAATTCTATGAGTTCCCATATCTGCAATATATAAATTCTTATTTTTATCAACTGCTATTCCATGAGGAGTGTTGAGTGAGTCTTTTAATTGCAATGTTGTAACGCTTCGATTAGGAATTATTCTACGAATTAATTTACTTCCGGCATCTACCACAAAAATACTTTCACCATCAGATACGATATCAATAGCATATACAAAACTGGATTCATCAGGTTTTCCATCATTATTACCCGAGTTACCGTTACCCGCAATAGTTGAGACAATTCCATCCTTTACTAAACGAATTCTTGCATTACCAATGTCAGCAACACATACTCCACCGTCTATTGCCAGAATTATGGCGTGAGGCGAGTCAAAATTAGCTGAATCACTTTGTCCATCTTTAAAACCTTTTTCGTCATTCATTCCAGCTAATGTACTAACAATAAAATTACCATTTTCTGATTTTGTTATCACTCTAATTAAATTGCTTCCAGCCTCGGCAACATATATTATATCATTTTCTTTATCGTAAGCTACTCCATGAGGTGAATTAAATTTTGCATCTGATGCGGGTCCATCTAGATAGCCTTTTTTTTCTGGACCACCGGCAATAGTTGTAACATTACCATCAAAACTAGCAATCCTAATTGCGTGATTATTAATATCAGCAAAAATAACTGAATTGCCTTTATAGGGAGTTAATCGTATAGGTTTATTTAATTCAGCTTGTTTTCCATCCTTAAATCCTGCTTTACCAGTACCTGCAACAACTTCTAACGAATAAGATTTTTCTAAACTACACGAAAAAAGAAATGGAAGTAATAATAAAAAGAAGATTAAAGTTATTTTCATTTTGATCAATTATTATATTTAATGATAATGTGATTTATACATTTAACATTTAATAAAATAAGCACGAAAAATCTAATGTCTAAAAATGGAAACCAGGACGCCAGTAATAAAAGCAATTATCCACCAGATGTAGGCGATTTTAGAAAATAGATTTAATGAGTTACTTATTAAAATCTCTGCTCCATATTTTAACTTATACTTCCAAAGTAAAATGGTATCAGTAATCATTAACAACAATCCAGTATAACCCAAAATACCATGAAATGTAAAATAGGTTCTTGTTGTACCAATCATCATACATGTAGTTGCTGCCACATCAAATATTACAGCAAGAGTTATAAATACTAAAACAGATTTAGTCGATTTCTGTTTTCTATTTTCGGAAATAATAAATAGTGTATAAAGAATTAATGCTATATGAACGAAAATAATACCTGCTATAGTAACCTTTGGCATACATTAACCTTTTTGTGTGAAAGAAAAAAATGATTTATTTGTAAAAATAAAATAACGAAAACTTTAAATACTCTTCGTATGATTTTTTGAAATCGGGGAATAATTAGTTTTTTTATTTCAATAAATAAGCAACCGCAAATGTTAATTCATGTTTAGTGGGCGAGTGAATAGCTTCAATTAAGAAGTTTTCAAATATTTTAGTACCTACTTGATATGAGAAATAATTTTCTTTTTTATCAACCAGAGAAAAAGTATTGCTGTCAAATATTGGATTTGTTTCTTCATTGTAAAACACACCAACTACCGGATCATTGAATATCCAAAATTCTGTGTCAGTAAATAATTTAAAAAATTGCAGAACGGTAAATCCAACATTACTTGTTGAAGTGATTTCCTGGTTTAGGTGAACATAATAGAAAGAATAATCGGAGTTCTCGTAATCATCTGAAATCATCATTAATTTTCGTTGTCTTAATAGACTATTAACACGTAGAGTTATACTACTTACAAACATCCCGGAAATCATTCCAACTGCCGCCGGTTGTACAAAACGATTTCTTCTTCCAAAGAAAATTCCACCTAATTGAAAATCATAATCAGATTGATGTTTCCAAATGAAAAATCCGCTTGGAAAACCATCTGGGCGAAAAGGAGCCCATCTTCCAATGGCCAGAGTACGTGTATTTTCAGATTCATCTGTGCTTTTAATATAACCGCCAAAAAGATATGTCTCAAATGGTCCATCAAGTAAGGCACCTCCACCAAAGCGATTGTTATTAATTTCATCAGCGTGTCCTCCGCCAACCACAGCAACTGGCGAGAAAAACCCTATTTTATATTTAGCAGCCAAATAATAAGAATTAAGTATCGAGGTAATGTATGGATTACTTCCATGACCTAATTCATAACCATCATAATATTCAAATCCTACCCGCATCCACAGTTCCCGATTAGGTCTATAAGTAAATCTGGAAAAGAATGTAGAATTATTAAGCGTTGTATCCTTAATCTTATCAAACGATCCACCAACATCAAACTGATACCTATCATCATCGTTGAAAGGGAATAAAATTATTCCCCCCGAAAT
>Ga0105106_10004238_pt1 | contig 10237 bp, 8 predicted proteins | sample PPLLaktember2015_5_FD_79109 | JGI IMG/M metagenome (GOLD analysis project Ga0105106, IMG submission 79109) | Freshwater sediment microbial communities from Prairie Pothole Lake near Jamestown, North Dakota, USA - PPLs Lake P8 Core (1) Depth... | ecosystem: Environmental > Aquatic > Freshwater >... | reverse complement strand
TCCACGCTCCGATCGAGGACAACATCAGGTACGCACGACCGGACGCTACCGACGCCGATGTCGCTCGAGCGGTGGACGCCGCCGGCCTGTCCAGCTTCGTGGCGGCGCTGCCCGACGGCCTGCGCACGATGGTCGGCGATCGCGGACTCGCGCTATCGGCCGGCGAACGCCAGCGCCTTGCGCTCGCCCGGGCGTTCCTGGCCGACCCGGCGGTGCTGATTCTCGACGAACCCAGCTCCGCGCTCGATCCAATTGCGGAACGGCAGATCATCGAAGGCTACCGTCGCGTGATGCACGGCCGGACAACCATCCTCATCTCCCATCGGCTCGACCTCGTACGCTCCGCCGATGAGGTCGTCGTCCTGGACGGCGCGCGCGTCGTCGAACGCGGGTCGCCGCCGGCGCTTGCCGCGCGCGCGGGAGCGTTCGCAACGCTGTTCGGCGCCAGCGAGCCGAGCGCGCTGCCCTCGTGAGGCGCCGTTGATCCTGTCGCTCTCGTCACTGGCCGGCCGGACCGGCCGCGGTGTCCGCGTCGCCATCGTGGACACCGGCATTCATGCGGCCCACCCGCACGTTGGCGGCGTCGCCGGAGGCACGGCGTTCGACGACGCCGGCACTGAAGACGGCGACACGATCGATCGCCTGGGACACGGCACGGCGGTCGCGGCGGCCATTCGCGAGAAGGCGCCGGAGGCCGCGCTCTCGGCGGTGAAGGTGTTCGATCGGTCGCTCGAAACCACTGGACGGGCCCTGGCGGCGGCCATCCGCTGGGCGGTGGGGCAGCAGGTCGATCTCATCAACCTCAGCCTCGGCACGACCAACCAGGAACACACCGCGCTGCTCTCGGAAGTCGTGCGGGGGGCAGTCGCCGCGGGCGTCCTCATCGTCGCGGCCGCACCCCAGGACGGACGAACCTGGCTGCCCGGCGCGCTGCCGGGGGTCATCGGGGTGGTGGTCGACTGGAGCAGCCCGCGCGACGCGTGCAGCGTCTCGATCGATTCGGAAGGGCACGTGCGATTGCGCGCGTCGGGGTTCCCGCGCCCCATTCCCGGGGTACCTCCCGAGCGCAACCTCAAGGGCCAGAGCTTCGCGGTCGCGAATGCCACGGGACTCCTCGCCCTTGTGGCCGAGGATGGCGGTCTCCGGGACTGGATTCGTTCTCTTCTGTAGCAACGCAGTCCGCCGGCTGCGCCAGCCTTGGCTCGGGCAGTGCAGGACGATGCCCATCGTCCAAGTCCTGGCTCTCGAGCCGCGCCGGCCGCCGGCGGACCGCTGTGGCGGGTCACCCGCCAAGCACTCTCTCGATCGCGTTCTCTATCTGTACTTCGCGCTCACCCGCTCAGTGAATGCCTCGTTTGGCCCGAATACGGGCGTGCAGGTGAGCGGCGCGTTCAACGTCACCGTCGGTCCACACCCGGCACCCCAGCTATCGAGCTTGAACCCCGGCGCCGGCACGGCCTCCAGGCCAAGCTGAATGCCGGTCGGCATGTCCACCGCGCAGGCATCTCCAGCGTCACCGCAGATGATGCCGGCAGCGTAGACCGTTCCGCCAGTCGGACGCACGATCGTCAGCCGGACGAACCCTGTCGCGGGCGGAGGCGGCGCGACGCCACCACTGAAGGTGGGGGTGCACGTGCGATTCGCCGTCATCGTCACCTGACCGTTCGGACATTCCGCGGACCATCCCGTGAAGCTGCTGCCGGGCGCCGGCACGGCCTCGAGACCGATCACAATTCCCGTCGGCAGATCCACCGTGCACATCGATCCGCCATCGCCGCAGACGATGGCGGCGCCATAGATCGTGCCGCCGGTCGGGCGGACGACCGTCAGCCGGACGAGTCCGGTTGCGGGTGGCGGGCCCGACGACACGAATGTCGCAGAGCAGGTCGTGTTCGCATTGAGCACGATGAATCCGTCGAGGCAATCGGCGTCGCCGGTCCAGGCTCCGAAGTCGTAGCCAGGCGCCGCCACGGCCTCGAGGGGCACCCACGTCCCGACGGGAAGGGTGACCGCACACGTCGTCCCCGTCACACCGCACTCGATGCCAGGCGCTTTCACCGTGCCGTTCGACGGCGTCAGGATCGTCAGGCTGTACGCCTCAGCGGGGTTTGGCTGGCCGCCGACCCGTTGCTCGGTGACCTCGACCTCCAGCACCGACGTGGTCGGGTTCAGGAGCGTGGGCTTGAACAGCACGTCGTCACCCGTGTCACCGGCATCGACCGCCGAAAAGATGGCGTTTCGCGGCACCGTGAAGCTCTGCGACGAGCCACCCTCTTCCGTAATCGTGTACTCGGCGACTGGATCGAGCTGGAAGGTGATCCGCCACCAGCCGACCTTCTGCTCGGTCGGCAGCGACGCTTGCCTGAGCGCCCAGTTGTAGCCATAGATCACGCTTCCGGCCCCGTTCACTTCCGCCGCGTAGCCGCCTGGACCGTCAACACCCAGGCTCTCGTAGACTGCGTCGGTAATGGCTGGAACGTTGGTGTCAACCGGCCCGGCCCGGCCCAACAGCTTCTCGATTCTGATTCGCGCGTTGACCGAGTACACGTTCCTGTAGGTTGACGCGTACTGCTGGCCTGTCGTCCCATACAATTCGGTTCGGCCTTCGCCGAGCAACAACTGCGTGGCGTAGGCATTCATCGTGTCGGTCGGATTCTGGTAGAGCACGGTCTCGACCCGTATGGTCGATTTCGCGGTCCACTTCTGCCTGGTGAGGTTGTCCGACCAGTTCACGATGGCCGACTCGAGTGTGCCAGGGACTCCCGCACGCCACTGAGCCTGCCAGTGACTCGGCGTCTGCTGCGGATAGTAGGTCACGCCGTCCTTGACGTAGACCTCGGTCGGATCGAAATACTCGAGCACATCGGGATTGTCGTCCTCGGGACGAGGCCGGAGCCCAGTGTCCAGCGTGGTCGGCAACCCAAGGATCCCAAACCCCTCGGCAAAGACAACCGGAGTCGAGAGGTTGTTGCCATATCCTCCCTCTTCCTCGCCACCACCACCACCGCCGCCGCCGGGCGCTCCACCGGCCCCCTGGTCTTCATGACCTCCACCGCCGCCACCCATGTGGCCTCCGCCGCCGCTGCCTTCGCCTCCCCCTCGTCCTTGAGCTGTCAAGAGGGGAGCCGCAAGCAGCGAGAGCGCCAAGGCTCCCAGACCAGCGGTGCGAAGTACGAATTTCATACATGCCTCCACGACGATGGGCATACTCCTGGAGAGCAATGTGTGTGCCGATCGGAGGAAGCACGCAGGACCCTTGTGGTGCAATGGCCCTGTTGGCAGCTGCAGAGCGGATGCGCGATATCACCCGGGGAGCCGCTGACGACCGCGCACCGCCGCAGGCTCGCCTTCAGCCTCGCGACTCGCCAGGCCGGGGAACCAGGGAACGAAGCGCAAACGAAATCCTGTCGAATCACGTCTCATCCTGAGTCAGACCCGGAAAGGACAACCCGATGAGTGTGTTTCGAAAACTATTCGGTGCCCGGACGGACCCGCCCAAGCGCGTCCGAATCTGCGTGGAGTGCGGCATGCCGGTGGCCGAGCACAAGTCCTGGTGCAGCATCCTGCGGATTCAGCAGGAGCGCGATCAAAAGGCCGCGTCGGGCTCGTCCAGCTCTTCCTGAGCAACGCCGGCGACTGGGACGGATTCCGCCGCCGTGCGACGGACCGTCCCGCCATGCCTCGCTACAATTCTGTTTGCGACGCGAGTGATTCAACACGGAGGCCACGGAGAAGAGCCCACGGAGCGCACGGAGCTGCCCGCAGCCGGGGCGTCGGGACCGCCCGTCGGGCGGGGGCCGAGCCGTTGGCTCGGCCCCGACGCCCCGGCGTGTCTGACACGGGCCACTGCTAACCGGTTGCGGGCATGAAGGTCTTCTCCATGCGCTCCGCGGGCTCTTCCCCGTGACCTCCGTGTTGAACAGATAGGCGCCTGACTACGCCTCCCCATTCCTCGTCGCCGTACGTTTCTGCAACGACACGAAGTTGTCGAGGAGCCCGATGATGCCAGGGAACACGGCCGCCAGGGCCAGCTCCGGCATCGAGATGTTCGACACGGCTCGCGACACGAACAGCAGGACGACGCCCACCGCCACCGCGACCAGGCGCAGCCCCCCATGCCTGGTCAGCCCGATCGTCAGAGCCGGCAGCGCGACGCCGGCGGCAATCAGGAGCTTGATGGACCCCTCAGAGTCGAGAGCGTTCGAGTCCCAGGCCTGAAGCAGAGAGAGACCAAGCGCAGCCGCCGCCAACCACCATTTGTTCGCCATCTTGAGCCTCCGCGGCCATCGTCTCTCTCGAATGGGTCCCCCGTCCTGTTGAAGGAACTCAGCGGTCAATTCCGCGCCTGAGCGGCAGTCCCGAATGAGCGGAAGGGCCCACGGCCGGAACTATTCAACCTGTCGGCAGCAGCTACTCGAGCGATCGGCGGACGTCCGCGGCACGACGGCGGCTCACGCGCACGACGTCGCCGTCCGTCAAAGTGAGGGTGGCTGAGCCGTCACCGTTGCTCGCCACGCGATCGATGCGATCGACCTGCACGAGGTCGGCACGGCTTACGCGGATGAATGCGCCAGGCAGGCGTGCTTCGAGTTCGTTCAGCGTGTAGTCGGTCAGGAACTGGCCGGAGCTGGTCACGGCGCTTACCAGGCCGTCGTTCGCGGTGAAGCGCGTGACGTCGCGCAGCGCGAGGGCGCGGTGACCGCTCCCATGGCGAACGAGAACGCGACTTCTCCGAGCCGGACGGGACTGCGCGAGTACCGCCTCCACGCGGGCGAGGAGCGCTGCCGGGACCTCAGTTGACCCGCGATCCGACAACCGACGACGCGCACGGTCGATGGCCTGCTGAAGCCGCGCTCTGGTGACCGGTTTCACGACGTAGTCGAGCGCCTCGTGCTCGAATGCCTTGATCGCGTGGTCGCTGTAGGCGGTCTGGAAGATGACGAGCGGTTTGGGCGGAGTCAGATGACGGACGACCTCGAAGCCGTCCGCCTCGGGCATCACGATGTCGAGCAGGATCACGTCTGGCGCGAGCGCCCGCGCCTGCGCCAGGGCCGCCACGCCGTCAGCGGCTTCGCCGACGACCTCGACGTCGAGCTCCTCGAGCATTGCGGCCAGCCGCTGCCGGGCAGCCGGCTCGTCGTCAACGACCAGCACGCGCATCGGCTACCCCGGAAGTCACGAACGGCAGATCCACGACCACTCGTCCGCCGAGGGCGGTGCGGTCCACTGTGACGTTTGCCGCCGTGCCGTGAATCACCTCGAGCCGCTTTCGCAAGTTGCCGAGACCCGTTCCCTCGCGGTATCGCGCGTCGAATCCGTCCCCGTCGTCCTCGACCGCGATCCGCAGCCGATCGGCCCGGCATTCGGCGGAGATTCTCAGCCGTCCGCCTTCGGCCCTCGGGCTGATGCCGTGCTTGAGCGCGTTTTCGACAAGAGGCTGCATCGAGAATGCCGGGACGACGGCGCGCAGTGTTTCCGGCGCCAGGTCCCACCCGACGGTCAGCCGCTCGCCGAACCGCTGGCGCTCGACGGAGAGGTAGGCGCTGACGAATCGGATCTCGTCCGCAAGGGTCCCCTCTACCTGCTCGGATCTCTCGAGTGTGGTCCGCAGCACTTCCGACAGATTCTCGACGGTCGTTTCCGCCGCGTGCGGATCCGTACGGGTGAGCGCGGCCACAGTGTTGAGTGCGTTGAACAGGAAGTGCGGGTTCATCTGCGCCTGCAGTGCCGCCAGGCGCGCGTCGGCGAGCTGCGCCTCCATTCGGCTGGCCCGGGCAGCCTGCTCCTGTCCATACGCGTAGAGCCGTTTCGCTGAATCGCCGACCACGACGACGGCCGCGACGACGGCGGCAGCGTACATGATCGCGATGAGGAGCACGACCGGCGACGCGCCCAGCCACACGCGCGCCACGAGCAGCGCGATCGCGGCCGAGATCAGCGCGACGGCTGCCACGCCCACCGAGGGTAGCGCCATGAGGATCCGCCGGACAGCCGGCGCATCGACGATGATGGCAGTCCGTTCGGTGATGACGCGCACCGGCCGGGCCGTTGGCAGGTCGCCCGCGGCGCGCAGCACCTGCGCGAGTCCCAGCAGCATGAATCCGGCCGTGCCGAGCAGGACGCTGGCCAGCTCGGCCGCGGCGCTGGCGCCGGAGCGGTCGCGAATATCCCAGATCTGCAGAACGATGAGCACGAGCCACACGAGGACCACGGCCCGAACGGCGCGGCGCGTGTGCGTCGGCAGTTGGCGGAGCGTGCCGCGAATGACGTCGGCGACCCTGGGACTTTCGGGATCGTGCGGGACGGGCGCCATGGCGCACACGCTACCACCGGTACGACCGGCGCAATCGGGGAACGCGATGAGCGGTCGAAATCGGGGTTGAACGGCGCCGTCGGCTGGCGGTGCGGCGCGTGTCATTCAACACGGAGGCCGCGGAGAAGGGCCCACGGGGAACACGGAGTTGCGCGCAGCGCCGGGGCGTCGGGGGCGGTGAGTGCGACGAACGCCGAGATGAGAGTCACCGCAGCGGTGAGGAGTGACTCTCATCTCGGGCGTTCGTCGCACTCACCGCTCCACCCGTCGGGCGGGACCGAGCCGTTGGCTCGGCCCCGACGCCCCGGCGTGTCGGACGCGCGTGCCACCCTGCGAGAGGAGCTACGTTCATGAGGCCTTTCTCCGTGCGCTCCGTGCGCCCTGCTCCGTGGCCTCCGTGCGAACTGACAAGCTCCACTGCGATCTCACCGAACGAGTCCGAACCCGGCGTCGAACATGCCAGGCAGGCTGATCGGCAGCCGTCCGCCGATCGGCGCTTCGCCGGCGAGCGCGCGCACGGCCGATCCCTCCGCCAGATCGTAGAAGTCGTACGTCAGCATCACCGCGGGCAGCGTTGGCAGCCCCATGGGCACGTATGGATTGCCGAAGAAGACGGTAATGAAGGGCCGCGGCGTGCTCGCCGTCAGCCGCGCCAGGTCGGTGAGGAGTCGCACGAGAGGCGGCGCGAGGTCCATCCGGCCGCTGCCGGACGAGGCTCGAACGAACACGGAGACGACGATGGCGTCGTAGCGGGTCGAGGTGACGCGTACGAGATCGATCTCGGCGGGCGTCGAGCGGTCAGACAGCTCGATGGCCGTCACGTTGGGCCATCGCGCGCGCAGCTCGGGAATGAACGTGCGGCTCGGCGCGGCGATGCGCCAGCCGGACGGGTAGTCGAGGATCGACAGGTACAGCACGGCCGATTCGCGCGGCGCGCGCAGCGGCACCTGGTTCCGGTCGTCCTTGAGCAGCGTGATCGACTTCTGGCTGATTTCGCGCGCGACGGCCGCGTGCTGCCTGCCACCCACCTGCGTCGCCACGTCGTCGAGCGGCACCGTCCGCGTGCGATTGAGACCCAGACGCGCCTTCGCGGCGAGCACCCTGCGCACGGACGCATCCACCTGCGCGAGCGCGATGTCCCCGCTGTCGACGGCCGCGCGCAGCGCCGCCACCGCCGCGGCATCGTCCGGTGAGTGCAGCACGACGTCGTTGCCCGCCTGGATCGCCTTCACGGCGGCGTCGCCGGGGGTGAGCCGGCGCGACACCGCGTCCATGCCCATGGAGTCGGTGTAGATGAGCCCGTTGAATCCGAGTTCGCCGCGCAGGAGACCGGTGACGATGGGCCGGCTGAGCGTGGCGGGACTGAACTCGGTCGGGTCGAGCGCCGGCAGCTGGATGTGCGCGGTCATCACCGCATCGGCGCCGGCGATCAGCGCCTCACGAAAGGGCGCGAGCTCCACCTTGTCGAGCCGCTCGCGCGGCTGGTTGATGATCGGCAGGCCGATGTGCGAGTCGACGTCCGTGTCGCCGTGCCCGGGGAAGTGCTTCAAGGTTGCCAGCATGCCTCCCGTGCGCAGGCCCCGAACGTAGGCGGAGGCCAGCCTGCCCACCTGCTCCGGATTCTCCCCAAACGAACGGGTGTTGATCACGGGATTGCGCGGGTTGTTGTTCACGTCGGCGACCGGCGCGAAGTTCACGTGTACGCCAATGGCGCGCGCCTCGAGCGCCGTGATGCGCGCGGCCTCGAACGCCAGTCGCTCATCGCCGGCAGCCGCCACGGCCATCTGTCGCGGAAAGGCCGTCGCGCCATTCACGCGGAACCCGAGACCGGCCTCGAAATCGCCGGTGTTCAGCAAGGGCAGCGCCGAGATCGACTGCAGCCGGTTCAGGAGCGACGCGGCCGCGATTGGCTGTCCGAGAATCACGGAGCCATATCCCGGGTTGAGCAGCACCGACGGCACCGGCTCGGCGCCGCCAAACACGTGGAAACCGCCCAGCCGGAGCTGCTTCACCTTCATCGCCAGTTGCTCGAAGAGATCCGTGTCGCTCGCCAGGTAGGTCGACTGCACCGACGACACGACGAGCTGGCCGACCTTGTCGTCGAGGGTCATCTTCTTGAACGTGTCTTCGACCCAACGTGCCGCGGCCCTGTCGGACGCGGATGGCTGTGGCGCCTGGGCGGCAATCACGCCGGCGGCGGCGAGAGGCACGAGAAGCGCGAGGGCGAGTCGTTTCATGGCTCGCCTCATTCTCGCTCATAATCGGAGGATGTCTGTCGCCGAGCACCATGCCCTTTCACCGGCGTCCGTGCCCTGCTTCGTGCTCACGGTGAGCGACACGCGCACGCTCGGCACGGACACGAGCGGCCAGACGATTGCCGACCTGCTTCGCTCGGCCGGACACGACGTGGTCGACCGGCAGGCCGTTCGCGACGAGCCCGAGGAGGTCCAGCGAGTGATTCGTGAGACCATCCGGCAGGGACGCGCGCGAGCGGTGATCACGACCGGAGGCACCGGCATCTCCGGACGCGACTCGACCTTCGAAGCCGTGACGGCGCTCCTCGACAAGCGGATCGATGGCTTCGGCGAGTTGTTCCGCATGCTCTCCTACCAGGACATCGGCCCGGCCGCCATGCTCTCGCGCGCCACGGCCGGCGTCGCCTCCGGCTGCGTCATCTTCATGCTGCCCGGCTCGGAAGCAGCGGTACGGCTCGCCATGACGCGCCTCATCCTGCCGGAATTGGGCCACGTCGTGCGGGAGACCACGCGGCATTCGGCCATCCCCCGCTGACCCTGACCGCCATGCGTCCAATCGCCAGCACAGTCCTCTTCGACGACGCGATGCGAATCGTGATGGCGTCGGCGGCGCCCGTCGAACGCGCGGAGTGGGTCGCGCTCTCCGACGCGGACGGACGCGTGGCTGCGTCTGACGTGCCGGCTCGGGTGGACGTGCCGCCTTTCGATCGGGCCGCCATGGACGGGTACGCCGTGATCGCCGAGGACACCTTCGGCGCCGGTTCCCATCAGCCCCGATCGCTCGTGTGCGTGGATCGCGTGTTCACCGGTCATGTGCCGGCAAGGGGCATCAGCCGCGGCGAGTGCATCGAGATCGCCACCGGCGCGCCGATGCCGGAGGGCGCCGACGCGGTCGTGATGGTCGAGGAGACCGAGCGCGACGGCGATCACGTGCGCGTTCTCACGCCCGTGTATCCGCGCCAGCATGTGGGCCGGCGGGCCGCGGATCTCGCGATGGGCGCGCGGGTCATCTCCGCGGGACACGTCATCAACCCCAGCCGCGTGGGCGCGCTCGCCGCCACGGGCACGACGTCCGTCAGCGTGTTCGCGCGGCCGTCGGTCGCGATTCTGTCGACCGGCAACGAGATCGCCGAGCCGGGCGCTGCGCTCGCACCGGGCCAGATCTACGACATCAACCGGTTCACGATCGAGGCCGTGGTTCGACGTCACGGAGGCGTCGCCGTCGCGCTGCCCGCCGCCGCGGACACGATGGAAGACCTGCACGCGGCGCTCGATCAGGCGCTCACTCACGACATCGTCGTGTTCTCAGGCGGGAGCTCGGTCGGAGAGCGCGACCTCATCCTCGACGTGATGCACCAGCGCGGCCACGTACACTTCCACGGCATCGCCGTGAAGCCAGGCAAGCCGACGCTCTTCGCGTCGGTTGGGCGGACGCCGGTGTTCGGCATGCCCGGCTATCCGACCTCGTGCCTGTCGAACGCCTACATGCTGCTGTTGCCGTTCCTGAGAAAGGTGGCTCGCCTGCCGGAATGGACGCCGCTGACCCTGGATCTCCCGCTCACCCGCCGGGTCGTTTCGACGACGGGACGGCATCAGTTCTACACGGTGCGCATCGTGGAAGGCCAGGCCGAGCCGGCGTTCAAGGCGTCGGGCGACATCACGAGCATGG
>Ga0105106_10004235_pt1 | contig 10239 bp, 11 predicted proteins | sample PPLLaktember2015_5_FD_79109 | JGI IMG/M metagenome (GOLD analysis project Ga0105106, IMG submission 79109) | Freshwater sediment microbial communities from Prairie Pothole Lake near Jamestown, North Dakota, USA - PPLs Lake P8 Core (1) Depth... | ecosystem: Environmental > Aquatic > Freshwater >... | reverse complement strand
TGCAGCGCGCGCGAGCGCGCCACGTAGAGACGCCCGCGTGCCATGCGCGGCGCCCGATCGGCACGAACTGCACGAGCGCCCCGTCGCGGTGCACAAGGAAGTGCGCCGAAACGCGCAGGTGGGCGATCTCCCGGTAGTACGGATGCTCCGCGGGATCGAGCCGGTTGGTGAACAGGCGCTCTATTGCATCGCCACCGTAGTGGCCGGGCGGCAGGCTGATGGCGTGGACGACGAGCAGCGTCGCCGGCGTGCCGGGCGGCCGGTCATCGCAATTGGGCGACGGAACCTGCCTTATGCCCCGGGCAAGTCCGTCGGCGCCGAACTTCATGCGCCGGGGCTCTCCTCGCGGATGCCGAGCCGCTGCATGCGGTAGCGCAGCTGGCGGAACGTGATGCCGAGCAGGCGCGCGGCCGCGGTGCGGTTGAAGCCGGTCTTTGCGAGCGCCGCGAGGATCGCCTCGCGCTCAAGGCGGTCCAGGTAGGCCGGAAGCGGGACCTCGAAGGCGCCGTCCTGCGTGCCCTCCGGCGCCCCGGGGGCTCGCGCGGGCCCCGCCTCCGCTTCGGGCGCATCGCCGGCGATGCGGTGCAGCGCCAGGTCCTCGGCGGTCAGCTCCGGCGACGAGGAAAGCGCGAGCGCACGCTCGAGGAGGTTCTCGAGCTCGCGCACGTTGCCCGGGAAGTCGTATTTCATGAGCTCGTCGAGCGCCTCCGGGGAGAGCCGGGGCACCGGCACGCCATTTTGCGCCGCGAGCCGTTGGAGGATGCTCGCCGCGATGAGCGGGATGTCCTCGCTGCAGTCGCGCAGCGGCGGCATGACGAGGTCCACGACGTTGAGCCGGTAGTAGAGGTCGCGCCGGAAGCGCCCCGCCTCCACCATGCCGGCCAGGTCCTGGTTGGTCGCGCAGATGATGCGCACGTCGGCCGGCTCCTCCTGGGTCGAGCCGACCTTGCGCACGCGCTTCTCCTGGATCGCCCGCAGCAGGAGCACCTGCGTATGCAGGGGCAGCTCCGCCACTTCGTCCAGGAACAGCGTGCCGCCGTGGGCGGCCTGGAAAAAGCCATTGCGGTCCTCGTTGGCGCCGGTGAACGCGCCCTTGCGGTAGCCGAAGAGCTCGCTTTCCATGAGCGTGTCGGCAATGGCGCCGCAATTGACGGGGACGAAGGGCTTGTCGCGGCGCGCGCCACTGTCGTGGATGAGCCTGGCGGCGAGCTCCTTGCCGCTGCCGGACTCGCCATGGATGTACACCGGCGCCTGGGTCCGGGCGAGCCTTTCCACCAGCGTGCGCACCTGGGCGAGCGGCGCGCTCTCTCCCAGCAGCAGCCGGCCGCCCGGGGAGGCGGCGGCCGGGTCGGGAAGCGTGAGGGCCGAGCGCACGAGCGCGCGCAGGTGCTCCAGGCTCACCGGCTTGGACACGTAGTCGAAGGCGCCGGCCTTCAGGGCGGCCACCGCGTTCGCCGCGCTTCCGTGCGCGGTGATCACCGCCACGGGCAGGTCGGTCCCCGTGCCCGCGATGTGGCGAACGAGCTCCAGCCCTTCCCCGTCGGGCAGGCGCATGTCCGTGAGGCACAGGTCGAAGTGCGACTCGCCCAGGTGGGCCTTGGCCTCGGCCACCGAGCCCACGCTTTCGACGGCGAGGCCCATCTTGACCAGCGTGAGCTCCAGGAGCTCGCGGATATCGGGCTCGTCGTCGACCACGAGCACTTTCGGGCCGCGCCCGCCAGAGCGGCGTTCGACCTTCACGGCCGCGCCTGCCGCATGAGGATGCGGAAGTGGGCACCGGGCATGTCGTGCACGTACTCGAGGACCGCGCGGTTCGCCGAGCACAGCTCCTTCGCGAGGTACAGGCCAAGGCCCGTGCCCTTGCTGTCGGTGGTGAAGAACGGCTCGAAGAGCTGGCCTTGCGACTCCGGCGCCACGCCCGGGCCGTTGTCCATCACGCCGAGCTCCACGCGGTCGGCGTAGGCGCTCACCGCGATGCGCACCGCGCCGCGCTCGGGCCTCGCGTAGCGCACCGCGTTGCGCAGCAGGTTCCACATCACCTGGCGCAGGTGCTCCCGGTCGAATTCCACCCAGGCGTCGCGCCTGGCCTCCAGCGCGATGCGCTGGGCCTCCAGCCCCTCGTTCATGGCGAATTCTTCCACGAAGCTGGCGAGCCATGGAACGAGGCGCACGCGCTCGCCGGTGACGCGGTCGCGGCGGTTGAGCTGGAGCACGTCGGACACCAGGCGCTCCAGGCGCTGCGTGTTGTCCCGGATGATGCGCGTCAGGCGCTCGCGGTCCTGGCCGCGCTTCTCCTCGTCGAGGAGCTCCGCCGCGTGGCTGATCGCGGCGAGCGGGTTGCGGATCTCGTGCGCGATGTTGGCGGTCAGGCGGCCCAGGGCCGCGAGCTTGAGCTGCTGGGCCTGCTCGCGCGCCCGCGTGATGTCCTCGAGAAAGAGCACGCTGTACTCCTCTTCGGTTCCCGTATCGAGCAGGCGCAGCCCGATGTCGCGGCCGCGGACCTCCAGCTCCCCGGCGGGCGCTCCGGCAGCCACCTCGCGCGGCTCCGCCGGCTGGCGACGCCACGCCTGCCAGCGCTCGGCAAACCCCGGAAGGATCTGCGCGATGTCCCCGCCGATGAGCGGCTCCGCCCCCAGCAGGCGCTGCGCCTGCGGATTGTGCTGCACCACGCGGCCGTTGCGGTCGAGCACGGCCACGCCGTCGTGCATGTCGCCGATGACGAGCTCGCTCACCCGCGTCTGGGTCTGCAGCTCGCGCCCGCGCTGGCGCGCCAGCCGCTCGTTGGCGGCCACGCGCTGCGCGAGCCAGCCCGTCACGCCCGCCGTCGCGAAGCACCCGATGGCGAGCAGCCCGGGCTGGAGGAAGCTGCCTTCGGAGGCGTCGTGCGCCACCACCCAGTAGGCGTGCTCGAGCAGCAGCGCGATGGTGGCGAGCGCCGCGTAGAGCAGGTACAGGCGCCGCGGCGCGACGATCGCCGCCGCCGTGAGCGAGATGAGCAGCATGACGCCCAGCCCGCTGCGAATGCCGCCGCTCGCGTACATGAGGAGCGTGACGGCGACGATGTCGGCTCCGATGTGCAGGGTGAGCTGCTCGTGGAAGAAGTGCTTGAGGTTGCGCAGCACCGCGTGCAGCGCGATCGCCGCGAGGAGGTAGGCCACCGAGACGAAGCGAAAGACGTCGAGACGGTGCGATCCCAGGTTCAGCGCGTCGCCGTAGACGACCGTGAGCGTAAGGAAGAGCGTCGCCACCGCGACGCGGTAGAGATTGAAGTAGCGCAGCGACGTCCAGAAGGACTCGGCGGTGGGCACCGGCCCCAGGAAGAGCGACGGGTATCGCGCCGCCGCGTCCATCATGGCTTGCGCCCGAGGCGAGCGTGCTCTTCGCTGCAGTAGAGGGCGCCGTCGCGGACCTTGGCCTCGGCGCGCGGCATGTGAAGTCCGCAGCGCGCGCAGCTGACGAGCTCGCCCTCGGCCTGCCCGGACGCCTTGTCCGGCCCCCTGTCGGGGGCACGCAGCGCCCGCCGGATCAGCCACACCGCGAGCACCACGAGGAGTACGAGCACGACGAGTCGCATCACGGCTCGATTATCCCATTGGGGCCTTTTTTGTTTTTCCGGGAGGCCTTTTCGCCAGCGGCCGCCGTCAGGCTCGGTCAGCTGCGAATCCCGGGGATGATGGTCGGGGCGAGAGGATTTGAACCTCCGACACCTGCGTCCCGAACGCAGTACTCTACCAGGCTGAGCTACGCCCCGATGCAGGCGAGAGTGCGACAGCAGCGACAGTACTCACAGTACGCAGTACTCACTCGAAGCACCAAGTAGTACTGACAGTTGTACTAGTTGTACTAACGCACTAACTCCGCCGGGAGACGGAGAAGGACGCCAATTTTAGCAAAGAATCCCTGAACGCCGAGGGCGGCAGCGGGTCGAGCGCCCTCGCCGCGAGCTGCGTTTCCCGGACGGCCACCTCCCGGGCGTAGTCCAGCGCGCCGCAGTGCTCGATCGCCTTGAGCACCGCCTCGAAGTCGTCGCGGCCGCCGTGGGCGATGGCCCCGCGAACCGCGGCCGCGTCCTGCGCCGTTCCCGCCCGCATGGCATAGATGAGCGGCAGCGTGGGCTTGCCCTCGGCGAGGTCATCGCCGAGGCTCTTGCCGATGGTGGCCGAATCGCCGGAGTAGTCGAGCACGTCGTCGACGACCTGGAACGCCGTGCCCACGTGCATCCCGAAGTCCGCCAGCCCCCGCTCCACGGCGGCCGGCGCACCGGCCAGGACGCCGCCCAGGCGGGCGGCGGCCTCGAACAGCTTGGCGGTCTTGCGCCGGACGACCTCGAGGTAGCGCTGCTCATCGACGTCGGGATCGCGGCTGCCCATGAGCTGGAGCACCTCTCCGCCCGCGATCGTGTTGGTGGCGTCCGCCAGCACGCTCATCACCTTCATGTCGCCGACCTCCACCATCATCTGAAACGCGCGCGAATACAGGAAATCGCCGACCAGGACCGAGGCCGCATTGCCAAATGCTGCGTTGGCGGTCTCCCGGCCGCGGCGCATCGCAGACTCGTCGACCACGTCGTCATGCAGGAGCGTCGCGGTGTGGATGAACTCGACCACGGCGGCGACCAGGAACCGGGGGTCCTCCGAGGTGTCTTTGCAGGCGCCTGCGGGCGGGCGGTACCCGGCGGCCGCGCTGGCGAGGAGCACGAGCGCGGGGCGTACGCGCTTGCCGCCCGCTCCTACCAGGTACTGGGCGACCTGGCGCACCAGGGGGACGTCGGAGTCGAGTCTCGCGCGGATCAGGGCGTCGACGTGCTCCAGGTCGTCGGCAACGGGCCCCAGCATGGACAGGAAATTCATGATTCGCTTATAATTCCAAGTCTTTGCATATGCAAGGCGGCCCTTCTCGGGGCGCCATCGAAACCAGGGAAAGCGCATGTACGCCATCATCAAGGCCGGAGGCAAGCAGTACCGCGTGCAGTCCGGCGAGCAGGTCAAGGTGGAATCGCTCGACGCCGACGTAGGCGCGACGATTTCGTTCGGCGAGGTGCTGCTTGTCGGCAGCGGCGACGCCGTGCAGGTGGGCGCCCCCCTCGTCTCGGGCGCCAAGGTAAACGCCACCGTGGTGGCGCAGGGACGCGGCGAGAAGGTGAAGATCTTCAAGCTGCGCCGGCGCAAGCATTACCAGAAGACCCAGGGCCATCGGCAGTCGTACACCGAGGTCCGCATCGACGACATCGTTCAAGGTTAGCCATGGCACACAAGAAAGCAGGCGGCAGCTCGCGCAACGGCCGCGATTCGCAGGCGAAGCGGCTCGGCGTGAAGGTCTACGGGGGCGAGCAGGTCAACGCAGGGCAGATCCTGGTGCGCCAGCGCGGCACCGTGGTGCGTCCCGGCCAGAACGTGGGAATCGGCCGCGACCACACCCTTTATGCACGCGTGCCCGGACAGGTCCAGTACGCCGTCAAGGGCGAGGCCAGCAAGAAGACCGTGAGCGTGATCCCCCAGAACGCGAGCTCGCTTCCGGCTTAGCCGGTTCCGGTCCACATCGAAAGCCCTATCGGAATCCGGTAGGGCTTTTTTGTTTGCGGGGGCAGTGGGGCGATGAAGTTCATCGACGAAGCGAAGATCGAGATCCATGCCGGCAAGGGCGGCGACGGCGCTGCGACCTTTCGCCGCGAGAAGTACATCCCCCGCGGCGGGCCGAACGGCGGCGACGGCGGGCGGGGAGGCAGCGTCTGGGCGATCGCGGACCGCAACATCAACACGCTCATCGACTACCGGTTCGCGCGCATCCACCGCGCGGAAAACGGCGTGCGCGGAATGGGCTCGGACTGCAACGGGAGGGCCGGCAGCGACATCGAGCTGCGCATGCCGGTCGGCACGATCGTGCGCGATGCGCAGACCGGGGACGTGGTCGCTGACCTTGCCAGGGACGGCGCGCGCGCTCTCCTTGCGCGGGGCGGCCAGGGCGGGCTCGGCAATACGCACTTCAAGTCGAGCGTGAACCGCGCGCCGCGGCAGTTCACCCGCGGCGAGCCGGGCGAGAGCCGCCAGCTGGAGCTCGAGCTGCGGGTGCTCGCCGACGTAGGCCTGCTCGGCCTGCCGAACGCGGGAAAGTCGACCTTCATCCGCGCGGTCTCGAGCGCGCGGCCGAAAGTCGCGGACTATCCCTTCACGACCCTGAATCCCTCGCTCGGCGTGGTGCGCGTGAGCGACAAGGCGAGCTTCGTCATCGCCGACATCCCCGGGCTCATCGAAGGCGCCGCCGAAGGCGCGGGCCTCGGGCACCAGTTCCTGCGCCACCTCGCAAGGACGCGCCTGCTGCTGCACCTCATCGACGTGGCGCCGCTGGAGGAGGACGCGGACCCGGCGCGCGACGCGCGCGCCATCGCGAACGAGCTGAAGAAGTACGACGTCGCGCTCTACCGCAAGCCGCGATGGCTCGTGTTCAACAAGATCGACATGGCGCCGGAGGCGGACGAGCGCATCGCGCGCATCGTGCGGCGCCTGCGCTGGAAGCGCCCGTGGTTCAAGGTGTCCGCGCTCACCGGCGAGGGCTGCGCCAAGGTCTGCCAGGCGGTCGCGAGGGAGCTCGCGCGGTCATGAGCGCCGTCCTGCGCGACGCCCGCACGCTCGTCGTGAAGGTCGGCTCCGCTCTCGTGACCAACGAAGGGCGCGGCGTCGACGCCGAGGCGATCGCCCGGTGGGCGGAGCAGATCGCGCGGCTCACCGCGCTGGGCAAGCGCGTCATCCTCGTCTCGAGCGGCGCCATCGCCGAAGGCATGCAGCGCCTCGGATGGAAGAAGCGCCCGCGCGCCATGCACGAGCTGCAGGCCGCGGCCGCGGTCGGGCAGATGGGGCTCGTGCAGTGCTACGAGAGCTGCTTTCGCAACCACGGGCTGCATACGGCGCAGGTCCTGCTCACGCATGCCGACATGGCGGACCGCCAGCGGTACCTGAACGCGCGCTCGACGCTGCGCACCCTTCTCGAGATGGGCGCCATACCGGTGGTGAACGAGAACGACACCGTGGTCACCGACGAGATCAAGCTGGGCGACAACGACACGCTCGGCGCCATGGTCGCCAACCTGGTGGAGGCCGACGTGCTGGTGATCCTCACCGACCAGGCGGGGCTCTACGACGCCGACCCGCGCACGCATCCCCGGGCGGTCCTCATTCGCGGCGCCGTCGCCGGCGACCCCCGCCTCGAGCAGATGGCCGCAGGCGCGGCCAGCGCGATCGCCAAGGGCGGCATGCTGACGAAGGTGCTCGCCGCCAAGCGCGCCGCGCGCAGCGGCGCGCATACGATCATCGCCTCGGGACGGGAGCCCGACGTGCTGCCGCGCCTGCTCGCCGGGGAAGCGATCGGCACGCTCCTCAGCGCCCAGACCGTCCCGCTGGCCGCCCGCAAGCAATGGCTGGCCGATCACCTGACGGTGTCCGGAAGGCTCACGCTGGACGCCGGCGCCGCGCAGGCGCTCCTGCGGGACGGGAAGAGCCTCCTCCCCATAGGGGTGCGGGAGGTCTCCGGCGAGTTCCAGCGCGGCGCGGTGGTCGCCTGCGCCGACCCCGGCGGACGCGAGGTGGCGCGAGGGCTCGTCAACTACTCTTCCGAGGAAGCGCGCCGCATCATGGGACGCTCGTCGCGTGATATCGAGGCCATCCTGGGTTACGTCGACGAGCCGGAGCTCATCCACCGGGACAACCTGGTGCTGCTATGAGGCTTACCGGCCGCCGCCGCTGACCGGATTCGCCTGACGCGAAAGCGCGTGGCCGCCCTGCGCCAGGGCCCCGGCGCCCTCCTCGGCAGAAACGATCGGCAAACCCTTCGGGCAGAAGTAGTCCCCCAGCAGCGCGCGATGCCATGAGCGCACGATCGGGCGCCAGACCGGTTGCGCGGCGCTCCATGTGCCATCGGCACGGCCCATCGCGTGAACCAGCACTTCGCGCTCGCGGCAGCTGAGGGACTCGTACGTGACGTTGCGCGCGCCGTCCGGGCTTTGCGCGACCAGGGTGTAGCGGATCACGCCCGAGTCGGTGACGTGGAGGGAGCGCCGGTCGACGAAGAAGCGAAAGCCACGGCCCCCCGCCCCGGCGTCGAACTCCACGAGGGCCGCATCGCTGGGCGGCGCGGGCATCGGCACCTCCGTCGACATCGCCTGCGCCTTCGCAAGGCGGCCCTCGTTCTCGCGCTCCCAGTCGCTGCGCAGACGCGATTCGTCCGTGCTGCACGCGGTCGCGACGAGCGCGCACGCCAGGACCGCGGCAAGTATGCCCGCCCTGCTCACGCCAGGTCCTTCGCGAGCGCGGCGCGCACCTCGGGGCCGACCTCGATCGTCGCGGAATAGGCCGGGTGATCCACGCCCATCTCGAGCCTCGCGCCCTTCCTGAGGCGCTCGCGCATGGCCGGCTCGAGCTCGAAGCGCAGGAAATGGACGGAGGAGGTCTTCTGCTCGTTCTCGCGCTCGAGGTCCTCGTCGGCGATCGCGAACACGGGCTCGCTGCCCTCCACGCGGACCCACGCCCGGCGCTCGACGCCCTTGAGCCTGGCCAGCATCAGACGCCGTTCCTCGGGGTCGGGATACTCGATGAGCATCGTGGCCTTCCAGTTGCCCCCGTCCGGAACGAGGGGGTTGTACGCGTCGAGCTCGCCCTGGATACCGTCTTCCTCGAAGATGCGCTCCACGCGCAGCATCTCCTGCACCTGGTAGCGGATCGTCAGCTCGTCCTCGAACTGCAGGGTCACGTGCTCGCCGAGGTGCACGGTGCGGTGCTTCTTGTGCGCGATGACCTGCGCCCGGAAGCTGTCTCGTTGCCGCGCGTACGCCTCGAGCGAAAGTAGTGTGTCTCGCGGGATCATGGTGTTCTCCGGTCGCTCGGGAGGCCGAAGCCTAGTCCGGGCGCGCGCATGGATCCAATGGATATTGGCAATCCGCCCGATTGGGCCGGGCTATTCCAGCGCCGCGGGCGCCGCGCTCTCCTGCGATGGCTCCCCGGCACCGCGCCGTGCGCGCGCGGCCTTGCGGTCGGCGTGCAGAAAGCGCTGCAGCTCGAGCAGCGCCTGGCGATACACCTCGCGCTTGAAGTCGATGACCGCGTCGAGCGGCGCCCAGTAGTCGTGCCAGCGCCATGCGTCGAACTCCGGGTGCGAGCTCGCGCGCAGGCGCACGTCGCAGTCGCGCCCGACCATGCGCAGGAGAAACCAGATCTGCTTCTGTCCCCGGTAGGCGCCCCGGGCGCCGGGGCTTGTGGAAGGTCCCGCGTCCCTGCCGTGCCGCATCCACCTGTCCGGGACGTCGTAGCGCAGCCACTCGCGGGTGCGCCCGAGTACGCGGACGTGCCAGCGCTGCAGCCCGATCTCTTCCTCGAGCTCCCGGTACATGGCTTCGGCGGGCGTCTCGCCGTGCTTGATTCCGCCTTGGGGAAACTGCCAGGCGTGCTGGTGAATGCGCTTGCCCCAGAAGACTTCGTTCCTCTGGTTGGCGAGGATGATCCCGACATTGGGACGGTACCCTTCGCGATCCAGCATACGAATGCCTCACTGAGCTAGAATCCAGTTCGATTTTTCCACAGCCCGGCATCAAACTCAATGCGCGCATGCGCGCCTCACGCTTTTTCATAACGACCCTGAAGGAAGTGCCGGCGGAGGCGGAGCTCGCGAGCCATCGCCTGATGCTGCGCGCCGGCCTGATCCGGCGCCTGGCCGCCGGCATCTACACGTGGCTGCCCCTCGGCATGCGCGTGCAGCGCAAGATCGAGGCCGTGGTCCGGGAGGAGATGAATCGCGCCGGCGCGGTGGAGCTTTCCATGCCCGTCGTGCAGCCGGCCGAGCTGTGGCAGGAATCCGGGCGCTGGAACGCGTACGGCCCGGAGCTCCTGCGCTTCAAGGATCGGCACGAGCGCGAGTTCGTGATCCAGCCGACTTCCGAGGAGGTGATCACGGAGCTCGCGCGCGCGGAGCTCAAGAGCTACCGCCGGCTGCCGGTGCATTTCTACCAGATCCAGACGAAGTTCCGCGACGAGCGCCGACCCCGCTTCGGCATCATGCGCGGACGGGAATTCGTCATGAAGGATGGCTACTCCTTCCACACGGACTACGCCGACCTGCAGCGCGAATACCGGAACATGTACGACACGTACACGCGCATCTTCACGCGCCTGGGACTGCAGTTCCGCGCCGTCGCGGCGGACCCGGGCTCCATCGGCGGCACCGGCTCGCACGAGTTCCACGTGCTCGCCGACTCCG
>Ga0105106_10004234_pt1 | contig 10243 bp, 11 predicted proteins | sample PPLLaktember2015_5_FD_79109 | JGI IMG/M metagenome (GOLD analysis project Ga0105106, IMG submission 79109) | Freshwater sediment microbial communities from Prairie Pothole Lake near Jamestown, North Dakota, USA - PPLs Lake P8 Core (1) Depth... | ecosystem: Environmental > Aquatic > Freshwater >... | reverse complement strand
CGCGAGCAGCAGGCCCGCGGCGAGCCCGGCCCCGCGCGAGAACAGGCTCGCCGTGGCGCTCGCGAGCAGCGCGCAGGCCGTTGCGCTCAGCACGCACTGGAAGCCGCGCACGATCAGCGGGTCGTCGCCGAGCGTCGCGTAGAGCGTTCCCAGCAGGTACGGATAGAGCGGCGCCTGGAAGAAGACCTCTCGGCCGAGCCAGTCGCCCGCGGCGATCGCGTGCGCCCACTTGTCGTAGGTGGCCGCGTCTCCGAGCTTGGCTTCGAGGAAGGGCGACGCGCGCAGTTGCCAGAGATGGAGCGCCCGGAGCGCGAGTGCGACGGCGAAGACGGTGAGCGCGACGGGCATGGAGCGCGCCGGCGCCCGGGCGAGCGGGTTCATCGGCGCAGGAGGCTAGCGCGCCGGGCGAATGCGGAGCCCGAGTCGTCCGGCCCGTCGCGCGATGCGCTATCAGGCCGAGGGCCGGGTTCGACGACGAGTCGGACACCGGCTCGCGGAGGAGGCACCCCGATGGCTCGCACCCCGCTCGCGCTCGCGGCTCTCGTCTGGCTGGCGCTCCCGGCCGGCGCGCAGGAGGACCCGCACGCGCACCACGCGGAGCACGCGGCGGCCCCCGCGGCCGAGGCGCAGGCCGACCTGGCTCGCGCGACGGCGGCGCTCGATCGCTTCCAGGACGTCGCCGAGGCCGAGCGTGCGGCTACGTGAAGCCGGGTAGGAACGACGGCTTCCAGATGGGCGAGCACTGGTACCGGCCCGAGCTGCTGCGCGATCCGGTTTGCAAGCTCGAGGAGCCTCAGTTCCTCCAGTATCTGGTGATCGATGGCCGCCGCACGCTGATCGGCACGGGCTACGTGTGCGACGCGCAGGCGGGCGCGCCGGACTGGTTCGGCGGCGTCGCCTGGCACACGCACGGGCCCGAGCTGTGCCGTACGCGCAAGGGCGCGGTGCTCGACGCCAGCTACTGGGCCGCGGCGTTGCCGAACGAGGTGAACGACGCCACCTGGCAGGACGTCTGCGATCGGCTCTGGTCGGAGCCGGAGGAGCTCGAGATCGTCATGCTCCACACCTGGAACTGGATCGCCGCGCCCGACGGACCCTTCGTGCACGAGAATCGCGCGATTCCGTTCCTACGCGCGGGCCTGCGCGTGCCGTCGCGGGAGCGGCTCGATTCGGCGGCCGGGAGCGACGCGCTCGCGACGCTGCGCCTCGCCCAGGGCGACCTGCGCCGGCGCTGGCACGGCGCCTTCCTTACCGCGGACGCGGGGCTGTGGGACCACTGGCGCGTCGGACGCGCCTTCCGGCGCGCGGAGGACCGCGCCGCGGAGCAGGTCGAGCGCTTGCGGGCGGCCGACGCCCTCGACGACGCGGTGGCGTGGGCGGCGGCCGCCCGCGCCGGCGCGGCGCTCGGCCCCGAGGTGGAGCAGGAGGTCGCCGCGCTCCTGGAGCCGGCCGAGCGCTCCGTCGCGGAGCGCTTCCTCGCATCGCTCCAGGTGCACGACCACGGCGGGATGTAGCCCGCCCGCGCGCTCAGCGGTACGTCGGCGCGGGCTCGCTCGCGACGATCCACATCGCGAAGTACTGCGCGGCGCCGCCGTAGGCGTGGCCGAGCGCGACCTTCGCGCCGTCGATCTGGTGCTCGCCCGCGGTGCCGCGCACCTGGCTCGCGGCCTCGAGGCAGCGGATCATGCCCGACGCGCCGATCGGGTTCGACGACAGCACGCCGCCCGACGGGTTCACCGGGAAGGCGCCGGTCATCTCGGTCTCGCCCGCGTCGGTCATCTTCCAGCCCTGGCCCTCGCCGCAGATCAGGTGGCCCTCGAGCCACATCGGCTCGTACCACGAGAACGGCACGTAGAGCTCCGCCACGTCGATCTGGCGGCGCGGGTCGCGAATGCCCGCCTTCTGGTAGAGCGCTCTCGCGCAGTCGACGCCGGCCACCGGCTTCACGGTGTCGCGGCCCGGGAACTGCGAGAACTCGGTGCGCTTGGCGTGCGCGATCACCCAGGCGGGCGGACGCGGTGCGCGCTTCGCACCCGTGGCGTCGCTGAGCACCATCGCCGCCGCGCCGTCCGAGGACGGGCACGACTCGAGGAAGTGGAGCGGATCCCACAGCAGCGGGGACTCCTTCACCTTCTCGATGGTGATGTCCGGCATGTGCAGGTGCGCGTAGGGGTTCCTGCAGGCGTTGAGGCGGTCCTTCACCGCCACCTTCCAGCCGATGTGCTCGGGCGCGCCCGAGCGCTGGATGTAGTTGCGGATCCACGGCGCGAAGGAGCCGCCCGCGCCCTGGCTGCCGCTGCGCCCGCCTCCGAGCGCCCAGGTGGCGTTGCCCTCGCTCTGCTTCTCGTAGCCGAGCGTGAGCACGGTGCGGTAGCGGCCGCTCTCGACCAGCGTGGCGGCGCTGATCGCGGTGGAGGCGCCCACCGAGCCGGCGGTGTGCACGCGGTGGATGGGCTTGCCCACCGCGCCGAGCGCGTCGCACAGCGACAGCTCCGGCATCATCACGCCTTCGAGCGCGTCGGGCGCCTTGCCGATCACGATCGCGTCGATGTCCTTCCAGCCGAGCTCGGCGTCCTCGAGCGCGCGCAGCGCGGCTTCGCGCACGAGCCCCTCGAGCGAGACGTCGGCGCGGCGCCGGGCGTACTTCGTCTGTCCGATGCCGACGACGGCGGCGCGCTCGGCCATCACGCGTCCCCTTCGAGCACGCAGAGCAGGTTCTGCTGCAGGGCCGGGCCGCTCGCCGCGTGCGCGACGCCGCGGCGCGCGCGGCCCTCCCGGATGCGGCGCGCTACCTCGATCACGCGCACGAGGCCGGTCGCCATCACCGGATGCCCGCAGAGCGGGCCGCCGGAGGGATTGACCGCGGTGCCCGGCGCCAGCTCGAGCGCGCGGCGCAGCACGATCTCCTCGGGGCTGTAGCGCACGCACAGCTCGGCCACGTCGATCGGGCCGTCGTGGAGGCCGACGCCCTTCGCGGCGAGCCGCGCCGACGGCGAATCGGTGAGGTCGCGCAGGCCGAGGTGGTGCGAGTCGATGCGGTGGTCGATGGCTCGGATCCAGACCGGCTTCTTCGCGAGCTCGCGGGCGCGCTTGCCGCGCGCGATCAGCACCGCGGCGGCGCCGTCCGAGATCGGCGGCAGGTCGTGCTTGCGGAGCGGGCTCGCGTAGTAGGGCTCCGCGAGAAGGGCGTCGGCGGACACGTCCTTCTTCACCTGCGCGTTCGGGTTCGAGAGCGCGTCGCGCCGGCTGCGCGACACCACCTCGGCGAAGTCGCGCTCGGTGGCGAGGCCGGCGTCGAGCAGCGCCCGAGCCTGGAGGCCGGCCACCGAGGCCGGATCGAGGCCGAGCGGGGCCGCGGTGTACGGGTCGGTCTGGAGCGGGAAGATTTCGCGCGGATTGCCCGGGGAGCTCTTGCCCGAGCCGGCGACCAGCGCGATGTCGATGTCGCCGACGGAGAGCCGCACCCAGGCCTCGAACAGCGCCCAGGCGCCGTCCATCTCGAGGTGCGACTCGTAGACGGGCGGCCAGGCGCCGAAGCCGTCCACGTTCGAGACGAACGCGAAGGGCATCCCCGACAGGTAGTCGCAGGAGCCCGCGATGGTGAAGTCGACGGCCGAGCGCTCGAGCCCGCTCTCGGCGAGGAGCTGGTTGGTCAGATCCATCAGCATCGACGCTTCGCTGTCGTCGTAGTGGCGGTGCGACGGCGTCTGCGCGACCGCGACGATGGCGATGTCCTCGTCGCTGCGCGACAGCCTCTCTCTCGTGGTCACGATGCCAGCTCCAATGCAAGCCCGCGCGCAGCGCGGGCGCGCAGCGAGCCCACGCGAGGCTTTGCCTCGCGTGAGGCGAACGAAGTCACCAGTTGTGCTCCATGATCTTCTCGAAGGGCAGGTCGGGCTCGCCGGTCGGCTCCCAGCGTTCGATCACCTCGCCCGTGCCGCCCCAGCGGTTGTCCACGTCGGCGATCGAGCGCTCGGCCTTCGGCTTCCACACGGCGCGCACGCGCATGCCGGAGCGGAAGTCGGCGACCCCGATGCTCCGGATGTCCTGCTGGCCGAGCGGCTGGTCGGCGCCGTCGAGCAGGATCGAGGCCCGGATGTAGGGTTCGGTCTCCTTCTGGCCGTAGTACTGCACGGGTGTGATCACGGTGTAGGCCACGACGGTGCCGCGGTCCGAGACCACCACATCGTCGCGCTCGCTCATCCGCACGCGCTCGATCGGGTCGTAGCCCTTGCTCGGCAGGTAGACCTTGCCCGACGCGGGACTCTTCTGGCCGATGAACTTCCCGTCGAGCAGCCCCTTCGCGTAGCGCTCGCGATGCGGCGACAGCGGCTCGGTGTAGTCGAGCGAGATCAGGTGCTCCGTCATCTCGACGGCGCCCTTGCCCGGCGGGACGTAGCGGTCCTCGGCCTCGGCTTCGGGCGCGAAGTAGAGATCGGTGATCGCGCCCCGCCGCTCCTCGCGATACTGCGCGCGCACGCGGCCGCCCGTGCGCAGCGCATCGGGCCCGGAGGCCTTCAGCGCGTGGCAGATCGCGCCGTCGGCGCCGTCGGGGCGGATCAACGCGAACGCGAAGGGCTCCGCGAAGGGATGCTTGCGCGAGGGCTCCGCGATCCACGTCCACGACAGGATCGTGCCGGTGGGGCCGACCTCGACGAAGTCGGGCGCGAGCGTCTCGCTCGTCTCGGGGTCGTATTCGAGCGGCGGACAGAGCACGCGGCCGCGGCAACGGATGCCGAGCAGCTTGCCGTCGCGCAGCGCGGTCAGAAACGCGCCGACGATCGGCCCGGTGGTGCGCGTGTACGGATACTCGAGCCGATAGTGGACCGGAGGGAGGGCCGACATCGGCCGCAGTCTACCGCGACGCCCGAGGTCGCTACTCTCGGCCGGCCGGAGGAAGCGATGAGACGAATGATCGTGCGCGCGGCGCTGTGGTTCGGGATCGTGGGGCTCGCGCCGTGCGCGGCGCTGGCGCAAGCCGCCGCCGTGAACGACACGCTCGCCGCCATCGCGCTCGAGGACCAACACGGCGAGCCGGGCGGCGTGGACGCGGCGACGCGCGGCGTGCTGCTGTCGCGCGACATGGACGGCGGCGGCCTCGTGCGCGAGGCCCTGGCCACGGACGGCGCAGCGCAGCTCGAGCGTGCCGGGGCCGTCTACATCGCCGACGTGCACGGGATGCCCGGCCTGGTCCGGCGCTTCATCGCCATTCCCCGCATGCGCGAGCGCCCCTATCGGGTGCTGCTCGACACGGACGGCGCCCCGACCGCGGCGCTCCCCGGCGAGGAAGGCAAGGCCACCTGGCTACGCCTCGAGGGCCTGCGGGTGGTCGAGATCCGTTTCCTGACCAGCTCGGAAGAGGTCGGGAAGGCCCTCGCCAGAGCCCCCTCGGGGAACTGACTCCGGAGTCGCCCCGGCCCCGGTGAACCAACTGGGCCGGTTCGGGCGTCCAAGTGCGCGGTGGTGAGGGTGGGCTTGCCGGCTCGCGAGCGGGGCCCAGTCATACCCCTTCGATCAGCTGGCCGATACGTACCGGCATGGGTGGTACCGGCGAGATCGCTCGAAGGGGGGTCGGCCGGGGGGCCGGCACCGCCCGGAGGTGGCCGGTGTCACTTCCTGGCTCCGCACAGCGCCCGACAAGGAATCCAAGTCCGATGATGAAGAACAACGCACAGCGGCAGTCCGCATCCGGCGGGGGGAGGTTCTCCTCCAGCGCCGGTGCCGAGCCGCTGGTCGCCTATTTCGCCGACATCGCCCACATCCCGACGCTCTCGCGCGAGGAGCAGATGCTCGCCGCGAAGGAGCTCGAGGAGGCGACGCGCGGCTTCCAGCAGGCGCTGTACCAGATCCCGTGGGTCGCCCAGGAGGTGGCCGTGCGCTGGAGCCGCCGGCGCAGCGCCGGCCTGGCCACGCGGAAGCTCTCCGAGGCCTTCGGTGACGGTGAGGCCGCGGCGGGGGAGAAGCTCGACCGGGCGCTCGCCCGCGTCGAGCGCGCGCTGGCGCGCCGCAGCGAGGCCAGCGGCCCCGCGCGCGATCGGATCGACGCCAAGATCGCCAAGGACCTGTACGAGGCGGAGCTCTCGCTCGAGCTCCAGCGGCGCCTGTTCGCGCACCTGCGCGAGCGGCGCGCCGCGCTCCGGCGCACCCAGGATCAGCGCGCGCGCGCACCGCGCGCCGAGCTCGAGCGCGAGCTCGGGCTGCCCGCGGCCGTCTTCCACGCCCGGATGGACGAGGTCGAGCAGGCCTACGAAGCGATGATGGAGCGCAAGAACCGCTTCGTCTGGCACAACCTGAAGCTGGTCGTCTCGGTGGCCAAGGACTTCCGCGGCTCGGGCTTCTCGTTCTCCGACCTGATCCAGGAGGGCAACGCCGGCCTGATTCGCGCCGTCGAGAAGTTCGACTGGCGCCGCGGTCACAAGTTCTCGACCTACGCGGTGTGGTGGATCCGGCAGGCGCTGATTCGCGCCATCCAGAACCACTCGCGGACGATCCGGCTCCCCAGCCACCAGCACGACGCGCTGCGCGCGTACTCGCAGGCGCGCGCGCGGCTGCGCCTCGAGCACGAGGGCGAGCCGACGAGCGAGGAGCTCGCCGAGGCCATGGGCATCACGGCCGCCGAGGTGGAGGAGCTGGCGTCGATGGCGCCCGAGATGACGAGCCTCGACGCCGAGGTGGCGGGGCGGGATTCGCTGCGCCCGCGGCGCCTCGAAGAGGTGCTGTCGGACCCGGACGCGCAGTCGGCGCTCGACGACATCGAGCGCGCGCGACTGGCGGACCAGGCGCGGCGGGGCCTGTCGCGGCTCGACGATCGCGAGCGCAGCATCCTCACCTGGCGCTTCGGGCTCGACGGTGGCGAGGAGCACACGCTGCAGGAGATCGGCGAGCGGCTCGGCCTCTCGCGCGAGCGCGCCCGCCAGCTCGAGGCCCGCGCCCTCGCCAAGCTCCGCACCAGCAGCGCCGCTTAAGAAGGGGACGGGCCTCCGTCTTCAGAAACCGCGTGGCGGCGGCGGAGCGCCTGGCTGACGGCGCTCTCGCTGATGGCGAGCTTCCTGGCAACGTCCGTGGGGCGAAGGCCCAGCTCTCGGATCGCGCGCTGGCATACCCTCGTTCGCGCCAGGCTGACCTCGCGCGTCCTGCGGCCGTCCCGGAGGTCCGCTTCGATGACGCCGAGCTGCGCGCACGTCGCGCGAATCAGCTGGTCGAGTTCGCGCTGCGTCGCTACCGCTCCCGCCCTTGTGACCACCGGCACCTCGTCCGGGGCCACCATCCACGCGCGGAGCCGCGTACGTGCTCGCGCCGAGTCAGGATCGAAGACGGCGAGTGCATCGTCCACCGATTCGAAGGGCAGGGCTGGCCGCACCCCGAGGAGCGCACCGTATGCGCACCACGGAAAGAGCTCGAGTGCCGCGAGGCTCTGCACCAGCCCGGCCTCCAGCGGATTCCTCAGCACATAGCGGAGCACCGCGGCTAGGTCCCCATCCTCGCACACCCTCCGCGAGCCGAAGCGGCTCTGGAACAGGTACCCCTGGCGCCCGTCGCGGAGGTTGAAGCGAACCGCGAAGCCGGTGTGTATCCGACGCATCAGCGTCGAGAGCCGCACTTCGCCGGTTTGCACGATCAGGTGGAGGTGATTGCCGATCAGCGCCCAGGCGGGGCAGCGGGCTCCGCCCTCGGGCAGTACCTCGGCGAGGCGACGGAGAAGGTCGGCGCGATCCGCTGCGTCGCGGAAGATCGCGCGGCCCTCGAGACCTCTCGCGTAGACGTGATGGATAGAACCGGGGGCGTCCTCGCGACGTGCACGCGGCACGGGATCCTCGGGGACCGGAGGCTGCAGGAGGGTCGCGACCGATCGCTGCCGCCGCAAATGTCTACCCGCCGGGAGTTTCTTAACTTCGAGGCCCGTCCCCTTCTTCAGGAGCCAGCCATGCCCGATGCGATCGTGGAGCGTGACGGTCATCTGATGGTCGTCACCATGAACCGGCCGAAGCGCATGAATGCGCTGTCGGGCGCGATGTTGATCCGCATGTACGACGCGTACGAGGAAGCGTCTCGCGATCCCGACGTCCGCTGCATCCTGGTGACCGGCGCGGGCGGCAACTTCTGCTCGGGCGCCGATCTGCGCGCGATGTCGGGAGACGCCGCGGACGGCGACGACACCGACGTGCAGGGCCGCATGAAGGCCGACCCCGACATCGTGTACAAGGCCCTGTTCCGCCACTACCGGCCGAAGAAGCCGATCATCGCGGCGGTCGAGGGCGTGGCCATCGCCGGCGGCACCGAGATCCTGCAGGCGATGGAGATCCGCGTGGCCGGCGAGAGGGCGCGCTTCGGCGTGTCGGAGGCGCGCTGGTCGCTCTACCCGATGGGCGGCTCCGCGGTGCGGCTCCCGCGCCAGATCCCGTACACGCACGCCGCCGAGATCCTGCTCACCGGCAAGCACCTCTCCGCGCGCGAGGCGCTCGCCTGCGGGCTGATCGGCCACGTCGTTCCCGACGGCCAGGCGCTCGCGAAGGCGCGCGAGATCGCCGGCGTGATCTGCGCGAACGGCCCGCTCGCCGTCGAAGCGATCACGCGCACGCTTCACGAGTGCGACGGCATGGAGCTCGACCAGGCGCTGCGCCACGAGTGGGAGTACGGGCAAGCCGTGTTCGCCAGCCAGGATGCGAAGGAAGGCCCGCTCGCCTTCTCCCAGAAGCGCAAGCCGAACTTCCAGCGTCGCTAGTCGGCCGCCTTCCGTTTCGGGAACTGGAGCGCTTCGAGCCTCTTCGCGATGTCCTGCCCCGCCGTCGAGGTCGACACCTGCTTGTCGATCTCGCGGATCACGCCGTCGCGGTCGATGTAGAAGGTCCAGCGCTTCGCGAACAGGCCGCCGAAGCCGGTGACGCCGTAGGCCCGCGCCGTCTCGCCCGACGGGTCCGAGAGCAGCACGTGCTTCGCCTGGAGCCCCTCGGCGAACTCCTTGTTCTTCTCCGGCGAGTCGAGGCTCACCATGAAGACGGCGACGTCGAAGGCCGCGATCTGGGGGGCGCTGTCACGCAGCGCCTTCAGCTCTTCCGTTCAGCCAGGGGTGAAGGCCTTCGGGAACCAGGCCAGCACGACGCCCTGCTTCCCCGCGTAGTCGGCCAGCCTGTGCTCGCGTCCGTCCGAGCCCGGGAGCGAGAAATCGGGCGCCTTCGCGCCGGGCGCGAGGTCGGCGGCTCGGACCGCCCCCGAGGCCAGCAGCACGCCGAGCAGAGCCAGCAGTCGCAGCGAGCGCCTCACAGGTTCCCGACCTCCCCCTCGAGCAGGTGCGCGAGGCGTTCGCGCGCGGCGGCGCGCTTGCTCGGCAGATGCTCCGACGGCCAGAGGCCGTCCGCCGGCTTGTAGTCGCGCAGCACCTGCCGCGCGATCGTCACCTTGTGCACCTCGGTCGGGCCGTCGGCGATGCCCATCACCTCGGCGGCGAGCAGCAGGCCCATGAAGGGCATCTCGTCCGAGACGCCGAGCGCGCCGTGCAGGTGCAGCGCGCGCTGCGCCACGTCGTGCAGCACCTTCGGCATCGCCACCTTGATCGCCGCGATGTCCTTCCGCGTGCGCTTGTAGTCCTTGTACTTGTCGATCAGCCACGCCGTGCGCAGCACGAGCAGACGGAACTGCTCGATCTCGATCCACGAGTCGGCGATGCGCTCCTGCACCATCTGCTTCTCGGCGAGCTTCTCGCCCTGCGTCTCGCGCGAGAGGGCGCGCTCGCACATCATGTCGAAGGCCTTGCGGAGCTGCGCCACGGTCCGCATGGCGTGGTGGACGCGGCCGCCGCCGAGCCGGGTCTGCGCGATCACGAACGCCGAGCCTTCCTTGCCGAGCAGGTGGTCGGCGGGAACGCGGACGTCGTTGTACCGGATGTACGCGTGGCCGGCGTCGTCCTGGTGCTCCATGCCGATGCCGACGTTGCGCACGATCTCGATGCCGGGCGTGTCGGTCGGCACGATGAACATCGACATGCCCTGGTAGGCGCTCACGTCGGGGTTCGTCACCGCCATCACGATCAGGAACTCGGACCAGCGCGCGTTCGAGGAGAACCACTTCTCGCCGCGGATCACCCAGTGGTCGCCGTCGCGCACGGCGCGCGTCGTGAACATGGTCGGGTCGGCGCCCGCGTGCGGCTCGGTCATCGAGTAGCAGGAGTGGATGTCGCCCTCGAGCAGCGGCGCCAGGAAGCGCGCCTTCTGCGCGGGCGTGCCGTAGTGCGCGAGGATCTCCTCGT